>Ga0155356_173_pt1 | contig 31089 bp, 26 predicted proteins | sample RifCSPhighO2_02_FD_106324 | JGI IMG/M metagenome (GOLD analysis project Ga0155356, IMG submission 106324) | Omnitrophica WOR_2 bacterium RIFCSPHIGHO2_02_FULL_46_37
ATCCTTGCTATAATTGTCATAACCTATTATAATCAAAGATGGTTAAAGACCAGCCATCAGTTCCGCTATCACCTCTACTCTCTATTTTAGGCTCTCTCATTCCGCAATTCATTAATCAGGCGCCTGCATTCTCTCACGATAATGCAGGCGCCTCTATTGCGCTTCTTTTATCTATCTACAATTAATGCAATGGCTTACTGGTATTTTGTATCAGCTTTAGCCATGCGCCCTTAACCTTGTTAAAAGAAGTAGAGTAATTTTTCTATTATGAAAGAACTGATATTAATTTATTAACTTGTGATATTACCATATAGTTACACTTTGTCAATAGAAAAAAATTTTCTCTTATTAAATACGGCTACGGGCGCCTTCTTTAACGCCTTCCAGATACGCATGCACTATCCTGGAGAACCAGTATAATCTCTTATTCATCCTCTCAAGCAATGTCCACCTTGCCAGCAGGAAAAAAAGCGGCGCTGCGAGCGCCGCGCTTACCGGCAGCAAGACCGGCTTTAACTCAGGGTGTTTTTTCAGCAATATTACGCTGGAGATACCCGCAAGACGCATCCTCTCAGAGAAGGAATCAATAGTCATCTGATGGCAATGATAACCTATCGCATCATCATTAAATATAATCCTTAGGCCCTTCTTCTTCAGCCGATAGGAAAGTTCGGCATCTTCCAATGCGCCATAAGGGAAATCCTCATCAAACATATCTTTGGCAAGCCAGCATTTCCCGAGAGAGATGTTTGAGGTATAAAAATGCCTGAAGTCGCAATCGTCAGGGTCTTTGATGGTATTAAATCTAAATTGAAAACCGTTTGGCGCTACATAACGCATAAAGTCAGTAACTTTCTCATCATTACACCACTCTACATAGCCCAGTATCGCGCAGTCCGGATGCCGGGTAAGCGAGTCCATATGCCGCGCGATTAAATCGTTGCGGGGAAAGATATCGTCTCCTATAAATAATATGAATTGCGACTCCGATTCCTTTATCCCCTTATTACGCGCCGCTGCCGGGCCCCTATGCTCCTGCCGCGTATATTTTAATTTATAGCGAACATTCTTCTGAAGAGCGCTTACCGCCTCTTCGGTCCCATCGCTGCTTCCGTCATCTACAACTATCGCTTCAAACCTGTGGCGCGGATATGTCTGTTCGTTTAGAAGCTGGAGCGTCTTCTTGAGAAGTTTATTCCTGTTATGCGACGGGATGATTACGCTTATATCGTACATGGGTTTTGCTAATATATTATATAATTATAAATCAAATAAAATATACTTCTAAAATAGCTTGACGCCGTCAACTTGATAAAACAGACATGGGTGCAGCTGCAGTTAGTATCTTTTATGGTTCTCTTTAGCTCCTTGGCCTTTTTTAAATTCAAGACAGCGGAAAAATCATAATTTGTATCTTTCAAATTTCCCACTGCCGGCAAAAGCTCGCATAGCTTAACATCGCCATTTGCATCTATCACTGCTATATTTCTTCCCGCCGAGCAGGCAAAAAGAGGCCGTTTCCCGGCCAGGAACCGCTCTTTTATCTTCTGAGAAAGCTTTAGCAGGCTTATAGCCGCAAAATGTTCCAAAAAGTTTGCCTTTTCCTTTTTTAGGTATCGCCTTCTATTTCTGACTATTAGCTTATGGGCCCGCTTGATCGCCTCAAGGGGCGGGAGATATATATTTTTATCTTTATAGTCGCCGCGCAGAAGCTCAAAATCATGATAATCAATATCAAAATCGTCAAATACAAAATCCATAAAAGGCCCCAGCTGGCCAATATTCCTATTTGTAATCACGGTATTTACTATTAATTCCAGATTCTTATAATGATTTTTAAGTTTCAAAAGCTTTCTCAGCGTTTCTGCCGCTTTGTCAAAAACCCCCGCCACCCCCCTTGTAGAATCATGCAATTCTCTAAATCCGTCCAGCGAAATTGAGACAGAAAGGATAAGTTCAGGATATTCTCTTAAGACCCTGCCGCAGAAATCGACTATCTTTTCCGTCAGGATTCCGTTTGTCGGTATGGTAAGCGCCGAGATCTTATTATTTTCTATGAATTGCCGGCATACTTCAAAAAGGTCTTCTCTTAAAAATGGCTCGCCCCCGGAAAGCAATAGAATCCTGAATCTTCCTATGGACCTGGAGATTTTTCTTATCTCGTCAAGCGACAAACTGCCGGACTTGTTAAGTTCCTGCCAGTAAAAACATATATTACAGAGGCAGTTGCAGTTAGAGGTTACAAAAAAAATGAGGAATTCCGGCCTATTCCTTACTAATGTATTTTTTAAGAACTGGGTGGAATACCTCGTAAAATTCTTAAGACCGGGCATTGCCATATCTTACCTGTTCCCAATAGGCCTTATTTTCCGAGAATATCTCTTTAAGCCATATCGGCAAAAATGCGCTGAATCTTCCTGCTGAAAAACCAAACAGCCTGAGGGACTCATAAAAGGGGAAAATAAATAAATACCTGTAGTGCCTGTTTTTAATAAAATAGGGCATGGCGCTTTTTATATATTTTATTTCAGATAGAAGATTTCTTGTAAAGGGCGCTTTGATAACGCCTTTTAAGGAAAGCCCGCTATCAAAGTTCCTCATCATCAGCCTTCGTATCGTATAGTTGTGGCTGTGGTATACGGCGGCCTGCGGTTCATAAACTATCTTTTTCTTTTTCATCAGCATGTCCCTGGACCAGGCCTGGTCTTCGCTCATTATTAAATCTTCCCTGAATTTATTATTTTCCCATTCTGATTTACGTATGGCGGAGTTTACGTCTGAAAAAAATATGTCCTGCAGGATGCAATTATCCGGATTTACGGAATCTTTAATAATTTTATAATCCGGGTAGACATATTGTAAAAAAAACTTTTCCAGGGCCGAAGATGATTCATCCGGAATTTGCCGGCCGAATATACCCGCGGTATCTCTGGCCTTAAAACCACTGACCAAACTGGCGAGCCATCCTTCATCTTCCGGAATCGCGTCCTGGCTCAAATAGACAAGAACCTCTCCGGCGGCATTATTTGCTCCGATATTTCTTGAGCCTCCATGGCTAAAAGATAAGGGCTCTATTTCAATAAGTTTTACGGGATACCTGCCTATAATCTTCCTGGTGTTATCAAGCGAACCGGAATCAACGACGATAACCTCATATCCAAAATTGACTCTGCTGGCAAATACGCCTTTTAAGACCGAGTCAAGCTTCTCACCCGCATTTTTTGTAGGTATTATAATGGAAACATAAACCGGCATGACGGTCATTCGCTGCCCGGAGGGCGGGCCTTAACAGGTCTGAGCGAATAGAAAAAAATGTACTTATCCAGCAATTTATAAATAGCCCTGATTTGTTTTGCGCCCGAGAAGGTCCCGAGAGCTTTCTCTAGATCTTCGCCTTCCCCTCTTTCAAGTATGAAGTAATATAATCTGGCTGGTTCTTCTGTTAAACCGGCTTCTTTGATATGATAATTTTTCTGTATGTATTCAAAAAGCTGCGGGTTGCTGGATTTCAACTGAAACAGATTTTCCGGAGGGTAAAAACAGGCGTATTTAATGCGGAACGCCTCTTCCTTTTTCTTAAAGTTCCCGGCATCCTCCACCCAGCCCGCGCTTCTTTGACTATATCTGACTATACCATATCCCTGTATATGGCTGGATAGAAATATGTATTCATCGGGCTTGCTAAATTCGCGCAGGGATTCCCCCGCAACATCTACGCCTAAAAAAACCGTGCCGTACATCCGCAAAATTGAATTATAACAAAAAGGCGCCGATATAATTACGGCTATTAACATAAGCGGTATGAACGGACTACCGGTAAATATTTTATTTATTGGATTGGAGATGGAGAAAACCGCGTAAACGGCGGAAATAGAGGCAAATATCAAAAAGGGCATCTGAGAAAAATTATTTTGATATATATATTCGGAATATACTATTGCGTAAATAACAAGCGCCAGAGCCCAGCCGATGATATAGCGATTCACTAAACCCTTTCTTTTAAAAAATGCGGCGATTATTCCCGATAAAGCCAATACTGTGTAAATCGGAGTAAAATTTTCCTGTTTTGCATACCACCAGACCATTCTGCCGTGCTGGGCCCAATAACCGGCGGTAAATATATTAAATGGCCTTATCGCATGAAATTCTCTGAAATCCCACCTTTTAAAATATCTTAACAGTATTACGGCAGTTATGAGCGGTGAAAGAGACAGAAAAAATATAACTATAGTTTTAAGAAGCTTTCTTCTATTATTAAGAAACCTTTGAAAGGGAAGGCATAAGATGAAAGGAATTACGCCTATAAAAAAATTGAATCTATAGATACAGGCGGCTGATAACGCGAGACCGCCAAAGAAAAGATTGGATTTTTTAAACGACGATACAAAACGCAAATAAAATAGATTTGCTAAGGCCATAAAGAAAAAAGCGGGGCTTTCGGGCTGAAGATTACGGGAAAAAAAAACAGCCAAAGGCATAATAGCCAGCAAAAGGCTTGAGGCGAGCGAAAGGATGGGGTTTTTAAAAAGGATGGAAGCTATAAAATAAATAACAAGTATGCTGGACGCCCCGAACAGCATATTAAATAAGCGGGGGGCCCACAAATTTTCATCCAGCATCTTCCAGGCCAGCAGTATCTGATATGAGATTAAGGGGGGCCCGGGGTGATGCCTATCCTGCGGCTCTTCAAACATATTATAGCAATATAATTTATTTAGAGTGTAATCGTGTGTTTTTTTCATTTCCTGCGCGGTAGTCAAATATTCATTTTCGTTCATATTGTGATATCCGATTGACGGAAAATTAAGATTAAACGACCTTAGCGCGATGCCTAATGAAATTATCATACATAAGAGCGAAACTTTTATTAATCCATAAATTCTTTTTTCCATAGAGAAGGCCTAATCTTTTATTTCTTTTTCTAAGAATAAGAGGCTGATAAAGAAGGAGGAGAACATCGTCTGTAATCCGATAACCAATAAAGTCATTGCTAAAATCGCCTCTCGTATCCTGTATAAGGCGCCGAAATCTTTAGAGAACCAATCAATAAAAATAAAAAGGAGGATGGCAAATCCCGTTAAAAATACGGCGCCTCCTAAAGCGAGCCCTTTTTCTAAATTAAAATTGCGCTGGAAGAATCGCGTTACTCTATCATACTTCAAAAATCCCTGTTTCAAGGCAAAGGTGTGAGCGTATATACCCAGATGCATAACCTGATACGAGAGAATGCTGATCACGTTGGCAAAAACCATCATGTGCAGGTCCCACGGCCGGCCCAGAAAGTAAATCGGCCCTCTTGCCAAAAGCAATAGAAGGGCCATACCCGCAGAAAACCCCAGAATCCCCGGGACAAAATATAGCCAGGCAGGGCAATAAAGCAGCATAAACCTTGTATGGCGCCACGCATCATACAAAGGCTTAAGCTTAGATTCCCCTTCTCTCGGATAGTAGTCAATAGGAACCTCTGATATCTTAAGGTTATTCGTCAAAGCGCTGACAACCATCTCTGTGGCAAATTCCATGCCCAGGGTTCTGAGCTTCATTTTATCGTAAGCCTCGCGGGAAAGGCCGCGCATCCCGCAATGAATATCCGAAAGCTTGGTATGAAAAAATAGGCGGCATATGCTTGAAAGCACCGGATTTCCTATATAGCGGTGGGACCAGCTCATTGCCCCCTTTCTGATTTTACCTTTAAACCGAGAGCCCATGACGAAATCATACCCTTTTCTCAAGTGGTTTAAAAAATTTGGAATATCATAAAAACTATACGTATCATCCGCATCGCCCATAATTATGAACTTGCCTTTTGCCTCTCTCAAGCCCCGCAAATACGCTGCGCCATAGCCAGGGTAGGCCTCAGAGACAACTATCGCTTGCTCTCTCTCTGCAATCTCCTTAGACCTATCTGCGGAACCGTTGTCAACTACGATAATCTCGCCGCTAATCTTTTCTCTCTCAAATACCTCTTTAATCTTCTTTATACAAATACCGATTGTCTTCTCTTCGTTAAGACAGGGCAAAACACAAGAAACCTCTATTTCCTTACCGATCGTTTCCATAGCGCTCACCTACTTAGGATATGTTATATATCCGTATAAATTTATTTCCTTCATCTACGTCTATAAAAGATTTAAAATATTTAAGTCCTTTACCCTTAAAAAAATAAAGGCGCGAAAACAGGCTCCTGCCTAATTCCCGGTCCAGGAGGATACATTTATAACTGCCTTCTTCGCCGCCTTCCGAAACCAAGGCGGAATATATTACATTCGGGTTATTATATACTATTTCTTTAACCTCATTGTCTTCAAAAATAAACAGGCTTTTGGGTATATAGCCGTCTTTTGAATAAATTGTTTTTTCTTTGGGTTTATATATAAAACCGTTGTCAAAAATAACTGCGTCATCTTTTTTTATCCCGTTGGCTAACGGACTGTAAAACTGGAGCCTGTTGGAAAGCCAGTCGTCTAAGTCCTTGGCGCTAATCAAAAAGGCTTCCTGATAAAATTTCTGCATCAGGTCTTTATCTTTTCCTAATTCAACCAGGTGCCCTATAATCTTATGTTCTTCCCTGGAGATTAACTTCTGGCCAATATAGACTTTTGAAAAATCCCAGTTTCCTAAATAGGAAACCGCTCCTATTTTCGGCACCATGGTATCTTCCACAATAAAGTATGACGCTGCGGCAGGTATGGAAAAGAGTAATTGCATTACTTTTTCTTTTGCCTCCGGGGGCAAAAAATTTTTTAAAACCTTCTCCGCCCATTCGGGCGTTAACTTTACGAGACTCTCTATTAACAAAGCAGCTTCTAAGGGGTCTTTGATCTGTGTATTTATAATTTCAAAGGCGTTATTGCCTCCGTTATTCAGCATTCTCAGGATTGTGGCTGCCTCGTTCTCATCGTGGGTCAATATAGTTTTTGCCATCCAATAGGCCTGTGGATAAACCTGGCTTTGCCCGTCAAAGATTACCCTGCGCCTGGCGATTACCTTAAACCAGTCGCCAAAATCCCACCAGGAATTAAGTATCGCGTTCTGCGGTGTTTTTTCTTTAATAATATTGAGCACCCTATACCAGGTGTCGCTTATAAGCGGATAAAGGCCTGTGGCTGCTCGATAGCTTATTTTAAAATACAGCGAGCCCATAATAAGCAGGGTTATCAACAAAAGAGACAGCAGCTTTATATTTTTATTCTTTCTAAGAAATCCATATATTTCATCTATCAGCCATCCGGCGCATATGCCCAAAGGCACGATTAAAAACATGACAAATCTTATGCCGGTGAAACTGGCAAAAAGCATGGCGATAAACCAGATGTTGCATATTATTATAGCGGCGCGTTTAGGCCCGCTGTATGCTTTATACCATATAGCGCGTATTAAAAGTGAAATCGTGCAAATTAAAGTAAAAGCGAATATCCAGGCGCCTCCCAGAGATTCTGATATTGCCCGTATATCTGCCTTTCTTAATTCTCCAACGGTATATAAAACATTGGGCCAGACAGAGGCGGCTAAGGGCTTGGTTAAAAATACCGCCTTAATCGTTTCCGTGTATAATACGCGTATTGGTTCCATTCCCGCAATGGATAGTATCCAAAAAAAACTAAAAGCCGAAAAAGAAATGAGAGAAATAATGTGTTCTTTAATGGACTTTATCTTGTTTTTCCTGAGGTATAAATGAATAAAAAGCAAGGAAACTAAATATAGGATTTCGTACAGGATAACAATAAAAAAGACAAACCACCAATGCGTCCAGTTAAAACAGAACAGGCCAACCCAGAACGCGGAGAAACACATCCAGAGCAATCTGCGCCTTAAGGGCTGATTTTCATAACCTTTGATATAGGCCCATACGACCAGCACGGGGAAAAGTAAATTAAGGATATCTTTGTCAAACCAGCCTGCGTGGCTCCGGTGTAAAAAAGTCGGGGCTAGCCCTATAAATAGACAACTGATAACGGCTCCCGGGTGCCCGCTATATTGATAAGAAAAAATATACAATGCAGCGATGAATATGGCCGCAAAGAACAACGGCAGGTAAAATAGAAACGTATACAATTCCGCAGGCCTAAAGAGAGTAAAAAATTTGTAAAGATACGCCGAAAAATAATAGAGAAACTGCTGCCATTGCAGAAAATAGCCGTTTGGGGCCAGCATATACCTGTCCCACTCCCTGCCAAAAACGGTTTCGTCTCCCGGCCTTCCTCGCTTGACAACATTTTCTACATACCTTCCCCAATGCCAGCAGTCCAATTCCATAATATATGTCTGGCCGGTGTCATCCTGATAGTTATCTTTTAACTGACGGTACATCTTTTGTATCTGGTCGTTCAGGGCTTCTCTATTCTGCTTTTTATATTCTTTGATTCTGGATTTTAATAATCTATCTTTTGCTAACTGGGAATACTGGGGGAATCTCTGCTGAACATCGCGTATGGCCATCTGACGTAACCCCTCATCTACCATACGGTTGGCATGAACCTTTAATTGCGGGAGAAAGATTGGAAATGCACGCAGATAAAGATTTATAATTATAATAAATCCTAAACTTATGCCAAAAATAACTTTTTTTCTATTCATGGAGGTTTATATACACTTTCCTGTTACCACAGGAAAAATCTCCCCCTTTACCGCCGCAAGCGGCGCCCTGCCATCCGGCGGTGGCCGGTGAGAGGCCTATATTCGCAGTAATATTAGCATGGGAAAAAGTTATAGTCAAGCTGCGCGATTATTAGGAGATTATTGGCTAAGACAAGGATTATTTACCTCTGGCGTCCCTTTACTGCCCATGTTATACTATGTTTTGATGATGAAACTAGACAATGTAAAATATCTGGCATATTCATATCTTACCGCATTTGCAGGCGGATTCTGCGTAATGTCAATAGAAATAGTTGCCGGCAGATTGATCGCCAGATATTTAGGCGCCTCCCTCTATACCTGGACTTCGGTAATCGGCGTAGTTTTAGCGGGAATCTCTCTGGGTAATTATATCGGCGGCTGGCTCGCTGACAGGTTCCCGGCACAAAAAACGCTTTCTGCGCTTTTCATCGCTGCATCAGCAGGCTGCACTTCTGTGCCTGTCTTCAACAACTTAGCCGGAAGCGCGGTAATATTCTTACAACTCGCCTGGCCAATAAGAATTATATTACATGTCTCAATAATCTTTTTGCTGCCGTCCTGCATTTTAGGAATGATCAGCCCGGTTGTGGCAAAGCTTGCCCTGGATCAGGGACTAGGCAGGGGCAGAACCATAGGAAATATATACGCCTCCAGCAACTTAGGCAGTATTGCCGGGACATTCGCTACAGGATTTCTTCTCATCGCCCGAATTGGGACAACAAGTATTGTATGGACGATATCCGGCTTTTTGGCTTTAATGGGCATACTATATTTACGGAAAAGTTTATTAGCCCGCATGTGGTTTTGCATATTTATATTTTTAGGTTTTATGAGTTTTAGCCCTTTTGCCTGGACAGGAACAATAGCTCAAAATCTATTTCTGATAGAGCCGGACAAAGAAGATATTGTTTATGCAAAAGATAGCCAATATTCCTACGTCAGCATTAAAAGGGATACGCAAAATCCCCGTATATACAACTTTATGCTTGATGATTTAATACAGACAAGTATGCACCTAAAAGAACCGCTCAACCTCAAATACGCCTATCGCTGCCATAGTGTCTTTATAAATATTGTAAAAAATTTTGGCCTAATTAAAGAAAACCCTGCAATATTAAATATAGGCGGAGGAGGATATATTATTCCTCGCAACATACAAGAACATTTTCCAAAGAGTCACATTGAAGTAGTTGAAATAGACCCTGAGGTAACTAAGGCGGCTATTGAGTTTTTTGGTTTAGCAAAAGAAAGCAATATAATAATACGCCATCTGGATGCCCGAAATTACGTAGAAGAAATGGTAAGCAAGAAAAAATACGATAAGGACACCAGGCTCTTTGACTTCATCTTAAGCGATGTCTTTACCGGAGGTATCGCTGTTCCATACCACCTCACTACATACGAATATAACGAAAAAATAACCCAACTTTTAACACCTAATGGCTTATATGTAATGAATTTGATTGATTCCGCCAAATCTCCGAAATTTCTTATCGCAGCCTGCAATACCCTCAGCAAAAGCTTCAAATATATTTATGTTATTTCTACAAGGCGGCAGGAGTATCTATACGAGAGCGGATATGGAACTTATGTCATAGTATCATCCCAGAAAAAAATTGAAGAAAATATTTTTCCTGCAATCCGCGGCTACGGTCAACTTCTCGGCGAAGAGGAATTGCGGTCATTTAAAAATAACCTCGGGGTTAATATTGTCCTCACAGACGACTACGCGCCGGTGGATAATCTCTTGATGGATACCTTCCAGGCCCAGGGCGAATACCGGACATACAGGAACGTAATAAATTCGGGCATGAAGCTGGCCGAGAAGAATAAATTAAAAGAAGCCCTGAACAAATTCAATGCCGCCATACGGATAAATCCAAATATCGCGATGGCCTATAATAACCTGGCCTCTGTGATGGCCCGGCAAAAGAATTATAAAGGCGCTGTAGAAAATTACAGAAAGGCCTTAGGCATTGATTCAGAATTTATAGAGGCGGCGATCGGGCTTGGCAATGCGCTAGAGAGAAACGGCAGGTATCAAGAAGCGACAGAGATTTTCTATAAAATCCTTGAAGCTAATCCCCATCTGGCAGATGTCTATGTAAGTTTAGGCAACGCCCTGCTCAAAGAAGGTAAAATAGATGAAGCGATTAATTGTTACAGGAGGGCCTTAGAAATAGAGCCGGCATTGCAATCTGCGCAGAAAAACCTTGATACCGCAATCAAAAAAAATAATGGCGAATGATGAAATTACGAAAAAAACTAAAGTGCATTTAATCTTTGCGCCTTCCCTCCTTTATTCGTCATATGAGGTATTGGGAGAGAATATGTGGCCGCCTATGGGCATCCTTTATCTTGCTTCTTATCTTCGGACCAAGATGCCTGAGGCCCAGATAAAGATAACCGACGGTTGCAAAATTGGTTATAAAAATACTCTGGAAGAAATAAAAAAATTTAATCCCGGCATCGTAGGAATTTCATTTTTAACTACACTGGCCTACGGCGCATCAAAGTTGGCGCAGGAAGTAAGGAAGGCGTTTCCTTCTTCAATAGTGATAATGGGCGGACCGCATGCCACTGCCCTGCCGCATGATACCATCGCTGCCAGCGGTGCTGATATAGCAGTCATAGGCGAAGGCGAAGAGACGTTCTATCGTATTGTAAAATCAATATCTGAAGGCAGGAATTTGAGAGAACTTACCGGCCTGCCCGGAATATGCGTTAATGTTGACGGCAAAATATACCAAAATGCGCCTCCTAAATTCATAACCCCCCTGGACAGTATCCCCTTTCCCGCACGGGATTTAATTAATATTGGAAGCTATAAGGGCTGGTATCTGTCAAAACAGCACCCGGAGACAACTATGTTTTTTTCCCGGGGGTGTCCTTACAATTGCACGTTCTGTTCCAATCGCGTATGGAAATCGTCAACGCCTATTGTCCGTTTCCGCGACCCGGAAAAAATTGTTGATGAAATGGAATACCTGAAAAAGAATTTTTCCATAAAAGAGATATTTGATAATTCCGATGAATTTAACTGTAACCTTGAGCACTCGCTTAAGGTATGCCGCGAGATTAAAAAAAGAAATCTGGGGATAACATGGAAAACGCAGCTGCGGGTAACGCCCTTTAGCGAAGAGCTTGCCAGAGAAATGGCGTTATCGGGCTGTTGGTATGTGCATCTGGGCATCGAAAGCGGAAACCAAAGAACCCTGGACGGAATAAATAAACGCATAGAATTAAAAGATGTGGAATCAACCTGTAAACTCCTGAAAAAATATAATATAAAAGTCCTGGCATTATTTATGCTATTTAACGTATGGGAAGAAAACGGAAAACTTGCCTATGAAGACGCGAAAATGACTACGCAGACCCTGAACTTCGCCTGGAAACTCATCAAAAATAATCTTGCGGATTACATCGGCTGGTCGATAACGACGCCCTACCCCGGCAGCCGCCTATACGATATCGCCCTGAGGCATAATTTATTGAACCCCGCTTTTAGAGACAATTGGGAAAGCTGGCAAAAAGAAGGCCTCTTTGTAATGGACTTGGCCGGTATAAGAAAAATAGAGAGAAATACGATAAAATTAAAGGGAGAGATTCTTAGAATAGCCTGCCTCTTGAGAAAAAAATTTTTTAAGCTTAAGGATGTTTCGTTTCTAATAAAAAGGGCGTTCCATATTTTTAAATATAGCGCTAAATAAGATGCGGAATTACCTGTATGCAAAAACCGCCAATATAAAATTTATCGTTATATGCCTAATCCTTGCTCTCCTTGTATGCGGCGCTTCTGTTTATAAAATTGTTAAAGTAAAAAATAACAGCCACTTCAATTCTGCCTCCCCCGGCTCTCTCTATTACGCCGAAGCGGCCTTTCACTATCGCTATGCCGAGATAGCGGCCAAGAGCCAAAAGAACCCATTTGATATACTAAAGAATGATACGGCCGTCCAGTATCCCGAGACTATCAACATCTTCAAATATGAAACGGTTATGATGGAATTATTTTACGGCTCCCTGTACAGGATAGCGAATTTTGGCCTGTCCTTTAATCTCTTCTTGATATACGCCACCTGCTTCTTCTCGAGCCTGACCCTGGTTGGGGTTTTTCTCATCGCAAGAAGGCTGTTCAAAGATGACATCGTCGCCCTCGGCGCCGCGCTCTTTTACGCGACTACTCCCGCCAGCTATCTACGCACGGCCGCGGGCTCATTCCTGCGCGAAGATTTTACTCTCGTCTTCGTGTTAATCAGCGTATTGCTTATAATGCTTCAATTAGAGGTTAAATCCCGGCCATTCCTGAACTTGACCTCGGGCATCCTGGTTGTCTTCAATCTCTCTTCCTGGCACTTCAATAACTTCATCTATATCTGTATGCTGCCGTTCTTCTTCTGGCTCTTTGCGGCGCGGCCTGCCATCTTAAAAAATTTTTTCTACTCCTTCCTGCCGATATTCGCAGCTGCCTTTTTAATACCTATATTGAAGACGAGGGGATTTGCAACCTCAATATTAACGTGCGGCCCCTATGCCATTCTCGCCGCCTATTTTTTGGGCAGGTCTTTTCAAAAACCGTTAAGGAGACTTCTGTTTCTTTTAGCCATATTTGCCGTGATTATGGGTATCCGAAGCCTTGTGCCCGTCAATGAGACGGCATATTCTCATGTCTATGATATGTTCATGGAAAAATTGAAATTCTTCCTGAAGAAACCCGACAACCCGTCATTATTGAGCTTCAGCGCCCGTCAGTTATGGGAATCGGCGTTCAATTCCCCGACGCCTGGCGAGTTATGGTGGCTGGGAAAGCTTGCCTTTCCCCTCGGGCTAATCGGCTCCTTCTTCCTTTTATGGAAAGAAAGGAAAAACGCCGGCCCCGGCACATTCGCCGCCAGCCTGTCAATAATATTATTCCTCTTATCTATAATGGCTAAACGGATACTGGTTGTCGCCGCTCCGTTTTTGGCAATAACGCTCTGGGGATGCGCGCTCTTTGACAAGAAGAAACCATACCTGAAATTCGGTTTATTTTTTTTACTCATCCTGAATTCGCTGGGACTCACCTTAAGCCCGATAGAATCCGGAAGATTTACCGCAGCGAGTTACCGTGAACTATTCAAATGGATAGATTCCAATACGCGCCCCGATGACGCGTTTCTGGCGCATATCCACGTAAGCCCTATGATACTGCTTAATACCGGACGGCCGGAGGTCCTGCATCCAAAATTTGAAAATCTTTTCATACGTAAAAAATATGAGGAATTTATAATCTCCCTCTACAGTGAGGACGAAGAGAGGCTGTTCGCATTCTGTAAAAAGAACTTATCCGGGTATCTGGTCTACGATTGGGGATTCTTCATCACGGACGGAAAAGACTCAATGAGATATCTCGGCGAAGCGGCACCCGGGATCTCGGAAAAGGCCATGGCGGCGCGCCTGCATTTTGGCGACCCAACCCTCAGGCATTTCAAGCCGGCATTCAGGAACAGCGCCTTCACGGTTTATGAAGTTGTGGAAAGTTCGGATTCTGAAATCAAAAAAATGCCTTATTCTCCCATATACGATCCCGCGCTCTACAGAAAGGAAAATGGATTTTATAAGGATACCCGCCTGACTTACGACGCGTTAATTATTCCCTACGCGGAAAAGGTTAATCGCTCTTCTTTTTTACTGACCGCCCAAGAAGCGTTCACGGCGGTTGATATACTGGAACCGGTGGTCGAAAAAATCCCCGGAGGGAGTGAAGCTATTTTCGTCTTAAGCCAGGCCTATGTCCAGCTTAAGGAATACGGGAAGGCGGAAAAGCTATTGAAGAATTACCTAACTTCTCTTGACCACGAAGAGCTTGCCATAGAGCCTTTAAGCGCTAAAATATCAGAATTATTAGCTGATGTTCTATATTATCAAGGCCGATACGATGAATCTTTTGATGTCTTAAATAGCTGCCTTAAGCTGCCTTCGCACAGCGCTGATATATATAAAAAATTAGGAACATTAAGCCAGCTTGACCAGAAACAAGAACGGGCAGAACAATACTTCCGGCAATATAAAGAATACCAAGACAAGAAGTAAAGAATTAACGCGGCTTAGTTTTTCTTTTTATCGCTTCTCTTAAAAGAGAGATTTTATTTAATTCGGAATCAATTTTTTTGTTTAATTCGCCGAGGTAATTCTTAAGCCGCGCAATATGAATTGCGGCCTGGCCTTCAGTCGGATAGGCGGATTCGGTTAAGATTCTTATATTCAATTCGCCGCCTGCCTTTATTTCCGAGAGCCATCGGGAAAGAAAGATAACCGCGTCTTCGCTTAAGTCCCGTTCTTTAATAGTATTAAAGATTCCTAACATATAAAAATACGCGTCAAGCTCGCGTATGGTCATAATGCAGGAATCCCACATACTACTTAGCAAAACAGCATCTTTTGAAGTTGTCAGGAGCGCCTTTATCTCCTTGGATTCTTCAAAAATCTTGCTGCGGATGTTAACGAATGAGTTATCTAAGGCATAGGCATAAGAACTAAACAATAACCCGAGCGCCAAAAGAATGGAAAAAAAAATTTTCATATCGGCCTCCTCCCTTTTAGGGTTTCAACAATTTGTTATCATGCTTTAACTTTTTGCGGCGGGGCTTCTGCCCTTGTTAACCTACGAGGTTAACAAGGGGTTGGCTGTCTCATCTCATGGGGACCTTGCCTTCATAGGTTTCCCAGGTAAGCAGGTATTTCTTCGCCCAATCTATATCCTTATCAGTGCTTTTGGCAAGCCGTAGATAATGCCGGAAGTTTTCAGTAGCCTTCTTGCGGTTGACTAAATATTCCGCATAAATATAGCCCAGATTAAAATGCGCGTAGGCGTCGTCAGGGGTAATCTCTATTACCTTCTCAAATTCGGCAATCGCCCTTTCATACTCCTTGTTCTTAGTGTAAAAAACGCCTAAGTTATAATGCATCTCGGAAGTTTCCCGGATCAGCCGCTTATTCTGCCGGCCAATCTCGGTAAATTTCTTAGGCATATTTTTTATTTCACTTTCTAAGGCCTTGTTTGTCTTTGCTGCCTGCGCATAATTTGTCTTATATTCCTTCAATTGTCCATCTAAACGTTCTGCATCTTGCCCCAATTTGGAGCTCTGCTCTCTCAGCTGGGCAGTTTCTCTCTGTGCCTGCTTAAGGCTTGACTCTATAGTATTCTTGTCTTTCTGCAGGATAGCGATCTTTTCATCCTTTTCTTTTTTCAGCCCGGCAATTTCCGACTTTAGTTCTTTGATGGTGTTATCCTTCTTTGCCTTTTCATAGGCGGACTTGGCATAGTCCCTCTCCTGGATTATTTCTTTTTGCGCCTCCTGGAGCTTGTTTAATTCTTCTTTTAAAGCCGTGAAGGCAATCCCCGACTCTGCCTTCTCTTTCTCCAGGGACTCCTTCTCTTGAATAGCCATTCCTGCCGTATCCTCAAGTTCTTTTAAGCGGTTAACATCCGCAAGCAGGCTTTTTGCCCGGTTGATCAGATTATCGCGGTCTTCCTTGAGCGCTTTATTCTCATTTTTCAATGCCTCATTTTCCCTGAGCAGGTTTGTATTTTCATTAAGCAGGCCCGCCTGTTCCTCTTTTAACTTTTGTTCCTGCGGGGTTAATTCCCTGGCGCCTGGTTGTCCATTTTTTGGTTTTTTCTGTAACCACTCAGCCTTTGCGGCAGAACATATCAGGCCTGTGCCTGAAGCCGCAGATAAAAGAAAGATTAAAGCTGCTGCTATCTTCACTTTATTCATTGCCCTCGTCTCCTTTAAGCGATGGTTGGTATTCTTTTTCTTCTTCCCTGCCTGTGTATTCACGATAGGGCTTAATCGTTTCCTCAGGCGCCTGTGCGGGAGCCTCATAATCTGTCTGGGAAGTAAAAGAAGGATATTCCTTGAATTCTTTCGGCGGCTGATGGCCAAAATCCCTTTCATCGCCGGTAGTCAGGCTCTCGCCGCTTACTATATGGGGCGTGAGCATTACTAATAACTCTGTGCGTTCAGTTTTATTTGAGCTGGTCCTAAAGAAAAAGCTGATCACGGGAATCCGGCCTAATATAGGCAGATGGTCAGAGCTTGAGATTTTTTCTTCTTTGCGTAAGCCGCCAATAATAATGGTTGAGCCGTCTTTTACCAGAACCGTGGTCTCGGCCATTGAGGTATCAATGATGGGAATTTTGTTGCCTGAGGGCGTAGTCAGGGTGGAAACCACGCTGGAAACCTCGGGCTTGACTTTCATGGTCACAAAACCCTCGTCATTGATGGTCGGGGTTACCGATAATTGAATCCCTACATCCACAAAGGTTACCTCTTCTGAAACAGTGCTGGTGGTTTGGCCGGTGGTAGTAGTGGTGGTAACATAGGCCTGGCGTTCGCCGATATGAATCTTTGCCTCCTGATTATTGACTACGGCTAATTTGGGGTTGGAAAGGATCTGGGTCTTGCCTAAGGTCTGCAAATATTTCATGAGTATGTCTATATCCCGTTTTTTACTAATGAGGCCGATATGCATCTTTTCGCCAAGAGTCGTTTTGGTGCTTCCGGAGACGCTTGCGGTATTTCCGCTAAAAGGAAGGGCGCCGATACCGGTAGTCCCTGCCAGGGAATCCATAAATGCCCTGCGGGACTGCCAGGCGGCAGTAGATCCCTGCAGGACGCTAAAGGGATATGAGCCTAAATAGGAGGTTCCCAGCGAGTTCCCCAATTTCATCAGGCCTTCCCATTCAATGCCTGAGGTTATCTCGTTGGATAATTTGACCTTGACGATGGTGGTGTCAATCAAAACCTGTTTGGTCTTTTTATCCAGGGCCTCAATCAATACCTTCATATCCTGCATTCTTTCCGGCAATGCCTGGATAATCACCTGATTTGAACGCTCATCCGCTTTTATGGAGCCGACTTTTTTGGCGTCTAATTGCGCCTTGAGCTGTTCTTCCACATCTTTTGCCTTGGCGTATTTTAGATTAAAGACCTCCATTAAATTCTTCTGCTCAAGAGTGGACAGGGCCTCTTCAATCCTCTGAATATTGCCCGGGGTATCCATAATCAAGGCGGTCCCGGTCTCCGACTCAACCAATACCCTGCCAATATCGCTTTTTAAGGTATCCAGCAGGCTGAATGCCTGCTCGGGTATGGCGTATTGAAGGCGGAATACTTTTACCTCCCGGATATCGGAAAATTTTTTCCCAAAAAGCCCCCGGTATTCCTCCTCGCTCATTACATTATAAATACTGCCTTCCTTAGCATAGGCAAGGCCGTTTGAACGCAGCATAATGTCAAAGATATCCCTCACCGGAACATCCTGGACCATCAGGGTAACCCTGCCGGCGACGTTCTTAGTGGCAATAATATTCAAGCCCGCCTTCACCGCCAGGAACTTAAGGGCATCCACTACTTCAATGTTGCGCAGGTCTAAAGCAATCCGCTCGTCCATACCGCCGGGAACAGAAAGAATTGCCGGCTGCTCTATCGGCGGCTGCGCAGGCGCCTGGGCCAATTGGGCTGTGGCATCTTCTGCGGATATTGGCGCAAGATAGCCAAAGGAGTAAAAAAATACTATTCCTACGGATAAAATTCTTTTAAAGCACGTCATCGTAATTCAATTTCTTCTCCCCGGTAACTCAAGACCACCTTATCCTTAAAAATTGCCTGCACCCGGACGTCGCCAATCATCTGGCCTCTTTTCACAAAAAATGTCTTGAGCGCCCGGCTATCTTCAACCATTGCATCCGGATCCTTAGACCAGGAAATCCCCACCAATTTCAAATGCTGGGTGGCCTCAAGTATTTCGCCGGAAGGGCCCGCCGGAGCCGCTGCTTCTGTTGTGCCCTCTGTTTTTTTTGGCTCCAGCTGAAAAATATCCCTTTGCCTTACTTTTTCCAGATAATACGAGGCCGCCTTTAAAAACGAGCCTTCCTGAAAAACATCTCCGGATTCCTTGCCGGAGAATTCAAATTTAAAAACAGGCAGTTTTTTCGTATTCACTATGCCGATGGCTAAATTACCGGCAAAATAAAGCGTTAAGATTACCAGGCATACGCTCAGGGCTTTATTTAGCGCCTTGACGTCTAACGGACGGCGCTTTAGATCCTTGAGCCATTTTTTAAACCGTTCCCTTGAGAATGAAACCCTGCCTAACCAGGCTCCCGGCGAGAGCAGGCTTAAGCCGTGCTGTTTCATCCCGCTTAAGCCGAGGGGATTTGCGTTTTTCGCTTTCGGGTTCTCAATTAAATTTAATAACTGCTTTTCTGGAGTAAGAGGTCTTTCCGGTGCCATCCTGAACGTATCTCTTCGTCAATCAATTCTCGGATTAATCCTGCGTCAACTACGAATTTATTCTTTAATATCACGTTTCTCAGCGCCTTATGGCAGAGCATAATCACCTGCCGGGGATAACCCCGGCTGTACTCATAGATTCCCTTGATCGCGTCATCCAGAAATAGATGCATATGCGCTTTATAGCCCGCCTGGCGCACGCGGAATTCAATCATTTCTTTGGTTTCCTCAAAATCCAGCGGATTCAGGGTGTACTTAAAGCTGATGCGGTCAAAGAAATTGGGAATATTAATAATTTTGGAATACAGCTCTAACTGCCCCAGTAAGACTAACTGCAGAAGCTTAAACTCATTGGTTTCATAATTTAAAAGGACGCGCAGGACCTCAAGTGAGCTTTCGCTTAATTTCTGCGCCTCATCAATAATTAAGGCCACGGTTCTGTTCTCGGTTACCCCCTTCTGGAAGAGAAATCTCTCCAGGGTTTCTCTTAAGTCCAGAATAGTCGGCTGGGCGAAATTACTCACATTTATATCAAAATTCTTCACTAAGGAATTCACAAAGAGGGACTCATTGTCAAAAGAAGGGTCTAAGATAATATGGAAGGTAAAATCACTCCTCTGCCGTAATTCCTGGATGAGCTTTCGGGAAAGGGTGGTCTTGCCGGTCCCCACGTCTCCTAAAATAATGGAAAGGCCCCGCTTCACCCTTAATTCAATCAAGACATTGGTTAAGGCCGCTTCGTGCTCCTTGGTTAAATAAAAAAACTCCGGGTCCGGGCTGGTAGAAAACGGCTCTTTGTCAAATCCTAATATCTTACAATAGCTCATCCTTTAGATTCCCACTAAGCGCTTGCGGATTAAGCGCAGGGAATAACCTTCGCTGACTAACTCCCTTATTTTCTTAAGCCGCTTCTGGATTAAATTCCTGCCGTAGAAACGTTCATTGCCTTTTTTCAATAATACCGGCAGCAGCCCGATATCGGTATAATGATTAACCGTCTGATACGACAGATGATACTTATGCATAATATCTTTTGCCGAGAGCAGCTTATTATTCCGGTTATTGTTCTTCTCTTTTTTCTCCATCTTTTAATTTTCCGAAAAGCATCACCCAAAAACCATAATCCCTTGGGCCGGGGATTCCTGACTTACCATAATTACTATAGCTCTAATATATACCATAATTTCTAACTTTGTCAAGAAAAATCTGTCCTTCTGATAGAAACTTTGACAGATTTTTCGCAGTCCCCCCTGCTTTGTTTTGTGTAACAGTTCAGCTCTTGGAAGTATTAGTGTCACTGCGAGGAGCGACAGCGACGAAGCAGTCTTTTTATAAGATTGCTTCGCCCTTTCGGGGCCCGCAATGACACCGACGGGCACTTCTGAAGGCTGAACTGTTACCTCTCTATCCAGAAAATAAAAAGCGCTCAGAAATGAGCGCTTTTTAAATGGGGCGTGAGCGAGTGATAAGATATACAGCGGGGTATTTGTTAGGCATCAAAACACATTGTTTTGATGCCCGTTCTCACTTTCATTAATGAAAGTGAGAACGGGGCTGACGGGATTTGAACCCGCGACCTTCTCCGTGACAGGGAGACGCCCTAAGACCAGACTAGGCCACAGCCCCAGCATTATTTTATAAATTGAGTATGGAGATGATAATAATTCTTTATCAGCTCATAGTGGCGGTCGGCATGCAGTAAGAGAAAATTATGTTTTAAACAAAGGCTGGCTATAATCGTATCCACGGCTGGAATTGCATAGCCTCTGCGTCTGAGGTTAAAGGAGATTTTATAAGCGCTCTCCCAAACTTCAGGGGTTATTTCGATGCATTCTAGAGCTGTAAGGTCCTCATAAAGCTCGGCATATTCCTTCTGATTTTTTGCGCCGGTAAGCAATTCTAAGATTATTAACTGCGTGATGACTACCCGTTTCTCACTCAGAAACCTTTCCAGGCACTCTTTAAGCGCTCGGCCTAAGTCTTCCCTGAAGCCTATTATCCAGGTAGAGGTATCGAAGACAACCTGCTTATCCATATGCTCGCCTCTTGCTTAAATCATTTAAAGAAAGCTTCAGGGGAGATTTTCCCAGGCGGCTGATAAGACGTTCGATTCTCTTAGTGCGGATTAATTCTTCTAAGCCGGCATTAACAAGGCCTTTTTTAGTAGTAAATCTGGTTACAGCCATTGCCTTCTTCAATAATTTATCATCTATCTCAATAGTAGATCTCATATACATCACCTCTGCATAAATTATATGCTATATTTATGTGCTTGTCAAGATGCTTTTTTTGTGCATTAAAAAGCGGGGCTGTGAAGCTCTTCATGCCAATTTTAAACTTGAAATTATATGGGCGGTAGAGGACTTGAACCCCTGACTTCGTGAATGTAAATCACGCGTTCTAACCAGCTGAACTAACCGCCCGAGCATTTACTTACTCTACGGGTACAAAACGGTTATACTCCTTTAGAGCTTGCCCAGTAACGTCATAGTAAATGCCATCACAAAGAGGGCAACGGTTTCAATTATACCCAAGACCACCAGATAGTTACCAAAACCCTTTCCGGTCTCGCCCATTGCATCGGCTGCGGTAGCGCCGGCCTTTCCCTGCATATATGCGGAAAGCCCCATGGCCAGCCCGGCAAATAGGCCCACGCTCCAGAGATATGTTCCTTTGAGGGCAAACTCAACCATTTTATTCATAATAATCATTCCATAAATAGTCTGAGTTAATGGCGCGCCCACAAAGGCAACCAGCATAAATGAAGCTGCCTTATTCTGGGCAAATGCCTTTTTCCAGGCCCCCACTGCTGCCATACCGGCAACTCCCGCGCCTAAACCCGAACCAACGGCTGAAAGCGCAAGAGAAGCAATTAAACCTAAGTCATTAAAATTAACTGCCATTGTCTGCTCCATAGACCCAACCCTCCTTTTTACTCCTTAAGCGGCTTATATGGAAATCCGCTCCATTTGATATCTAAATGGGTGCAAAATTCCAGCACATTAAGCCTTACCCCGTGCACCAGAACCGACATAGGACCCAAGAGCACATTAAGCCCGTGTCCGGCTAAAAGGATAAATGAACTTAATAAGCCGGGAATAATCCCTTTAAATCCGACACCGGAGGCCATTTTATTAAAGGCATCGGCAACCGCAACCCCTGCCAGGCCCACGGCAAAGAGACGAATATAGGAGACGACATCGGTAAAATTATTTATCACATTGAGTAGCAGTGTTCCCAAACCTGCGCTAATTCCTTTAAGGATATTTTTGCGTGGGTTGCTGAATAAAACAACCAGCGCCATTCCGCTAATAATAAGCCAGGGGCCAAATACCGGCATCTGGGCACCTAAAATCAAAACCTTTGCCAAAAAAAATGCACCCCACAATATGGAAATCCATCCCACATCAGTTAAGGCCACCGGAGAAGGGAATTGGATAAGCACCCTCCAGATGTGGGCAATGCTCAGATGCAAAGCGCCGATAAAAAAGCAAAGTGTGCGCACATTTTTATCATCACCTAATGCAGGAAGAAGCGGCTTCAGCGAGCGCTCAAGCAGCCACTCCTGGCCAAAAAAACTTGCCGTAAGCAGTCCCCAGATAATCGCGCTGCTGCTCAAGATATAAAAAAGATAAAATGGCGCCTTGTCCTTTACTTTACCGCCAAATTTACGCTGCGCCCAGAATGTTAAAAGAAGATAAATAAATCCGTAACCGGCATCTCCGATGAGCATGCCGAAAAACACAGAGAAAAACAAAATAAACCAGAGGCTGATGTCAAGTTCTCGGTAGCCCGGGACAACCTCAATGACTTTAAAAACCGGGCTTATCAAGGATACCCAGCGGGGATTCTTAATCAAGGTAGGAACGCTATCTTCCTCTGATGGGTCGCTGATGGAAAGGCCCCAGCTCTGCTTGCCTGCCAAATCCGCTAATGCAGGGACAGCGTTGGAGGGAATATAGCCGGCCACATAAGCAAGCCCATTATTTTGCCCCATTCCCTCTAACGCCTGGTGGAACTCAAGCTCTTTTTCCAAAGATTGCTTGAGCTGTGCAAGCTCTTTTCGCCGGCAGGTTAATGCGCATAACTCCTGCTTTAACAACTCCAGCGCCTGCTTATCTTCTTGCAATCGTCTGCGCATTGCCTCTAAACCGGTTTTTGGCAAAACCACTTCTTTAAAGGGGAGCTCAACCAACCCTCGAGAAATTACTACGCAATGCGTGATGCCGCCGGAGGTATGTATGTTTTTCACGACGACATTTCCGGGAAAATCTTTGAGTTGTTTTTCAGGAACCTGATAGAGCCTTAGATATATATTGTTTTCCCTTAAGCGCTCGATTTCCCCGGGAGCAAAATCCCCCCATTGTTCCCATTGTGCTATGCTGAGAATAATGCCCCGGGAATACTCCTTGAGCTGGTCAATCCTCTTATACAGATCAATCACGTGTCTTGCGCAATGCCTCCTGTCAAGAAATGTCCTGCTATCAATTTGTCTTGGTTCAATAGCAGCTAATTCCTTCTGCGAAAGGATTCCCAGCGCTTCATTGGCCAGCGCAAGGTCCTCATGAATAATGGCGATGTCCTTACCTGCTGGCGGATGCTGATGTTCCACATGCAGAACTCCCAGCCGGCGTAATTCGCCAACCGCAGAATTCGCATCCTTTGCCTGCGTAATTACTGCTACTTTTTTCATCCGCACAATCATAACGTAACCTCTTCAAGAAGCGCCCGTTCAATTTTATTCTTGGCGATTTTACTGCGGCCTACGGCATTGGCCATCTGGTCTCCGATATAAATTTTTATCAGCCGTATCGCCTCCTGGGTCTGGGGAATTTTTACCTTTTCAAAAAGGTTGACCCGCTGGGTGGTAATGCGCAGTTCGTGCTTTAGGATGGCGATACTCTTCTTTATCACTGCCAGCTCTTCCTGTAGAGAAACCAGCGCCTGTCCTGCCTCTGAGCCGGCATCTACCCACGGGGGCAGCATAAACAAATCATACTCGCTAGCCGGAAATTCCGCGCCTTCAAAAATAGGCACATCCACTCCGGCAACATTTTTTGCGGCGGTAATAACCTTTTGGGGAGTAAGCCAGGGCTTCAGATCAATACCCGGCTCACTCAGCAATCCCGCCCAGTTTAGAATAGCGGTTATTTTCTTTTGCTCCTGGCGTTCCCTATCCTCCAGAAGAGCTGTCTGATGCAAAATCTCCATCTGCAGCTGCTGTTTCTTGAGCTGTAAGGTAGGCAGATAGCGCAGATACTGCTTTAAGAGATCCCTCTGTTTTTTTAATTCACCCTTGGTAAGCTTTACTTTTGCCATTTCATTACGCCTACACCCTTGTTAACCTACGAGGTTAACAAGGGGTTTGGCCAGTATTTTTCAACCAGGGATTTTTTTATCCCGGTTTCTTCCGGCTCAAAGCACTCCCGCATAATTTCCCAGCCCAGATTAAGCGCCTTTTCAAGCGGGATATTCACTGCCAGCGACATCATCTTCTCTTCAAAAATCCGGCCGTATTTCAGAAGTTTTTTATCAAAGGCGCTCATTTGAAAGCCCATGCTCAGCTTTTCTTTGCTCTCGCGGTAATTAGCAAAGAGCTGAATCATCGTATCCATAATCGTCCGGTGGTCATCGCGGGTCTTGCCGTTTACCTGCTGTTTCAGCCGGCTTAAAGAGCCAAAGGGCTCAATCACCGCGTTCTTCAGATAAAGCTGCCCCTCGGTAATGTAGCCGGTATTGTCCGGAACCGGATGGGTGACATCATCCCCCGGCATTGTGGTAACCGCAAGGATAGTGATGGAGCCGGCAGTTTCAAAATCCACCGCCTTCTCATAGCGGCTGGCTAACTGGCTGTATAAATCACCCGGATAGCCTCTATTAGAAGGAACCTGCTCCATAGTGATAGCAATTTCCTTTAAGGCATCGGAGAAATTAGTCATATCCGTAAGTAAGACCAGGACTCTTTTACCGAGAAGGGCGAATTGCTCCGCCACCGCCAGGCTGATATCCGGAACCAGCAAACACTCAACCGTGGGGTCGCTGGCGGTATGGATAAAAAAGATAGAGCGCGATAAGGCCCCCTGCTCCTCAAGGGTGTCTCTAAAGAAAAGATAATCGTCATACTTAAGGCCCATTCCTCCCAGAATAATAATGTCTATTTCGGCCTGAATAGCAATGCGGCTCAAGACCTCATTATACGGCTCGCCGGCGATGGAGAAAATAGGGAGTTTTTGCGATTCTACCAGCGAGTTGAAAACGTCTATCATCGGGATACCGGTGCGGATCATCTTGTTGGGGATAATCCTTTTTACCGGATTAACCGGAGGCCCGCCGATATCAATCATATTATCCGAAAGCCCGGGGCCCTTATCCAAGGGCTGGCCGCTTCCGTTAAAGATGCGGCCCATAAGGTTTTCACCGCTGGCCACCCGCATCGGATGCCCCAGGAAACGCACCTTATCGCCGGTGGAAATACCCTTGCTTCCGGCAAACACCTGCAAAAATACCTTCTTTCCGTCAAGCCGTATCACCTGCGCCAGGGACACGCCGCGCCGGGTTTGAATCTGGGCTATTTCGTTATAGCCGATATCCTCGGCTATAACGGTGATGACGTCTCCGGCAATTCCAATGATATTCGTATACACCTTATGCATTGACTGCTCCCTTTCTCTATAGTTTCTAACGGGGTGCGCTTAATCCTGCAAGGTTAGCCCTTCCTGTACCTTTTAAGGAAGGACTAAGAGGCCGGAAATTTCTTCTTCGCTTTTCTTAAATTCCGCGCTATCCCAGGAAATTGAATTCCAGCCGCGAAAAAGCTGGCGTAATTTCTGGAAAAAGCGCAGGGCCTTTGCCTTGTCCTCAAAATTGAATTCCGGCTCAAGAATCTTATCATAGATAAAATTAAAAATATATTTCTGCCGCTGGCTGGAGCTTGCCTCATCCACCGGGTCAAAGGCATTCTGCTGCAGATAAATAAAGTCAAAGAATTCGCCTTTTAGATAATCAATGTAATCTCCGAGGGTAGTGCCTTCTTCTCCGATAACCTTCATCATTTGAGCGACATCGTGGCTTTTCTTTAGAATCCGATGGCCTGCCTCAACCTGCTTTTCATCAATAAAACTCTTGTATTTACTCCAGCTAATCAAGGGGTCAATTGCCGGATACCTTCTGGCGTCTGAACGTTCCCGTGAAAGGCCGTGGAATGCGCCCACTACTTTTAAGGTTGCCTGGGTCACCGGCTCCTCAAAATTCCCTCCGGCAGGGCTTACAGAGCCGCCAATAGTAACCGAACCGATATTACCGTCGTATAAGCGCACCAACCCCGCCCTTTCATAAAATGAGGCGATACGCGATTCAAGGTATGCGGGAAATGCCTCTTCGCCGGGAATCTCTTCCAGCCGCCCGGACATCTCGCGCATTGCCTGGGCCCAGCGGGAGGTAGAATCCGCAAGCAGTAAAACGTGCAGGCCCATAAGACGGTAATATTCGGCAATGGTAACCGCGGTATAAACGCTTGATTCTCTTGCCGCAACCGGCATTGAGCTGGTATTGCAGATAATTACCGTGCGGTCGCTTAATGGCCGTCCGCTGCGCGGGTCAGTGATTTCGGGAAAGGTCTTCAGGGTCTCTACAACCTCTCCGGCGCGCTCGCCGCAGGCGGCGATAATTACCACATCAATTTCCGCATGTCTTGAGGTTAACTGCTGTAAGACAGTTTTCCCGGCTCCGAAGGGCCCGGGGATGCAATAGGTGCCGCCCAAAGCCACCGGAAAAAGCGAATCAATCAGCCGCATCTTGGTAACTAAGGCCTGGGCCGGCCTTAGTTTCTCCGCATAAGCAGAAATAGCAATTTTTACCGGCCAGTTCTGGGATAAGAAAATATCGTGAAGCTTACCCTCCTGGTCTTTTACCCGGGCAATAGATTCTTTAAGATTATACTCGCCGGGCTTTGCAATACTCACTATCTCTAAACTTCCCCGCAGGGAAAAAGGAGCCATAATGGAGTGCTGGAATATTTTCTCCGGGACATAACCTATTTTTTCGCCCGGACGCACCTTTTGGGCTATTTTTGCCGTGGGCGTCCAATCCCACTTTTGGTTTTCTTCAAGCGCTTTGATATAGACCCCGCGCTTCAAAAAGAAGCCGCACTCCTCGGCGAGAGCGGGCAGGGGATTCTGCAGCCCGTCAAAAATCTGGCCTAAAAGCCCGGGCCCCAGCTCAACCGAAAGCAGCTCCCCGGTAAATTCAACTTCTTCTCCAATACGAGCTCCGCGCGTATTTTCAAAAACCTGCATCTCGGCAATATTGCCGCGGATGCGGATAACCTCTGACTTCAGCCGCTCTTCTCCATGAATGATATAAGCAACTTCATTCTGGATAACAAAGTCCTGGAATTCTGCGGTAACCATATTCCCGTTAATTCCCAGTATGCGCCCCGTTCTCTTCTCGCTCATTTAGAAAACTCTCCTCTTAATGCCTAAGCAATGTTTCTTCTAATAATTTTGTTTTATCTGCGCTATTAATCCTCTCCCAGCGTTCCAACAATTTTAATTTGTATCCATAGACAAGCAAAAAAGCGGTGTCAAAATAATGCCCTATTTCTAGTTCATTCAATGCCTCCCAGCGCGCCTGGTCCAAGCTCCTTTCTCCCTCAACAAGCGAGGGGTTGCGGTGCGCAGCCAGGGCAATATGCCCCAGTAAAAAATCCGCGCCCAGGCCCTGGCGCAGGTATTTTAGCGGGTCAATATGTTTATGCTGGGCCCTGATTTTAACTAATTCATTTCGTAAGGCGGCATCAAAGACAAGCCACCCTTCTATTATCGGATTATGCGGGGATGGATTAAAGTCCCCGTCCTGCATTGGCAGATTTTCTAAAATATAAATGTCCCGCCCTGAAATTAAACCTGCGCACAGCTTTAAGAAACGCTCGGATGAAAACGGCGGCTTCATTCCAAAATGAAGCATGGGCAGGCTGGAGATAAAATAAGTATAGTATGCAGGCATTCTTTATTCTGTCAGTGTTCCCTCGGCTGCGCTTGATAAAAGGCGGGCCTTTAAGATGTGGCGGCGCCTTTTAAAAGCTCAGCTAATTTCGGCTTTAAATAAGCTCCGATATATTCCGCTAAGGCCTTATCGCTAAAATCACACTGCGATTTACCGCCATCATAGCTGATGACAAAACCGGCCTGGATGTCATCCCCGGCTTTAAGGGTAAGGCCTTTTTTTACTTCTTCCTGAAGTTTATGCAGGAGGCCTTTTTCCAGGAGTTCCAGGTCTTCTTTTCTTAAAGAAACTGCGATCTGGCCTTCGCTTTTTCCGCTATAGCCTTTTATCAGTTCGCTAATAATCTTAGTTAACAGATCAGGAGTTAACGTATTTTTTACCTCTAAGCCAACAAGCTTATCCAGGCTGGCATTAATCTCTTTTCTTAAAACGAGCAGTAAATCGCGTCCTGCCTGGGCAAGGAGGGTTTTTTGTTTTTCCTGCATTTTGCTAATCCGCTCGTTGGCATCGCTGGAAAGTTTTTCTGCTTTGTCTTGAGCTTCCTGCAGAATACGCCCCGCCTCTTTACGCGCCCTGGCTTCTATTTCTTTTGCCTTGTCTTCGGCAATCTTAATGCCTTCCTGCTGTATTTTTTCTATAAGATTTTTAATATCCTCTGCCATAAATAATCTCCTTTTTTCCTTTTATGCGGAGTCAATTCTTTTGATTATTGCCCTGGTTATAGCAAGCGGGTTTTTGGCCTCTAAAATCGGCCTGCCGGCTACAATATAATTACTACCTGCCCCTTTGGCTTCTTCCGGGGCGGCTATGCGTCGCTGGTCGCCTTTTTCCCCGCCGGCAAGCCTTATGCCGGGGGTTACGATAATTAAATCGCCGCCGAATTCCTGCCTGAGGCGTCCTGTTTCCTTAACCGAGGCAACTACGCCGTCAAGGCCGGCTGTCCTGGCAGCTCTTGTGAGAGAAATCACAAGAGGAGTTATTTTACTACTCTGCGCCTCGCTTGTCAAGAGCGTAACTCCTATGATTAAAGGCGCTTTTATTCCTAATCTACACGCCTCCTCCCGCACTGCCCCTTTTACCCTCTGCATCATTTCCGGGCCGCCCTGGGTATGCACGGTAAACATTTCAATTCCGCCCATGCGCACCACCTCTCTTGAGGCATTAGCTGCGGTATTGGGTATATCATAAAACTTCAGGTCAAGAAAAATCCTGCCGCCTTTTTCTCTGATATATCTTATAATCTTCCCCCCGCAGGCAATAAATAATTGCAGGCCTACTTTAAAGATTTTTACTCTGGGATAAAGCAAATCTACAAAGTATTTTGCCTTAGAAAAACTATCTACGTCTAAGGCAAGAATCATTTGAGTTCTTTGAGTTGCTTTGAGTTCTTTGAGTTGCTTTGAGTTCATAATTTAAGCGAGCCAATTAGAGTTTTTATATCCTTAATTTTATTTTTGCTTAGATATTTTTTGATTCCATCAATAATTTCTATGGTTACCCCGGGATTAATAAAATTAGCGGTGCCAACGGCAATGGCGCTTGCGCCGGCAAGAAAAAATTCCAGGGCGCTTAAAGTATCGCTTATGCCGCCCATTCCGATAACGGGGATCTTTACTTTCTGATAAACCTCCCAGACCATGCGCACCGCTACCGGCCTGATGGCCGGCCCGCTTAAGCCGCCGGTAAGATTGCCTAAGCGCGGCTTTCTTGAATCTATATCTATACTCATTCCGCTCAAGGTATTAATCAAAGATACTGCGTCGCAGCCGGCGCTTTCTGCTGCTTGAGCAATTTCTGCAATATCTGTTACATTTGGCGAAAGCTTGGTAATCAGGGCCTTGCGGGTAACCCGGCGCACGTTCTGGACAAGCGCATAGGTTGCTCTGGGATCCTGGGAAATTAGTTTATAACTCTGGTTACTGGTTTCCCTGGCCCGCTTCGCTTTGCCAGGGCGGGCTGGTTTCTGGTTTCTTTTAATATTTGGACATGAGATATTCAGTTCAATCGCAGACACTTCTTTTATTCTGTCTAAACGTTTTGCCAGGCTGACAAATTCTTGGCTATCGCCTTCTGAGGCAATACTTACGATTATGGGAACGCCGAGCTTTTTTAAAAAAAATAGTTTCTCTTTAATAAAACCTTCTAATCCCGGGTTTTCCAGGCCGATGGAGTTAAGCATTCCGGCCGGTGTTTCGCAGGTGCGCGGAGGCGGATTTCCCCGGCGGGGGTTGAGAGTAATTGTCTTTGTTACAATTGCGCCTAATTTCCTTAAATCGGCAAAATCCCTGAATTCTTCGGCATACCCAAAAGTTCCCGAAGCCGCCATTACCGGATTTTTTAACCAGAGCTTTCCGATTTTTATCTTTAGTTTGGGATGCATTTTATCTCTTACCAAAGAATTTCCTGAGCATTAAACACCGGGCCTTCATAACATACCCGCCTATATTCAAAATCACCCGCCAACGAAATGCGGCTGGCGTCTGGCATTTTTCGCTTTTCACTTTTCACTTTTATAACGCATCCCATACACGCCCCGATTCCGCAGGCCATATGCGCCTCTAAGGAAATCTGCGCAGGGATATGGTATTTTCGGGAAATTAAGCTGATTTCTTTAAGCATGGGCGCTGGGCCGCAGCCGTAAATACGGGATACGGGATACGGGATACGGGATAATTCTTTTCTAAGCAATTCCGTCACATTTCCAGGAAAGCCGCGGCTGTCGTCATCGGTGGCGATTTTTACTTCACAACCTAATTTTTTAAATTCCTTTTCACATAATATATCATCTTTTGTCTTTGCCCCAAGTAATACCAACGGTTTGTTGGTGACGTGGTGACGTGGTGACGTGGTGACTATTTTCTCTGCCAGAAACACCAGCGGCGCAGTGCCCATGCCGCCGGCGATTAGTATTGGGTTACGGGATACGGGATACGGGATACGAAAGCCATTGCCTAAAGGTCCAATCATACCCAGGTATTCTCCTGCTTTTTTCTGCGACAGAATCTCCGAACCTCTACCTACCACTTCATAGAGAATTACCACATTACCTTTTGCTTCTGACTGGTGACCTGGTGAACCCCTGGTGAACCCCTGGTGACCTGTTCTATGGATACTAAACGGCCTTCTCAATAATGGCTCAAAACCATGGTTAACCTTAATATTCACGAATTGCCCGGGCTGGGCATAT
>Ga0155356_167_pt1 | contig 28407 bp, 31 predicted proteins | sample RifCSPhighO2_02_FD_106324 | JGI IMG/M metagenome (GOLD analysis project Ga0155356, IMG submission 106324) | Omnitrophica WOR_2 bacterium RIFCSPHIGHO2_02_FULL_46_37
TAAGGTTGGCATAGGTTATGATGTTCATCGTTTAGTTTCAGGGAGAAAACTTATTTTAGGCGGATTGCATATCCCTTTTAAGAAGGGCCTGCTTGCCCATTCTGACGGCGATGTTTTGACTCATGCGCTATGCGATGCCCTGTTGGGCGCGGCTGGTTTAGCTGATATCGGAGTGCATTTTCCTAATTCTGATAAACGTTATAAAGGCATTTCAAGCTTAAAATTATTAGAAGAGGTAAATCACAAGCTCAGCAAAGCCGGATATAGGGTTGGTAATGTTGACAGCGTGCTGCTTATGGACGTTCCGAAGATCAACCGCTTCCGCCGGAGGATAATCGGTAATCTCAGCTCGGTATTAAAAATACAGCCGGAAGCAGTAAGCCTCAAGGCTACAACTAATGAAGGCGTCGGCTCAATCGGTTCAAAAGCGATTGCCGGCTATGCGGTGGCGCTGCTTGTCCGCCGCAGCCCAAAGACAAAGCGGAGGAAGGCGAAAGGGAAGGGGGTGTAGATAATGATTGAATTACTTTTATATATATTGTTCCTGCTGATTTGTTTAATCATAGGTTACTCTCTATTTGTGGCCGTATTCTTTCGCCGGGAAATCCGTTCTATTTTAACTAAAGACCCGGCAGCGGCTTCGTATTTAGAGGTCTTGATGCTTTATTCGGGTTTACATTCAATAGTGATGCATAAATTTGCGCATTTGCTTTATCTTCTTAAGATTCCTTTTCTGCCGCGTTTTCTTTCAGAGATGATGCGGTTTTTTACCGGAATTGAGATTCATCCCGGAGCAAGGATTGGCCGGGGCCTGTTTATTGACCACGGTAACGGAGTGGTTATCGGCGAGACGGCAATCATCGGAGACAACGTCCTGCTTTATCAGGGAGTAACCTTAGGAGGCACCGGCAAAGAAAAAGGAAAACGCCATCCCACCATAGGCAATAACGTAGTCATTGGCGCAGGGGCAAAGGTCCTGGGTAATATTACCGCAGGAGATAATTCCTATATCGGCGCAAACGCGGTGGTAGTCAAGGATGTCCCGCCAAACTCAACGATTGTGGGCGTCCCGGGGAGGATTACCCAGCAGGATGGTAAAAAAATAGATTTTGATTTAGACCATGTCCATATCATTGATCCGATTATGCAGAATATTGAAGAACTGCAGAAAAGGATAGAGGCGCTTGAGAAAAAGGTCAAATGACAGAAAAAAAACTTATTCAGGCTTTGTTGATAGAAGATGACCCCTTCTTTGCCGTTGTCTTTAGCGGCTTGGGGAAAAAGATGCAGGCCTTTGAGCTTACTGTTCATCATACGGTGAGCCTGGAAGAATCCTTAAGTTTCCTGGAAGAACATCGCGAGATAGAGCTTATTTTTTTAGATTATCGCGTGCATCATAAAATCACCGGCTTAGAAATCCTTCAGCATATACGGGCAAAGGGCGTCAATGTTCCGGTAATCGTTGTTACTGCCAGCGGCAGCGAAGAAATAGCCGCTACCATGATGAAAGCCGGAGCCAGCGATTATTTGGTAAAAGGAACGATAAGCCCTGAAGTCCTGGAACGTTCCGTTAATGATGTATTAGAACGCCATCAGATATATGGTAAAGCCATTGACAAGGGCGAGGAATCCATTCTCAAGGACTTAGCGCTAAAGCGGTCATTGAATGGCGTCTCTGTTATGGATGCGAAAGGGCGTATTACCTATGTTAATCCTTCTTTTGTAACTATGTATGGTTATGGCAGCGAAAATGAAATTATAGGCAGGAATATGAAAGAGCTGCTGCCTTCACCCGGGAAATTTGACGAAGTGTTAACTGTCTTGCGCGATAAAAAGGTATGGCTTGGCGAGCTCGCCGGCATTAAGAAGGATAACCTTGAAATCAGCATGCAGACATTATTTTCCCTCATTGAATATAAGGCGGTGAAGACGCCGGAAATAATGGCTTCTTTTATTGATATAACGAAACTCAAAGACGCTGAGAAAAAAAGAGAATCCCTCTACAGGGGGATTATGGAGGTCTTTGCTTTAAAGGCCGAAGAGGTGGGGAATGTAGAGACCGCGGGCCATATCCGCCGCATTGCTGAGTATACGCGCTTTGTTGCCGAAGAATTAAGGAAGCAAGAGCCATTCAAAAATTACATAGACGATAAATATGTTTCCGATATCAGCTATGCCAGTATGCTCCACGACGTAGGAAAGTGGAGGACGCCGAATGAGATTCTGCTTAAGCCTTTCCAATTAACCGAGGCCGAATGGGTGATAATTAAACAGCATCCTAAGCTCGGGATTGATATGCTAATGCCTCTGCTTAAGGATAAGGGAAGCAATCAGTATCTGAAGCTTGTGGAAAGCGTTGTCCTGTATCATCATGAGCGATGGGACGGTTCGGGGTACCCTGAGGGTTTAAAAGGGGAAGAGATTCCGCTTTCTGCGCGGATTGTCGCTCTGGCAGATACCTATGACGCCCTGGTTTCGGACCGTTCTTACCGAAAGGGATACAGCCATGAGGAGGCTGTGGAAATTATTAGAAAGGAGGAACACAAGCTTGACCCGCGGGTATGGCAAATTTTTATGGATAATCACTCAGAGTTCAAGAGGTTAAAGGATAAAAGCAGCTCCGTTTATTGATACAACAATATGCCTGTCTACGTCTACAATTCGCTCACCAGAAAAAAAGAGCCGTTTGAGCCAGTAAATCCTCCCCAATTAAATATGTATACCTGCGGCGTAACCGTCTATGATGCCTGCCACTTAGGCCATGCCAGAAGCCTGTATATCTTTGATGTGTTCAGACGTTATCTTGCCTATTGCGGCTATAAGGTCAATTTCGTGCGCAATATTACCGATATAGATGATAAGATTATAAACCGCGCCCAAGAACTGAAGATGGATTGGCGGGCCTTAGCGGAAAAATATATAGAAAGTTATAAAAATGATTTAAAGGAATTAGAGATTAGAGAGGCAGATGCTGAACCCCGGGCAACCGAGAATATTCCTGAAATGCTCAAGCATATTGAAGGATTAATTGCCAAGGGTTATGCTTATATTACCGATACCGGCGTATATTTTAGCGTGCGTAAGTTTGGTGATTATGGAAAATTGTCCGGCCAGGGCATAAATCAGATGCTTAGCGGAGCGCGTATCGAACCTGATGAGACAAAACAGGACTCTTTGGATTTTGCTCTCTGGAAAATATCTAAACCCGATGAGCCATCCTGGCCAAGCCCTTTTGGCCGGGGCCGTCCAGGCTGGCATATTGAATGTTCGGTAATGAGCGCAAAGTATCTTAATACCGAAACCTTGGATATCCACGCCGGGGGGAGGGATTTGATTTTCCCCCATCATGAAAACGAAATCGCCCAGAGCGAGGCATTGACGGATAAGCCCTTTGCCAGGTATTGGCTCCATCACGGCCTGCTTACTATTAACAGCCAGAAGATGGCAAAGTCATCGGGGAATTTTATAACCCTGAAGGATTTTATAAATAAATATCGCGATAAGGACATCTTAAAATTATTCTTTTTATCCGCGCATTATGCGCATCCCATAGATTATACGGATAAAAAAATTGAAGAAGCAAAGGCCGCGCTGGAAAGATTTCATATATTGTTAAGAAAGGCTCAGGCTATAGTCAGGGATATACGCGCACCGGGAATTAAATTTCCTATAGAGACAATAAATTTTATTGAAAAACACAAGAATAGATTTATAGAGGCGATGGATGATAATTTTAATATGCCCATCGCTTTAAGCTGCTTATTTGATTTGGCCAATGAGACGAATAAATTTATTGATTCAGAAAAGAGCAACCCCAGATATACAGAAATTATTCACCAGGCCTGCGAGGAGACAATTATTGAATTGGGGAATAAAATTTTTGGACTATTCAGCGATTTATCCTGGCAACCATTGACTGATGAGGAAAGAGCGCTTCTTGATAAACGCAAGCAATCCAGGCAGGGCAAAGATTTCAAAACGTCTGACGGGCTAAGGGAAGAATTAAGAAAAAGAGGCATTATTGCAGAAGATACGAAAGAAGGCCAGTCCTGGAGAAGGGCGTAATATGAAAGGCATATTCATTACCTTTGAGGGCTTTGAAGGCAGCGGCAAGTCAACCCAGATCAAGCTGCTTAAGGATTATCTGAAGAAGAATAAATACCCCGTCTTAGTCCTGAGAGAGCCGGGCTCAACCAGGGTGAGTGAAGCCATCAGAAGAATTCTTCTGGATAAGCATAACGGTTTTATTTCCGATAAGACGGAACTTTTGTTCTATCTGGCCGCGCGGGCGCAGCTGGTTGAAGAAAAAATTGTTCCTGCTTTAAGAAAGGGCGTTATAGTCCTCTGCGACCGTTTTCAGGATGCCACGGTTGCTTATCAGGGTTATGGTTTAGGATTAGACAGGGAATTTATTAATCAATTAGGCGCTTTTGTAACCGGAGGCTTAAGCGCCGATTTGACCGTGCTTCTTGACATTGATGTCAGGGAAGGTTTAAGGAGAGCCGGCAAAAATAAGGATAGGATTGAGCAGCGTTCGTTTGATTACCATTCGCGCGTGAGAAAAGGTTATCTTAAAATAGCGCAAAGTTCGCCCTGGAGGGTAAGGGTAGTGAAGGTCGAGAATATCCAAAAGACCCAGGAAGAAATAAGGAGATTGGTAGATAAACTGCTAAACTGAAAATGTCGTTTAAAGAAATAATCGGGCAGGAAACCGCAATTAAGATTTTACAAAATTCATTGAAGGAAAGGCGCCGGGGAATAAGTTATCTTTTTTATGGCCCGGACGGTGTGGGTAAGTCCTTTACCGCTAAACAGTTTGCTAAAAGCCTCAATTGCCGAGAGGATGCTCCTGATTCCTGTGAGCAGTGTCCCCCCTGCTTTAAGTCGGATAAGCTGGAACATCCAGATCTGCACTGGTTAGACCTTAAGGAAGATTCTGAGAGCGTCGGGATTGAGCAAATCCGTCAGATGCAAAGCGCCGTTAACCTTAAGCCCTTTGAGGGTAGAGTTAAGGTATTTGTGATTAATAATGCCCAGGCCTTGAGCGAGGAAGCAGCGAATTGCCTACTGAAGGTAATTGAGGAACCGCCTGCGGATTCGGTTATCATTCTCATTACAACGCGCCTGCGCGCGGTCTTACCTACTATTTCATCACGTTGCCAGAAAATTAAATTCTCTAATCTGAGAAGAACGCAGGTTGAGGGAATTCTTAAGCAGGATTATGCCTTAGGCCATCAACAAAGCAGTTATCTGGCTCGTTATTGCGACGGAAAAATAGGCGAAGCGAAAGCATTAGGCCGGGGTGATTTCTTAACTAAGAGAAAAGGCATTCTGGATACGTTCTTACACGGCGAGGCCCAGCGGGGCCTTGAGGAATTTTTTAAAGATAAGGCGCAAGCTGTTCAGGCCCTGTCTATCCTGATGAGCTACTTCAGGGATGTCCTGTTTGTTAAGGCAGGTATGGGGCTTGAATATCTGATAAATCAGGACCGCTTTCAGGAAGTTATGAGCGCCTCCCGGATGTGCACTTATTCCGAATTACTTTCGCTGCTGGCTAAACTCTCTAAAAGTTTTGAGTATATTGACCAGAATATTAACATTAGGCTGCTTACAGATAACATCTGGACGGCCAGCCGCCGTATATGGAAAAAATAACCCAGGTAAAACTTAGAGAGGTAGGACAGGCCTTATATTTTAAATGTTCAGAAGAAAAGATAAGGCTTGGGGATTACGTTATTGTTGAGGCCGACCGCGGCGCCGATTACGGCCACGTAGTCTTAGTGGTAGAAAATAAGCCGGAGGGTGATGCCTGCCTGCCCGTCCGGCAGGCGGGCCTGCCGGCAAGGCAGGGTGCGGCTTCCGCTAGCCGCAGCCATAAGCCAGCTGAAAAATCCCACCCTGAGATTTATCATCAGGAGGATAAATCTCAGGGAGAGCCGCTAAGGAAGGTCATAAGGCTTGCCACAGGCAATGATTTAAAGCAGATAGACGATAATAAGCTCAAAGCCAAAGAGGATTTCGGCAGGGCTCAAGCGAAGATTGAGGAATATAAGTTAGATATGAAATTAGTTGACTGCGAATATTCCTTTGACCGCAGCAAAGCCATTTTTTATTTTACAGCTGAGGGCAGGGTCGATTTTCGCGACCTGGTTAAAGAGCTGGCAAAAATTTTTAAGGCACGTATTGAATTAAGGCAAATCGGAGTCCGGGATGAGGCAAGACTTTTTGGCGGCTTTGGTATCTGCGGGAGAAAGCTTTGCTGCGCTACTTTCTTAAAGGACTTTGAGCCGGTAATGATTAAGATGGCCAAAGAGCAGGGGCTGGCCTTAAATCCGCCTAAAATCTCCGGCATTTGCGGAAGGCTGATGTGCTGTCTTGCCTATGAATATACTATGTATAATGAATTATCCAAAGACCTGCCTAAGGAAGGCGATACCGTTAGCGTTGCCGAGGGTAAAGGTAAAGTTGTCGGTGTTAATAAGTTGAAGCGCTGTTGTTTTATAGAATTTGATGACGGAAGGCAGGTTAAGAAAGAGTACAAATGAAACACGCCCTTCCTAAAAATGAAAGTGTGAATATAATAAGGAATGGCGGGGTGAATAAAAAGTTTTATATTACCACTCCTTTATACTACGTAAACTCTGCGCCGCACATCGGGCATTCGTATACGAATATCGCAGCGGATGTATTAGCAAGATTCCACAGGCAGCTCGGCGAAGATGTATATTTTTTAACCGGAACCGATGAGCACGGACAGAAGATAGCAAAGAGCGCCCAGGATGCGGGTTTAAGCGAAAAGGTATTTGCGGATAAGATGGTCTCGGTATTTATTGAACTGTGGAAATCGCTGGATATTTCCTACGATGATTTTATCCGTACCACCGAAGAGCGCCATATCTTGACCGTGAAAAATGCCTTAAATACTCTATATGAAAACGAAGATATATACCTTGAGTCGTATGAAGGATGGTATTGCACTCCCTGCGAGACATTCTGGACAGATTTGCAGGTTCAAAGCGCGGGACTTTGCCCTGATTGCCTGCGTCCGGTTGAGAAGCTCAGCGAGAAGAATTTTTTTTTCAGGCTTTCTAAATATCAGGGCTGGCTTATCGGGTATATAGAGAACCACCGGGATTTTATTAAGCCGCTATCCCGTTATAATGAGGTCTTGAGTTTTCTCAAGCGCTATAAGCTTAATGATTTATGTATCTCAAGGCCGCGCGCGCGTTTAGGCTGGGGAATTGATATACCTTTTAGCAAAGAACATGTGACCTATGTCTGGTTTGACGCTCTTATAAACTATATCAGCGCCGTAGGTTTTAGTTACGATGAAGCAAAGTTTAAAAGATATTGGCCGGCAGACCTGCACTTGATCGGCAAAGACATCTTAAGGCAGCACGCAATCTACTGGCCGATTATTTTAAGGGCTTTAAATTTAGAACCTCCCAAAATGATTTTTGCCCATGGCTGGTGGATGACCGGCCAGGATAAGATGTCTAAATCCCGGGGGAATGTTATTGACCCTTTAAGGCTGGTAAAAGAATACGGCATAGACGGTTATCGCTATTTCCTGCTGCGCGATGTTCCTTTTGGCTTAGACGGTAATTTTTCGGACGAGGCAATCATAAAAAGAAAAAACAGCGATTTAGCCAATGACCTGGGCAATCTCGTTCATCGCAGCCTAACGATGGTAGAGAAATATCTTTCGGGCAGGCTTCCTCAGGCCAGAGAGCTTGCGCAGAGTCAGCTAAAAGAAGATAGCGATAACCTGGCAGCAGATGTAGGGATGGCTATTCAAAGGATAGATTTTACCGCCGCTTTAGATAAGATATGGCTCATTATAAATCAAGCCAATAAGTTTATTGAAGAAACCAAACCCTGGAATCTTTTAAAAGAGAAAAAATCCGAAGAAATGGATTCCTTTATTTTACTTTTGGTTGAAATAATCAAAAATGTCTCCTCAGCCCTATCCAGCTTTATGCCTTCAACTACAAAGAATATTCAGGAACAATTTTCCGGGCCTATCATTAAAAAAGGCATCCCGCTTTTCCCGCGCACTTAGAATGTTCATTGATACCCACGCCCATTTAGACCTTCCGGATTTTGACCCTGACAGGGAAGAAGTGATTAGGCGCTCGCAGGAAGAAGGCATCAACTCTATAATAAATGTCGGCTCAAGCCTGAAGGGCTGTTTTGCCGCTGTTGATTTAGCCCGGCGATACGAGAACATCTATGCCTCGGTTGGAATTCATCCTCACTCAAGCGGCGAAATTGACGATAACGGCTTTGAACAGCTGAAAAGCGTTTTGCTTGTTTCGCCCTTGCGCGCAGGCCCCGCTCCTGCGAGCATAGGCGGGGCAAGGGCGGGGCGAGCAAAGAAGGTAGTGGCAATCGGCGAGGTAGGACTGGATTTTTATCGTAATCTCTCTCCGGTTGATACGCAGAAAAAACTTTTTAGAAAGTTTGTTGACTTAAGCATTACCGAGAACCTGCCCTTAATCCTTCATAGCCGTCAGGCCGAAGAAGAAACCCTGGGGATATTAAAGGAGAAAGCGGGCAAGTTAAAAGGCGTCCTGCATTGTTTCTCCGGGAGCAGAGATTTTTTAAGAAGCTGCTTAGATTTAGGGCTGCACATTTCTTTTACCTGCAATATTACCTATAAAAAATCAGATAACTTACGAGAGTTAGTAAAGCTTGTTCCTGAGGATAGATTATTGCTTGAAACCGACTGCCCCTATTTATCACCTGAAGGAATGCGCGGGAAACGCAATGAACCGGTCAATGTAAAGCTCTTGGCTAAGGCAATAGCAGAATTAAGGAATTGCAGTATTGAAGCTATTGCAAAAAGCACTACCGAGAATGCCGGGAGATTATTTGGGCTTCACCCCGTTAGAAACTATAGGGCAACCTCAAAAGAGAAAGAGGTTTCTAACGGGGTTCACTTATGAAATCGCAGGTTTCTATAGTCAGGTGCTCAACCTATAGCCAGGGAGAACTTTTTTTAAAAGTCAGGCAGGCGGTGGAGCTCATCGGCGGGATGAAGAAGTTCATTAAGGCCGGTTCCAGGGTTTTACTTAAGCCAAACCTATTGATGGCGATTGAGCCGGAGGCAGCCATCACTACGCATCCTGAGTTTGTGCGTTCAGTGATAAGGCTTTTAAAAGAGATTAATTGCAAAATTTGTATAGGCGACGGGCCAAGTGTTTTTGGCGGATGTATAGAAGATATCTTAAAGGTGTATGAGCGCACAGGCATTAAACAAATAGCCGATGAGGAAAAGATAGGATTAGTTACCTTTGAGAAAAGATTTATGCCTGCCTGCTCAGCAGGCAGGCAGGCATATTTTCCCTTGACTACTTTAGTCAGGGAGTGCGATTATATTGTCAATCTGCCGAAATTTAAGACCCATAACTTTATGCTCCTGACCGGAGCAATAAAAAATCTTTTTGGTTTGATTCCCGGCACCTTTAAGCTTGAATGCCATAAGAATTTTTTTCAGCAGGAAAAATTTGCGGAAGTCCTGCTGGATATTTATCAGATGGTTAAACCCGCCATTAGCATTGTTGATGGCATTTCGGGTATTGAGGGAAATGGCCCGGCAACCTCAGGAATAAAGAGAAATTTTGGGCTTATTCTGGCTGGCGCGGATGGCCTGGCAATAGATGTAATCCTGGCGAAGCTGATGGATATCCCGCCGGAGTATGTCTTTACCAATAAAGAGGCGGCAAAAAGAAATATTGGAAACGTAGATGAGAGCGATATTGAAATCAAAGGCGAAAAGCTTTCCTCTTGTATTATTGCCGATTTTAAGCTTCCCGACGCCTCATTTAAACAGGTTCTGGTAAATAAGTTTCCCGGGTTCATTGCCAATATTTTGAAGAAATTAATCACCATCCAGCCCAAAATAGATTCTGACGCCTGCCGGCTGTGTGAGTCATGCGTTAAGAACTGCCCCCAGAAGACGATGAGCGTCCAAAAAGGCAAACTCGTAATTGATTACGCGCGATGCATTTCCTGTTTCTGCTGTCAGGAGGCCTGCCCCTATGGAGCGATTGCCACTAAAAAGAGTTTTTTAGCCAGGGTTTTGGGGATATAAGATGCCTATAGCGACTATTGAATGGAAAAATAATTGCGCGAGAATCATTGACCAGACCAAATTGCCTTTACGGCTTGCCTATATTGATTGTCATAATGTTGAATGCGTCTGGGATGCGATTAAGGTTTTAAAGGTAAGAGGGGCTCCTGCTATCGGCGTCGCCGCGGCATTTGGAGTGTTCCTGGGGATGAGAGAAGTTAAAACCGATAATTTTAATGTTTTTAAAGGGCATTTAGATAAAGTAATCGCTTATCTATGCTCATCACGTCCTACCGCGGTTAACCTATTCTGGGCGCTGGAGAGGATGAGGAAAAAGGCCCTGGCCAACAGCGAGCTAAAAATAGCAGGACTCAAGAAGCTTCTTCTTCAGGAAGCGCTCCTAATTCTTGAGGAAGATAGGCAGACCTGCCGCCGGCTCGCTGATTTTGGCTCGCGATTGATTAAAGATAATGACAGCTGTTTGACTATCTGTAATGCCGGGGCATTGGCTACTGCTGATTATGGCACTGCCCTGGGGGTTTTTTACCGGGCAAAAGAAAAAGGAAAGCGCTTTAAGGTCTTTGCCTGCGAAACCCGGCCTCTCCTGCAGGGCGCGCGGCTATCCAGCTGGGAGCTCAAGAAACATAATATCAATGTAACTTTAATTGCCGACAACACCGCGGGATACCTTATGGCAGAAGGCAGGCTGAGTAAGGTATTCGTAGGCGCCGACCGCATTGCCGGAAACGGCGATACCGCCAATAAAATCGGGACCTCTAATCTGGCCATTCTTAGCTATGAGCATAAAATTCCCTTCTATGTGGTTGCCCCCGGTTCTACGTTTGATTTGAAGCTTGCCGGAGGTAAAGATATCCCCATCGAAGAGAGGCATAAGGATGAGGTCTTTAAGCTGCAATCTAAGAGAGTTGCCCCCTCCGGTATAAAGGCCTATAATCCTGCCTTTGACGTCACTCCCAATAAATTTATCAGCGCATTTATTACTGAGAAGGGAATAATTTATCCGCCCTTTAAAAAGAATATTCATAATGTCCTCGCGGTATAGGAAAGTATATAATCCCCCCTTGTTTTCTCCCCGCAGATTTCTTCGAAATCTAATCGCGGGGACAGGTCCGAAAACAAAGCAGGGGGGACAGCGAAAATCGCTGAAGTCATCGCCTAAGACGATTTTCTTGCCTAACGAACTATATTTAGTCAAGCGGATTGCCGGGAAGATAAAAAACGATTCTTCGGTTGTCTGCGGTATCGGGGATGACGCCGCAGTTTTAAGGGACAGCGGGGATAAATATCTCCTTTTAACCTGCGATATGCTCATTGAAGGCGTGGATTTTGGTTTGTCCGCCGGCCCGCAAGCAATCGGCCATAAGTCTCTGGCCTGTTCTTTGAGCGACATTGCGGCAATGGGGGGCCTGCCCAAATATGCGCTTATTTCCCTGGGGTTACCTAAGAAATGCCCGGGAAAATTTCTTGATGGATTTTATAGAGGCGCCAATAAGCTGGCCCGGCAGTTTAAAACCAATATTGTCGGCGGGGACCTGAGTTCTTCCCCGCAGATAGTGGTTGATGTTTCAGTGCTCGGTACGGTTAAAAAGAAAAAACTTGTTCTTCGCTCGGGCGCAAAGCCGGGCGATATCATTTTTGTCAGCGGCCCCTTAGGCGGCTCTATTTATGGAAGGCATCTTGGGTTTATCCCCCGGATAAAAGAGGCAAATTACTTAGTGAGTAATTATAGAATGAATGCAATGATGGACATTTCCGATGGCTTAAGCCTGGATTTATACCGTTTATGCTCTGCAAGCAGGGCAGGCGCGGTTATCTATGAAGATTTAATCCCGCTATCAAAAGATGCAAAGTCATTTGATCAGGCATTGCATATGGGAGAAGACTTTGAGCTGCTCTTTACTCTGCCAGCCAGAGAGGCAAGGCGGCTGATTAAGCATCGCGGTAGAATTTTCAAAGCAATCGGTGAAATGAGAGAAAGAAAATATGGCATAAGCTTGATTAGCAAAGGAGGCAGAGAGAAGCCATTAGAGCCGAGAGGGTATCAGCATTGGAGATAATTTCTTCTTCAGTAAGACAGACACAAGAGATTGCCCGTAGATTAGCCAGCTCCCTTAAGCCGGGGGATGTAGTTGCCTTGGCGGGTAACCTTGGCTGTGGCAAGACGGTTTTTGTTCAAGGCCTGGCGCGGGGGGTGGGCGCTAAAGAGAAAGAGGTCTTAAGCCCGACATTTGTTTTGCTGCGCCAATATCAGGGAAAATTGGCACTAAATCATTTTGACCTTTATCGGCTTAAAGATATCCGCCAGTTAGAGCGAATCGGTTATGAGGAGTATTTTTATGGCGGCGGTATAACCGTAATTGAATGGGCGGATAGAATTAAAGAGGCATTGCCGGAAGAACACTTGCGCATTGAGTTTAAAGTTTTAGGTGAAAAAAGGCGTTTAATAAAAATCATGGCTAAGGGCAAACACTATGCAGATTATCTCAGGGATCTTCAGGGGAAGAAAATTAAGGTTTCCCAAAGATATACGGCCAACCCAAAACAAGATCCGTAAAGCAATCTTTGATTGTCTGGGAAACTTTGTAAGAAAGAGCGCTGTATTAGAGCTTTTTGCCGGTTCAGGCGCGGTAGGAATTGAGGCGCTCTCCTGCGGCGCCCGGGAGGTTACTTTTGTTGATAATGAGGCCAGGTGCCTTAGATTAATTGAATCCAATCTTAGGGCCTTAAATGTCCCGTCTTACGCGCTGCATAAAAAAGATTCTTTAAAAGCCATTGATTTCTTATCTATCCGGGGCTTAAGGTTTGATATAATTTTTCTTGACCCGCCCTATAGGCAGGATCTGGCAAAAAAGTCCTTGCTAAAAATAAGCGGTTGTGATATAGTTACACCTTCCGGTATAGTGGTTTTGGAACATCACCGTAAAGAAGAGCTGCCTGAAAGAGAGGGCAGCTTAATGCTTTTTAAACAAAAAAGATACGGGGAGAAGGTGTTGTCATTTTACAGGAGGTAGGCATGTGTCAGAAAGCGATTTACCCGGGCTCATTTGATCCGGTAACCTACGGCCATATTGATTTGATTCAGAGGGCGCAGAAGATATTTGAAACCGTGATTGTTGCGGTTGCCCACAATTCGCAGAAGAAGCCTCTTTTTTCCATAAAAGAACGGGTAGATATGCTTAAAAAAGCTACCGATGGTATGGACGGTATTATTATTGAGGACTTTGACAGCTTAGTTGTAGATTATGCCCGTAAGCACAATATCGGCGTGATCATCAGGGGCTTACGAATGGTATCGGATTTTGAGTATGAATTTCAGATGGCTTTAACCAACCGGAAACTCTCGCACGATGTAGAAACCATCTTTCTGATGCCTTCAGAGCAATATGCCTATTTCTCTTCCCGATTATTGAAAGAGACAGCGCTTCTGGGAGCGGATTTGTCTTCTTTTTTGCCCAAGGAGGTTGAGCGCAGGTTAAAAGAAAAACTAAATGAGAATTGACTTAAACCAGCTTCCCGAGGCCCAGGCTATTGAGCTCCGGGAGCTTGAGCAGCCGGTAGATTTGGATGTCTCTGGTATAAAGATATTATCCGCGATTGAGATAAAGGCTGAAGCGCTGAAGATGCGGGATAATCTAGACGTTAAGATAGATTTAAAAGCCCGGGCTCTTATGCAGTGTTCTCGCTGCCTTATTGATAGCGAGGTTATTCTCCAGAAAGATTTCCGCCTGGATTATACTATAAGCAAGCAGGATAGCTGCGTAGACCTGAGCGAGGACATACGCCAGGAGATTATCCTGGAGTATCCTGTTAAGCCGTTATGCAAGCCATCCTGTAAGGGCCTTTGTCTCAAATGCGGCAAGAACCTTAACGAAGGCTCGTGTGATTGTAAGATATAGGAGGAAGGATGCCATTACCGAAGAGAAGATTTTCCCGTTCACGCACGCGTAAGAAAAGGGCGCATAAGCTGTATAGGTTAGGACAGTTCAGTATCTGTCCACAGTGCAAACAGCCAAAGCAGCCGCATCAGGTTTGCGCGGTATGCGGTTACTATAAAGGCAAACAGGTTGTTGAGATTAAGGTGAAAGAGAAGAAGAAAAAGCAATAATTTAGCAGTATAACAGTATAACAATAAATGAAAATAGTTGTTGACGCAATGGGCGGCGATTACGCGCCCGCTGAGGTAGTTAAGGGTGCAGTCAGCGCGGCTAAGGAATTTGGCTGCCAGATAGCGCTTGTGGGTATTGAAGAGCGTATTAAGGAAGAGTTAAAAAAGATAAAATCTTATCCTGACTCTATTGAGATAGTCCATGCCCCTGAAGTTATAGAGATGGATGAGCCCGCTGCTTTCGCCATCCGGAAAAAACGCGATTCATCCATCATCCGTTGTGTTGAGCTTTTAAAATCACAAAAAGCCGACGCCTTCTTTAGCGCAGGAAATACCGGGGCGGTAGTCTGCGCCGCAACCCTGGGCTTAGGGATGCTTAGCGGCGTTGAGCGGCCGGGCATTGCCGTAATCACTCCTACGTTAAGGAAAAATCCTACATTGGTAATTGACGTGGGCGCCAATATTGATGCCAAGCCAATGCAGCTTCTGCAGTATGCGCTGATGGCTGAGGTTTACTATCGCCACATCTTCAAGTACGAGAAGCCGTCGGTAGGGCTGTTAAATATCGGAGAGGAAGCGGCAAAGGGAACTGATTTTATCAAAGAGGCGTATCAGCTGCTGGCAGATACGGATTTGAATTTTCAGGGCAACGTTGAAGGCAAAGATATTTTTAAGGGCAAGACCGAGATTGTCGTTTGTGACGGTTTTGTCGGCAATGTAGCCCTGAAGGTCTCTGAGGGAGTTGCCGAGGCGCTGGGCGAGATATTAAAGCGGGAATTGCTTAAAAGCTGGCTGGCTAAAATCGGTTTATTTTTTATCTATAACAGCTTACGGCGGGTGAAGAAACATCTGGATTATTCTGAATACGGAGGCGCTCCGCTCTTAGGGGTTAATGGAGCGGTAATCATCGGCCATGGCCGCTCATCGGCAAAGGCGGTTAAGAATGCCATACGCGTGGCAATGAAAGAAGTGGAGAGCAATGTGATTCAGGAGATGATGGAGTCAATTAAAAGCAGAATTAAGAACTAAGAAATACAGAAACAGGGGGATTAAACATAAAGTGAAAGCGGTAGGGATTAGAGGGTTAGGGAGGTATTTGCCAAAGAGGATACTGACTAATCAAGATTTAGAAAAGACGGTGGATACTTCCGATGAATGGATAGTTACCCGCACCGGGATAAGGCAGCGCCGCTTAGCGGACAAAAAAGAGGCGACCAGCGATATGGCAATACATGCGGCTATAGACGCTCTCAAAGATGCCAAAATCAAGGCCGAAGCGGTGGAATTAATCATCACGGCAACTACCACCCCGGACATGCAGTTTCCTTCCACGGCCTGTATTATTCAGAGCGCGCTGGGCGCAAGGAGGGCGGCCTGTTTTGACGTCTCCGCGGCTTGCGCAGGATTTGTCTATGCGCTGGTTATCGCTCAGCAGTTCTTGAGCCGGGGGGTCTACAGGACCGCTCTGGTTATCGGCGCAGAAAAGCTTTCTTCCATTGTTGATTGGCAGGACCGCAATACCTGTGTTTTGTTTGGCGATGGAGCAGGAGCGGCGGTCGTGGTGCCGGTTAAAAGAGGAGGAATCATCTCCACCTACTTAGGCAGCGACGGCTCAGGAGGGGATTTATTATCGCTCCCCGGAGGAGGTTCGCGCCATCCGGCAACGTATCAGACCATTGATAAACGGTTGCATTATGTCAAGATGCAAGGCAACGAACTCTTCAAGCTGGCAGTTAAAATGATGGCAGATGCGGCGCATAAGGCCTTGAAACAGGCAGGCCTTTCCTGTAAAGACGTGGACTGTTTTATACCGCACCAGGCAAATCTAAGGATTATTTTAGCCGCGGCCAAGAGGTTAGGCATGGATACCGAGAAGATTTATATGAATATAGAGAAATACGGCAATATGTCTTCGGCCTCTACCATAATTGCCCTTTGTGAGGCGGTTAAGTGCGGCAGGATAAAAAAGGGCGATATCGTAGTGCTTGATGTCTTTGGCGCGGGATTGGTCTGGGGGGCCTGCGTGATTAAATGGTAGCTTTCATTTTCCCCGGCCAGGGCGCTCAGTATCTGGGAATGGGTAAAGACCTCTACGAGGCCTTTAAAGAGAGTAAGGCGGTCTTTGCTCAGGCAGATGAGGTTTTGGGATTTTCTATATCTAAGCTCTGCTTTGAGGGGCCGCAGGCAAAACTCACGATTACCCAAAATTGCCAGCCAGCCATTCTTACAGTTAGCATAGCCGCTTTAGAGGCTTTTAAGGCAAGCGCCAAGGTGTCCCTGCCTGCCGGCAGGCAGGAAGGGTTAAGTGTCAAGTATGCTGCCGGCTTAAGCCTGGGTGAGTATTCTGCGCTGGTGGCAAGCGGGGTTTTAAGCTTTGAGGATGGCCTGCGCTTAGTGCGAAAGAGAGCAGAGCTAATGGAGGAGGCTGCCCGCAGGAATCCGGGAAAAATGGCGGCAATACTGGGGTTAGAGAGAAACGTATTGGAAGCTCTCTGTGAAGAAAGCAATGCCGAGCTGGCTAATATTAACTGTCCGGGCCAATTAGTAATCACCGGCAAGATAGAGGCGGTTGAGAAGGCAAAAGAGCTGGCGCTTGAGAAAGGCGCCAAAAGAGCGATTGATTTGGAGGTTTCGGGAGCGTTTCATTCTTCATTGATGAAGGAAGCAGCTCTGGAGTTTAAGGCCTTTTTGCGAGGTTTTAACTTAAAAAGCGGCTCAATTCCTGTGGTAAGCAATGTTACGGCCGAGCCGCGATATGAAGCAGGAGAAATAGGCGAGGACTTATTTAAACAGATTTATAGCCCGGTCCTCTGGGAAGATTCAGTCAGCTTTATGGTAATAAATGGGGTTAAGGCCTTCTACGAAATAGGCCCGGGAAACGTTCTGAAGGGGTTACTCCGTAAGATAAATCCGGATTTAGAAGTAAGAAATGTTGGGACAGTAGAAGATATCAATCGTTTAGAGTGAACAGGTTAGAGCGTATGGTTATAGGAGGAAAGCAATGCGGCTTAAGGATAAAGTAGCCCTGGTAACCGGCGGCGCAAGGGGTATCGGAAGAGAAATTGCCTTATCTTTTGCCAGGGAGGGGGCTCATATAGTCATCTGGGACGTAAACCTTGAGGCAGCAAACCAGACCCAGAAGGATATCGAGGCTCTGGGGGTTGAGGCTATGGGCGCCCAGGTTGACGTTACCGATTTTAACCGGGTAGAGGAAGCCATAAACAAAATCCTTGACAAATTTCAGAAGCTTGATATATTAGTAAACAATGCAGGCATCACCAAGGATAATATTTTATTGAGGATGTCCGAATCAGATTGGGATGCGGTTATAAGTGTAAATCTTAAAGGCACTTTTAACTGTACCAAGGCGGCCTCAAGGGTGATGTTGAAGCAAAGACGGGGTAAAATAGTCAATATTGCCTCGATCATTGGCATAATCGGTAATTTCGGTCAGGCCAACTATTCTGCATCTAAGGCAGGGATTATCGCCCTTACCAAAACTACAGCTAAAGAGCTGGCATCCAGAGGTATCTGTGTTAATGCGGCGGCTCCCGGGTTTATCCAGACAGAAATGACCGCAAAGTTAGCTCCCGGAGTACAGGAGAAGATGCTGGCAGCAATCCCCTTAAACAGATTTGGTAAGCCTGAAGATGTGGCTAAGCTGTGTTTATTCTTAGCCTCCAGCGATTCTGATTATATCACTGGTCAGACCATTGTCATAGATGGCGGTATGGTAATGGCTTAAGCCGCAGGTAAACCCCGAAAAATACATAGGAGGAGAAATAATGGCAGTAGCGGATAAAGTAAGGTCAATAATAGCAGAACAGTTAGGAGTAAAACCCGAGGAAGTTACTCCCACCGCATCGTTTATTGATGATCTGGGAGCAGATTCCCTTGATACCGTAGAGTTGGTTATGGCTCTGGAAGAAGAGTTTGGCATTGAGATCCCTGATGAAGATGCCGAGAAGATGACTACCGTCGGAGATGCCGTTAAGTATATTGAAGAAAAGGCAGGAGCGAATAAATAACCTGCCTGCTCAGCAGGCAGGTTTGCCGCCTGCGATTTATTAAGATGCCTGCCTGCCGGCAGGCAGGTAAGAGCCCCGGTCAATCACGATCGGGGCAAATCTTTTATCCCCCCTTGATTTTGTGCAAAAAACGCACAAAATCAAAACAGGGGGGTTAATTCGCCCCTGCTGTTTCGTTTTGTTTCGCTTCGCTTCTAACAAAACGAAACAAAACGGCAGGGGCTCATTAATATGAAACGACGAGTGGTCATCACAGGATTGGGAGTCATTTCTCCAGTCGGTAACGATATAGAGAGTTTCTGGCGGGCTTTAATCTCCGGTAAGAGCGGGATAGGCCCGATTACTTCCTTTGACGCTTCAAACTTTGATTCAAGGATAGCCGGGGAAGTGAAGGATTTCGAGCCCACTAAGCATATGGACGCTAAAGAAGCCAAGCGAATGGAGAAATTCGCCCAGTTCGCAGTTGCGGTTGCTAAACAGGCAGTTGCTGATGCGGGATTGGACCTGGCAAAAGAGGATGCCAACCGTATCGGAGTCATAGTTGGCTCTGGCATCGGAAGCCTGCGTATTGTGGAGGAACAATGCAGGGTATATTTTGAGAAAGGCCCTTCAAGGTTTTCGCCTTTTATGATTCCTATGCTCATCGTTAATGAGGCGGCAGGACATATTTCCATAAGCTTAGGCCTTAAGGGCCCTAATTCCTGCGTAGCTACCGCCTGCGCTTCAGGTTCTCACGCTATCGGGGATGCCTTTCGCATAGTCCGCTATGGAGATGCCGATATTATGCTCGCCGGAGGAACAGAAAGCTGCGTCACCGCTCTAGGAGTGGGAGGTTTCTGCGCTCTTAAAGCGCTTTCGCGCAGAAATGATGCGCCGGAAAAGGCGTCGCGCCCCTTTGATAAACTAAGGGATGGCTTTGTGATGGCAGAGGGGGCAGGGATTGTGGTGCTGGAATCTTTAGAGCACGCCTTAAAGAGAAATGCCCGTATCTACGCAGAAATAGCCGGTTATGGCATGTCCGCGGATGCCTATCATATGACTGCCCCTGATGCCACCGGAGACGGGGCAATGAGGGCAATGCAGGCCGCCTTAGCCGACGGCAATATCAGGCCTGAAGAGATGGATTATATTAATGCCCACGGGACCTCAACTTTCTTAAACGATAAGATAGAAACCTTAGCCATAAAAAAGGCCTTTGGCAGCCATGCCTATAAAATCGCGGTTAATTCCACCAAGTCAATGACCGGCCATCTCTTAGGCGCTGCCGGAGGCGTAGAGTTTGTTGTCTTGTGCCTCTCAATTTATCATTCCTTGCTTCATCCCACGATAAACCAGGAAGTCCCCGATCCCGATTGCGACCTGGATTATGTGCCTAATGTTTCCCGGAAGATGAAAATAAACGTAGCTATGTCTAACTCATTAGGTTTTGGCGGCCACAACGCCACCCTGGTCGCGAAGAAGTTCAAAGAATAATTCATACTCCATAATATGGCTTATACCATTACCGAGAAGATACTTTTAAAGCATACTCCCGGTAAGCAAGACATTCATCCCGGAGAATTTATCTGGGCTAAGATTGACTTGAGCTTAGCCAATGACATTACTGCTCCCTTAGCCATTGAAGAATTCAAGAAGTCGGGTTCAAGAAAAGTATTTAATACCCGGAAGATAGCCCTGGTGCCCGACCATTTTATCCCGGCAAAAGACCTAAAGAGCGCGAACCAGGCAAAATTACTGCGGGAATTTGCTAAAGAACAAAAGATTAAAAATTATTTTGAAGTTGGACAGATGGGCATTGAACATGCCCTATTGCCCGAGCTGGGCTTGGTTGGCCCGGGAGATTTAGTGGTGGGCGCGGATTCGCATACCTGCACCTACGGAGCGCTGGGAGCTTTTTCAACCGGAATGGGCTCAACGGATATTGCCGGAAGCTGGATGAGCGGCTTTTGCTGGTTCAGGGTTCCTGAGACGATGAAGTTGAGCTATAAAGGAAAGCTTAAAAAATGGGTTGGCGGCAAGGATTTGATTCTTTATACCATAGGAGATATCGGGGTTGACGGCGCGTTGTATAAGGCAATGGAATTTTCAGGCCCGGTAATTGCAAGGTTAGGTATGGATGACCGCTTTGCGATGTGCAATATGGCAATTGAGGCGGGGGGGAAGTCAGGGATTATTGAGCCGGATGAGATGACCTTTGAGTATATAAAACAAGTAACCAGAAACCAGCCCGCCCTGGCAAAGCGAAGCGGGCCAGGGAAACCAGAAACCAGGAAAAAGCCATATGGGCTGAACTTAAAAAGCGATGAGGATGCCCGGTATGCTAAGGTTAAGGAATATGATGTTTCGGATTTAGAGCCGCAGGTGGCCTGTCCGCATCTGCCCAGCAACGTCAAGGGAGTAAGCCAGCTTAAAGATGTTAAGGTGGATCAGGTAGTAATTGGTTCCTGCACTAACGGTAGAATTTCGGATTTAAGGCTGGCGGCAAAAGTAATGCAGGGCAATAAAGTAAAATCCGGCCTGCGCGCCATTGTCATTCCGGCAACCCAGAATGTCTATAAACAGGCAATTAAGGAAGGCCTGATTGAGACATTTGCTAAAGCCGGCTGCGTAATCTCAACTTCAACCTGCGGCCCCTGTTTAGGCGGCCACTGCGGGCTGCTGGCAGACGGTGAGACCGCTATTGCCACCACTAACCGCAATTTTATCGGCAGAATGGGTTCGCCAAAAAGCTTCGTTTATCTTTCTAATCCAGCGGTTGCCGCGGCATCGGCGATTAGGGGAAGGATTACACATCCGGAAAACGTATAGCGTTTACCCCGTTTGAAACTGCGGGGCAACCTTCAAAGAGAAAGAGGTTTCGAACAGGGTTAAGATGATACTAAAGGGTAAAGCGCATAAGTTCGCTGACGATGTAAACACCGACGATATTATCGCAGCAAAATATCTGGTTACCACTGATCCTGTTGAGTTAGGCAAGAAATGTATGGAAACTATTGCTCCAGATTTTGCCAAACAGGTTACAAAGGGTGATATAATAGCCGCAGGAAAGAACTTTGGCTGCGGCTCAAGCCGGGAGCACGCTCCGCTTGCCATCAAGGGCGCGGGTATCTCTTGCGTTATTGCCAGCTCCTTTGCCCGGATTTTTTACCGTAACGCCATCAATACCGGGCTTCCTATCCTTGAAGTCCCCCGGGCGGATGAAATAAAAGGCGGCGACGAATTAGAGATTGATTTAACCGGCGGCGTAATTAAAAATATTACGCAAGGAAAGATTTACAAATCAGAAGGATTCCCGGAGTTTATGCAAAAAATTGTTGCCTCCGGCGGGCTGATGCAGTGGATAAGGAGCAGGACAAATGTATAAAATCGCAGTTATACCGGGCGATGGAACAGGGCCCGAGGTTATTCGTGAAGGGCTTAAGGTTTTAGAGGCAGCGAGTAAAAAATATAAGTTTCAATATGAAACCAAGAGCTTTGATTTTGGCGGAGAGCGCTATTTAAAGACCGGGAAAACCTTAGAGGATAAAGATATAGAAGAATTAAGGCAATATTCTGCCATATATTTAGGGGCAATAGGCCATCCGGAGGTTAAGCCGGGAATTCTAGAAACCGGCATACTCTTAAAATTAAGATTTTCTTTAGACCAGTATATAAACTTGCGCCCGGTAAAACTCTATAATGAAAGGTTTTGCCCTTTAAAAGATAAAAAACCTGAGGATATTGATTTTGTGGTGGTCAGGGAAAACTCCGAAGGGCTTTATAAGGGGATGGGCGAGTTCAGGGATAAAGCCACAAAGGATGAGGTTGCCATACAGATTTCCTATAATACCCGTAAGGGGGTTGAGCGCTGTATCCGCTACGGCTTTGAATATACCCGCAAACGTAACAAAAAGAAAAAACTTACCCTCTGCGGCAAGACCAATGTTTTAACCTATGCCTGGGACCTCTGGCAGAGGACTTTTGATGAGGTGGCTAAGGAATATCCGGATATAGCTACGGATTATGCCCATGTGGACGCGGCAACGATGTGGTTTGTGAAGAATCCGGAGTGGTTTGACGTGCTCGTCACGGATAATATGTTTGGCGACATCATCACCGATTTGGGGGCGATGATTCAGGGAGGAATGGGCATTGCCGCGGGAGGAAACATCAACCCGATAGGCGTTTCTATGTTTGAGCCTATCGGCGGAAGCGCGCCCAAATACAGCGGAAAAAACGCGATTAACCCTTTAGCAGCAATCTGCGCGCTTTCAATGCTGCTGGAAAATTTAGGAGAGGCCAGGGCAGCCGAAGCAGTTGAGAATGCGGTGATAAAAATTGTAGCCAAAAATTTAAAATCCCTGGCCGCGGGAAAGATGGGTTATTCTACGAGCGAGGTTGGGGATTTGGTAGTGGATAATATGAAGAAGGATGAGACGGATGAAGAAAAAAGCTAAATATAATGTGGCAGTCGTTGGTGTCGGCGCGGTAGGCATTGAGATGCTTAGGGTTTTAAGGCAGCGCAATTTTCCCCTTGGCGAGCTGCGCGTCTTTGCGCGCACGGCAAGAGAGATTGAGATTGACGCAGAAAAATATTCAGTAAAGGAAATTTCAGCCGGAGGATTTGAAGGCATTGATATTGCCTTATTTGCCGGGACAGAAGGCGAAAAAGGAGCTAGCCTTCAATGGGCGCCGATTGCGGTTAAAAAAGGGGCTGTGGTAATTGATAATGGCGCTGATTTTCGGATGGATCCCAGGGTTCCCTTAGTTGTTCCCGAGGTAAACGCCAAAGATGTCAAAAGGCATAAAGGTATCATTGCTAATCCCAATTGTTCAACTATTCAGATGGCGGTGGCACTCTGGCCTATTTATAAGAAGGCGGGAATTAAAAGAATAATTTTAACTACCCTTCAGGCATCCTCTGGAGCAGGAAGGCAAGCGGTGGAACAATTAAAAGAAGAGACCTCAAGAATCGCCTCTGGCGGATTTGAGAATGTGCAGGTAAGCCTCAAAACAAAAGCAATGCCGCAACAATTAGCTTACAATGTTTTTCCTCACATTGGCAGTTTCGCCGAATGTGATTATACGAATGAAGAATGGAAATTAGTTAAAGAGACCCACAAAATTATGCACGATGATAAAATAAAAATTTCCGCGACCACGGTGCGGGTCCCTGTGCGCACAGGCCATTCTGAGTCCGTCTATATAGAGACCAAAGAGCCGATTGCGCCGCAAAAGGCGCGGGATCTTTTAAAGAAAGCCCCCGGGGTGATTGTTATTGATGACCCTAAAAATAATCTCTATCCTATGCCTAAGGACGTTGAGGGTAAAGATGAAACCTTTGTCGGAAGAATCCGCCGGGATCCCTTTGTGAAAAATGGCCTTTGGCTGTGGGTGGTTGCCGATAACCTGCGCAAGGGAGCCGCTACCAACGCGGTGCAGATTGCCGAATGCGTAATCTCAAGCTTGAAATAGAATATGATGGGACAAATTATGCCGGATGGCAGATACAGAAAAGTCACAAAGTCACAAAGTCACAAAGTCACAAAGTAAAGACTGTACAGGAAACGATAGAGCGGAATCTTCAGAAAATTCTGCAGGAAAAAGTTAGGGTTATCGCCTCAGGCAGAACCGATGCCGGGGTGCATGCCCTGGCCCAAATAGCAAATTTTAAAACCCAATCAAAACTTCCTCTTGCTAATATCCAGAAAGCGCTTAACAGCCTCCTGCCGGAAGATATCTCTATAAAAGATATAAGCGAAGTTAAAGAAGATTTTCATTCCCGCTATTCGGCAAAATCCAAAACCTACCGCTATGTTATCCTCAACAGTGGTCTCAAGAGCGCATTTTTAAATAAGTGGACATTGCAGGTTCCTTATAAGTTGAATATGCGGCTGATGCGCCAGGAAGCCGGGGTTTTATTAGGCAGGCACGATTTTAGCTCTTTCTGCGCCCGCGGCTCCACAGCTAAAACAACTACCCGGACTATCCGCGATATTTCTATTAAAACTCGCCCGCGTCCGCTATGCGCTATCTCCCGCCTCGGGAAGAGGCGCTATCCCTGCCTGCTCAGCAGGCAGGCGCTGATAATAATTGATATTGAGGCTGACGGATTTTTATATAATATGGCGCGCAACATCATCGGCACATTGCTTGAGCTGGCCAGGGGCAGATTTAAGAGAGGGATTATAAAGAAAATACTGCGCGCTAAAGACAGAAAATTGGCAGGCCCGACTGCCCCGGCGCGGGGATTATTTTTGGTTAAGGTTAATTACTAATGATGGCTCTATCTAAAAATTATCAAGTAAAATTTTCCTGGGACTTATATTCCAAGCTTATAATTATCGCTTTTTCTACTTTGCAAATCGCGCGCTGGAGAATACTTCCCCAGTTTATGGATATTTTCTATCATATCCTCACGGCCTGGGGATTTATCCAGGCAGGCGGATACAGCGGCTGGGACTTCTGGCAGTATGCGCCGGCCGGCAGAATCCATATCTATCCGCCGCTTTTACATATCGTCCTGGCTTTTTTTATCAAGTCAGGTATCAGCAAAATCATCCTAGTTAAGTTTTTGGAAACGGCGGCGCCAATCAGTTTTATGCTTACGCTTTGGTATTTTGTAAAGAGGAATTATAACAGCCGCCTGGCATTTTTCTGCATCCTTATGCTTGGCTCATCATTTTCTTTTTACAGTTCACTGTCAAATTATCTTCCGGCGACGATGAGCATGCTCTTTGGTTTCCTGGGCCTGCATCAGTTTCTCAAAAAACAAGTTATACGCTCCGGGCTTTTACTGGCATTATGTTTTTATACCCATATCGGGATGTCCTGGTTTTTTGCTCTTAGCCTTATCTTATACGGTTTATTTGATAAGCGATACATAAGGACATCTTTTGCTATTTTTGCATTTGCGCTAATCTTATCGGCGCCGATGCTCTACAAGCAATTGGCCGGCTTAAGATATATTTCCATCTCAGGCATAGGCAATGAGAAGTATTTCTGTGAATTCAAAACAGTTGACTACCTCCTGGCTTCTTTTGCATTCTGGCTCCTGAGAAAGAAAGACAAGAAATACCGTCTCTTTCTGGCGTTTTTCTTCTCCAGCCTGATTTTCCTGCCGTATCCCTATCGTTTTATTAATGCCCAGGGATATCTGCCGATTATCTTTCTTTCGGCAATGGCGCTTGATTATTTATGCGAACACCGCCTCTCTGCGCCATGGCTGTATGCAAGACCTCTATTCACATTTTTAATCGGTTACATTTTGCTATTCTCGCCGACACTTGCAATGAATAAGGATAGCGAAAAAAGAGGCAGAATTAAATATAAAATACATTTAGCCGATTCGGCGCTCGTAAATCTGCTCTTGCCAGGCCGTAATGAGCGCTTTTTTTCCAGCCTGGCCTGGTTTCCGAATGAATACCTGTCCCTGGCTCAATTGATAAGGGAAAATTCTGCAGCCGGGGATATTATTTATTCCAAACTTTATCTTGTCGGCATCACTGCCGCGAGCATATCGGAGCGGCCCAGCGCAAATGGCTTATTTCCCGAGGTTGCGCCTTTCAGAAAGTTTGACCCCTTTTTAGTTGCGAAGCTTATTGTCCTGCTTCAGGATGAGGATAGGGAAATGTTTGAGGCTATTGTCAGAAATTATCATTTGCAGAAGGTAGGAGAAAATAAGCTTTTCGCTGTTTATAAGAATTCTCTTAGCAATACGAAAATTCACATAGAAAGGGCATCGGTTACCTTTAAGACGATATCGCTCATTCTGGCTCTATGGATATTATTATTTCTTTTCGCAGGAAGAATTGAACAAAAACTTTTCAAATCATTGACAGGGCCTCTGGGCTATGGTATATTTGAACAATAAGGTTGATCTAAAAATGGAAAATAGAGGTGCAAAATGCCTAAAGCAAAACCCGTATTTACTCTCTCTCTCTTAGTCTCTGCTTAATCCCCAGCTTAATTAACCTCATTTTTCCTCTTTCTTCTTTTTCCCAGAGCGAAGAAGAAACCCTTACCATTACCACCTATTACCCCGCGCCCTACGGGGTCTATAGTGAGATGCGCGCCAAGAGAATGGCCGTGGGAGATAAGTATTATGATGGCTCCCAGTATTGCTGGTCTCCGGCTACCTGTGCTAATCAGATTGACGGCATTACTTCCTCCTGCTGGCCTAATTGTAATACGAATTTGCTCGTTGAGGGAAACGTCGGCATCGGGACGCCGGCGCCGGGACAAAAATTATCTGTCGCGGGAATCATTGAATCAACTTCCGGAGGAATTAAATTTCCAGACGGCACAATTCAGACCACAGCTGGGGCAGGAGGTATTAATGGCATACAGGTTTTCGCAACCCCCGGAATATCTACCTTTACAGTTCCTGCCAACATAACAAAAATAAGAGTTGATATTGTCGGCGGCGGCGGCACCGGCGGCAATTTTGGTGGTGGTGGTGGTGGCTAAAAAAATAGGGACAGCGACTATTTTCTCGCCGTTCTTTGAGAATAGAAATTCCTATTCCATAAGAAAATATTGCAAATAATCCGATATTGGGGGATACTGGCAGTACTGGTGTCAGAACTCCATAGCTTCTTATATATAAATAAGATACAGAAAAAATACTTGACCTAGCCTTGTTTTTTGCTATAATTTTTTTATGGCTCGTCCCTAAAGGGGGGGCATCGTAAATGACAGGGGGTAAGAACATGCCGGAGAGAAGTAGCGATTGGTTTAAGCAAGCGGCAAGAGATTTAGAGAGCGCTAAGGCGCAGGCCAAAGACGGTTTCTTTGAATGGAGTTGTTTTATCGCTCAACAGGCAGCAGAAAAAGCAGTGAAAGCGATTTATCAAAAGCTCGGCGCAGAGGCCTGGGGACATTCAGTTAGAGATTTATTTAAAGGTTTAAGTAAAAAAATCAAAATAACCACGACCTTGCTGGAGAGCGCCAGGGACCTGGATAAATTCTATATCCCCGCCAGATATCCTAATGGTTGGGCCTCAGGAACTCCCTCTGAATACCTTAGCAGAAAGGACGCCCAAGATGCAATCAGTAATTCAAAAAGAATCCTACGATTCTGTAAAGGTATTTTGGTTAAATAAAGAATTATTAGGAGTAAATATTAATACGGCGGTAAAAAATCTGACCGCCAGGCATCCAGAAGTAAGCAGGGTAATACTTTTTGGCTCAGCAGCCGAAGATAAGGCATCAGTCTCAAGCGATATAGATATTCTTATAGTGGTAAGAAAATCTAAACACAGGTTTATTAACAGGTCAATGGAATTTGGAAAATATTTTGAAGAAATTGGTTTGGGGACAGATATTTTTGTTTATACACAGCAAGAGTTAGAAAAAAATAGCATACCATTGGCAGAAACTGCCATTAAAAAAGGAAAAATTTTATTTATCAGAAAAAATTAATAAGCGGAGGTGCCAAATGCAGAAGAAATTCTCTCTCTCTTAATCTTTATCATGAGTATGCTTATCTACAGTCCTTGCTCTTTTTCCCAGAGCGAAGAAGAAACCCTTACCCTTACCACCTATTACCCCGCGCCCTACGGGGTCTATAATGAGATGCGCGCCAAGAGGATGGCGGTGGGAGATAACTATTATAGCGGCAGCGCTTATCCCTGGGATACTGGAGGCGGCTGCGCGGGTAATGAGATCTGTAATGCTGACCTGGTAGTGCAAGGCAATGTCGGCATCGGGACGACGAGTCCGTCGAGAAGGTTGCATGTGGCGGGGGACGCTCGCGTGGCCGGCACGCTGACGGTCAACACCAGCTCCCCCATCAAACTGGAGTATAGGAACTGCGAATGGATCGATGGCGGCGTAGCGGTTCGCCCGGCATGGTCGGTGGCCACCTGCCCGGCGGGGAAATACGTGGCCGGCTTTCACTTCTTGAAATCAAAGAATACTGAGGAAGACACGGAATATCGCGTCACCTCCACCACCGTCGAGTCCAGACGGCCGACCCGCGGCTCCTGGGCGCAATCGCGGGCGGAGTGTTGCAACTTCTACCTCGTGACACCGTAGAAGAAAAATGGGTCAGAGTGATTGAGCGCGCCTTTCCCAATTTTTGTATTGACAAGATAGGAAAAGTAGGGTATATCTATTACCTTATGCAAAAGACGTATTTAGCCAAAAAATCCGAGATTAAAAGGGCCTGGCATCTCCTTGATGCCCAGGATAAGATT
>Ga0155356_134_pt1 | contig 22987 bp, 33 predicted proteins | sample RifCSPhighO2_02_FD_106324 | JGI IMG/M metagenome (GOLD analysis project Ga0155356, IMG submission 106324) | Omnitrophica WOR_2 bacterium RIFCSPHIGHO2_02_FULL_46_37
CCAGGCATTTATGCCGGTGCTCATTGAAGGAAAGGCGATCAAGATACATCCTTTGGTCTGCACCGCCTTCAATGCTGACTTTGACGGCGACCAGATGGCCGTGCATGTTCCCTTATCCTGGGAAGCGCAGATGGAGACCCGTCTTTTAATGTTGTCGGTAAATAATGTTTTCTCGCCTGCTGACGGCAGGCCGATCCTTACGCCTACCCAGGATATTGTTCTGGGATGTTCTTTCTTAACCAAAGAAAAGCCAAAGGCAAAAGGCGAGGGGATGGTTTTTTCTTCCCCGGAAGAGGTAATCGCGGCCCATAACGATAACGCGGTTGAATTGCACGCGCGGATAAAAGCAAGGGTGGATTCGCTCTATGATCTGGAGCAGGGCAAACTTCTTGAAAATAGGCAGCTCATTGAGACCAGCGCAGGCAGGGTTATTTTTAATCAGACGCTCCCGCCGGGTTTTGGTTTCGTTAATTTAGAACTGAACAAGTCCAACATCGGCGCTATCGTAGCTAACTGCTATAAGAGATACGGCCATGGCGCAACCATCAGCCTCTTAGAACGGCTAAAGACCTTAGGTTTTGAATATGCGACTATCGGCGGAATGTCAATTTCGATTGATGACTTAAAGATTCCCAAGGCAAAGCAGGAAATACTCAAAGAAGCGCAGGAAGAAGTTGCCAGGGTGGAAAACCAGTATCGCAAAGGCATCATCACCGACGGCGAAAGGTATAACCGGGTTATTGATATCTGGACGCATACTACGGACAGGATTTCGGATTTGCTTTTTAAGGAGATGGATCCTTTTAATCCCATCTTTATGATGGCTGATTCCGGCGCGCGCGGCTCACGTTTACAGGTACGTCAGCTCGCGGGAATGCGCGGGCTGATGGCAAAACCCTCCGGCGAGATTATTGAAAACCCCATCACTGCCAATTTCCGCGAAGGCCTAACGGTTCTGGAATATTTTATCTCTACCCACGGCGCCAGGAAAGGCCTGGCGGATACCGCCTTAAAAACCGCGGATGCCGGCTATCTAACCCGCAGGCTGGTAGATGTAGCCCAGGAGTTGATTATTACCGATGAGGACTGCGGCACCCTTAATGGCATAACCCTCTCATCTATTATTGAAGGCGATGACATTGTCGTGCCGCTGAAAGAACGTATCGCCGGAAGGGTCGCCCTGGATAACGTTGTTGACATTGTTACTGATGAAATCATTGCCGAGGCTGGCGCTGAGCTCACTGAAGAAAAAGCCGATATGATTGAATCTCTGGGCATTGAGAAAATCCGCATCCGCAGCGTGCTGACCTGCGAAGCCGGGCGGGGCGTCTGTTCAAAATGTTATGGCAGGAGCTTAGCCACCGGAAAATTAGCCGAGCAGGGCGAGGCAATCGGCGTGATTGCCGCCCAGAGCATCGGCGAACCGGGAACCCAGCTTACCATGCGCACCTTCCATATCGGCGGGACTGCTTCGCGTATTGTTGAACAGTCCTCAATAAAGTCCAAGAACAAAGGCATTATAAAATACCATAATCTGCGCGTGGTGGAAAAGGGAAGGGAATTCATCGTCTTAAACCGAAACGGAGCGATCAGTATCAATAGCGAGCAGGGAAGAGAGCTTGAACGTTACCTCATACCTCAGGGTTCATTAATCAGCATTGCTGATTCTAAGGAGGCCGCAAAAGGAGAGGTCTTTGTCCGCTGGGATCCCTATACCTCGCCTATTCTTACCGAGGTTAAGGGTAAGGTGAGGTTTGAGGATTTAAAAGAGAACGTATGCATGCGCGAAGAATTGAATCCGATTACCGGGGTCACTGAGCGCGTGGTGGTTGAACATAAGGTAGAGTACCATCCCCAGATGATTATTCTTGACGCAAAAGATGAGGTGCTGGGCATATATCCCCTGCCCATAGGAGCGCATATCTTAGTCAAGGACGGACAGCATATTGATGCCGGCGAGCTTCTGGCAAAGATTCCCCGGGTTTCAGGCAAAACCCGCGACATCACCGGAGGCCTGCCGCGGGTGGCAGAGCTTTTTGAGGCGCGCCGGCCCAAGGATCCCGCGGTAATCAGCGAAATTGACGGATTTGTGGAATTCAGCGAGAGCAAGAAAAACCAGAGGGTCATTGTAGTCAGGAGCTCTACTGGGATGAAGCGGGAATACGCTATTCCTCACGGTAAACACCCTAATGTGTATAAAGGAGACCGGGTGGCCGCCGGACAGCAGCTTGTGGATGGGCCGGTAGTCCTGCAGGATATTCTGCGCGTTTCGGGAGATAAGGTTTTACAGGAATATTTAGTAAATGAAATCCAGGAGGTCTATCGTTTACAGGGTGTGCGCATTAATGATAAACATATTGAGGTAATCATCAGGCAGATGCTTAAGAAGGTGCGCATTGAAGATGCGGGGGATACTGATTTTCTCTCCGGCCAGCATCTGGACAAGAGCAAATTTCAGAAGGAAAATGCCCGGATTGCAAAGAAAGGCGGGAAGCCCGCGCAAGCCACCCCGGTATTATTAGGTATCACCAAGGCCTCCTTAACCACGGAGAGTTTTATTTCTGCCGCCAGCTTTCAGGAGACAACCAGGGTTTTAACCGATGCCGCGGCTTCCGGGAAAAAAGACGAGCTGCTGGGGCTAAAAGAGAATGTTATCGTCGGCCATCTCATCCCGGCAGGAACAGGCCTAAAGAGCCATTGCAGCATAGAGGTAGTTAAGGAGGCTCATCCCACAAGGAAGAACTAAAGTAGAATGCCTACAATTACGCAGCTTATAAGATTAGGAAGAATCAGCAAAAAGAAGAAGTCAAAATCTCCGGCGCTTAAAGGTTGTCCTCAAAGGCGCGGTGTCTGCTTACAGGTAAGGACGATGACTCCCAAGAAGCCGAATTCAGCGCTGCGTAAGATTGCCAGGGTGCGCCTTACCACGACTATAGAAGTTACGGCGTATATCCCCGGGGAAGGCCATAACCTCCAGGAACATTCAATAGTGCTGGTAAGGGGCGGAAGAGTCAAGGATTTGCCGGGAGTCAGGTATCATATTGTCAGGGGCACTTTAGATACCGCCGGAGTGCAAAACAGAAAGAAGTCGCGCTCTAAATACGGGACGAAGAAGCCGAAATGAGACGAAGAAGAGTGCCGGAAAAAGAAAGTCATCTTGACCCAAAGTATAGCAGCAAGACGGTTGCCAAATTCATCAATATGGTAATGACGCGGGGCAAAAAGAATCTGGCTGAGAAAATTGTATATGGCGCGCTTGAGTTGATGAAGAAAAAACTTAATGACCCCGACGGCTTAAAGCTATTTCATAAGGCAATTGAAAATGTCAGGCCGCGCTTAGAGGTAAAACCCAGGCGCGTAGGCGGGGCCACTTATCAGGTTCCGGTTGATGTGCGCCAGGAAAGAGGGACATCTATTGTCTTACGCTGGCTCAGGGATTTTGCGCGCAGCAAAAAAGGCAAGCCAATGGTAGATAAGTTAGCGGATGAGTTGATTTCTGCATATAAAGGAGAAGGATCGGCGATAAAAAAACGCGATGATATGCACAAGATGGCGGAATCAAATAAGGCCTATGCGCATTTCAGGTGGTAAGTGATGGCTAAACGGGAATTTTTAATAGAAAAAATCAGAAACATCGGTATTGTTGCCCACATTGATGCCGGCAAGACCACGACCACCGAGCGTGTGCTTTTCTACACCGGCAAGACCTATAAGATTGGCGAGGTTCATGAAGGCACAGCCATAATGGACTGGATGCCCCAGGAGCAGGAGCGCGGCATTACCATCACCGCAGCCTGCACTACCTGTTTCTGGCAGGACTGCCGCATCAATATCATTGATACCCCGGGACACGTGGATTTTACCATTGAAGTAGAAAGGTCGCTCAAGGTTCTGGATGGAGCTGTGGTTTTGTTTGACGGGGTAAACGGGGTTGAGCCGCAGTCCGAGACTGTCTGGAGGCAGGCAGATAGATACAACGTTCCGCGGATATGTTTTGTGAATAAGATGGATAGGCCGGCAGCCAGTATTAGCGAAACAGTAAAGCAGATTCATTCCCGCTTAGGCGCAAATGCGGCCGCGGTCCAGCTTCCCTATGGCAGCGAAGAAAACTTTAGAGGCATAATTGATATCATTGAAGATAAGCTTTATTTATATGAGGACCCCACGGGAAAAGAATATACAGTCTTAGATGTGCCTGAGGAATTGAAGGCTCAGGTCAAAGAGGCAAAGGCTCAACTCTTAGAACATTTAGCGGAAAGCGATGATGAGCTAATGCAATATTTTGTTGAGAATAAGCCGGTACCTAAGGAACTAATCAAGAAGGCAATCCGCAGGACAGTGGTTAGCGGCAAATTTGTCCCGGTTTTGTGCGGAGCCGCCTTTAAAAATAAGGGAATACAGCCGCTGCTTGATGCGGTATGCGCCTACCTGCCGTCGCCTTTAGAGAGGGGCCAAATTAAGGGGATTGACCCGAATACGGATCAATACGAAGAACGCGCGGTTAATGACGATGCGCCTTTTTGCGGCCTTTGTTTTAAGGTTGCCTCTGACCCCTATGTGGGCAGGCTCAGCTTCGTCAGGATTTATTCCGGGGCGCTTTCTTCGGGAAGCTATATCTATAATGCCACTAAACGCAGCAAGGAAAGAGTTACCAAGATAGTTTTGATGCACGCTAACAAACAGGAAATTGTTGAAAGGGTTGCTACCGGAGATATCTGCGCGGTGGTAGGACTAAAAGACACCAAGACCGGCGATACGCTTTGCGATGAGAAGACGCCGATTATTTTAGAGTCAATGCATTTTCCCGAACCGGTTATTTCGCAGTCAATTGAGCCAAAGACCAAAGCGGACCAGGAAAAATTAGGTATGGCCTTAAAGAGGCTGTCTGATGAGGACCCTTCATTTCGGGTTAAGTATGACCATGAAACCGGGCAAACGATTATTTCGGGTATGGGTCAGCTGCACTTAGATATTATCGTTGACCGGCTCTTGAGAGAATTTACCGTTGCCTCAACCGTAGGCCAGCCCCAGGTTGCCTATAAGGAAACCCTGACCAAGAAAATAATCTCTACCGGTAAATTCATCCAGCAGTCAGGCGGCCGCGGCCAATACGGCCATTGCGTTCTGGAAATGAAGCCTCAGGAGGCTCCCGGAGCCGGCGTAACTTTCGAAGATAAGTTAAAAGGCGGAGTCATCCCGCGGGAATTTGTTCCCGCAATCAAAAACGGAGTGATGGCTTCTGCTAAGACCGGCATTTTAGCCGGGTATCCGGTGATTGATGTAGCGGTAACTTTGATTGACGGCTCGTTTCATGATGTTGACTCCTCAGAGCTTGCCTTCCAGATGGCCGGTTCAATAGCATTTTCTGATGGCTTGCGCCAGGCATCCTGCATCCTGCTTGAGCCGATTATGGATATGGAGGTCGTGGTTCCGGAGGAATTTATGGGTTCAATTATCGGAGACCTGAATTCCCGGCGGGCAAAAATAGTCTCCCTGGGCCAGCGGGCAAATACCCGCGTGATTCGCGCTCACGTACCGCTGGCTGAAATATTTAATTATGCTACGATTACCCGTTCTTTAACCCAGGGCAGGGCAACTTATTCCATGGAGCCTTCCTTTTATCAGGAGGTGCCTTCACATATAGCGAGGAAGATAACCGAAAGAAGCACAGCTACGCAAAGATTTACACAGTGACTTCAGGCCGCTGTCGCTCATTAAGGAGGGATAAATATGGCTAAAGAAAAGTTCGTAAGGTCAAAGCCGCATGTAAATATAGGAACTATCGGACATGTTGACCACGGCAAGACAACGCTTACCGCGGCAATAACCATGGTTTTAAGTAAGAAGGGGCTTGCTGAGGCGCGAGCCTATGACACCATTGATAACGCTCCTGAGGAAAGGGAAAGAGGCGTTACCATCAATATTTCGCACGTAGAATACCAGACCGCAAACCGCCACTACGCCCATATTGACTGTCCGGGCCATGCCGACTACATCAAGAATATGATTACCGGCGCGGCCCAGATGGATGGAGCAATCTTGGTTGTTTCAGCAGCCGACGGCCCGATGCCCCAGACCAGAGAGCATATCCTTTTAGCTCGCCAGGTGAATGTTCCGTCAATGGTGGTTTTCCTGAATAAGGTGGATATGGTGGAAGATAAGGAATTGATTGATCTGGTGGAAATGGAAGTCAGGGACCTCCTGAACAAGTATAATTTTCCCGGAGACAAGACACCCATTATCAAAGGTTCGGGTTTGAATGCCATGAATTGCGCCTGCGCTAAGGATGACTGTCCGAATTGCAAGCCTATTCTGGATTTAATGAAGGCAGTTGATGATTTTATCCCGCTGCCCAAGAGAGATCTGGATAAGCCGTTCCTTATGGCGGTTGAGGATGTCTTTTCAATTGAAGGGCGCGGAACTGTCGGGACGGGCAGGATTGAGCGCGGTAAAGTCAAATTAAACGATACCGTGGATATTGTGGGACTGCGGCCGGAAATCGGCAAGACGGTGGTTACCGGGATTGAGATGTTTCGTAAGTTGCTTGATGAAGGCCTGGCCGGAGATAATGTCGGCCTGCTCTTAAGAGGGGTGGACAAGAAGATATTAGAAAGAGGTATGGTTTTGGCGGCCCCGGGTTCCATTACTCCCCATACCAAATTCAAGGCCCAGGTTTACATCCTGGCCAAAGAAGAAGGCGGAAGGCATACCCCGTTTTTCAACGGCTACAGGCCGCAATTTTACTTCCGCACTACCGATGTAACCGGAAACTGCAAACTCCCTCAGGGGGTAGAGATGGTTATGCCGGGAGATAGCGTGCAGCTTGAGGTAGAATTGATTACTCCGATTGCCATGGAGAAGGAATCGCGTTTTGCAATTCGCGAGGGCGGACATACCGTCGGCGCAGGGGTAGTTGCGGAGGTCATCACCTAATAAAAGTAACCAGAAACCAGTAACCAGAGTAGAGAAACAAAATCTGGTTACTGGCAACTGGCCTCTGGTTACTCCTAAAACGGAGTGAAGGCTATGCAAAAGATACGGATAAAACTCAAGGCATACGATCATCGCATACTGGATCAGGCGGTAACAGAAATCGTAGAGACAGGAAAACGGACCGGCGCAAATGTTTCTGGCCCTATTCCTTTACCGGTAAAGCGCGAGATTTATACGGTAAACCGCTCTCCGGTCATTGATAAAAAATCGCGGGAACAGTTTTATCTTATCACCCATAAGCGGCTCATCGAACTTACTGAGCCCACGGCTAAGACGATTGATGCTCTTCGCAAACTCAACCTGCCTGCGGGCGTGGACGTGGAGATAAAATAAGTGAGCCCCCACCGTTTTGGTTCGCTTTTGGTGAAGCAAAGCGAACCAAAACGAAACAGTGGGGGCGAACTTATCCCACGAAACAAAACGGCAGGGGCTCATTTAAAATGTCTAATTGTATACTTGGTAAAAAAATAGGGATGACTCAAATTTTTGATGAGTCGGGGAGGCAGACTCCGGTAACGGTTATTGAGGCCGGCCCTTGTCCGATAGTGGCGATTCAGGAGAAGAGCATTCAGATTGGTTTTGGCGATGTGCGGGAGAAATCGCTAAGTAAGCCGGTATTGGGAATCTATAAAAAGGCAGCCGTTAAGCCGCGAAAGATGCTTCGCGAGGTCCCTAAGGTTTCAGGAGGAGAGTATCAGATAGCGCAAGAGATCAGGGTTGACATGTTTAATCCGGGAGAAAAGGTGGACGTAATCGGTATTTCTATCGGTAAGGGTTTTCAGGGCGGAATGAAACGTTGGCACTGGTCAGGGGGCCCGAAAACCCATGGTTCAACCAGCCATCGCCGGGTCGGTTCAATTGGTTCATCTACCACGCCGGGAAGGGTGATCAAGGGCCACCATATGCCAGGGCATATGGGCAATATCCGGGTTACTGTTTCCGGCCTTAAAGTGGTCAAGGTTGATAGGGAAAATAATCTTTTAGCGCTTAAGGGCGCAGTTCCTGGCCATAAGAATAACTTTGTGCTCATTCGTAAAACCACTAAAAAGAGCCGTCAGGTTATCAAGCCGATTATTGCCGAGCAGAAGGCTGAGGCCGGTAAAAAAGATGCCAAGAAGCAGGCATCGGCGAAGAAGTAATAAAAATAGGTGTCAAAGTATCAAAGTGTCATTCGGCATTCGTCATTAGGAATTCGATATTTTAAAGATATTTTAAAGATATGTTAAAGAAATTGACGGTATACGATATGCAAGGTAAGAAGATAGGTGAGATAGATTCTCTATTTAACGGCAAGGTCCATCCGGCGCTTATGGCGCAGGCAGTCCAGATGTATCTTGCGAATAAGAGGTGCGGCCTTGCTTCAACTAAAACCCGCGGCGAGGTATCCGGCGGCGGCAAAAAACCCTGGCGGCAGAAGGGAACCGGAAGGGCAAGGGCTGGCTCAATTCGTTCTCCTTTATGGAGACACGGCGGAGTTGTCTTTGGGCCGCATCCGCGGAATTTTCATTATGGCTTATCCCCAAAAATTAGAAATGCAGCTCTTTTGTCTGCGTTGAATGAAAAAAATAATCAGGAATTGATTCTGGTCTTAGATAAAATTGCGCTCCCTCAAGCCAAGAGCAAAGAGCTCAAGAAGCTGCTTGACGGACTTAAGATAAAAGAAAAGGTATTGTTCATCTTTAACAAGATGCAGGAAGATTTTCAAAAAGCAGCCAGAAATATACCGACGGTAGCCATGGCCATGGCTAGCGGTCTGAACGCATTGGATGTATTAAAAGCGAAAAAAATAGTTTTTTCAAGAGATGCGCTTGATTTTATCGCTGGGCGCCTCAAACCTATACCGTAAAAACTAATGACAGAAAAGAAACTGTATGATATAATCAAAACTTTATTGCGCACTGAAAAGGCAACCATAGCGGAAGGTTTAAGGAAGTATTTGTTCCTCGTAGCTTATGGCGCTAATAAAATTCAGATTAGAAAAGCTGTTGAAGAGATTTACGGGGTGAAGGTTGAGGCGGTCAATACAAGAATATCCGCGGGAAAATTACGCCGGGTGCGCCATCAGCCGGGATACGAGCCAGACCAGAAAAAGGCCCTGGTTACTTTAAAGGAAGGGAATAAGATAGAAACGACATAAGTGAGGACATAAGTTATGGAGCGAAGTGAACATAACTTATTTGTCCGAACTTATCCCCCCTTGATTTTGTGCAAAAAACTCACAAAATCAAAACAGGGGGGGTAAAATTCGCCCCGCCAACGGCAGGGGCTCATTTAAAATGGGTATTAGAAAATATAAACCTACGACTCCATCTTCGCGATGGACACAGTCCTCAGATTTTAAAGAGCTTACCGCTGGCAAACCGTATAAGCCGCTGTTAAGGCCGCAGAAGAAAACCGGCGGTAGAAATGTTTATGGCCGGATTACGGTAAGACACCAGGGCGGCGGCCATAAGCAGATGTATCGCTTGATTGACTTTAAACGGGACCGGATTGATGAGCTAGCTAAGGTGCTGACTATTGAATATGACCCTAATCGTTCAAGCAGGATTGTTTTAGTAGAATATCCTGACGGCCAAAAACGCTATTGTATTGCGCCCCTGGACCTAAAGCCCGGGGATACGATAATCAGCTCTTATAAACCGGAAATAGAGATTAAGCCGGGCAATTGCCTGCCGTTACGATATATCCCCTTAGGCGTATCTATCCATAATCTAGAATTAGTTAAAGGTAAGGGCGGGCAGATTATTCGCAGCGCAGGGACTCAAGCCAGCATTACGGCAAAAGAAAATGATACGGCGCATATCAGGCTGCCTTCAGGTGAAGTAAGATTGGTGCATTTAGACTGCCGCGCAACCATTGGACAGGTTTCCCATATTGAGCATGAAACAGTAACTATAGGTAAGGCAGGAAGGAAGCGCTGGCTGGGTATCAGGCCTACGGTCAGGGGCCTGGCAATGAATCCTGTTGACCATCCTCATGGTGGGGGTGAGGGAAAATCCGGACAAGGAAATCCTCATCCGGTTACCCCCTGGGGGAAACCGACCAAAGGCTTTAAGACGCGCAAAAAGCATAAATATTCGGATAAGTTTATAGTTAAGAGGCGCAGATAGCTTTTTGTAAGCGTGTTCGTTATCTTGAGTTCATAGAGTTCATAGAGTTCATTGAGTTCATAGAGTTTTAGAGTTCAAACTCAAGTAACTCAATAAGCTCAAATAACTCCCGAGCGAAGCGAGGGGATATGCCGCGTTCACTAAAAAAAGGACCTTTTATTGACGAGAAGCTGCTCAAAAAGCTCACCCAGGCAAGGGCATCAGGCAGCCGCCAGCCGATAAAGACCTGGTCCCGGCGCTCAACCATCAGCCCGGATTTTGTCGGCTTCACTATAGCGGTGCATGACGGCAGAAGACATGTGCCGGTATTTATTGTTGAGAATATGGTTGGCCATAAGCTTGGAGAATTCGCGCCGAGCCGGATATTCAGGAAACACGGAGGCGTAAAAGCCAAGAAGGCCGCTGAGAAGACGTAAATTCGCCCCGCCAACGGCAGGGGCTCATTAAAATGTTAGTTAAAGCCAGCGCAAAATTTATCAGGATCTCTCCCTCAAGATTGAGGGAAGTAATGAATTATATCAGAGGTAAGAGCGTTAGCGAAGCTGAAGGGCTCTTGCTTAACATTAGTAAGCGGGCAAAGGGCTATATTCAAAAGGTTCTCAAGTCAGCTATTGCCAATGCCAAGGTTAAGGGATTTAACCCGGGTCAGCTTTATGTTTCTAAGGTAACCGCAGATAACGGCCCGATCTGGAAGCGGTTTAAAGCCGCAGCCTTTGGAAGGGCAGCAAAGATACGAAAGAGAACAAGCCACATTACTATAGAGTTAGATCTTAAAAATAAATAGGCGAGGAATAAGAGGTAACACGAATGGGACATAAGGTAAGTCCGCTTTTACTGAGAATAGGTTATATCCAGGATTGGCGCAGCAATTGGTTTGCCAAAAAACAGGACTATGCAAAAGCTCTCTATCAGGATTTTCAGATCCGCAAATACATTAAAGAAAATTTCAAACAGGCGGGTATTGCTAAGATAGTAATTGAGCGGCTGGCGGATAAGGTTAAGATAAAGATTCATACCGCAAAACCAGGCATTATCATTGGCCGCCACGGCCAGGACATTGAAAGGCTGCGCGAGGATTTAACCGGGATGCTAAAGCAGGAGCTTGCCATTGATGTTATTGAGGTAAAACTACCCGCGGGAAACGCCCAATTGGTAGCTGAGAATGTGGCTCTACAGCTTGAGAAGCGCATTGCCTTTCGCAGAGCGATCAAGCGCGCCATCGAACAGGCAATGGCTCAGGGGGTAAAAGGAATTAAGATTTCAGCCGCGGGAAGGCTGGGGGGCGCTGAGATGTCCCGCAGGGAAAGCTATAAGCAGGGAAAGCTTCCCTTATCTACCTTGCGGGCTGACATTGACTATGGATTTAGAGAAGCGCTTACCACCTTCGGCCTTATCGGGGTAAAGGTTTGGATTTATAAAGGGGATGTGTTATTTCCCGTTAAGTCCCCCTCGGGGGACAGGCAGGCAGCCCGCGTTCTTTCAGAGCAAACGCAGCAAGGTGAGGTAGCATAGTATGGCTTTAATGCCTAAGAGAGTAAAATACCGTAAGTCGCAGAGAGGAAGCCGCGCAGGTGTAGCTGTCCGCGGCTGTGATATCAATTTTGGCGAGTTCGGATTAAAGGCGCTGGCAAACGGATGGCTCAAGAATACTCAAATAGAGGCAGTGCGCGTAGTTTTGGCCCGGCGCCTTCATGGCGGCGGTAAAATGTGGCTGCGGGTTTTCCCGGATAAATCGGTTACTAAGAAACCCGCGGAAACCAGGCAGGGAAAAGGAAAGGGAGAGCTTGACCACTGGGTGGCTGTGGTTAAGAAAGGCAAAATCCTTGTTGAATTAGGAGGCGTACCCGAAGGCCTGGCGCATGAAGCATTTCGTATGTGTGCCTATAAGCTGCCGTTTCCGGTCAAGTTTGTTAAAAGGCAGCATTAATTCGCACTTATAACTTATGTCGTGTTTCGCACTCCATAAGTTATGTGCTCATTAAAAATGAAATTTAAGGAATTAACTAATTTGAGCGGGCAAGAATTGATAGAGAAAGAGAAGAATCTTAAAGAACAGCTGCATAAACTCAATTACCAGCGCTATAGCGGCAGGGTAGAAAAGCCTCATAGCTTTACGATGTTAAGGAAAGATATTGCCAGGATCAAAACCGCAATAAAACAATCGGGATCTAAAAAGGGTTAAAATGCCGCAACTAAGAAGAAAAATAAGGACCGGGATTGTCCTCAGCGATAAGATGGATAAGACCATTGTGGTCAGGGTAGAAAGGATAACCCGCCATCCCCTATACAAAAAGACTATTCGTAAACACAAGAAGTTTAAGGTCCATGATGAGAAAAATAGCGCCAAGGCGGGTAACACCGTCAGAATTATTGAAACCCGGCCTCTCTCTAAAGAGAAGCGCTGGCGGCTGCTGGAAATAGTCAAATGAAGCCACAACTTAGCGAACGATAGTGAAGCTAAGTTGTTGGCTGAACTTATCCCCCCTTGATTTTGTGCAAAAAACGCACAAAATCAAAACAGGGGGGGTTCAATTCGCCCCGCCGTTGGCGGGACTCATTGAAAATGATTTTTCTTAAGACAATTTTAGATATTGCCGATAATACCGGCGCAAAAAAGGCATCATTCATAGGCGTCATAGGTAAGAAGAATTGCCGTTTTGCTGATATCGCGGATATTGTTACAGTGAATATCAAGGAGTCTGTGCCCGGGGCCGTAGTTAAGAAAGGCGAAAAAGCCAAGGCAGTAATTGTGCGGATGAAAAAGGCAATCAGGCGCAGCGATGGTTCATACCTGCGCTTTGACCGTAATGCCGCGGTAATTATTGATACTCAGGGCAACCCTAGAGGAACGCGCGTCTTTGGGCCTGTGGCCAGGGAACTGCGGGATAGAAATTTTATGAAGATTGTCTCCCTGGCGCCAGAAGTCATATAAGTGAGGCCACAACTTACCCCCCTGCATTCTTGCAGAATGCAAGAAGGGGGGGAATTCGCCCCTGCCGATTTGTTTCGCTTCACTCAACAAATCGAAACAGCAGAGGCTCATTAGGATGCTGCGAATTAAAAAGAACGACATAGTTATGGTTACTTCCGGAAAGGATAAAGGAAAGACCGGAAAGGTTTTATTTATTGCCCGAGATCTAACGCGCGCCGCTGTTAGCGGGATTAATCTGGTCAAAAAGCACATGCGCAAAACGCAAGAAAATCAGCAGGGTGGAGTTGTCCAGGTAGAAAGGCCGGTTTCGCTTTCAAATATTATGCCTTTTTGCAAGAATTGTAACCGTCCGGTACGGGTGGGTATTAGTATATCTAAAGATAAAACCAAACTGCGCATCTGCAAGAAGTGCAAACAACCGTTATGATTCCTCGTCTATTAGAAAAATACCGCAAAGAGATTATCCCTGCCCTGCAGCAGAAATTAGGCTATAAAAGCCGGATGCAGGTCCCGGCTCTCAGGAAAATAGTAATCAATATGGGCGTGGGTGAGGCGATTGCGGATATTAAGATGCTGGATAAGGCGCAAGAGGAGCTGGGCTTGATAACTGGCCAGAGGCCTGCTCTCTGTAGAGCCAAACAGGCGATCTCAAATTTTAAGACTAGAGAAGGCCTTCCCATCGGCTGTAAAGTGAGCTTGAGAAACAAGATGATGTATGAGTTTTTAGACCGCTTGATTAACGTGGCCTTAGCCAGGATCAGAGATTTTAGAGGTGTTCCGGCAAATTCCTTTGACGGACATGGGAATTACAGTCTTGGCTTGAAAGAGCAGAGCGCATTCCCGGAGATCGATGTAGATAAAATTCAGCGGGTGCAGGGGATGGATATTACGATAGTTACCAATGCCGCAAGCGACCAGGAGGCGTTTGAGTTATTAAAATTATTCGGTATGCCTTTTAAGAGTAAACAGGTGGAATAAAAATGGCTAAAGAATCACAAATAGCGCGCTGGAAAAGGCCGCAGAAGTTCTCTACCCGCAGGTATAATCGCTGCGCTATCTGCGGTCGTTCAGGCGGTTACTTAAGAAGATTTAAGCTTTGCCGCATCTGTTTCAGGGAATTAGCCTGGCAGGGCCTGATTCCGGGGGTCAAAAAAGCGAGTTGGTAAAGAAAAGTGTGTAAGTTTATTGAGTTCATAGAGTTTAAACTCTATGAACTCGAGTAACTCAATGAGCTCAAATAACTCCCGAGCGAAGCGAGGGTGAGATGGCACGGACAGATTTAACAGCGGATATGTTTACCATGATTCGTAATGCGATTATGGCAAGGAAAGAGGCGGCAGCTGTTCCTGCTTCTAAAATGAATAATGCAATCCTGGTAATTCTAAAAGACGAGGGTTATATTGATAATTTCAAAGAACAAGTTCAGGCCGGCGCAGCGAAGATGCTCAAGGTGTATCTAAAATATGAACCTCATTCCGGAGAGCCGGCAATAAAAGGCTTAAGACGTGTTTCCCGCTCGGGCTTAAGGATTTATTCTAAAAGCGCTAAGATACCCGCGGTCTTAAGAGGCTACGGCAGGGCAATAGTTTCTACCTCCCAGGGGTTAATGACTAACCTGCAGGCAAGAGAAAAAAAGCTTGGCGGGGAGATCATTTGCTATGTCTGGTAAGCGTATTCGTTGTTTGAGTTACTTGAGTTCATTGAGTTGCTTGAGTTTGAACTCTATGAACTCTATGAACTCTATGAACTCTAATTATGTCACGTATAGGTAAAAAACCCATTCCGATTAGTTCAGGGATTAAGGTTAATGTCGCTAATGGCGAAGTTTCTATTGAAGGACAGAAGGGAAGGCTTACCTTTGGCTTACCTGCCCGGATATCCTGCGAAGTAAAGGAGGCTCAGGTTTTTGTGAAATCACCCTTACAGAGCCGGTTAGATAAATCCCTCTATGGCTTAACCCGCAGTTTGCTTGCCAATATGATTAAGGGCGTAAGTGAAGGTTATGCCAGGGAATTAGAGATTCAGGGGGTGGGATTCCGCGCTTCTGTTTCGGGGAATACCTTGAGCCTTATTTTAGGTTTTTCACACCCGGTCAATTTCCCGATTCCGGCGGATATAAAGATTGAGACGCCAAAACCAACCCAGATCATCGTCAGGGGTATTGATAAGCAGAGGGTTGGAGAGGTGGCAGCGCAAATTCGCAGAATCTATCCGCCTGAGCCGTACAAAGGAAAAGGTATTCGTTACTCAGGCGAAATTATCCGTAAGAAGGTCGGAAAGTCCGCGGCTAAATAAATGAAGCCCAGACTTACGGAGCGAAGCGAACGCCTGCCTGCTCAAGCAGGCAGGTAAGTTGTATGTCCATTAAAAATGACTACAGTTAAAGAGGCAAAAAGAATTTCCCGGCATAAAAGAATAAGAGCAAAAATTAGAGGCACAGAGGAATGCCCGCGGCTCTGCGTCCATCGCGGCCTGCGCAACATGCAGCTTCAGTTGATTAATGATACAAAATCAAAGACGCTCCTTTCCTTATCAACAAGGGCGAAAGAGCTGCGGGATAAGCTTGGCTATTGCGGCAATCTAAAGGCAGCCACTCTCTTAGGTGAGATGTTCGCGCAAAAGGCAGCGGCTAAAGGTATAAAGAGAGCGGTTTTTGACCGCAGCGGTTTTGCCTATCAGGGAAGAGTAAAGGCGCTTGCTGAGGCTTTGCGTAAGGGAGGGTTAATTTTTTAGCTATGGAACAGAGGAGAAGAGAGCAATCGGAATTTATTGAGCGGGTGATTAGTATCAATCGGGTTACCAAGGTTACTAAAGGCGGGAAAAAAATGTCTTTCAGTGCCCTTATTGTCCTGGGCGATGCAAAGGGCAGGTTAGGCTATGCCCTGGGTAAGGCGCATGAGGTTGCCGATGCCATCCGCAAAGGCCTGCATATAGCTAAGAAGAACTGCTTTAGCGTGCCCCTTGCGGGAACAACAATTCCTTATGAAGTAATCGGGCATTATGGCGCAGCCAAGGTTTTGCTGAAACCGGCAGCTGAAGGAACCGGAGTCATTGCCGCCGGCTCTGTGCGGGCAGTCTGTGAGGCCGCGGGAATAAAAGATATCCTGACCAAAAGCCTTAAATCAAATAATCCCATTAATGTGGTCAAGGCAGTGATTGACGGTTTGAAGCAATTGAGGACCCCGGTAAAACCTGAAGCCGCGCAATTAAAAGGTGACAAGACAAATGGCTCTTGAGTCGTTGAGCTCGGTAAAAGGCGCTCATAAGAAAAAGAAACTTTTAGGCCGCGGCCCGGGTTCAGGCCATGGGAAGACCTCCACGCGGGGACATAAAGGCCAGAGGTCGCGCTCAGGCAGGGATTTTTATCTGGGTTTTGAGGGAGGGCAGTCTCCCTTAATCCGCAGAATACCCAAAAGAGGTTTTCACCATAAGCCGGCCAGGCAATATCAGCTGGTAAACCTTAAAGGGCTAAGCAATTTTTCCGAAGGATCTCTTATTGACAGCAATGTTTTGGCAGAAAACAGGCTGATTAAGAATAGTAAAGGCCTGATTAAGATTCTCGCAGAAGGCAGGCTCACTCATGCGCTTACCGTCCGAGCTCATAAATTTTCTAAGGGTGCCATTGAGAAGATACAAAAGGCCGGCGGGAAAATAGAGATTATAGAATAATGCTCAACGCCCTGCAGAATATTTTTAAAATTCAGGACCTCAGGAGAAAGATTCTTATCACCTTAGGCCTGATTGCTGTCTATAGGTTAGGCAGTTTCATCCCTATTCCCGGGATTAACGCCCAGGAATTAGCGCGCTTCTTTGACAGTATTGCCAAAAGCCAGGGAGGCACCATATTAAGCATAATGAATATGTTCTCCGGCGGCTCATTAGAGAAGCTGACCATCTTTGCCCTGGGGATAATGCCTTACATTTCAAGCTCAATTGTTATTCAGCTGCTTACCGCGGTAATACCTGCCCTGGAAAAAATATCCAAGGAGGGCAGGGCCGGCCACCAAAAGATAAATCAGTATACCCGCTATGCGACAGTGGGCCTGGCATTAGTGCAGTCTTTCTTTATCGCTCTCTGGCTTGAGCATCCGGGGAGATTCTTAGAAGGCCTGAATATCGTGATGAATCCCGGCTGGGGCTTCAGGCTGATCACGGTAATTACCCTGACCACCGGGACTATCTTTATTATGTGGGTAGGAGAGCAGATTCAGGAAAGAGGTATCGGCCAGGGTATATCGCTGGTTATCGCCGCAGGAATTATTTCGCGTATACCGGTAGCCTTGCAGCAGCTTATCGGCTGGACTACTCAGAGAACCGACCAAACCCGCTATTTAACCCTGGCATTTATGGCGGCCTTATTGGCGGGGGTTATTTTTGCGGTTATTCTGGTTACCCAGGCGCAGCGCAAAATTCCCGTTCAGTATGCGCGCAGGGTGGTAGGCAGAAAAATCTACGGGGGCCAGTCAACGTATATTCCCTTAAAAGTAGACACCGCAGGGGTGATCGCGATTATCTTTGCCCAGTCCATCATTATGTTTCCGGCCACCATCGCCGCCTTTATTCCTAATGCCGCCTTCCAGAGATTTGCCGGGTCTATGGTAAGAGGAAGCATTTTCTATACGATTATTTACGCGGCTTTAATAATTTTCTTCTGTTATTTTTATACCGCGATTACCTTTAATCCGCAGGATATCTCGGATAATCTAAAGAAATACGGCGGTTTTATTCCGGGGATCAGGCCAGGCGCGCCCACAACCGAGTTTCTTGATTTTGTAGTTACCAGAATCACCCTCTTCGGGGCGGTATTCATCGCCATTATTGCCATTTTTCCCGATTTCATTATGGCGCGATTCAAGGTGCCCTATCTTATCGCATCATTTTTTGGAGGCACGGGGATCTTGATTGTTGTTGGCGTAATGCTTGATACTATTAAGCAGATTGAGTCTCAATTATTGATGCGCCACTATGAGGGGTTCATTAAAAGCGGACGCATTCATGGAAGGCGTTAATCTGTGTAATCATTTTAATCCCGCACCCAGTCCCGCCACAAGGCGGGAAAAAGTCAGAAACCGCGGCTCTTAAGCCGTGGAGCTTCATATGATGATTATTTTGATGGGAGCCCCTGGCGTAGGCAAAGGAACGCAGGCAAAGGTCTTAAGCCAGAAATTGAAATTAAGGCATATATCAACCGGCGAGAGCTTGCGCCAGGCAATAAAACAGAATACTTCGCTTGGAAGCAAAGCAAGGCAGTATGTTGAATCGGGCCGGCTCGTTCCGGATCGGCTGATTACCAGGATGGTCATCCAGCGGCTTTCCCGCAGTGACGTAAAAGTTGGGTTTATACTTGACGGTTTTCCCCGCAATATACAGCAGGCAAAGGACCTGGACAATTTTTTGAGCGCTAAGATTACCCGCGGTTATCTGGTCATCTATTTAGATGCCAGCGAGAAGACGCTCATCCAGCGGCTTTCCGGCCGCAGGCTATGCAATAAGTGCCAGGCGGTATTTCACTTAGTTAATATGCCTCCTAAGAAAGATATGCGTTGTGACTTCTGCGGGGCTGAGCTTTACCAGCGCCCTGATGACAAAGAAGAGACGATTAAAAACAGGCTTCAGGTTTATCAGGAACAGACTCAGCCGGTTATTAAGTATTATGTGAAGAAGAATCGCCTGCTGCGTATAGACGCAAATAGAGGGCTTAAGCCGGTGCTTAATGAGTGTTTGAAGCTTTTAAAAAGAAAGGGATGATTTTTATAAAGTCTGCCTCTGAAATAGAGGCAATGCGAAAAGCCGGCCGCGTTTTAGCCGGGATAGTTGACAAATTACGCAGCAAAATAGCTGTTGGTATTTCAACTGAAGAAATTGATTGCTTTGCCGAGGAGTTAATCTTAGAGGAAAATGCCCTCTCGGCATTTAAGGGATACCGCGGATTTCCCAAGAGTATCTGTGCCTCTATTAATGAAGAGGTGGTGCACGGCATTCCTTCAGGCAGGCGGTTAAGAGAGGGGGATTTGTTTAAGCTTGATATCGGCATAAATCTAAACGGTTATTTTTCTGATTGCGCCATTACGGTTGCCGTAGGCAGCGTCAACGGGCGCAGGCGGCGGTTAGTTGAGGCAACCAAGAAGGCGTTAGACCTGGGTATTGCCCAGGCAAGGGTTAATAATCATCTTATGGATATTTCCGGGGCAATCCAGAGTTATAGCGAATCACAGGGATTTTCGGTAGTCAGGGATTTTGTAGGCCATGGCATTGGCCGCGATATGCATGAAGCGCCTGAAATTCCCAATTTCGGGCAGTCGCATACGGGTGAGCTTTTAAAAGAGGGTATGATTTTAGCTATCGAGCCGATGGTGAATATGGGAGGCTGGGAAGTCAGGCTCTCTGATAATGGCTGGACCGCAGTGACAAAGGATAATTTACCGTCAGCGCATTTTGAACATACGGTTGCCGTTACCGCAGGGGGCCCTTTAATACTTACGAAATAAGAACAAATGCCTAAAGAAGAAGCTTTAGAAGTTGAGGGCGTGATAAAAGAATCCCTGCCGAATGCGATGTTCCGGGTGGAATTGGATAACGGCCATGCGGTGCTGGCTCATGTTTCGGGAAAGATGCGTATGCATTTTATCCGTATATTGCCAGGCGATAGAGTTAAATTAGAGTTATCCCCTTACGATTTAACCAGGGGAAGGATAACCTACAGGGTTAAATGAATCCCGCACCTTCTAAATATTCAAAGATTTTAAGAATTAAAGATATGGGACATATAAGATACAGATTAAGTATGAATAAGAAAGAAGGTACGGGGTGAAGGTCAAATCATCGGTAAGAAGGATCTGTGACCGCTGCAAGATAATCCGCAGGAAGGGCGTGGTGAGGGTTATCTGCAGCAATCCGAAACATAAGCAGAGACAAGGATAATTGATTGTGTAATGTGTAATGCAGCACGTTACACCTTAAACGTTACGCAATAGTATTAAGTGAGGGGATAATATGGCAAGAATTTTCGGTATAGACCTGCCTAAGCACAAAAGGATAGAGATAGCGCTTACTTATCTTTATGGTATCGGAAGAACCTTATCTAACAGGATACTAAAAGCGGTTGCCATAGATCCTAATAGGCGGGCTAAGGATTTAAGCGATGAAGAGGTTTCTAAGATTGCGAATTTCATTCAGAAAGGCGGATATAGGATTGAGGGTGAATTACGCCATGAGATTTCAGCTAATATTAAGCGTCTTATGGATATCGGTGTCTGGCGCGGGATTCGCCATAAGAAGGGGCTTCCGGTAAGAGGCCAGCGCACCAGGACTAATGCCCGCACCCGTAAGGGGCCGCGCAAGGGCGGACATACCGTCGGAAAGAAAAAGGAAGAAACAAAGCCTGCGGCAAAGGCAAAAGCGTAAGAAATGAATGCAAATACGGAGAAGATAAATGGCGACAAAAGAAAAGGCGCGTAAGAAAAAGCTCGCAAAAGGTATTACCCAGGGCGTTGCTCATATACTGGCCAGTTTTAACAATACTATCGTCAGCATCACTGATAAGCGCGGTAACGTATTGGTTTGGTCAACTCCCGGGATAGTCGGTTTTTCCGGTTCAAAGAAGGCTACTCCCTTTGCGGCCCAGGTTAGCGCAGCGGATGCGGCCAGGAAGGCAAAGGATATTGGTTTAGAGTCGTTAGAGGTGTATGTAAAGGGCCCTGGCTCAGGACGGGAATCCGCAATCAGGGCTCTCCAGGCAGCAGGATTGAACATTACGCTCATTAAAGACACAACTCCAGTTCCTCATAATGGCTGCCGGCCGCAGAAGAAACGTAGAGTCTAACCAGAGAAACATAAGCAGAAACAGGGCTAATTGAGTTTATTGAGTTCATAGAGTTCATTGAGTTAAACTCAAGCAACTCCGAGAGGAGCGAGGTTATGGCAAGATATGTGGGAGCAGATTGTCGGCTATGCCGTAGAGAAGGGTTAAAACTTTTTCTGAAAGGCATACGTTGCTATACGGAAAAATGCGCTATTGCCAGGAGGGCATACGCCCCTGGCCAGCACGGCGCAGGCAGTAAAAAGGGCTATCATAAGCTTTCTAATTATGGAGGACAGCTCAGAGAAAAGCAGAAAGTAAAGAGAACTTATGGAGTAATGGAAAGGCAATTCAGGCGCTACTTCCAAATTGCCTCAAAGACAAAAGGTGTAACCGGTAAGATCCTTTTACAGCTTTTGGAAAGACGTTTAGATAACGTCGTCTTCAGGATGGGATTTGCGCTTTCGCGGGATGCGGCCCGCCAGGTTACTAACCATGGCTGGGTTTTTGTTAATCAAAAGAGAGTTAATGTGCCATCCTATCTTATTAAAACCGGCGATAGTATTGAACTGAAGGCTAAGCCGAAGGGCTTGGAATATATCCGCCAGAATATCAAGCTGGCTGTAGAACGCGCTAAGCCGCCATGGTTAGATGTGGATAGCGAAAAGTTGGCGGGGAAGGTATTGCGATTGCCTGAAAAAGATGATATTTCAATGCCCATTCAGGAGCAATTGATTGTAGAGTTGTATTCTAAGTGAGCCCCCACCGTTTTGTTTCGCTTTTGGTGAAGCAAAGCGAACCAAAAGCGAAACAGTGGGGGCAAACTTACCCCCCTTGATTTTGTGCAAAAAACGCACAAGATCAAAGAAGGGGGGATTAATTCGCCCCGCCAAAGGCGGGGCTCATTAAGGAGAAAAGATATGGGAATTAAGTGGAGAGATTTCCAGATGCCCAAGAGGCTTGAATGTGACGAATCTACCTATACGCAGACCTATGGAAAGTTTAACGCGGAGCCCTTTGAGCGAGGCTATGGCGTCACCCTAGGCAATTCCTTACGCAGGGTGCTGCTTTCTTCCATTGAGGGAGCAGGGGTAACCAATATCAAATTTGGTTTAAGCCAGCATGAATTTTCTACCATACCCGGGGTTGTTGAAGATGTAACAGAGATGATCCTCAATATCAAAAAATTAGTGCTCCGCCTGCATGCAAAGACTCCCAGGACAATCTGGATAAAAAAAGATAAGAAGGGAGCGATAACTGCAAAAGATATTGAGACCGACGAAACGGTTGAGGTAATTAATCCTGATTTGCATATCGCAACACTTACAAAAGACGCCAAGTTTTCGCTTGAAATGGAGGTTGCCAGGGGGAGAGGTTATGTCCCGGCAGAGCTGAATAAAAAAGAAGATCAGCCAATCGGAGTTATTGCCATAGATTCCATCTTTAGCCCGGTAATCAAAATGGCATTTGCCACAGAAAATACCCGCGTAGGACAAAGGACAGATTATGACCGTCTCATCCTGGAAATATGGACAAACGGCGCGATGAACCCGAAGGATGCTATGCTCTACGCATCAAATATCCTGCAGCGGCACCTGGATGTATTTGTAAATTTCGGCAAGCTTCCGGATGAAGAATTTGAACAAGAGCCCCAGATGAGCGCGGATGAGATTGTCTTGTATGAAAAGCTGAGGCTTCCGATATCAGAGTTAGAACTAACGGTAAGGGCCGCCAACTGCTTCCGGGAGGAAAATATCAAGACCATCGCCGATTTAGTTAAACGCGCCGAAGATGAGATGCTCTCCTTGCGCAACTTTGGCAAAAAGTCGCTTGCGGAAGTCAAGGAATTACTTGTCGGCATGGGCTTGAGTTTAGGGATGAAGGTTGACACTAAGAAGCTAAAACAGAAGTAAGTGAGGACGTAACTTATCCCCCCTTGATTTTGTGCAAAAAACGCACAAAATCAAGGGGGGGTAAATTCGCCCCTGCTGTTTCGTTTTGTTTCGCTTCGCTTCTAACAAAACGAAACAAAACGGCAGGGGCTCATTTAATATGCGCCATAGAGTAAAGACTGATCGCTTAGGTAGATTTAGCAGTTTACGAAAGGCAACCATTAATACGCTTACCCGCGCTGTGCTTATCAACAGCTCTATC
>Ga0155356_154_pt1 | contig 18342 bp, 13 predicted proteins | sample RifCSPhighO2_02_FD_106324 | JGI IMG/M metagenome (GOLD analysis project Ga0155356, IMG submission 106324) | Omnitrophica WOR_2 bacterium RIFCSPHIGHO2_02_FULL_46_37
TTAGCCATTACTGACCACGGCAATATCTTTGGGGCAATTGAATTCTATCAAGAAGCCCAAAATGCAGGCGTCAAGCCTATTATCGGCTCTGAGGTCTACATTGCGCCCAGGAGCCGCTTAGAGAAATCTGCCTCCGGCATAAAGGAAGCAGCGCATCACTTTATCCTCTTATGTAAGGATGAAGAGGGCTATCATAATTTGATGCGCTTAGTCTCAATCGGATACTTAGAAGGATTCTACTACCGGCCAAGGGTTGATAAGGAAACCTTAAGTAAATACGCAAAAGGCCTCATCGGGCTGAGCGCCTGCCTGAAAGGCGAAATCCCGCAATTACTTCAGAATAACCAGTTTAACTCTGCCTTAAAATGCGCCGATGATTTTATTCAGATTTTCGGGAAGGAAAATTTTTACTTAGAGCTGCAGGAAAACCTCATCCCTGAACAAACCGCCTGCAACCAGGGTCTGCTTAAGATTTCTAAGCAGCTTTCCCTGCCTATTGTAGCCACCAATGATGTTCACTATCTAACCAAAGAGACCGCCAAAGCCCATGAGGCGCTTTTGTGCATCCAGACCCAGACCACTCTTTCCGACCCTCAACATATGCGTTTTAATTCCGAGGAATTCTATTTTAAGAGCGCGGATGAAATGAAGGCCTTATTCAAAGAGCTTCCCCAGGCCATCGAGAATACCATAACTATCGCCGAGCGATGTAATTTAGAATTGGATTTTAAAAAGCTGCATCTCCCCGCTTATGCCCCGCCGCAAGGCCTGACAAAAGATGAATTCCTGCGCAAGCTCTGCCTTGAAGGCCTGCAAAAAAGATTTCCCGAAGGAAGCACGCCGGGCATGATAGACAGGCTGGAACACGAGCTGCGCATCATCAAAAATACCGGTTTTACCAGCTACTTTCTGATTGTCTGGGATTTTATCCATTTTGCCAAAAGCAGAGGAATCCCGGTTGGCCCCGGAAGAGGCTCTGCCGCAGGAAGCTTAGTAAGTTATCTCTTAGCCGTTACTGATATCAACCCTCTAAAATACGGCCTGTTATTTGAACGTTTCTTGAATCCTGAACGTATCGGCCTGCCTGATATTGATATTGATTTTTGCTATGAGCGCAGGGCCGAAGTGATTGACTACGTTACTCAGAAATACGGACGGGATAACGTTGCCCAGATCATCACCTTTGGAACTATGCTTGCCCGGGCAGCTATCCGTGACGTGGGAAGAGTCACGGGAATGAGCTATGCCGAAGTGGATAAAATCGCAAAGTTAGTGCCTGTGGAATTAAATATCACCCTTGACGAAGCGCTTAAACAATCCCTTGAGCTGGACAATCTTTATCAAAATGACCCTCAGGTGAAAATGCTCATTGACACAGCCAAATCCTTAGAAGGCTTAACCCGCCATGCCTCAACCCATGCCGCGGGAGTGGTTATCTCCGATGGGCCGCTTGCCGATTACGTGCCGCTTTTTAAACCCAGCGACAACGAACAAATTACCACCGGATATCCAATGGAAGCGCTTGAGAAAATCGGACTTTTAAAAATAGACTTTCTCGGGCTGCGCACCTTAACCGTTATCCAGCGCGCGGCCGAAATTATCAGAGAGCGCCAAACAGTAGAGATTGACATTGAGCGTATCCCGCTGGACAACCCTAAGACCTTTCAGCTCTTAAGTTCGGCGCAAACACTCGGGGTGTTCCAGCTTGAATCCAACGGGATGCGCGATTTATTGAAAAAAATCAGCCCCTCTGAATTTGAAGATTTAATTGCCGTATTGGCCCTCTACCGGCCGGGGCCAATGGGCTCGGGCATGCTTAGCGACTTTATCCAGCGCAGGCTGCATAAGAGCGCGCTTCGCTACGAATCAAAAAAGATGGAGCCCATCCTTGCGAGCACCTACGGGATTATGGTCTATCAGGAACAGGTAATGCAGATTGCCTCGGAATTAGCCGGGTTTTCCTTGGCCCAGGCAGACCTCCTGCGCAAGGCAATGGCAAAAAAAATCCCTGAGGTACTTGAACGCCAGCGTAAATCCTTTATTGACGGCTGCAGGAAAAATAATATCAGGGAGCAGGCCGCCCATAAGATATTTGACCAGATTGAATTTTTTTCGGGCTACGGCTTCAATAAATCACATTCGGCCGCATACGCGATGATTTCCTACCGCACTGCCTATCTCAAGGCGAACTACCCGGTGGAATTTATGGCCGCGCTGCTGACTTCAGAAAAGGACAATACCGACAAAATCGTGGAATATGTCGGCGAGTGCCTGCGTATGGGAATTGAGGTTTTGCCGCCCGATATAAACGAATCCAGGGATATTTTCACGGTTATCGACGCTCAGAAAATCCGTTTTGGCCTCATTGCCGTTAAAAACGTCGGCCAGGGAGCCATTGCATCCATTCTTAAGGCGAGGCAGGAAAAGGGCCCTTTCAAATCCTTAACTGATTTTTGCGAAAATCTTGACCTGCGTTTGGTAAACCGCAAGGTCATTGAATCCCTGCTTAAAAGCGGCGCAATGGATTCCTTCGGCCAGTTCCGGGCGCAGCTTATGGTAAACTTAGACCAGGTCTTAGAGACGTCCTCCAGGGCCCAGAAGGAAAAGGCCAAAGGCCAGTTATCCTTCTTTGATGCGCAAGAGGGCAATGGTTTTAAGAAAACCATTGCCCAATCCACCCAGCAAATTAGGGAGTGGCCCGAGCTGCAGCTTCTGGCATTTGAAAAAGAGATGTTAGGTTTCTATGTCACCGGGCATCCCTTAGCCCGCTTTGCCAATCAGCTCAAGCGGTTTGCCTTTTGTTCAACCGCTAACCTGCACACCTATAAGGATGGCGACCTGGTAAAATTAGCCGGGCTGATCGTCAAGATAAAAAACACGGTTACCCGCAAGTCCGCCGAAAAAATGGCGATCTTGAAACTTGAAGACCTAAACGGCGCGGTTGAGATCTTAGTCTTTCCTGAAGCCTATAAGCAAAATTCCCGCTTTATTCAGCCAAACAGCATTGTTCTCATCCAGGGCAGGCTTAACCTGAAAGAAGAATCGCCCAAGATTATCGCTAATTCAATCCTGCCGATTGATGAGGCCTATAAACAAATCTCCAAAATAGATATCAATATCGCCGGAGTGCGGCAGAATCTGCTGGAAAGCCTCAAAGAAAGGCTCAAAGAGCACGCAGGAAAAACCCCGGTCTACCTGCATATGGATACCGCTAACCGCGCCAGGTATCAAATCTTAGTTTCGGATGAGCTTTATGTCCAGCCCAATCAAGGCCTTATCCAGGAAATAGAATCCCTCCTGGGCGAGGAAAAATTTTCCTTGACCCTCTGATATTTTTGTGTTATATTAAAAAATTGCGTGCTAACATTATCATTCGCAATGAGTTAACTAACGGAGGTATGGCGATGACCAAAAAAGATATTGCTCTTAAGGTTGCGGACACATGCGGAATAAAACAGGTTATGGTCAAAAAGGTCCTGCAGGGAATTTTTGATTGTATCATAGAAAGTTTAATCCGCGAAGAGAAAATAGAACTGCGTAACTTCGGCGTATTCAAGATCAAGGCCCGCCGTCCGCGCATCGGCAGGAATCCCCGCACGGGCCAGACCGTTCCCGTGCCTCCCCGCAAAGTGGTGGTTTTCAAGCCTGGCCTTGAAATGAAACAGAAGATTAAATGAAATTTAATTCGCCAACCGGGATGAAGGATATCCTGCCAGAGGAAGCGCTCCTCTGGCATCTTATTGAAGAAAAGGCAATAACCATATTCAATCTTTATGGCTATAAGCCGCTGCGCACTCCGATTTTAGAAGAGAGCGCTCTCTTTAACCGCTCTCTGGGCGAAGAGACCGAAATCGTCAGAAAACAGATGTTTGAAGTCAGGCGCGGCTCAAGCGAAAGTTATGCCTTAAGGCCCGAGGCAACGGCTAGCGTGGTGCGCTCTTATTTAGAAAATAACTTAGACAGGACTAATGCCTTCATTAAATTATATTATATAGGTCCGATGTTCAGGGCTGAACGTCCGCAAAAAGGGCGGCTCAGGCAATTCCACCACATCGGTGTTGAGGCCTTAGGCTCTGACAGCCCTTATTTAGACAGTGAAATTATCGCATTAGCCCAGAGAATCTTAGAAGAGCTCAAGGTCCGCGGCTGGACCATCAAACTCAACAGCTTAGGCTGTTCTTCAGACCGCCAAAAACTTAAAAGTATACTCCGGATAAAGCTCAAGGCGCAGCTGAAGAAACTCTGCGCTGACTGTAATGAACGTTATAAGAAAAATGTCTTCAGGGTGCTTGATTGCAAAAATGAAGGATGTAAGCAGATAGCCGCTGCCCTCGAACTGCGTTGTGAAGATTATTTATGCAGCGGCTGCAGCGAACATTTTCAGATTGTGCGGGAAAACTTAGAGCGGCTTAAGATTAATTATTCCCTGAGCCCTACCCTGGTCAGGGGCCTGGACTACTATAGCCGCACGATATTTGAAATAACCCACCGGGACTTAGGCGCTCAAGATGCCATTGGGGCCGGGGGCCGCTACGACCGGCTTATCCCTGAGCTTGGCGGGCCCGAACTCGGCGCTGCGGGGTTCGCCTTTGGAGTTGAACGGCTGCTTTTGGCCTTAGGGCCTCAATTGGAGGCGGCGAAACCAGGGTTAGATATTTTTATGGCCACCTTAGGAGATTCTGCCAAAGAGCAGGGTTTTGTCTTACTGCAAAAACTGCGCAAAGCGCAGATTGCTTCTGAAACGGACTATGAAGGTAAATCCTTAAAAGGCCAGATGCGCAGAGCCAACGATTTAGCCGTAAAATTTACGGCTTTACTTGGCGACGATGAACTTAAGAAACAAATGATAATCCTCAAAGATATGCGCTCCGGTAAACAGGAAGAAATCGGCTTAGATAATTTTGTTGAAGAAATAAAAAAGAGGCTCGGAAAAAGGGGTCAGAGTGATTTTTCTAATTCCTAATGCTGCAGCCCGAATGGCGAATGAATGCCTAATGCCCATATGTTACGCACCCATAGCTGCGCTGAATTAACTATAAATGATCTGGGCAAGGAGGTAACTCTCTGCGGCTGGGTTGGCGCGCGCAGAGACCACGGCAAGCTCATTTTTATTGATATCCGTGACCGCTCGGGCATAGCCCAGGCAGTATTCATTCCTAAAGAATCGCCTCAAAGTTACGAACTGGCAGCAAGCTTACGCAGCGAATTCGTTATCCGGCTTAAAGGTAAAGTCAGCCCCCGGCCAAAAGGGACAGTTAATCCCAGGATACCCAGCGGTGAAATTGAAATCCTGGCCCTGGAATTAGAAATACTTAATCCCGCTGCACTCCTGCCCTTTGAAATCAGCGACACCGTAGAAGCAGGGGAGGAGATCCGGCTTAAATACCGCTACTTAGACCTGCGCCGGCAGGCGATGTCTTCTAATATCATCCTGAGGCATAAACTCTGTCAGGGCATGCGCAAGTTTTTAGATAGCGCCGGCTTTATTGAGGTAGAAACGCCTATCCTTACCAAATCTACCCCTGAAGGCGCGCGCGACTTTCTGGTTCCCTCGCGCCTTAACCCGGGAGAGTTTTATGCCTTACCGCAGTCTCCCCAGCTCTTCAAACAGCTGCTCATGGTCTCAGGCCTGGAAAAATACTTTCAGATTGCCAAATGCTTCCGTGATGAGGACTTAAGGGCAGACCGCCAGCCGGAGTTTACCCAGTTAGATATGGAAATGTCTTTTATCAACGAAGAGGATATTTTTGGGCTGACCGAAAGGCTTTTTTATGCGAGCTTTAAGGAATTAAAAGGCATTGCATTAACCGTTCCTTTTAGGCGAATGACATATAAAGAGGCGATAGAAGGCTATCGCTGCGATAAACCTGATTTGCGTTCACAGAAAAACGAATTCGCTTTTGTCTGGATTACGGACTTTCCCCTATTCAAATACAATGATGAAGAGAAGCGCTGGGAATCCGAACATCACCCTTTTACCGCACCCAATGCCGAAGACATTCCCTTGATAGATAAGGGAGGACTTGCCGGGATCCGCTCACGCTCATATGATTTAGTGCTCAATGGCAATGAAATTGCCTCGGGTTCCATTAGAATTCATGAGCAAGGCCTGCAAGAAAAAATTTTCCGCATTCTTGGCCTTTCAGATGCAGAAGCAAAGGCAAAATTCGGATTTCTTTTAGAAGCCTTTACCTATGGGGCGCCCCCGCATGGAGGGATTGCCCTTGGCTTAGACAGGCTTCTTGCTATTCTGACAGGATGCGTTTCTATCCGGGATGTAATCGCCTTTCCGAAAACCCAGAAAGGAATCTGCCCTATGACCGGCGCGCCGGGGGAAGCGACAACGAAACAATTAAACGAATTAAACTTAGTCTGCAAAAAATAAGAATAGCCTTAAAGGCCTATAGCCTTAACCGTGCACCGCTTGCCGTATCGGTAAGCGAAACGTTATTTTTAACAAAAAAGATCCTTGACATTGGCTATAGCCAATGTCAAGGATCAAATTCGCACAGTGACTTGCGTCAGCTTCGCTTCCGTAAGTCACGTGCTCATTTGAGGAGGGAGTTATGAAAAAATTTACAGTTTGCGGTTTACAGTTTGCGGTATTCGGTTTCTCAGCTATCCTATTTTTAAGCGGATGCACAGTAAGGACATATTCGGCAGTAAAAGACAGGGTTGACCAGGAGGCAGGCGGTAATCAAGGATATTTAACCGGCTCTGCTCCGGCTGGCGCCCAGGCGCCAAAAAAATTCATCAAACGTACCACCAGGGTTGTAGAAATTGAAATGCGCAGCCCGGTAAAATTTGAAAAACTCAAAGAACCTCCGGAAGCGATTGAACAGCGGCAGGCGCAGGATATCCCGCTTGAAGGAAACCGCGGTTATGTTGAAGGCAGGGCTCCGGCATTTGAGCCGGCTCAAGCTGAATCAGCTCAAGGAACGCCTGTGGCAGGATATGATACCTACATAGTCAAGAAAGACGATACCCTGCAAAAAATCTCTGCTCAATTCTATGGAACAACCAAAAAATGGACTAAGCTCTTTGAAGTGAATAAAGACAAACTAAAAAGCCCGGATAAGCTTCGCGCCGGACAAGAGCTAAAGATACCCAGAGATTAACGAATTGCATCATATTAATCTTACCCCTCAATTACTCTGTGTAATGTTAAAGGTATAACGTGTAACGAAAGGTGTAATGGTTTAATGTGTAATGGAAAAGCAGATTAAGTTAAAGAATGCCGCTGAGGCGCTGGCGCTCCTTGGCCCCCGGGATGAAAATCTTCCGATTTTAGAAAAAGAGCTGGGCGTGAAAATTATCCTGCGCTTAGATACCCTGAGAATCTCCGGCAGCAATAAAAAACTTAAAAACGCCCTGCCGATTATAGAGCATATCTTAAACGAGAGCCGCTTGGGACGAGCAGCAGAAACCCATCGGCCGAAACAAAGCTTTAACGCTGAAAAAGTGGACATCGGTTTTTCATTTAAAGGCAGGACGATCGGCCCCAGAAGCTCCACGCAGCGTGAATACGTCCAGGCGATAAAGGATTACGATATCGTTTTTGGCGTCGGCCCGGCAGGCACCGGGAAAACTTACTTAGCTATGGCAATGGCAGTTGAGGCCTTACGAAAAGGATATGTGCGCAGAATAATCCTTACCCGGCCGGCTCTTGAAGCAGGAGAATCCTTAGGATATCTCCCGGGAACTCTATACGAAAAAATATTGCCGTATCTGCGGCCGCTTTACGATGCCCTCTACGATATGATGGATGCGGACAGAATAGAAAAATACATTGAAATAGGAACCATTGAAGTGGCGCCTTTAGCCTTTATGCGCGGCAGGACCTTAAACGATGCCTTTGTTATCCTTGATGAAGCGCAGAATTGCACTGTTGAACAGCTGAAGATGTTTCTTACCCGCTTAGGTTTTGATTCTAAAACCGTTATTACCGGCGATACTACCCAGAGCGACCTTCCGGGAGGAACGCCCGTTGGATTAGTGCTGGCAATAGACATCTTAAAACCTATTCAAGGGATAAAATTTGTCCATTTTACCGGCAAAGATGTGGTCAGGCACGAATTAGTCCAGAAAATCATCGCCGCCTATGAGAAAATATCTACCGCCCGATTGAGTTGTCTTTGAGTTTATTGAGTTGTCTTTGAGTTTATTGAGTTATTTTGGTTTAACTCTATAAACTTATGAACTCTATGAACTCTATGAACTCTATGAACTCAAATAGAATTGCTCGTTACCAGCCGCAGATATATCTTTTAGTAAGCAGTATAATACTAATCCTCCTGCTCCTCCTGCCCATCGCCTTTAATATAAACATCTTAAGCGGACTCCTGCTCGTCAGCTTTATCTTATATTTTAGATTTTCACCGCCTGCGATTACCCGGGATAAACGGCATAACTATCTTGTACTTATTTTTTTATTTGTGCTCTTTCTCTTTAGCGCTTACAAATTAACAGAGTACCGCATACCGGCAGCGTATATACCGGTTACGGCTCTGGCTATGTATGTAACCATATTTTATAACGACCTCAAGCTTGTCTTTGCTTTTTGCGTATTGGCCTCCTATCATGCCGGAATCATTGCCGGCAGTTCTCTCTATCTAAGCCTCATTTTTTTAATAACGGCTATGGCTACGGCGATTCTCGTATTCGGCTTAAGAAAGAGGAGCCGTATTTTAAGCGCGGGATGCCTATCCGGCATCATCCAATCGCTGCTTTACGCACTCGCCTATCCGCCTGCGAGCTTTTCATCTCTCGCCCCCAATTTCTACAGCGGAATTATCTGCGCTATTGTGGTGGCAGGGACGCTGCCGGTCCTGGAAAATCTCTTTGGAGTGGTCACCAATATCAGCCTGCTTGAGCTATCTGACTTTAACCATCCCTTATTGAAAAAAATGATACTTGAAGCTCCCGGGACATACCACCACTCGCTAGTGGTGGGAAACCTTGCCGAGCGGGCCGCGGAGAGTATCGGGGCAAACTCCTTGCTGGCGCGCATCGGCGCCTATTATCATGATATCGGGAAACTCACCCATCCTGAATATTTTATGGAAAACCAGCGCCTTTTAAGCAAGCACGCGGGCCTTGCTCCTTCAATGAGCAAAATGATTATTATGAACCACGTCAAGGAAGGAATTGAGCTGGCGAGAAAATACCGGCTCAAACCGGCAATCATTGATTTTATAACCCAGCACCATGGCAACGGCCTGGTCTATTATTTTTACCGCAAGGCGCTGGAAGAAATAGAACAGGATGAAAAAATCTATGAAGAAGGCTTTCGCTATCCCGGGCCGCGGCCTACTTCAAAAGAGACCGCGATTGTGCTGCTTGCGGATTCGGTTGAAGCGGCATCAAGAGTAATCAGCGAACCTAAGGCCGCAAAGATTGAAGAAGTAGTGCATAAGGTTATCAACAATAAGTTTATTGACGGCCAGTTAGATGATTGCGAGCTGACTTTAAAAGACCTGGAAAAGATTGCCCAGGTCTTTACCCATATGTTAAGCGGAATATACCATGGACGGATTGAATACCCGGAAGGAAATCACCATAAGCAGAAAGGAAGCCGGGCGGCTGCCTTTCTCCCAGGGCAGGATAAAAAGCTGCATCCAGAAAATCTTTAAACTGCTTAAAAGGGCGCCCCTGAGGCGGCCGATAGCCGTTGTTTTCTTTAACGACGAAAAGATCAAAGATTTAAATCAAAAATATCTAAAACGCAATACTCCTACCGACGTATTGGTTTTTGACTACCGAGCGCATGGCGCAGAGCTGGCAATTTCCATAGATACCGCAAAAAGAAACGCCCAGATTTATCATACCTCATTGAAAAAGGAAGTCATGCTCTACATTATTCACGGAATCCTGCATCTCTGCGGCTACGATGACACCACCCAAAAGGCAAAAAGAAAAATGTTCAAGAAGCAGGAGGAGATCTTCAAGAAAATCGCGAAGCGATTTTCTTGATCCTGACCCCGCTCTTTGCGGGGGAAGGATCTGATTAAGAAAATACTCCATGGCTATTCTCAAAGCAGAAGCAATAGTTCTGAAGACCTACGATTTTCGGGAAACCAGCCTGATCGCGCATCTTTTTACCAGAGAGTACGGCAGATTAGACGGGATTCTAAAAGGGATACGCAGCGACTCCAGGAAATTCGCTTCTAACTTAGAGCCATTTTCTCTCAATGATATTATTTTTTATCAAGCGCGCAATTCAGGCCTGCATCTTATTTCACAGTGCGACTTAAAAGACGATTTTAGCGTGATCAGAAATAATCTAAAATCAATTGCCCACGCCAGTTACATCATGGACCTCATCGGGCGCCTGATGCAGCCGGATGATAAAAATATAGACGGCTACGAACTGACTCTCTCTGCCTTAAAACAAATGTCTTCCGGCTACGATGCGCAAAAGGTTCTGTATATATTCCTGATTAAGTTCTTAAAAAGCATCGGCTTCCGGCCAAGATTAGATGGCTGCATAGCCTGCGACCGGGATATTTCCGCTGCGGCTTTTTTTAATGTCAGGCGCGGAGGGCTCGTTTGCGCCCGCTGCGGCGCTGGCGATAGCTATTCTACCGATGTGCTCGGGGGAACCATCGCCTCTATATTGCATATTGAAGAGGGCAATTGGGAGGACGCCTTACGGCTGGGTTTGAGCGCAAAAGTAAGAGATGAACTCAAAAACATCCTGCATAATTTCATGGAATTTCATTTACAGCTCAGGCCAAAATCCGGCGAGCTGTTAGAAGTTTTACAATAGCGCGCCAGGGAGATAAGCATATGAAAATCACAATCATTGGGCCGGGGGCAATGGGTTGCCTCTTAGCTAGTTTTCTCTCAAAAAGCAGGGAAGAAATCTGGCTTTTAGATAAAAATGCCGAGCGCGCCCTGAAAATCAGGGACCAGGGGATAAAGATAGAGGGCATCTCTGGCAACTGGCAGGCAAAAGTTAACGTCACTGCTAAAGCCGAAGAAATAGGCCCGCAGGACCTTATCATTATAGCGGTAAAATCCTATGACACCAAAGGCGCCCTTAAGGATATCAAGGCCATGCTTGGCGAATCAACTTTAGTCCTCAGCCTTCAAAACGGCTTAGGCAACACGGAAATCATCTCCGAAGTAGCCGGCCAGGAAAGAACCCTGGGCGGCGCCACTAATCACGGAGCAACGCTTTTAGCCGCAGGCTCAATAAGGCACGCCGGGCGCGGGGAAACTGTGTTCGGCCGGATGGATGGCAAAATTACCGCTGAACTGCGCTATATCCGCGAACTCTTTAATAAGGCGGGGCTGGAGACCCGGATTACCAAAGACATTAAAGCCCTTCTCTGGTCAAAGCTGATTATTAACGTAGGCATCAACGCCCTTACCGCGATCACCCGCCTGAACAACGGCAGGCTGATTGAATTTGACGGCTCAAGGAAAATCCTGGAAGAAGCGGTCAACGAAGCAATAAAAGTTGCGAAGAAAAAAAGAATCAGGTTAATTTATGACGACCCGCTCTCTAAGGTTGAGGCAGTTTGTGAAGCAACCGCAGCCAACGTCTCCAGCATGCTCCAGGATGTTTTAAAACAAAGGCGCACTGAAATTGATTTTATAAACGGAGCCGTGGTCAGGCATGCCCAGGGCTTAGGCATACCAACCCCGGTAAACGCGGTATTGACTAATTTAGTCAAGGCGATTGAATCAAGCTACGCATTGCAGGTATAGAGGTTAATGATAACCAAAACCATTGCCGAAATCTTTCGTAACATTGCCAAAATTTTAGAGCTCAAGGGCGAAAACGTCTTTCGTATCCGCGCCTATGAACGGGCAGCCCAGAATATCGAGTCCTCAAGCGAAGATATCCAGGGCCTGATCAACGAAAACCGGCTCAAGACTATCCCCGGCATCGGCTCGGATTTATCCGGGAAAATTATGGAAATCGCTAAAACCGGAAAGCTCAAATTTTACGAAGAACTCAGGAAGACAATTCCCGAGGGGCTCATGGATTTACTCAATATCCCTTCCGTAGGGCCAAAGCATGCAAGGTTATTCCATCAAAAGCTGAAAATCAAAAGCATCGCGGGGTTAGAAAAAGCTGCCCGCCAGGGAAAACTTCTGGAACTGGAAGGAATAAAAGAAAAGACGGTAGAAAATATCTTAAAAGGCATAGCCCTGCTTGAAAAAGGCCGGGAGAGAATGGACCTGGCTACGGCAATCCTAACAGCGGATGAATTCATAACCCCGCTTAAAAGCCTGTCTTATGTCAAAAAAATAGCTGCCTGCGGTTCCTTGCGCCGGATGAAAGAGACAATCCGGGATATTGACATTTTAGTTGTCTCTGATTATGCGGATAAAGTTATGGATACCTTTGTAAAACTGCCTGCGGTTAAAGATATAACCCTAAAAGGCGCGACCAAATCTTCAATAATCACCAAGGAGGGCGCCCAGGTAGACTTGAGGGTGGTGGAAGAAAAAAGCTACGGTTCAGCGCTGATTTATTTTACCGGTTCAAAGAATTTTAATATTAAGATTCGCCGCCTGGCAATCAAGAAAGATCTAAAGATAAATGAATACGGCGTTTTTAAGCTCAAGAATAATAAAGAAACCTATCTTCTGGGCAAGACAGAGGAAGAAATTTTTAAATGCCTGGGCCTAAGCTTCATTGAACCGGAGTTACGGGAAGACAGGGGCGAAGCGGAATTAGCAGCTCAAGATCAACTGCCAGAGCTTGTCTCTTTAAAAGACATCAGAGGCGATTTTCACTCCCATTCAAAATATTCCGACGGCCAGCAGGGCATCTTGGAAATGGCTGATGCGGCCAGGCAATCAGGCTATACATACCTGAACATAAGCGACCATTCGCAGGGCCTGAAGGTAGCAGGGGGCCTGTCAATAGAGGAACTAAAGACAAAAAAGGCAGAGGTTGATAAATTAAACTCAAAAATGAGAAATTTCAGGATACTTTTCGGGACAGAAGTTGACATTGACGCAAATGGAGGACTTGATTATCCGGATGCCGTCCTGGCTGAATTTGACGTTGTGGTAGCAGCAATCCATAGCGGCTTTAAACAATCAAGGGCTCAAAGCACCAGGCGCTTAGTGAGCGCCTGTAAAAATAAAAATGTGGATATCATTGGCCATCCCACAGGAAGGCTCTGGGGAACGCGGGACGGCTATGAAATAAATTTTGAGCAGCTCTTTAAAGCAGCGTCCGATTATGGGACAGCGTTAGAAATTAACGCCTATCCGCTGCGGCTGGATTTAAACGACACTAACGCCCGCCAGGCGAAAGAAAAAGGCGTAAAATTAGCTATTTCAACTGATGCCCACAGCGCTAATCAGCTTAGATATATGCGCTTAGGCGTGGCTACGGCAAGGCGCGGCTGGCTCACTAAGGATGATGTCCTCAATACCCTGTCATGCGAAGAGCTGATGAAGTTATTTAAAAAATGAGTAAAGGTTATCGGGGCAAATCTTATATTTTGCTGTCTGCTGCCTGTTGTCTGCTGTCTGTTGTTTCTGGCTGTTCTTTGAAACCTTATCATAAAGAAACCCGCATTATGATGGGCACCTTTGTAGAAATCACCTGTCAGGATAAAACGGCAATGAATGCGGCGTTTGAGGAGATAAAAAAAATAGAAAATATTGCCAATAAGTTTGAGCCGGCATCTGAAATATCCCGGCTTAATAAAAACGGCGAAATCAAGGCCAGTGCGGATTTCCTGAATTTAATCAAGGAATCTAAAAAATATTACGCGCTCTCCGGCGGGGCCTTTGATATCACGGTGAGCCCGCTGGTTGATACCTGGAAAAATAAGATTAAGGAGGCGCAGGAGAAAAAGTCAGCTCACCTCCTGCCGGCAGAAGATGAGCTTGAGGATAAGCTTGCCCTTGTCGGCTCGGATAAAATTTTTATTAATGAGCAGGAATCGCTGATTAAATTCACTCAAGCCCCCCTCGGGGGGCAGGCCGGAATGTCCATTGATTTAGGCGGCATTGCCAAGGGCTATGCCGTTGACAAAGCTGTTTTGCGGCTTAAGGGGCTGGGGATTAACTCTTGCTTAGTCAATGCCGGAGGAAATATCTACTGTTTAGGCAGGAAGGGAAAGCGCAAGTGGCATATCGGCATCCAGCATCCGCGCAATCCCGAGAAGCTTCTTTTTTATTTAGACCTGGAAAACCAGGCAGTAGCCACCTCGGGCGATTACCAGCAATATTTTATCGCCGAGGGGAAACGTTACAGCCATATCATTGACCCAAAGACAGGTTATCCGGTAAATAATGGCTTGGCTTCTGTAACCATAATTGCTGAAGACGCTGCCGCTGCCGACGCCTTAAGCACAACGGTATTTGTCTTAGGAAAAGAAAAAGGCCGGGAACTGCTTGATAAAATCGGCAATGTCCAGGCAAGGATAATTGAGGAAAAAGACATATAAAGATGTTTCGCATAATTGAAAAATCAAATTTAGCCAAAGATATTACCCGGCTCGTTGTTGAAGCGCCGGATATAGCGGCCAAAGCGCAGGCCGGCCAATTTGTAGTTATTGTCAGTAAGAAGAATTCCGAGCGCATACCTCTAACCATTGCCGATTCCGACAGAACTAAGGGGATAGTCACCATTATTTTCCAGGAGGTTGGTTTCTCCACCCGGGAATTAGGCGCCCTTAATGCCGGCGGCTCCCTCCAGCATATCTTAGGCCCCTTAGGAACACCGACCCACATTGAAAACTTTGGCGCTGTCCTTTGCGTTGCCGGAGGCGTGGGCATTGCCGAGCTCTTGCCGGTAGCCAGGAGCTTCAAAAAAGCAGGAAACCGCCTGCTGGCCATTATCGGCGCCCGCACTAAAGAGTCAATTATTTTAGAAGACGAACTAAAACAGGCCGCTGATGAGTTGTTTATTACAACCGATGACGGTTCATACGGCAAGGGAGGGCTGGTGACTGATACCCTCAAAGGACTGCTTACGGTGATAGAAAAATCAACCCATAGCAAATACCCCGATCTTGTCTATACGGTCGGGCCCGTAGCGATGATGCGGACCGTCTCAGAACTTACTAAGCTCTATCAGATTAAAACTATTGTCAGCCTGAATCCCATAATGGTTGACGCCACCGGAATGTGCGGAAGCTGCCGGGTCAGCGTGGGCGGCAAGACGATGTTTGGCTGTGTGGACGGGCCGGAGTTTGACGGGCATCTGGTTGATTTCGCGGAATTACAGAAAAGATTGAATTCCTTTAAAGAAAAAGAAGAGTGTCTGAATAAGATGTGTCCGCGCAAGGAATAATGAGACAACAGAATGCAAAGGAAAGGATAAAGAATTTCTTTGAAGTTGCCCTGGGTTATACAAAAGAACAGGCGCGGGAAGAAGCCGCCCGCTGTCTTTTGTGCAAAGACCCCTTATGCGTTAAGGGATGCCCGGTTGAAATAGATATACCTGCTTTTATAAAACTCATCCGCGAAGACAAAATCAAAGAAGCCCTGGCTAAAATCAAAGAAAGAAATAATCTTCCCGCTGTCTGCGGCAGGGTCTGCCCGCAGGAGGACCAGTGCGAGGCGCTCTGCATCCTCAATAAGAAAAAAATCCCTATCAATATCGGGACATTAGAAAGATATGCGGCAGACCACGGCTCGGGTTACGGGTTACGGGTAACGGGTAACGTATCCCGCACTCCGTATCCCGTATCCCGAAAAAAAGTTGCTGTCGTCGGGTCCGGCCCTGCGGGCTTGACAATAGCCGCAGACCTTGCTAAAATTGGATATTCAATTACGCTCTTTGAATCATTACATTTAGCCGGCGGAGTGCTCAGTTATGGCATACCGGAATTCCGCCTGTCTAAGAAAATTGTTGAAGAGGAACTTGAGTATATAAAAAGTTTGGGCGTAGAAATAAAAGCCAATGTTCTTATCGGGAAAACCTTTACTATAGGAGACCTCTTCGCTAAAGGCTACTCTGCGATTTTCTTAGGTTTAGGCGCGGGCCTGCCGCAATTTCTAAACATTCCGGGAGAAAACTTAGACCGGGTTTACTCGGCTAACGAATTCTTGACCCGTATAAATCTAATGCGGGCCTATGCATTCCCGGAATACAGAACCCCGGTTAATATCGGCAAGAAAACAGCAGTGATCGGAGGCGGTAATGTTGCTTTTGACGCTGCCCGCTGCGCCCTGCGCTTAGGAAGCGAGGTTACCATAGTTTACCGCCGAAGCGAAGCAGAAATGCCGGCAAGAAGCGAAGAAATTCAAAATGCCAGAGATGAAGGAATAAGATTTCAACTGCTCACCCAGCCGGTAAGAATCATTGGCGATGAGAATGGTTTTGTCAAAGGCCTGGAATGCGTCAAAATGCAGTTAGGCGAGTGCGATAATTCAGGAAGGCCGCGGCCAATCCCGATAAAGGACTCAAACTTCGTTATGGATATAGATACGCTGATTGTGGCAATCGGACAAACTCCTAATCCGCTTTTAGCCAAAGCTACAGCGGGACTTAAAACCAATCCCAACGGGACAATTGTAGTGGATAAAAATTTTATGACCTCAATTCCCGGGGTTTTTGCCGCAGGCGACATTGTCAGCGGGGCGGATACGGTCATTGCGGCAATGGGCTCAAGCAAAAAAGCGGCCCGGGCAATGGATGAGTATTTACAGAAACTAGTAACTAAAAATGACTAATGACTAAATCCGAATGACGAATGAATGCCTAATTCGTCATTTTAAAGATATGTCAGAAGAAAAAATTACTGTCCAAGATATCATAGCCCTGAAGAATAGACGTAAAATCACCATGCTTACCGCGTATGATTATCCTTTGGCATCTTTAATTGACCGGGCTGGCATAGATATGATTTTGGTGGGAGACTCTGTTGCCAATGTTGTCCTGGGCTTAGACTCAACTACCAAGGTAGGAATGCCAGAGATGCTTCATCATGCCAAGGCAGTCAGCCGGGCCGTCGGACATGCCCTGGTTATCGGCGATATGCCGTATGCATCATATCAAGTAAACCCGGACGATGCAGTAAAGAATGCCCAGCGCTTTATTGATGAGGCAGGCTGCGACTGCGTCAAATTAGAGTGGTTTGAAAGGTGTTTAGAGGTTACTGAAAAAATTATTCAGGCGGGGATTGCGGTAATGGGGCATATCGGCTTAACCCCGCAAACCGCGGATAAGTTAGGCGGCTTTAAAGTCCAGGGCAAAGACGCCGAGGCAGCCCAGAGATTAATTGAGCAGGCAATCGCTCTGGAAAAGTTAGGATGTTTTTCCCTCGTTTTAGAATGTGTCCCGGACAAAATCGCCGGGCTGATTACTCAAAAATTAACCATCCCTACCATAGGTATCGGCGCGGGAATCCATTGCGACGGCCAGGTCTTGGTCACCTACGATATGTTAGGGCTCTTTGAGCGTTTTACCCCTAAATTTGTGAAGAAATACGTCAACCTTTCTCCTTTAATTCTTAAGGCCGTGGAAGAATATAAAGACGAAGTGCTCCGGGAAAAATTTCCCGGGCAGGAACACAGCTTTGCCATCAAAGAAGAGGAACTCTCAAAGCTAAAAAACTAAAGCCAAGATGGACCTGATGGAGAAAATTGTTTCGCTTTGCAAACGCCGGGGCTTTATCTTTCAGGGCTCGGAAATCTACGGCGGCTTAGCCAATACCTGGGATTACGGGCCCCTGGGCGCGGAATTAAAGCGCAATATTAAAGATAGCTGGTGGCGTGCGAATGTCTATCAGCGCTCTGATATGGTGGGCTTGGACTCCGCGATTTTGATGCATCCAAAGGTCTGGGAGGCCTCTGGCCATACGCAGAATTTCTCCGATATATCTGTTGACTGCAAGGGCTGTAAGAAAAGATGGCGTGCCGACCATATACATGGTAAATGCCCTGAATGCGGGAGCACAGAATTGACAGAGGCAAGGGCATTTAATCTTATGTATAAAACTCATCATGGAGCAGTTGAAGATGAGGCTGGCTTAACTTATCTTCGCCCGGAAACAGCGCAGGGAATTTTTGTAAATTTCTTAAATGTTCTGGATGTCTCCCGAAAAAAACTTCCCTTTGGCGCAGCCCAAATCGGTAAATCATTCCGCAATGAAATAACTCCCGGAAACCTTACCTTCCGCACCCGCGAATTTGAACAGATGGAAATAGAGTATTTCGTCAAGCCAGAAGAAGCAGATAAATCCTATGAATATTGGGTCAATGAGCGTTATAATTGGTATATCCGCTTAGGGATGAAAAAGGAAAACCTGCGTATCAGGCCCCACGCAAAAGAGGAGCTGGCGCACTATGCCCGGGCCTGCTCTGATATAGAATATCAATTTCCCTTTGGCTGGTCAGAATTAGAGGGCATTGCCA
>Ga0155356_160_pt1 | contig 17937 bp, 19 predicted proteins | sample RifCSPhighO2_02_FD_106324 | JGI IMG/M metagenome (GOLD analysis project Ga0155356, IMG submission 106324) | Omnitrophica WOR_2 bacterium RIFCSPHIGHO2_02_FULL_46_37
AGCATCCCGGCGGCACAAACAGGGTTTTAGCCAATGATATAAGTAGTTTAAGTTTTTGCTGGCTGCATACTGATGGCTCCTGCACCACCAGCAGGGACTGCGGCGGACTTTGTTCTAAGTCCTATTCGGCAGAAATTCAGCTAAGGGCGGGTAAAACCGTCAAGCAGCGCCAGCTCATCTTTCCCTTAACCGGCCCTTTAACCGAGAAAGTGAGGTTGAGAAATGAATAAAAAAGGCATCGCCTTAATTATCACCTTTGCCATAATTCTGGTGTTAACGATTTTAGGCGCGGCAATAATTTCGCGCAGTATTTCAGAGAATAATATTGCCAAGAGATATTCGGAAACCACCCAGGCATTCTGGTTATCTGAGGCCGGGATAAACCGTGCGCTCTATGAATTGCGCAATAATTACAGCCTTGGCTCTATTGCGCCGACGCAATCAGGAAGCGGAGGGTATCAGGTAACTATATCTCAAAGCGGGCAAAACCGCATCGTTACCTCAACCGGCTATCTGCCTTTTAGCGGACAGGTTCGCGCATCACGCAGCATAGAAGCAGTTATGTCAAAAAGCATTCCGCCGAACTTCTATGATAACGCCATATATTCTGCGGGAGAAGTTGACCTTAACGGAAACAGCTACAGCATAACCGGAGATATCCGTTACGCGGACGAGATTGATAATACCGGTAATGTAAACGGGACAATTACTCAAGATCCGTCAATAAACCCTTTGGCGCGGTTTGATTTTCAGGAGTTACGCGACCGGAGCAGCCAGCAGCAGAATGTCTACGTTATGAGCGGAAATCAGTTAGTCAATGAAGCAACCGGGCAGCAGAGTTTTCCCGGCTCTTTTTGGTATTCGCCGCCGACTGACCCCGATGACCCTACGACCGGCACGCCGAATATTGTTTATATTGAAGGCGATTTACAGCTCAACGGCAATATCGGCACCATCGGTGGATTTTTTGTGGTGGTCGGAGATGTGCTCAATAATTCTGGGGCAACCTATGATGCCACGGTCAATGGAAACGGACAGATTGAGGGCGCTATTTATACGCGGGGTGAATTTAGAATCAATGGAGGAGGCGGTAATTTGAATATTAACGGCGGGGTCTGGGCAGGGGAAGAGGCAAGGTTAAACGGCAATGCCCACGTCAGTTATAACCAATCCTATATGAATGCGATAGGGAATCTCAATCTTGCTGCCGAGGTGCAGATTAGCTCCTGGAGAGACACTCAGAATCCTTATCAACTTACGCCTTGAGAGCATAGGAAATTATATTAGATTCTTTGGCCCTGGATAAATGCTAAGAAACAAAAGTTTCGTGAAAAGTTTTAAAATATCCTCCCTGTTTGCCCATCAACAATCAAATATCGCTCTGGATATCGGCTCCTCAGCCATTAAGCTGCTTGAGCTTGAGATAGGGGGTAAAGAGAGGATGCTTAAGCAGTTTTCCTGCCTAACCTTATCTCCGGGCGCTGATTTACCTGTTATCTTAAAGACGTTCGTTGAATCGCAGAAGATTTCCGGCCGCCCGGTGAATACTTCGCTATCAGGGCAATCCGTAATTATGCGCTACATTACTTTGCCGCGCATGAACCTGCATGAGCTGAAGGGCACTATGCAGTTTGAGGCCGGCCAGTATATACCTTTACCACGGGATGAGGTGATTCTGGATTGCGCCATCGTTAAAGAAAAGGCCGAAGACAACAAGATGTTGGTTGTGCTGGCTGCCGTGAAAAAAACAGTTATCTATGAACGGATAAGTTTATTGGAAAAGGCAGGGCTTACGGCTAAGGTTATTGATATTGATTGTTTCTGCCTATCCAATGCCTTTAACCATAGTTACCAATGGGCGTCTGATGCGACAATAGCCAAAACTGAAGTCATCGGTTTGCTTAATATCGGAGCTAATTTTACTAATATGGCAATTCTTGAGGGTGGAATCTTAAGATTCAGCCGCGATATTGCCTTTGGCGGCCGCGAGCTTTCCTTGAATAATTTAGCCGGTGAAATCAGCTCTTCTATTGATTATTTTGAGAATCAAAGCGGTAAACGGCTGGAAAAGGTGTATCTGGCCGGCGGCGCAGCCGAGGCATCAAATGTGTTAGATTTTTTGAATCACCATCTTGGGGTCCAGGCAGCGCTGTATGATTTTTTCACGGGGATAAAGTTCGGCCAGGATATGAATACGCAGGAGCTTAAGGCAAAGGGAAATTTGTTTGTCGTCGCCCTGGGCCTGGTATTAAGATGATCTTAGAGATAAATCTTCTGCCTGAAGAATTACGCAAGAAGCGCCGGGCATTTCGGCCCAACCTGTCGGCTGGTAACCTAAAAAAATTTTTACCTCCGGTTATTGCAGGATTTGTCTTTATGCATATTCTTATTCCTTTAATTGTACTTACTAAAAACCTCAGCCTGAAGCAGGCCAAGAGAGCTTTTGTGAATATCCAGCCCCAGAAAGAAAAACTTGATGAAATCAGGAACCAATTGCTGAAGTTTAAGAGCTTAGATGAGTTATCTCAACGTATGCGGCGCCAACGTTTGGCGCTTGCGCCGCGATTAAATATTATCAGCGATTATTTGCCTCAAGGTGTTTGGTTGACTGAACTTACATTCGCAAAGGATGCCTGGGAGATTAAGGGGAGTTGTATCTTCGGCATTGATAGTGAAATGTCTCAGATTGGAAAGTTTTTGCAGGCCCTGAAGTCTGATGCGCGCTTGGCTAAGGACTTTGCGAGTTTAGAGCTGGTCTCAGTCCAGAGAAAAAACTTGGGCCCAACTGAGCTCGTTGACTTTATCCTCGGCTCAAAACCTAAAGGGCAAACCCCCGGCGGAGGAAGAAAATAACACAGAGGACAGACCTGCCAGCCGGCAGGCTGGGAATTTAGCGATGGCAAAAACGATTAGCGAAAAGCAAAAGAAAATTATTTTGCTCGCGCTGGGAGCGGTTACGGTTTTATATATTGACTTTGCCTATATCCTTAAACCGCAAGCCCGCAACCTTCAAAAGCTCTCTTCAGAGCTGCGTCAAACCAGGGCAAGCCTGAACCAATACAAAAAGGGTTCGACTGAAATCCGGGCTTTGCAAACTAACCTGGACGCCTTGAGGGCCAGGTACACGGACCCGGAAAACAAAATTTTCTCCGAATCCGAACTAACCGCGCTTTTAGATGACATCTCAAAAAAAGCGCTTAATTCCGGCCTTAAGATTATGCAGATGCGTCCGCAGGGTGTATCGGCTGACCGGGAAAAAGAGGCTATCGACAGCGCTGGTTTGCTCCTTTTACCGCTTGCGCTAAGATTAGAGCTCGCCTCTGGTTATCATCAATTGGGCAGGTTTCTCTTTGCGCTTGAAAATAACCCCCTGATTTCCGTTGCCGAGCTAAAGCTTCGTCCGGATAGCGCCGAATTCACCAAGCAAAAAGTTGAGCTAACTCTTAAAATATATGCCAGTAAACAAGCAAAATAAATACTTTTATTTACTCATAGTTCTTGCTATAATGTTTATGTTGCTAAATACGCATAGCCCGGCAGAAGCCAAGTCAAATCAGCCTGATACTTCAGGCGGGTTTGTTGACCCGGCCATTGGGGGTGCGGGCTGGGTTTATGAGGCGAAAGGGAAAAGAGACCCTTTCATTACATTAGTAACCCCTGACGGAAGAATTATAGAACCGCCTAAACCCAAAGAAAGGACAGAAGGCCCTCCGCGATTAGAGGGGCTGATGTATGATGCAAAAGGCATATCCTATGTAGTTATGGATGGGGAGGTATTTCGTGCCGGGGAGATGGTTGGTGATTATCAGCTCATACGGATTGACTCTAATAAAGTGATTATGCAAAAAGCAGACCAGGTGTTTGAGGTTGAGCTTACCCCCCCTTGATTTTGTGCAAAAAACGCACAAAATCAAAGCAGGGGGGGCTCATTGAAGGAGGATTGATATATGAGGCTAAAAGTCTTAGTCGGAATTTTTCTTCTCTCTGGCTTTTGCGTCAATGGGTATTCCCAGGGCCCCGTCCCTGATCCATCCCTGCAGGCAAATCAAGAGCCAGAACAGCTCGCTGTAGCGAGTGCGGCAGCGGAAGAAACCTTAGGCGCTAAAGCCGGCATTTCCGACCAGAAGATAACCCTTGATTTCAAAGAGGCGGATATCCGCAATGTGCTTAAGGTCATAGCGTATAAGTCAGGAGTAAATATTGTCGCCAGCCCGGAAGTGGTGGGCACAGTAACCATCAGGCTGACTGATGTCCCCTGGTTAGATGCCTTAAAAACCATAGTAAGCATCTATGGCTATGGCTATGAGCAGAGAGAAAATATCGTTACCGTTGCCCCTATTGAAAAACTCACCAATCAAAAGAAGTTAGAAGTGGAGCTTACTCAGGTTCAGCCAACCATCACTGAGGTTTTTTCTCTGAAGTACATCGATGCCGCTGATGCCCGGAAGGCTATTGAGCCGCAGATATCCGGCCGGGGGAAAATTACTATTTTGGAATCCACCGGACAGGCGGGCTGGGAGTTTGGCGCAGGAGATGACGTTGGCAAAAGGCAGAGGATAACTGAGGGAAGGATTTCCCGTTCTAAAACCTTGATTGTTACCGATATCCCCCCGGTCTTAGATAAGCTCCGTAAGATGATACAAATCATTGACGTTAAGCCGCTGCAGGTTTTGATTGAGACCCGCATTATGGAAGCGAATATTGACCGTCTCAGGGATATTGGCTTAGACTGGGGGACCGGCTCAGGCGGAGCCTCAACCACAAGCGGAGCGCTCACCTTTACCCCGACAGGCAAGAGAAGCGGGACGGGAACGGATACCTCTCAGCTTGCCGGGCATTCACTCAGCGATATCATTACTCCGTCTGCCTTTGGCCCTAAGTCCCAGGGGTTAACTACGGCAAACGCCGGATTAAAGTTAGCCTTCAGGAAATTAACCGGCGCCCAATTTGAGGCAATTTTACACGCCCTGGAAGAAGACGTAACCGCCAATACCTTATCAGCGCCGAGGATTTTGACCCTCAACAATCAGGAGGCAGCGATATTGGTCGGGCAGAAGTATCCGTTAATTAAAACAGACGTCTCTACGGAAAGCGGAAAGATTACCGGCTCAACCCTGAGTAAATATCAGGATATCGGCATACAGCTTAATGTAGTGCCTCAGATTTGCGATACAGAATATATCAATATGATTATTCATCCCGCAGTTACCTCTTTTACCGAGACCTTAGATGTAAAGAGCGATAGCGGGGCTACGCTTTCCAAATTTCCTATAATAAATACCAGGGAAACCGAGACCCAGATATTAGTTAAAGACGGCGAGACCATCGTTATCGGCGGCCTGCTTAAGAATGTAAAGACCAGAGGAAGGACGGGAATACCTTTCTTAGGTAAAATACCTATTATTGGCTTTCTCTTCCAGCGTCAGACAGATGACATTGAAAAGATAGACCTGCTTATTTTCATTACTGCCCGCATTATGAAAGAGGGAGAGCTCGATGAATCCTATATCGCTACCCTGGAAGATAGATTGAATACCCTGGAGCCAGGGAAAAAAAGAACCAAAAAAATTCGCAATAATTCAGGCGGTTAAAAGGGACAGACACTGTTTTATTGACATATTTAAGATAGTGTCTGTCCCCATTATATATGGGGTATGTGCTTTCTGTTATCTTTACAAAGAACGGCTCAAGCAGGTATATTTCACACCTTGACTTATTGCGCCTTTTCGGCAGGGCCTTACGCCGAGCCGGGATACCCTTTGAGGTTTCCAAGGGTTTCAGCAAACATCCCATGATCAGCATCAAGCGCGCCTTAAAGTTAGGCCTGGAAAGCGAGAATGAAGAGGCAAAATTTATCTTAAGCAAAGAGATGTCCGCGGAAGAATTTAAGCAAAGAATGCAAGAGCAGCTCCCCGAGGGAATTTTATTGAAATGCCAAACGAAATTTTAGTTAATGTTGAAATGCAGGAAAAACGGGCAGCCATTGTAAAAGATGGCTTATTAGATGAGTATTATATAGAGCGCCCCTCGGAAAAGACAATCGTGGGAAATATTTATAAGGGCAGAATTGACGCTATCGTTGCCTCAATCGGAGCCGCCTTTGTGGATATAGGCCTGGAGAAGAAGGGTTTTCTTTATCTCTCAGACATTGTTGAGCCTATTGAGCCTATTGCGCCGGTTGCAACGGCAAAAAGAGAATTTAAAAAGGGAGAGGAGGTTTTGGTTCAGGTAGTCAAAGAGCCCATCGGGACCAAAGGGCCGCGCCTTACCACCCATATCGGGCTTGCCGGCAGATACCTTGTGCTTATGCCTCAAGATGCCCACCGGGGGGTTTCCCGGCGCATTGATGACCGCCAGGAGAAGGCAAGGCTCTTAGGATTGCTTGAAGAAGTAAATGTGCCGACGGATATCGGTTATATTGTGCGCACGGTTGCCGAAGGCAAAGGCAAGCGCGAGCTTCAGCGCGATATCCTGTTTTTGCTTAAACTCTGGCGCAGGATTAGCTCTCATGCGCAAAGAAATACCGCGCCGGCGTTAATTTACGAGGACTACGATGTGGTGCTGCGGGTCATCCGCGATTCTTTCGGGCCTGAAATTTCAAAATTAATAGTTGACGCAAAAGAGGAATACAAAAGGATTTATAAATTCCTGCGGGTATTCTCCGACGATCTGATTAAAAAGATAGAGCTGTATCAGGGGAAAGAGAGCCTTTTTGCGGCCAGGAATATTGAAAAACAAATTGCCCGGATTTACGAACGTAACGTTTACCTGAGGTCAGGAGCATATTTAATCATTGAGCCGACAGAGGGGTTGGTGGTTATTGATGTGAATTCAGGGCGTTTCCGCAAGAAATATGACCCGGAGCGCATGGCGCTTTCCGTTAATTCCGAGGCAGCCATGGAAATAGCCCGCCAATTACGGCTGCGGGATTTGGGCGGGATTATTGTCATTGATTTTATTGATATGGAAAAGGAAGAAAACCGGAAAGAGGTCTTACGGGTATTAAAAGATGACCTGAAAAATGACCGCGCCAAATATGAAATTATCGGTATCTCTAAATTCGGGCTGGTGGAAATGACCAGAGAAAGAGTCTACCGGGCGATAGAAAGCCTTTCCTACGCAAGTTGTCCTTATTGTCTTGGCAGGGGTAAGATAAAATCGGCCTCAACTATGGCTATCTGGATTTTAAAGGAACTCAAAAGGATATTTTCCGAAGATTCAGCTAAGTGCGATGCCCAGGTTACCGCCCATCCGGATGTGATTAACCTGCTTTTAAAGGAGAATGAAAAATCCGTTGAACTGATTGAGAGGCGTTTCAAGGCGCGCGTCGGCTTTACCTTAGCTCCCAACGCTCATATTGAAGACGTAAAAATCGTATAGAAGGAGAATAAAGATGTATGCAATAATTGAAGCCGGTGGAAAGCAATACAAGGTAAGCAAAGACAGCGTCATAGATGTAGAAAAGTTGGGGTGCGGGCCAAAGGATGAGATTACTTTTGATAATGTGCTTCTGGTGGCTAATGATAATGAGGTAAAAATTGGCGCGCCATTTGTCTTGGGCGCAAAGGTGCTCGCCGCAGTTACGCGCAATTTTAAAGGCAGGAAAGTCCTGGCTTTTAAGTTCCGGCGCAGAAAGTCAAGCAAAAGTAAAAAGGGCCACCGCCAGCAACTTTCAAGGGTGAAGATTAAGGAAATTGTTTTAGGTTGACAGCATAGGAGATTATATGCTTTCCCCCCTGCTTTGTTTTGTTGAGCGAAGCGAAACAAAACAAGGGGGGACTGCGAAAAATCTGTCAAAGTTTCTGTCAGAAGGACAGATTTTTCTTGAAAGTTATCGCCGGAGGTGATTTTCTTGTTTGTAGATAATGTTAAAATAGCTGTAAAAGCCGGGGCGGGCGGCCCGGGCGCTTACAGTTTCTATAAAGATAAATATTGGCGTTACAAAAAGCCTGACGGCGGAGACGGAGGAAGGGGCGGGAATATAATCATCCGTGCCGATAAAAATTTATATACCCTCTATGATTTTAAATACCGCCAGCATTTTGTTGCTGAAAACGGCGGACAGGGAATGTCTAATCGTAAAAAAGGCCGCGCTGGGCAGGATAAAATTATCGCTGTTCCGCTCGGGACTTTAACCATAGACAGCCGGAGCAATTGCCGCTTAAGAGAACTGCTTGAAGATAAGCAGGAATTTATTGCTGCCGTAGGCGGCGAGGGCGGCAAGGGAAGCGTGCATGCGAAGCTTGATGATGAGCTGCCGGGAGCTCCCGGTGAGGAAAAGGAATTAACCTTAGACCTGAGGCTGATTGCCGATGCCGGCTTGATAGGATTTCCCAACAGCGGGAAATCTACCTTAATTTCCAAAATTTCAAATGCCCATCCTAAGATTGCAGGTTATCCCTTTACGACCAAAGAGCCGGTTTTAGGGATAGTTAGCAGGAAAGGCGCTTCTTTTTCAGTCGCGGATATCCCGGGTTTGATAAAAGATTCGCATCTCGGTAAAGGGCTGGGAGACAGATTCCTGCGCCATATTGAAAGGACAAAAGTCCTGGTGCATCTTATTGATATGGCAGGTGTTGACAGCAGGATCCCCTGGGAGGATTATCGTATCATAAAAGAGGAGTTGAGAGATTACAGCCAGGAAGTATTTAAGAAGCCGGTGATATTAGCGGCGAATAAGATGGATTTGCCTCAGGCAAAGGAAAATCTGGTTACCTTCAAGCAGAAAGTAAAAGAAAGGGTTATTCCGATTTCAGCTTTAGAATCCCGGGGGTTGGAGACATTACTTGATGCAATCCAAAAAAAACTTCTCGCGCATAGTAGTTAAGGCAGGCTCAAGCCTGATTAGCCCCAGAGGCGGCTTAATTGACCCGAAATACTTAAGCAGTATTATCCAGCAGCTCGATGGCTTGATAAATAGGGGTATAGAGGTAGTTTTGGTTTCATCAGGAGCGATCGCCTGTGGAATGTCCGTATTGAAATTAAAGAAAAGGCCTCAGGATATAGCCGGCCTCCAGGCGGCAGCCAGCATCGGACAAAGTGAGCTGATGGGCATCTACCGCAGGCTGCTCAAAAAGCATAAGCGGATCTGCGCCCAGCTCTTAGTTACCTGGGAGGACTTTGAAGATAGAAAACGTTATTTGAACGTAAGGCATACGCTGACGAATTTATTAAAAAACAAGGTGCTGCCGGTGATCAATGAGAATGACGCCGTTGCTACTGATGAAATCCGCTTCGGCGATAATGACAAGCTTTCGGCGCTGGTGGCGGCATTGCTGGGAGCCGACCTTTTAGTTATTTTATCCGATGTTGAGGGGCTCTACCGCCTGCCGCAAATGCAGGTCATCCCGGTAGTTGAGAAAATAACCCCGGGAATAAACCGTTTATGCTGCAATAGCGATAAAGAGGGTTGTGTGGGAGGAATGTCCAGTAAGTTAGAGGCAATTAAAATAGCCGCAGGTTCAGGAATATCTTCTATTATAGCCAGCGGAAAATCTCCCGATGCGCTTCTAAAAGCCGCGCGCGGCGAGCCGGTGGGGACTTTTTTTCTGGCTCAGGGCGCAAGCCTGAAAGCCAGAGAGCGCTGGATAGCCTATGGGGCAAGGGCCAGGGGAACTATTATTGTTGATGAGGGCGCAAAGAATGCGCTTATTAAGAATGGGAAAAGTTTACTTTCCGTAGGAATAATCAGCGTTCGGGGGAACTTTAAGCAAAATGAAACCGTGAGCATCGCTAGCCCTGCAGGCAGTGAATTTGCCAGGGGTAAGGTTAACTTTTCCGCTGGCGAATTGCAATCTCGCGCAGGCGCGGCAGGCCTTCGGCGCCTGGAACAGGAAGTAATCCATCGGGATAATCTGGTGATACTATGAAGAGCAAAGAGTTGGGGGATTTGGCAAAAAAAGCAAAGGCAGCCTCTTATACATTGGCAGAATTATCCTCCACGATAAAGAACAGGGCATTATGCGCAATGGCTGAAATGCTCACTTGCCATTCTAAAGAGGTCCTTAATGAAAACAAAAGAGATCTCAATGCAAATAAGGGCCTAGCAAAAGCGCTCCTGGATCGCTTGAGCCTAAATCCTGCGCGCATTGGGCTTATGGCGGATTCATTGCGGCAGGTCGCTTCTTTAAACGATCCGCTGGGTGACCCCCCGTTGATTAAAGAATGGCTGAGGCCAAATGGCTTAAGGATTCAAAAGGTAAGGGTTCCCATAGGGGTGGTGGGGATAATTTATGAGTCGCGGCCAAACGTTACCAGCGATTGTATCGGCCTGTGTTTAAAATCAGGCAATGTTTCCATCCTCAGAGGCGGGAGAGAGGCGGTTAATACAAATATGGCAATTTGCAAACTCCTCTCTAAAGCAGCCCGGGAGTCGGGCCTTCCGGCTAACGCAATCAATTTCATTAACACTACTGAGCATAGGGCGCTAGCGTATCTTCTTTCCTTGAGTGAATGCATTGACCTGATTATTCCCCGGGGCGGCGAAGGATTAATCCGTTTTGTCCAGGAACATTCAAAAATCCCGGTGATCAAGCATTATAAAGGCATCTGCCATATATTTGTGGATGAATTTGCGAATACGGAGATGGCCGGAAATATCTGTTTTAACGCCAAGGTTTCCAGGCCCGGGGTCTGCAATGCGATGGAGAGCCTCCTGGTGCATAAAGGTATTGCCGGAAGTTTCTTGCCGGGAATGCTCAAGAGATATAGGGATGCGGGAGTGGAAATTCGCGGCTGTCCTGAAACGCTTCAAATCGTCAAGGATATAAGCCAGAGGGCAATGGTGCGGCTTCCGCTAGCCGCAGCCATAAGCCAGAGGGCAATGCCTGCCTGCCGGCAAGGCAGGGTGCGGCTTCCGCTAGCCGCAGCCATAAATAAGGCAAAAGAGATTGACTGGCATAGCGAATATCTTGACCTTATCTTATCGGTTAAAGTCGTGGCGGATATTGACCAGGCCGTTATGCACATCAACCATTATGGCTCGCACCATTCCGATGCCATTATTACTGAAAATTATCAGAATGCATTAAAGTTTACGCGGCAGGTTGATTCAGCCTGTGTTTATGTGAACGCATCAACCCGTTTTACCGACGGTTATGAATTTGGCTTAGGCAGTGAAATCGGCATATCTACAGATAAAATCCATGCCCGCGGCCCTATGGCGCTGGAAGAATTAACCACCTACAAATATATTATATTTGGCACCGGGCAGATCCGGACATGAGACCCGAGCTTAAACACTTAAAAATTTCTTTGAAATTTTTTGCGCAAGCTCGTGTCTAATTCGCACTTATCACTTGCGTTACAAAAAGCGTAACGTAAGTGATGTGCTCATTATATGAAAATCGGCATATTGGGCGGTAGTTTTAATCCTATACACAACGGCCACCTGATTCTGGCGGATGAGGTCCGGCAGAAGTTAGGCCTGGATAAGATTTTCTTTATTCCGGTGTATCTGCCGGTGCATAAGGAAGAAGAGGATTTGCTTGCGGCTATAGAAAGGTTCAAAATGGTAAGGATGGCGGTGAAAGATAATCCGTATTTCGAAGCGCTGGCCCTGGAAATAAAACGCAAAGGTCCATCCTATACCATTGATACCTTAAGAGAGCTGCGCCAGATGTACCCTGAAGTTAAGAAATTTTTCTTTATTGTCGGCTCTGACGCCCTGGGTTATTTAGATAGCTGGAAGGATATGCTTGAGGTAATGAAATTAGCTAAATTCGTAGTTGCCTCAAGGCCCGATTATCCGCTGAAGAACCTCAAGCAGACGCTTCTGCCGCTGGCTATTGAAGCGATTGACATTTCAGGCTTTCGCCTGCGCCAGCGGATTAAAAACGGCGAATCAGTACGCTATTACCTGCCCAAGGAAGTGTATAATTATATTGTCAAGAAAGGCTTTTATAAGTAGTGCTTTAATTTTTGTCACAGCGCAATAGTTATTATGAAGATCAAAATCGCTCCCTCTTTATTAGCCGCTGATTCTTCGCGCCTTGCCGAGGAGGTTAAATCCGTAGAGAAGCTGGGCATAGATTTCCTGCACATTGATGTTATGGACGGCCATTTTGTCCCCAATATCAGTATCGGCCCGGCAATTGTGAAAGACCTGCGGCCGCAGACGGATTTGCCGTTTGAGGCGCATCTTATGATTGAGCAGCCCTTAAAATACATTGAGCGCTTCGTTGAGGCAGGCGCAGATATCATTACGGTGCATATTGAAACGATAAGCGTTTCTGATTTTCGCAAGCAGGCTGGGAAGCTGCATAAAAGAGGCCTGAGGCTTGCCATTGCCCTTAATCCCCGGACGCCGGCAGTAAAAATAAAAACCCTTGCCGATAGCGCGGATATGGTTTTGGTGATGACTGTCCATCCGGGTTTCGGGGGGCAGAAGTTTATCTATGCAGTGGTTCCTAAGATTGCCGAGATCCGCTCTTTTTACAAAGGCGACATTGCCGTTGACGGCGGGATTAATGACAAAAATGCGCAAGCCGCGGTGAAGGCAGGCGCAAACGTGCTTGCCTGCGGGTCGTATATTTTTAAGGCAGAGGACAAAAAGAAGGCGATTGAGAAATTGCGAAATGCATAAGATAAAATTCGGAACTGATGGCTGGCGGGCAATTATTGGCGAGGATTATACCTTCAGCAATGTTATGCTTGTGGCTCAGGCAGTGGCTGATTATTTAGGCCCCGGTAAAAAGGCAGCGGTGGGCTATGACAGCCGTTTTATGTCCTGTCGCTTTGCTGAGCTGGTCTCAGGAGTTTTAAGCGCCAACGGGATTGAGGTCATTCTTTCGGATAGGATTATCCCCACGCCGACATTAAGTTTTACGGTAAAAAATAAAAAGTTAGATTTAGGTATAATGATCACTGCCTCGCACAACCCCGCTGAGTATAACGGCTTCAAGCTCAAGGTTGCCAGCGGAGGAGCGGCAGGCCCCGAGGTGACGCGGGAAGTAGAAAAACGTTTAGGCCGGTCAAAGGTAAAATACTCAAGTAATCCGAATATTAAGAGAGAAAATCTAATCCGCGACTACATAAAATTCATCCGCGCATACATTGATTTTAAAAAGCTCAAAGCAAAGAAATTCAAGCTTCTTGTTGACGCTATGTATGGCTCCGGCGATAGTTATATAGCCGAAATACTTAAAGGGACGGGTATCAGATTAGAATTCATCCGTAACAGCATAAATCCTTCCTTCGGCGGCGGGAGGCCTGAGCCGCTGGAGGAAAATCTAAAAGAGTTAAAACAGCGGGTTAGGAAAGATGGCTTTGATATAGGTATTGCTTTGGACGGCGACGCTGACCGCTTGAGCGCGGTAGGCCCGGGCGGCATATTCATCCATCCGCAAAAGATACTGGGTTTATTGGCATTGCATCTTAATCAGGACAGGGGATGGTCAGGAGGTATTGTCAAGACCATTGCCGGCACAACAATGATTGATCACATCGCAAAATTTCTCGGGGTTAAGCTTTATGAGACCCCCGTGGGATTTAAATATATCTCAGGCCTGATGGAAAAAGATGATATTCTGGCCGGCGGAGAGGAGGCCGGCGGGATGGGCGTAAAGGGCTATATCCCGGAGCGTGACGGAACCGTTAGCGGCCTGCTGCTTTTAGAAATGATGGCCTATCGTAATAAGACGCTCAGAGAAATCCTGGACCTGATGGAAAAACAATTTGGCAGGTATTATTATTTGCGCCGCGACCTCAAGCTCAAAAAGCGGCTTAAACCAAGACGCGATGATTTACCCGGCGAATTATTGGGCAGGAAGGTTGTCCAGGTCAAGGACTATGACGGCATAAAGCTCATCTGCGATGACGAAAGCTGGCTGATGTTCAGGGCCTCCGGCACTGAGGCGTTAATGCGCCTTTATAGCGAGGCCCTGACATTAAAACACGCAAGGGAATTGCTGGCGCTGGGTGAAAAGCTTATTCGCAGGCTTCGGTGATGTTTATTTACCACTTCTTAAGGCTGTCTGCATTTGCCCTCAGTAAGCTATTCTTTCATCTGGATATAAAAGACAGAAAACTTATCCCGCGCCAGGGCGGCTTTGTGCTGGTTTCCAATCATACCAGCTTTTTAGACCCTATAATTTTAGGTGCCGCCTGCCCCCGGGTGCTCAACTTCGCCGCGCGGGACACTCTCTTTAGAAACCGGCTTTTTGCGGCATTGCTGCGCAAGGTTTGCGCATTTCCCATAAAGCGCTGGTCAGCGGATTTGTCCGCGGTAAGAGAATCGGTGCGCAGGCTTAAAGCCGGCGCAGGGTTAGTGGTATTTCCGGAGGGCACAAGAAGCCTGGAGAGCGAAATGCAGGATATAACCTACGGTTTTGTTCTCTTGTCTTACCGGGCAGGGGCGCCGATTGTTCCGGCATGGATTTCAGGCAGCAAGAAGGCATGGGGTAAGGGCGATAAAATGATTAAGTTAGCCAAAATCAAGGTAATTTTTGGACAGCCGGTTTATGTCCACTCCAGCCGCTCTTATTCCGAAATTGCCCAGGATGTCTATAAACAAATGCAGCAATTAAAATTAAAAATATGTATTTGACAATGCGATGAAATTATAAGATAATATGAAGTCCCCCGCCAACGGCGGGGTTTAATTCGCCCCGCCATCGGCGGGGCTCATTAAAAAAGGAGTGTGGCATTTAATGGTTGAAGAAAAAACGCAGGAGCTCAAGGATCTCTACGAAAGCAGTTTTAAGACAATCAGGGATGGACAGGTGGTTAAGGCAAAGATTGTGGCGATAAGGTCCAAAGAGGTTATGGTTGACATCGGCTATAAATCTGAAGGGATAATTGCCATTCATGAGTTTTTGCCGTCCGATCTTGAAATCGGCAAAGAAATAGATGTTTATGTAGATTCAATTGAAGATGACGCCGGCACGGTTGTCCTCTCAAAGGAAAAAGCTAATAAACTGCAGGGCTGGGATAGGATAGTGCGTTGTTTTGAATCAGGAGAGTTAGTTGAGGGCAGCGTAAAAAGAAAGATTAAGGGAGGATATATCGCTGATATCTGCGGTATCGAGGGGTTCCTGCCGGTTTCGCTGGCTACCTTCAGGAATATGACCGACCAGGAAATAATGAATAAACTATTTAAATTCAAGCTGGTGAAATTAAATAATATGCGCCACAGCATCATCGTCTCGCGCAAGGAAGCAGTGAGTAAGGAAAAGGCCGAAGGACGCGAGAAGCTCTGGGCGGCGCTAAAAATCGGCGAGCAGAGGACCGGCACGGTTAAAAGCATTACCGATTTCGGCGCCTTTATTGATTTAGGCGGGGTGGACGGGCTTTTGCATATCACGGATATGAGCTGGGCGAAGATTTCGCATCCCTCTGAGATTCTGGCGGCAGGCGATAAGATAGAGGTGATGATTTTGAATCTTGACCGCAAAGAAGGCAAGGTTTCATTGGGGCTGAAGCAGAGGCTCCCGGATCCCTGGGCCCAGATAGAGAATAAGTATACCATTGGCTCAAAAGTAAAAGGTAGAGTTGTGAATATCCTGCCCTATGGCGTATTCGTGGAGTTGGAGAAAGGGGTTGAAGGGCTGATTCATATTTCAGAGATTTCCTGGGCAAAGCGGATTGCCAATCCTCAAGGGCTTTTTGCGGTCGGCGATATTATAGAGGTTCAAATAATAAGCACCGATAAAGAAGCGCGCAGGATTTCCTTGAGCGTAAAGCAGCTTGAGACAAATCCCTGGCTTGAGGCGCAGGCAAAATACCCGCTCGGCTCTAAAGTTACAGGGAAAGTCAGGGGGTTCACCGAATACGGAGCATTTGTTGAATTAGATAATAATCTCGAGGGGATGATTCATGTCTCTGATATGTCCTGGACAAAAAGAGTCGCCCACCCGCAGGATGTTCTCAAGAAAGGGCAAAAAATAGAGGTGCTCATTCTTTCTGTTGACGGGACGAACCGCAGGATATCTTTAGGCCTGAAACAGCTTCAGCCGTCGCCCTGGCCGGAAATAGCAAAGACCTATCCATTGGATACGATTCTTGAGGTTGAAGTGGCCCAGCTTGCTCCCTTCGGAGTATTCGTAAAAATAGATGAGAATCTCGAAGGTTTAGTTTATTCCAGCGAGATAGACAAGGAAACTCTTGAGAAATTAAAACCGGCGGATAGGCTTCGGGCGAAGGTAATTAAAATTGATGTTGAACAGGCAAAGATAGGCCTATCTGCCAGGGTTTAATATGGATGTTTTAGGCCAGCTGGATAAGCTTAAACGCGGCTGTCTTGAGCTCATCAGCGAGGATGAGCTCAAGCATAAGCTTACCCAGAGCGGCAAAACCAAAACCCCGCTTAGAGTAAAAGCGGGGTTTGACCCCACCGCGGCCGACCTGCATTTAGGGCACACAGTCCTCTTAAGTAAGCTGCGTCAATTCCAGGATTTAGGCCATACCGTCTTATTCCTTATTGGAGATTTCACCGCCCGCATAGGGGATCCCAGCGGCCAAAATAAGGCCCGCCCGCCGATGTCCGATGAGGATATCAAAAGAAACGCCTCAACCTACAAATCCCAGGTTTATAAAATCTTAGACCCCGAGAAGACCGAAATGGTCTTTAACAATGATTGGTTTTCTAAGATGCCGGTATATGAATTTACCGGATTGATGCGTCATGCCTCGGTTTCTCAAATTATTGCCAGGGAAGATTTTCAACAGCGGCTTAAGAAGCAAAGGGAAATCCGGCTCAATGAATTTATTTATCCTCTGCTGCAGGCCTATGATTCGGTGCATTTGAAAGCAGATGTGGAAATCGGCGGCACAGACCAGAAGTTTAATCTGCTCCTGGGAAGAGAACTCCAGCGCGATTACGGACAGGAAGAACAGGTTATTATGCTGCTCCCCCTTCTAGAGGGAACCGACGGCATCCATAAGATGAGTAAATCCCTGGGAAATTATATCGGCATAAACGAGCCGCCCGCTGAGATTTACGGAAAAATTATGTCCATAGCAGATACGCTTATGTATAGATACTATGAACTCCTTACCGATAGAGACCTCGCCGGGATTAAACAGCTGCATCCCAAAGAAGCAAAGGAAAAACTGGCCTTGCTCCTTATTGAACAATATTATGGCCGGGTGAAAGCCCAAAAGGCAAAAGAGGAGTTTGATAAGGTATTTGGCAAAAAGGAAATACCCTCTGAGATTCCAGAGTATGGCATCCGGAAAGAGGGTAAGATTATTGACATACTTACGCAAAGTAAGTTAATTGCCTCCAAAAACGAAGCCCGCAGGTTAATCAAACAGCAGGCAGTAAGCTTTGAAAATGAAAAAATCAGCGGCGAAAATTTTATCGTCGCCAAAACAGGCATCATCAGAGTGGGCAGCCGCCGATACCTAAAGGTTATTTTGAACCCCGCCCTTTCCTAATCTTAACGAATCGCTTTATGGTGAGAATAAGATAATGCGCATAGACACATTTACAAAAAATAATATCATAATGTTTCTCGCTAACAGCATAGGTTCTTTTTTTAACCTCCTCTATCAGCTGGCAATGCTGCGCTTGGTATCCAAGGATATTTTCGCGTCCTTAAATTCCCTTTTATCGTTACTGATTATTATTTCAGTCCCCTCGGTTGCCTTTACGACTATGGTTACCAAGCACGTCTCAACCCACAACGCGCGAAAAAATGACCAGCGCCTGAAAGCTCTCTGGCAGAAGTTGTTACTGCATGCCGTATGTTTTAGCACAGCGGTATTCTCCCTAATTATTCTGCTGGGAAATCATCTCGCCTTCTTTTTACAAATAGATTCACAAGGCAGCGTTAATCTCCTGGCGGCGATATTCTTTTTAAGCGGGGTAACGGCTGTGGTAACCGGAGGGCTGCAGGGATTGGAGAAATTTAAATGGCTGGCAGTTGTCGGCATTAGCGCAGGGTTTATGAAATTAGCGTTTTCTATCAGCTTAGTAAGAAATTTTCCCGGCCGCTC
>Ga0155356_165_pt1 | contig 16783 bp, 18 predicted proteins | sample RifCSPhighO2_02_FD_106324 | JGI IMG/M metagenome (GOLD analysis project Ga0155356, IMG submission 106324) | Omnitrophica WOR_2 bacterium RIFCSPHIGHO2_02_FULL_46_37
GGTGCAGACCCCCGGGTTCTTAGGGGTGGGGAAAATCTATCTTACCAGCAAAAAGTTTATCTCTGCTGACGGCGGCTTAAAAAGAATCGTCTGGATGCCCAAAGAATTAAAAGAATTACTCGGCGAAAAACTTATCAAAAGGGCGCAGGAAATCGGCGAGCCGGAGCTGATTAACAAAATTGCCGATGAAACCGCCGCTACCACGATAGATGAGCTGCTGCTATTCTTAGAAAAAGTTAAGCACCCCGCGCTGACCATGCCTTCTTTGATTTAATCGGCGCTCACTCAAAAAAACACTTGACTATCTTAAGGTTATATATTATTCTATAACCAAGTATAAAATTCTTATGGCCCAGCCAAAAACAAAACACCTGTTTTTTATAACCCAATTATTAGTCATTAATCTCTGTATCGCAATAGCCGGCCCTGCCTTTTGCGAAAGCCTGCTTAAGGAAAATGCTTTAGAGTATCGCCAGAGAGGTTATCAGGCTCAAAAAGCAGGCATGCCGCAGGAGGCGCTCAGTTTCTATCAAAAGGCCCTGCAGATAGACCCTGCCTCTTGCGTCATCTATAATGACTTAGGCGTGGTTTTTGAAACGTTAGGCCAGTCAGATAATGCCGAGGAGGCTTATTTACGGGCTGCGGCTATTGCACCCAGCTATGGCAAGGCATATTATAATTTAGCGCTCCTCTATGAAAGCAGGGGCAATTTAGAGAAGGCCGCAGAGTATTGGTTAAAGCTTGCTTCTGCCGCGCCTGAGGAAGAATCAATGAGCAGGAAGGCCCAGGACAGGCTCTCTGAGCTGGGAGAGATTTTTCCTGAGATACGGGAGAAATATTTACGCGCGGAGGCGGCTGGCCTTGATAAAGAAGCCGCGCAGTTTAAAGATAAGCTGGACTCCGATAACAAGGCGCTGGCGCAATTTTATATTGAGAAGGCCGGAATCCTCGCCAAGAAGAGAAACTATCCCCAGGCGCTGCATATGTATCTTAACGCCAAGCAGTTAGATCCCCAGAACGACCAGATAGATACGTTAATTGAAACAACCCGAAGAAAGATACTTCTTCTATAGATTTATTCCTCTAAAGCCCATTTTTCAAAATCCCGGATGAAATTTTAGGTTATATTCTTGTGATGTTTTCTTAGCTTGTATGTCTAGCCCAAAACTCTATCTTATTGACGGCTCCGGGCTGTGTTACCGGGCATTTTATGCACTCCCGCACTTTACCACTTCCCAGGGACAACCAACGGGCGCGGTACTGGGCTTTACCAATATCCTCGGGAAAATCTTGAGAGACAAACCGGATTATATCGCCTGTTGCTTTGATGTTTCCCGGGAGACCTTCCGTCAAAAGAAATATAAGGAATATAAGAGCCAGCGCTCCGCAATGCCCGATGAGCTAAAGAGCCAAATGGCGCTGATTAAAGAGGTGGTCTCTTCATATAACATTGCCATTAGTGAATTAGAGGGCTATGAGGCGGATGATTTGCTCGCCAGCCTAGCGCAAAAGGCGAGAGAGAAGTCCTTTGAGGTCTTTATCGTGAGTTCAGACAAGGATATTTTACAGTTAGTTGATGAAAAGATAAAGGTCTTTGACCCCCGCAAGGATAAAGAAGGCCTGCTCTATACCGTCGGCCAGTTAAGGCGGGAGTATGGCTTAGAGCCCAAGCAGCTGCCCGATTTCTTTGCGCTTACCGGAGATGCGGTTGATAACATTCCCGGGGTAAAAGGCGTAGGAGAAAAGACGGCTCTCAGGCTGCTTGAAGAATTTGGCAGCGTTGAAAATATGATTAAGAACGCAAGCCAGATTAAATCCGAAGGCCTGCGCCAGGCGATTCAAAATAATATTGAGGCTATCCGCTTAAGCTATGATTTATTGAAGCTGCGCGATGAGCTGGAGATTGATTTTGATTTGGATAAATTAAGCCGTAAAGAGCCTGATTATGACAGGCTGTTTAGCTTATTCAAGCAGTTAGAATTTAAGAATCTACTCAAGAAGCTCCCTGTTAATGTTGAGAAGGAAGTTAAGAACAAGCCCATCCCAAGCCCTTTAGAGGATAACATAACTTTAAAAGAAAAGGTCTTGAGTTTGGCCGGGGCCGAGAATGAATTTTATTTTTTCCTCGCTGAGGATACAACCCGGAGAATTTATTTATCTTCGGGCGGGGATTTTTATTCTCTTGCCGCCAGCGACGCCCGGCTGCAAACAGTGCTCCAGGAGCCAACGATTAAGAAAATCAGCCATAACTTAAAAGAAATAAAGCTCTCGCTGTTAAAAAATGGCCTTAATCTTCAGGGGCTCTATTTTGATACCATGCTGGCCGCCTATCTGGTGGATTCATCGCTTCCGGAATACGGCCTGCCGGAATTGGCTTTTCGCTATTTAGAAGAGAAGTATCCGGCTCATGCCCTGGCCCCGGAAGAAAGCCTGGGTATTTTGATAAGGCTTGTGCCTATCCTGAAAGAGAAGCTTAAAGAGCGTTCGCAAAACAAACTCTTTTATGAATTAGAGATGCCTTTAGTTGAGGTGATGGCCTCAATGACGCTATCCGGGGTTAAAATAGATACAAAGGCATTGGCTGAATTATCCAAAGATTTAGAGAGAAGGCTCATTGATTTAAGGAGCGGGATATACACCATGAATTCAGGAGGAGAGTTTAACCTTAACTCGCCTAAGCAATTGCAGGATGTGCTCTTTGGAAGGCTTAAGCTTCCTGTTATTAAGAGGACCAAGACCGGGCCGTCAACTGATGAGGAGGTTTTGCGGAAGCTATCCCGGGAACATAAGCTTCCCCTGCTTATTTTAGAATACCGCCAGTTAAGCAAACTCAAAAATACCTACGTGGATAGCCTGCCTGCGCTTATAAGTTCCCAAACCAATAGAATTCACGCTGCCTTTGACCAGGCGGGAACCGAGACCGGGAGAATTTCTTCTCATAACCCAAATTTACAGAATATCCCGGCGAAAGGAGATATTGCCGGGCTGATCCGCAGGTCTTTTATTGCCGAAAAAGGAAATTCCCTCATCTCTGCTGATTATTCTCAGATAGAGCTCAGGGTCCTGGCGCATTTTTCAGAAGACCAGGCCTTAGTCGCTGCCTTTAAGAATGGCTTGGATATCCATCGCCATACCGCAAGCCTCATTTTTCAGGTTGCTGAGGATGCGGTCTCGCCGGAGATGCGCGATACGGCAAAAAGGATAAATTTCGGTATTGTCTACGGTATGAGCAGCTTCGGCTTGGCCAGGGATTTGGAAATTGCGCCGCTGGAGGCGCAAAACTTTATTGACAGTTATTTCTTACGCTATCCCGGGGTAAAAGATTTTATTGAGAAACAAATAAAACAGGTTAGAATTTCCGGCTATGTCCAGACGCTGCTGGGAAGGAGGAGATACCTGCCGGGTATAGGTAGTTCCAACAATGCGCTCGCGTCCTTTGCCGAGCGCCAGGCAGTCAATTCCCCTATCCAGGGCTCGGCCGCTGACCTGATCAAATTGGCAATGGTCGATGTCTTCCGCGCTTTGAAAGAAAAGAAGCTCCAGTCCAAGCTGATAATGCAGATTCACGATGAATTGGTTTTTGAAGTTATCAATGATGAAGCTCCCGCGATGATAAATCTGCTCAGGGACAAAATGGAAAACGTTTATCCGCTGGCAGTGCCCATAAAAGTCAATATTAAAAAGGGCATAAACTGGCTGGAGATGGAGCCGGTGATATGAAAGTATTTATCTGCGCAAGCGAGATAGTCCCCTTTGCCAAGACCGGAGGTTTGGCAGATGTAGCGGGAGCGCTTCCTCTGGTTTTGGAAAAGCACGGCATAGAGGTAAGGATTGCTCTTCCCAAATATAAAATAGTAAAGCCGCAATGCCACCAGCCAGCAGGCAGTGGTTTGGCTTCCGATAGCCAAAGCCAGAAGGCCGCCAGCGTTAAGGATGATATAGAGGTAAGTAAAATCGGGAAAAATGTTCGGGTTTATTTGATAAAAAATGCTCAATATTTTGACCGCGATGGGCTCTATGGAGATAAAGCAGGAGATTATGCGGATAACTTAGAGAGATTTTCATTTTATTGCCGCAGGAGCCTTGATTTACTGAAAGAGATAAATTTCAAGCCGGATATTATTCATTGCCATGACTGGCAGACAGCATTGATCCCGGTGTATTTAAAAACTCTATACCGCAAAGACAATTTTTACAAGGATATCAAAACCCTGCTGACCATTCATAACCTCAGCTTTCAGGGGGTTTTTGCTAAGGACGAATTCCCTAAGCTGGGATTGGATTGGCCGTTATTTAACATTGATGGCCTGGAATTTTACCATAAAGTAAATATCTTAAAGGGCGGGGTTATTTTCAGCGATTTGCTCAATACGGTAAGCCCGACGTATGCCGGGGAAATCCAGACCAAAGAATCTGGCTGCGGCCTGGAAGGGGTCCTGTCTAAGAGAAAGAAAGGCCTTTCCGGCATCTTGAACGGACTTGATTATGAGCTCTGGGATCCAGAGAAAGATACCCATATCTATAAGCCATATTCAGCAAGCGCGCTTAGAGATAAATACGTAAACAAAAAGATGCTCCAGGAAGAATGCCGTTTGTCAGTTCAAGAAGAGATACCTCTCTTTGGCATGGTCAGCCGCCTCAGCCAGCAGAAGGGCCTGGATTTGATTGCGCAGAGTATGGAAGATTTGCTCGGGCATTGCAAGATGCAAATAATTGTCTTGGGTGTAGGCGACGCCAGATACCATCAGCTTCTCACTGAGCTCGCTCAAAAGTATCCGGCTAACGTCAGCGCCCAGATAAAATTTGATGAAGGCCTGGCGCATAAAATCTATGCCGGCGCGGATATATTTCTTATGCCTTCGCGCTTTGAGCCGTGCGGCCTGGGACAGATGATTGCCTTGCGATATGGGACGCTGCCGCTGGTCTTTAAAACCGGAGGCCTTGCCGACACCGTTTCGCAAGTAAACGGCTTCGTCTTTAAAGAATACACAAGGGAGGCCTTTGTTAGAACGGTAGAATCCGCTATTAGCGCCTATAGAAGCAAAAGAAAATGGATGGCATTGGTTAAAAAGGCATTTACCTATAATTTCTCATGGGAAAAGTCAGCCGGGGAATATATTAAGTTGTATCAAAAATTAAGTTAAAGATACTAAAGAGACAAAGAATAATGGAAATCTCTATTCGCACACGAAAATTGTGTGCTCACAGAGATTTCCATTATTCTTGCGTAATTCAATATATGATTATCGGGGTTACCGGCAGCCTGGGGACGGGGAAAACTACCGTTAGCGGGATGTTTAGGTCGCTTGGGGCGCACGTCATTGACGCGGATAAAATAGTGCATCGTATCTTAGGCAAATCTGCGCGCAAGAGATTAGCCGGTTTTGTTTTTGACCGGCCGCAAACACTCAAAAAACTTTGCCGGATTATCCATCCGCTGGTAAAGAAAGAGATTTTTCTTGAGCTCAAAAAACATAAGTCAAGCAGAGCGATAGTCATAGATGCCCCTCTTTTAGTGGAAAGCGGCTTAGATAAAAAATGCGATTATTTGCTCGTAGTCAAAGCCAATCTTAAGCAGCAGTTAGGGCGCGCAGGCGAAAGTTTATCTCTCTCTAAAGACCAAATCCGAAAACGGATAAAACAGCAGATGCCTTTAAGGAAGAAAATGCGTCTGGCTGATTTTATCATTGATAATAGAGGAACGCTAAAGAATACGGAAAAACAGGTAAAAGATATCTGGGAGGAAATATGGAAAAAGTAGATATAGGAAATCTCAAAGAGATGAAAATTTCAGAATTAACCAAGTTTTCCAAAGAGCTGAATGTCAATGGCGTAAGCGGCCTCAGGAAACAAGACCTTATTTTCAAAATCCTGCAGGCCCAGGCTGAAAAAGAAGGGCTGATGTTCGGGGAGGGGGTTTTAGAGATACTTCCCGAGGGTTTTGGATTTTTACGCTCGCCGAATTATAATTATCTTCCTTGCCCGGATGATATCTATATCTCGCCAAGCCAAATTCGTAAATTTGATTTGAGGACCGGAGATACGGTCAGCGGTCAAATCCGCCCCCCCAAAGAAGGGGAAAAATATTTTGCCCTGCTCAAGGTTGAGGCGGTTAACTTTGAAAACCCTGAGGATTTGAAAGAAAAGGTGCTTTTTGACAATCTTACGCCGGTCTATCCTCACGACCGCTATGCCTTAGAGACAAGCCCGACAGAGGTTTCCATGCGTATAATGAATTTACTCACGCCCATAGGTAAGGGCCAGCGCGGCTTAATCGTAGCGCCGCCATATAGCGGTAAGACTGTGCTGCTCCAGAAGCTCGCTAATTCCATTGTGCAGAATAGCCCCGATGTTATTCTGATTGTCCTTTTGATTGATGAGCGCCCGGAAGAGGTAACCGAGATGCAGCGCATCGTAAAGGGCGAGGTGATTTCTTCAACCTTTGACGAGCCGCCCGAGCGCCATGTGCAAGTTGCGGAAATTGTGCTGGAGAAGGCACGGCGCTTGGTTGAGCATAAGAAAGACGTGGTCGTGCTATTAGACAGCATCACCCGCCTTGCCCGGGCCTATAACTCCGTTGTCCCGCACAGCGGAAAGATCCTCTCCGGCGGCGTAGATTCAAATGCCCTGCAAAAGCCGAAGCGCTTTTTTGGCGCGGCCAGGGCTATTGATGAAGGCGGAAGTTTAACCATTATCGCTACCGCCTTGGTTGATACCGGCAGCCGTATGGATGAAGTAATCTTTGAAGAATTCAAAGGCACAGGCAATATGGAGATTCAGCTTGACCGCAATCTATTCCAGAGAAGAATCTATCCGGCAATTGATATCAAGCGCTCAAATACCCGTCATGAAGAATTACTGCTTAAGCCGGATGAGTTGAATAAGGTCTGGATTTTACGCAAGGTCTTGAATGAGACCAACAACGTGGAGGCAATGGAACTCTTGATTGATAAATTATCCAAGACAAAATCCAATGTGGAGTTTCTTAACAGTATGAACCAATAGTCCCGCCTCGTAAGCTGCGCCAAAATTCTGTTCCATAATTTTAGCGCACTCGGCGGGATTAATTCGCCCCGCCAACGGCAGGGGCTCATTAAGGAGGTCAAATGAAAGACGGAATCCATCCTAAATACCAGGATGCAACTATTATCTGCGCCTGCGGCGAGGTAATTCACACCCGTTCAACCAAGCCGAGCGCCCGGGTTGAGATATGTTCAAAATGCCATCCCTTTTTTACGGGAAAGCAGAAGTTGGTGGATCCGGCGGGCAGAGTGGATAAGTATATGAAGCGCTATAAGAAGCAGTAACCCGGGCGATAGCGAGGGGAAATGTTTGAGAGATTGGAAGCGATAGAAAAACGTTACATAGAGCTTGAGCATAAGTTAGCCGACCTGGGCCTCATCGGGGATAAAGGCCAGTATCAGAAATTAGTAAAAGAATTCTCCGGCATAGAAGAGATAGTCAAAGAATACCGCCGCTATAAATCGTTATCCGGGGAATTGGCTGAATTGGAGGCACTTCCGCAAAAGGAGAGTTCTCTTGAGCCGGAGTTTGCGGCATTGGTCAGGAAGGAAATCCCCCGGCTCAAGGAAAAAATAGCTCAAGCAGAAAAAGAATTAGCCTGCACGATGCAGCGCGAGGATAAAGAGGAAGACAGGGATATCATCATTGAAATCCGCGCCGGCACCGGAGGAGACGAGGCAGGTATATTTGCCGGGGATTTGTTTCGTATGTACGGTAAATACATTGCGAATCATCATTGGGCTATGGAAGTAATGGCAGGACATCCCACTGAGGCAGGAGGCTTCAAAGAGATTATTTTCTCAGTCAAGGGTAAGGGCGCCTATAAGCGCTTAAAGTATGAGTCCGGGGTGCACCGGGTCCAGCGCGTTCCGGTTACCGAGGCCTCGGGGAGAATTCATACCTCAACCGCAACGATTGCCGTGATGGCTGAGGCCCAGGAAATTGATTTGGTAATTGACCCTAAGGATTTAAAGATTGATGTCTTCAGGTCCTCCGGGCCAGGGGGCCAATCGGTTAATACTACGGATTCGGCAGTCAGGATTACCCATCTGCCTACCGCTACGGTAGTTACCTGCCAGGATGAACGTTCCCAGCTCAAAAATAAGAATAAAGCTATGCGGGTTTTGAGGACGCGTATTCTGGATAAAATGCGCCAGGAAGAGTTGCTCAAGGCCTCCCGGGAGCGCAAGGCCCAGATTGGAAGCGCAGAGCGCAGCGAAAAGATCAGGACCTATAATTTTCCTGACCGCAGGGTGACTGACCACCGCATTGGACTAACCCTGCATAAGTTGGAAAATATCTTAGAGGGCGAGCTTGACGATTTTATTGACGGCCTCATCGCAGAAGACGCCAAGCGCCGGTTGGCGGCAACGTAATTACGTGCAATGACTGAAAAAGAAATTATACTTAGCTCAATTTTAAATTGTCCGCGCAGCAGCTTATACAGCGGAGATCTTTCTTTTAATCTAAAGGCGCGAAAGTCGTTATCCCGCTATTTGTCCTTACGTTCCCAGGGCCTTCCTTTACAGTACATCCTGGGGGAGGTAGAATTTTTTGGGCTGATGCTTAAGGTGGATAAACGAGTGTTTATCCCCCGGCCGGAAACCGAGATTCTGGTAGAAACAGCGGGCAATAAACTCAAAGATAAAAAGGGAGAATTCAGGCTCTTAGATTTAGGAACCGGCTCAGGATGCATTGCCATAAGTTTAGCCAAGTTTCTGCCTTCGGCTTCGCTCACCGCGGTTGATATTTCTCAAGAGGCCCTGCGCGTTGCAAAGAGAAATGCCAGATTGCACAATGTAGATTCTCGGATAGAGTTTCTTCAGAGCGATTTATTTACGGGTTACCTGCCTGCCGGCAGGCAGGCGAGTGCGCGGGTTACAGGTTACGATATGATTATATCCAATCCTCCCTATATCCGTTCTCAAGACATTGAGCATCTGCAAAAGGAGCTTCAGTATGAACCGCGCATTGCCTTAGACGGAGGAGTCAGTGGTTTAGATTTTTATCGCCGCATAATTCAGGATACTCCAGGGTTTCTTAAAAAAGACGGCTTGCTTTTGCTGGAGATAGGTTTCAGCCAGTGTCCTAAAATAAAAAATCTTCTTCAAAGGTCTCATAATTTTGAAATAATTGATATCGTAAGAGATTATGCCGATATAGAAAGAGTGCTCGTGGTGAAGAAGCATGGATAAGTTAGTAATTGAAGGCGGGGTTTCCTTAAAAGGCGCGGTCTCGGTAAGCGGAGCAAAGAACGCGGTCCTGCCGCTTCTGGCTGCCTGCCTGCTGACTAATGAACGCTGCCGCATCAAGAACGTTCCCAACTTAAGAGACGTGAATACGATGGTTAAAATCCTGCGTTCCCTGGGAGCTTGCTTAGAATTTTCTAACGGCGAGGTTATGGTTGAGGCCGCAAAGCTCAGGAACCTCGCCGCTGATTACAAATTGGTCTCTACGATGCGCGCTTCATTCTGTGTCCTGGGCCCTCTTCTGGGCAGGTTCAGGAAAGCAAAGGTTTCTTTGCCCGGTGGCTGCATTATCGGCGTCAGGCCCGTTGATTTGCATCTTAAGGGCCTAAGGGCCCTGGGCGCAAAGATTGATATTCAAGGCGGTTATGTTGTAACTGAAGCCAGAGAGCTGCGCGGCGCCGGTATCTACCTGGGGGGCGTATTTGGCTCTTCGGTCCTGGCTACCGATAATGTGATGATGGCGGCAGTCTTGGCCAAGGGAAAGACAGTGATAGAGTCAGCCGCCTGTGAGCCGGAAGTTGTGGATTTGGCAAATTTCTTAAATAAGATGGGCGCGAAAATCAGGGGCCAGGGGACTCCCTCTATTGAGATTGAAGGGGTGCGCCATTTACACGGCACTGATTATCAGATAATCCCCGATCGTATTGAAGCCGGGACTTTGCTCCTGGCTTGCGCGATAACTAAGGGCGATTGTTTTATCAAAGGAGCATTTAAAGAGCATTTGAGCGCGGTCTTAGATAAGCTCTGGGAATCCGGGGTCAGAATTGAAGATGCCGACGGGGGTTTAAGGGTGGCCCGGCCGCGCAAGAACTTAAAGCCGGTAAATATCACTACCCTGCCTTATCCGGGGTTCCCTACCGATATGCAGGCGCAAGTTATGGCATTGATGAGCGTTACCCCCGGCATCAGCGTTATTACCGAGAAAATTTATCCGGATAGATTTATGCATGTGGCAGAGCTTAACCGTATGGGCGCCAGGATTATGCGCGAAGGCCCCCATGCGATTGTGCAGGGGGTAAGAGGACTTTCCGGCGCACCGGTTATGGCTTCGGACCTGCGCGCCTCAGCCGCATTAGTTTTGGCTGGCCTGGCGGCTAAGGGCCGCACCGAGGTATCGCGCATTTATCATCTTGACCGCGGCTATGAAAATTTAGAGCTGAAATTACAAAAATTAGGGGCGAGGATCTGGAGGGAGAAGGAATGATTTTAATGATTGATAATTATGATTCCTTTACCTATAACTTAGTGCAATATCTGGGTGAGTTAGGCGCGGATTTAAAGGTTTTCCGGAATGACAAGATTACCATCGGGAAGATTAAGCAGCTGCGTCCGGAAAAAATAGTTATCTCGCCCGGGCCGGGCAGGCCGGATGATGCCGGGATATCTAAAGAGTTAATCCGGGAATTCGCCGGTAAAATTCCCATCCTGGGCGTCTGTCTGGGCCATCAATGTATCGGCGCGGTCTACGGGGGTAAAATTATTCAAGCCAAACGGCTTATGCACGGCAAGACCTCTGCCATTTACCATAATGGCCGGGGGCTCTTTGAAAACATTCCTAATCCCTTTGAGGCTACCCGCTATCATTCGCTATTGGTGGAAAGAAAGTCCTTGCCGGCTTGTTTAGAAATAACTGCCTGGACAAAACAAAAAGAAATAATGGGGCTACAGCATAAAAGGTATCCCTTGTTTGGGGTGCAATTTCATCCTGAATCCATATTGACTAAGGCGGGTAAGGATATCTTAAAGAATTTTCTGAAAAGTTAAATGATAAAAGAGGCAATAATAAATCTGGCCGAAAAAAAAGACCTGCCGCAAGTGCAGATGATGCAGGCTATGGAAGAGATTATGCGAGGTTTGGTGAGCCCTGTGCAAATTTGCGCCTTTCTGGTTGCGCTTCGTATGAAAGGCGAGACTCCAGAAGAGATTACGGGCGCGGCGCTAGGGATGCGGGAATTTGTTAAGAAAATAGAAGTCCCCGAAGATATTGTTTTAGATACCTGCGGCACAGGGGCAGACCGCATGCATACGTTTAATATCTCAACCATCTCAAGCTTTGTAGCCGCGGGCTGCGGCCTGGTGGTGGCAAAGCACGGTAACCGCGCCGTTTCCAGCCGCTGCGGAAGCGCGGATTTATTAGAGGCATTAGGGATAAACATTAATATTGACGAGAAAAAAGTAGAAGAGTGCCTAAAAAAAATAGGCATTGGTTTTCTCTTTGCGCCGAGTTTACATCCGGCAATGAAATACGTTAGCGGCGTGCGCAAGGAATTGGGCTTGCGCACTATCTTTAACCTGCTGGGGCCTTTGACTAATCCGGCCTTCGCCACCCATCAGTTATTGGGAGTTTATGATTTAAAATTATTGAAGGTCTTAGCAGAAGTATTGGGTAATTTAGGGGTAAGGCATGGTTTGGTTGTCCACGGCTTAGACGGGCTTGATGAGCTCACCACCACTACCACAACGAAGGTATGCGAGTTAAAAAATAAAAAGCTTAAGTTTTACGGTATCGAGCCGTCTGACTTCGGAATTAAGAAGGCCCGGCTTAAGGATTTAGAGGGCGGCGATATAGAGATAAATGCGCAGATTGCCAGAGAAGTGCTCCAGGCAGATAAAGGGCCCAAGAGAGATATCGTGCTGCTTAATGCCGGATGCGCCATTTATACCGCTGATAAGGTAAAGACAATCAAGGAAGGCATTGCCTTGGCAAAAGAATCCATAGATTCCGGCAGGGCATTAAGGAAGTTAGAAGAATTAAAAGAACTGACAAATTCGTAACTATGGCTGGAGATTTCCTAAAGGAAGTTTTGTTAGAAAAACAAAAGTCGCTTAAAGAGGCAAAGCGCCGTTACCCCGAGGAGGAGCTGCGCCTGAAGTTAGAAGAGCCGCGTATCTGGCGGCCCTTTAAGGCAAGTATCGGTGTCTGCGGAAAACTGCATATTATTGCCGAGCTCAAAAAGGCATCTCCTTGCGCAGGCATCCTGAGAGAAGATTTTGACCCTATCCAAATCTCCCGCCTTTACCAGAACGCGGGCGCCAGCGCCATCTCGGTTTTAACCGAAGAAAAATATTTCCTGGGGAAAATTTCCTATCTGAGCCAGGTGCGTAAAATTGTTGACCTGCCAATCTTAAGAAAAGATTTTATCTTTGAACCCTACCAGCTCTATGAGTCAAAATTCTTCGGCGCAGATAGCGTGCTTTTGATTGCCGAGGTCCTAAAAGACGGCCGGCTCTCGGAGTTCCTCTCTCTGGCTAAACGTTTAGAATTGGATTGTCTGGTGGAGGCGCATAATTTAGAGCAGCTTAAATATGCTTTAGACCAGGGTTCTGAGATTATCGGGCTGAACAGCCGTAATCTGCATACCTTAGAAATAGATAACAAATCAAGGAGCGCATTAATAAAGTATGCGCCCAGGGATAGAGTGCTGGTGGCGGAATCAGGAATCAAAACGCATCGTGATTATGAAAGCTGTAAAAAGTTAAAGCTGAACGCGCTTCTTATCGGCAGCGCTCTGATGAAGGCAAAGGATATCAGAGAAAAATTTAAGCAGCTCGTTGAAGGCAAGCCCCCGAAAACAAAAATTATCCGTCGGAAAAAGATATGAGCGTGCATTTGACTTTTTGCGGAGGAGTGCGCACCGTTACCGGCTCAATGCATCTCCTGGAGGCAAACGGCCAAAGGGTCATTATTGATTGCGGTTTGTTCCAGGGCCACCGCGAGGATTTTTACCGGGTTAACGCCCAATTTCCCTTTAATCCCGGCAAGTTAGATGCCGCTGTTCTCTCTCACAGCCATATTGACCACTGCGGGAACTTGCCGAATCTCACAAGAAGCGGCTTTACGGGAAAAGTTTTTGTCACCAGCCCCACCAGGGACATCTGCCGGCTTATGCTTTTAGATAGCGCCAGGATACAGGAAGAAGATATCAAATTTGTCAATAAGGTAAATGCCCGCAAGGGCCTGCCCTCCCGGCCGCCGCTCTATAGCGTTGAGGACGCGCAAAAGTCCTTAAGAAAAATCAGGGCCGTTGATTACCATAAGAAATTTAAACTCGCCACAGCCATCAATTGCACCTTTTATGACGCCGGCCATATTCTGGGTTCCGCGATACCGTATCTGGAAATCATAAAAACTGAAAGCGGACAACGCATAAAGATTGCCTATGCGGTTGATTTAGGCCGTAAGCATATGCCTTTTCTGCAGGACCCTGAAATCTTAAACGATGTTGATTATCTGCTTCTGGAAAGCACTTACGGCGGACGAACGCATGAGCCGCTGGCTCAGGCAAAGCTAAAATTAGCCGAAGCCATCAACCGCACTATGGCAAGAGGAGGGAAGGTGATTATTCCCTCCTTTGCCCTGGAGCGCACCCAGGAGGTGGTCTATTATCTGGGAGAGCTGCTCAAAGAAAAGAAGATTAAGCCTCTTCCCATATTCGTAGACAGCCCCCTGGCCTGCAACATTACCGATGTATTCTTAAAACATAGCGCATCTTTTGACCTTGAAGCCATTCGCTATATCCGCGATAGCCAAGAGTCAAAAAAGCTGAATTTTGATAAACGGCCGATGGTTATTATTTCCAGTTCAGGAATGTGCGAATCGGGAAGAATCCTGCATCATTTACGCAATAATATCGGGAACCCGCTTAATACCATTCTCGTAGTCGGCTATATGGCGAAAAATACCCTGGGCAAAAGAATCGTGGAAAAACAGCGCAGGGTAAGAATCTTCGGCGAGAGCTTTGAACTGAAGGCAGAGGTTGAGGTAATTAACGCCTTTTCCGCCCATGCGGATAAGAATGAATTGGCAGATTATGTTTTGAGGACTAAAGGGAAACTCAAGAAGATTTTTATCGTTCACGGCGATATGGACCAGTCAGAGGCCCTGGCCTTTAACTTAAGGAGCAAAGGCTTCAGGGCCTATATCCCCAGGAAGTTTGAGACGGTAACATTAGATTAATCAAGGAGGCATCCAATGGCTAAAATTATTTTCCCTCTTACAATCTCCCTCTTCATTAACCTCATTTTTCCTCTTTCTTCTTTTGCCCAGACCAAAGAAGAAACTATGACCATCACCACCTATTACCCCGCTCCCTACGGGGTCTATAATGAGATGCGCGCCAAGAGGATGGCGGTGGGAACCAACTATTATAACGGCAGCGCTTATCCCTGGGATACCGGAGGCGGCTGTGTGGGTAATGAAATCTGCAATGCTGACCTGGTAGTGCAGGGCAAGGTCGGTATCGGGACCACAAGCCCTAATTCTCCCCTACATGTAATAGGAACGGTTAACGCTGAGGCGTTTCAGGCCTTTGAGACAAACGGCGCCTACGCCTTTATGGAGCGGGGGATTGATAATGACGGCATTGTGCAGTTTGGGGGATTTAACGTTGCTACAACATCATTTACAGATACTCGTATTGATGGTGTCCCGCTGGTTCTCCAAAGCAGATCCGGCGGCAACGTCGGCATCGGGACGGCGAGCCCGGGGGCGAAGTTGGCGGTGGCAGGAGAAATCAATGCCGGTTCCGCAGCGGACAAAACCGTTTTTCATAAAGAAAACTTAATACTTATAACGGTGGTTTTTCATGGACACCGCACCCAGGGGGGTGGGCTGAACGTATCTGGACCAGCGGCGATTGCGGCGGGGTGGCGAAATTACCCTCCCAGTATGCCAACAGGATGAGGGCGATTAGCGGAAGCGATTGGAACGGGGATCGGCTGATATACTGCAATTCGGACAGACTGCGGGTATTTCAGCCCGCCTCCTACAATGCCTATGCCAGATGCGACTATCTCTGCTGGGATTAAGATAAATAGGGACAGCGACCATTTTCTTATTTCCAAAAATCCAGGAATGCTTCTAAAATAATATTTGACAATTGCAGAATAATAGATTATACTTATTTACGGAAAGGCAGTAAGACAGAGGATGAGCAGGCTGGAGGATATGTAGATGAAGAATAGGGCGGTTGTATCTGAGAGAGGAACGGTGACTATCCCTGAGCCGATCAGGGAGGCGGCGCATATACATCCCGGCGATTTAATTGAATTTAAGCCAGAGAGGGATAGGATTGTCTTAAGACACCTCATTGTAAAACATTCGGAAGAGGAAGCTCTTATGAGCAGCAGCGATTGGGAAAGATTTGACAGGTTAGTACAGAAACAAATGAAAAAGGATGAACGCACAAGCTATACCGATTTAGAAGAGGCCAAACAACACTCACCCGGACTAAGGCGTAAAAGAACCGCAGAAAATCTGCGATAATGGTTATAAACTATCTAAAGAGCTACGACCGTTCTTTTGGGAAACTCAACGGCCGTCTTCAAGAAAAAACCATTCTTGCGATTGATAATTTCCTGGATTTTATAAAGACCCGTCAGAAGCCAGAGGGCCTGGGTTTAAAAAAGGTCTATAAGAATTACTGGGAAATAAGGCTGGATATCAGAAACAGGATAATCTTTGAGTTAAGGGCTAATACCATAAATTTCGCCTTTGCAGGCGGCCATAACGCGGTTAAGCGATTCCTAAGAGGAATTTAGAAAATAGGGAAAAAAAACGATGGCAGGGCTGCGGAGGACTGCGCAAAATCTCCCGGGACTATTGGGCGAAAGCGATTCTGCTTGAAAAGCGGTGATTTTTGAGGTATACTTTTATTAGGAAGGAAAAGGTTAAAAAACAGCCGATAAAGGTTACCCTGGCAGGTAACCAGCGGGTAAACCGTAAGAGCTGCGAGAGGTAAGAAGGTGATGCGAAAAAGAAAAAGCTCACCTTTATCGGCCGCAATTATAAGGAAATAAGGCATCCGGAATTTTCTGGGTGCTTTTTTGTTATGGCAAAAAAGATCCTGCTTATAGATGATAATCGCCTGACCAGAGAAATCAACGGCTCTGTCCTGGAGCAGGCCGGCTATAAAATCGTTAGCGCAGGCGATGGCAGCCAGGGGCTTAAGAAGCTGGAAGAGGAAAAAATAGATTTGATTATTCTGGACCTGATTATGCCCGGCATTGACGGATTTGAATTCCTTAAGCTCTGTAAGAAGAATCCGCTGACCCAGCATATTCCGGTAGCGGTCTTAACCATACGGGATTCTCCGCAAGACATAGAGACGGCAAAGAGATTAGGGGCTGAGGTCTGTCTGATAAAGCATAAAATGCGCCCAAAGGCTCTTTTGGACTCGGTAAGGATAATTTTAGGCGAGTGACATTAGTTAATGACATTTCTTGAGTTAGTAAAGAGAAGACAGAGCGTCCGAAAATACCTGCCCAATCCAGTCCCCAGAGAAGTTCTGGATAGATGCCTTGAGGCGGCCCGCCTTGCTCCTTCAGCCTGCAATTCCCAGCCCTGGTCATTTATTATAGTTGAGGATGAGAAATTAAAAAATAAGCTTGCTGGTGAGGCATTTTCCGGAATCTATTCTTTAAATTCTTTTGCCGGGAAGGCGCCGGTAATCATTGCGGTAGTTACGGAGCGCTCGTCGTATCTTTGCCGCCTGGGCGGCTATTTCAGGGGT
>Ga0155356_106_pt1 | contig 16638 bp, 13 predicted proteins | sample RifCSPhighO2_02_FD_106324 | JGI IMG/M metagenome (GOLD analysis project Ga0155356, IMG submission 106324) | Omnitrophica WOR_2 bacterium RIFCSPHIGHO2_02_FULL_46_37
CCTTGGGATATGGGCCAGATTATCAAAAAGATAGAATCGTCAGGAAATAAGAATATCTTAATCACAGAAAGAGGAGTAAGCTTTGGCTACAATAATTTAGTTTCCGATTTAAGGGCCTTGAGCATAATGCGGGACTTTGGCTACCCGGTAATTTATGACGCCACGCACAGCGTCCAGCTTCCGGCAGGCAAGGGCAGTTGTTCAGGCGGAGAGCGCAGGTTTGTCGCCGGCCTTAGCCGGGCCGCGGTTGCCTTTGGCTGCGACGGGCTGTTCTTAGAGGTACATGAGCACCCGGATAAGGCGCTTTGTGACGGCGCGAATACGATTTCTTTGAAGGACTTAGAGATTTTATTAAAGCAGATAAAAAAGATTGAAAATGTGCTATGATTATTAAACGCGCAAAAGAGGTATTCAGGTTAGAAGCAGAGGCAGTCTCGGCTTTAGCAAAAAAGTTAGATGATAATTTTGTTAAAGCTGTTGAGGCAATCTCTAACTGTAGAGGAAGGGTAGTGGTTACCGGCATGGGAAAGGCAGGGATCATCGGCCAGAAAATCTCCGCTACCCTCGCCTCTTTAGGCACCCCCAGCATCTGGCTGCATTCTGCCGAGGCCGTCCACGGAGACCTGGGCCGGGTTACTAAAGAAGATATTGTTATTGCCCTTTCCAATAGCGGCGAAACTGAGGAGACCAAGAGTTTAATTCCGGTATTGAAGAAAATAGGGGCAAAAATCATTGCCGTAACCGGAAATAAAAATTCAAGCCTGGCAAAATTCTCAAATCTGGTTTTGGATGTTTCGGTTAAAAAAGAGGCCTGTCCCCTGGGGCTCGCTCCTACATCGTCCACAACTGCGATGCTGGCAATGGGAGATGCCTTAGCAGTGTGTCTGGTTGAGAAGAAAGGTTTTAAGGAAAAGGACTTTGCCCTCTTTCATCCGGGAGGGGCGTTGGGCAGGAAGCTTCTTTTAAAGGTTGACGATATCATGCGCAAAGGAAAAGATAATCCTATTGTTAATGAAGAGGCAATCGTCAAAGATGTGCTTTACGCTATTACTGAAGCCAGGGCCGGTTCGGCATCGGTGGTAAATAAATCCGGGAAGCTTAGCGGCATATTTACTGACGGCGACCTGCGCCGGCACTTAGAAACAGATGCCAACTTAAGCCGGAGAAAAGTCAAAGAGGTTATGACTAAGAACCCGGTTACCATCCTGCCTGAGAAATTGGCGGTTGAGGCCCTGAGGATTCTGGAAGAAAGAAAGATAGACGAGCTTCCGGTGGTAGATAAAAAAGGCAGGCCGGCAGGGCTTCTGGATGTGCAGGATGTCCTGCGGGCAGGGCTGGTTTAAATGCAGTTAGCGCTTGACAGTTCACAGTTGAGAGAACGGATTAAAAAGATAAAACTGCTTATCCTGGATGTTGACGGGGTGCTTACCGATGGCAGGATTATCTATGATTCCCAGGGAAGGGATTCCAAGTTTTTCAACGTCCACGACGGTTTAGGGGTGTATCTTTTGAAAAGGGCCGGCATTAAAACCATACTTATCACTGCCAAAGGTTCAAAGACAATAAGACACCGGGCAAAGGATATGCAGGTGGAGGAGTTTTATCAAGACATCTTTCCCAAGACCAGGGTTTTAGAGAAAATCTTAAAAAAACACAAGGTCCATAAAGATGAGATTTGCTTCATTGGCGATGATTTGGTGGATTTGTGCATTATGAAAGAAGCGGGGTTTCCGGTTGCTGTGGAAAATGCTGCTCAAGAGGTCAAAGATACAGCTTGCTACATTACCCGCAAATCAGGCGGCAGAGGTGCGGTCAGAGAGGTTGCCGAACTTATTTTAAGGACGCAAAACAGGTGGGAGGAGGCAATCGCGATATACTAAGTATCATTAATGAGCCCTTTCCTTGACAATGAGGCCTTACGTGATATTATATCCAGAATATAAATAATGAAAAAGCTCTCTTTCATTTTTGTTTTCCTGCTTGGTTTAAGTTTTCCTCTTCAGGCGCCCGGCCAGAGGCCGGCTGCGCAGAAACGAGAGCCTCAAGCTCAAGACCCGGAGCAGAAGATGCTGGATTTCTCTTTGGTAGGTTATACCCAGAAGGGCAGGAAATCCTGGGAGGTAATCGGGAAATCCGCAGATATTTTTTCTGACATCGTGCGCTTGACCAGCGTAAATGCCAATGTCTATGGCGAGGAGGAGAATATAAACTTAGTCGGAGATAAGGGCGCTTATGATAAGACAAGCGGCAAGATGCATTTGCAAGATAACGTAATCATTACCACGCAAAGCGGCGGCAGGCTGATTACTGATTCCTTAGACTGGGACCGGGCCTCCCAAAGGGTCACCACGACCGATGTCGTCAATATAGAAAAGCAAAATCTGAAAGCGCAGGCTAAGGGCTTAGAAGGCCAGCCGAATTTAAAAAAGGTATTTTTAAAAGACGATGTTACAGTTGAGCTCCAGGAAGAGCAGGGCGCGGGCGACGCGCCGCTTTCAAGCAAAGAGCCGACCGTGATCACCTGCGATGGCCCCTTAGAGATTGATTACGAGAAGGAAATCGCCATCTTCAATACCAATGTAAAAGTAAACCAGAAGGAGCAGGGCGACATGTATGCGGATAAGATGGAAGCGTATTTTGATTTTAAGAATAAGAAAATCCTTCGTATAAAATCAATGGGAAACGTAAAGATAGTTAAGGGCGAAAATACTTCTTACAGCGAAGAAGCTGAATACTCCGCTGCCACCAAAAAGATGGTTCTCACCGGCAGGCCGCGCTTAGTTATTTATTCCGAGGAAAAGTTAGTTGATGCACCTTCTGGAAACTAAAGGCTTAGAGAAATCTTACAACGGCAGAAAGGTTGTCTGCGGCGTTGATATCTTAGTTAAGAGAGGCGAAGTGGTTGGGCTCCTGGGCCCAAACGGCGCAGGCAAGACCACTACCTTCTATATGATCGTGGGCATAGTTTCTCCTGATAAGGGAAATATTGTCTTTGATAACGAGAATATAACGAAACTGCCCATACACGAGCGCAGCCGCTTAGGTATCGGGTATCTGGCCCAGGAAACCTCGGTATTTAGAAAACTGAACGTAGAAGATAATATCATGGCTATCCTGGAAACTCTGCCTTTAGCTCCGCGCCAGCGCTCTAAAAGGCTCAAAGGGCTCCTAGCTGAGTTAAACATCGCTCATCTTGCCAGGTCAAAGGCCTATACCTTATCCGGCGGCGAGACGCGGCGCTTAGAAATTACCCGGGCGCTGGTGACCCGGCCGTCTTTTATACTTTTAGATGAACCGTTTTCAGGCATAGACCCTATTGTTGTTTCCGAGGCGCAAGGCATCATCCGGGAATTAAAGGCAAAGGGCCTGGGCGTATTGGTTACCGACCATAACGTGCGGGAGACGCTTTCCATTACTGACCGGGCGTATCTGATTTCTGACGGTAAGATTTTAATCTCAGGAACAGCCCAGGATTTGATTGACAATCCGCAGGCGCGCTCAATTTATCTGGGTGAGAAGTTTCGGATGTAAATTAGTTTCACCTTGTTAACCTCGTAGGTTAACAAGGTTGGCCAGAGAGGGGAGAGGAGCAGCGGGTGAAAGTAGAAGCCAAAAAAATAGATGCAGGCAAAGTGCAGTTAGATATTGAAGTTCCGGCTGAGATAGTCAATAAAAAGTTTGCTCAAGTTTACGAGAGCATAGGTAAAGATGCCAGGATACCCGGCTTTCGTCCCGGCAAGGCGCCCCGGGATGTTTTAGAGAAACATCACGGACGCTTAGCCAGGGAGGAGGTCATAAAGAATCTTATCCCTGAGGCATACAGGGATTCATTAGAAAAAGAGAAAATCAGCGCAGTAGAGTTACCAGAAATAAGCGAGGTAAAATTAGAGTCAAATATCTTATCTTTTAAAGCAGTGGTTGAGGTGAGGCCGGAAATAAATGTGAAAGATTATAGGCATATGAAGCTAAAATACAAGAAAATCACCGTGAGCACGGATGAAATTGAAAAGGCCTTAAATAACCTGAAAGAGGCGCATAAGGCGCAAGTTATTGATGAAAGATTTGCCAGAGGTTCAGGGTATAGAACTGTTGAAGAAATGCGCGCGGCTATTGAACGGCAGTTGTTTGTGCAGAAAGAAAATGACCAAAGGTATCATCTGCAGGAGGATTTGCTAAAAGAGATTTTAGCAAAAGTTAATTTCAGGATCCCTCCTTCTCTGATACAGCGCCGGCTTGAAGAATTAGTGTATGAAGCTAAGATGCAGTTGTTAAGACGGGGGATGGCCCAAGAGCAGGTTGCGTCCAAGGAAGAAGAGCTAAAGAAAGAATTGCGTCCGGAAGCAGAAAGCCAGGTGAAGACGTTTTTGGTTTTAGAGGAGATTGCCAAGAAAGAAAATATTCCCTGCGATGAACATACGTCGCAAGGGGTAATTGAGTTTTTATTGGGTGAAGCGCAATGGGTTGAGGAATAGGAGGAAAATATGGAGATAAGAGCGCAGACATTGGTCCCCATGGTGGTTGAACAGACAGCGCGCGGTTTTGAGCGGGCTTATGATATCTATTCACGCCTGCTTAAAGACAGGATTGTTTTTATCGGCACGCCTATTGATGATACGGTGGCTAATCTGGTTATTGCCCAGATGTTATTCTTGCAGATGGAAGATGTAACTAAGGAAATCAGCGTCTATATTAACTCGCCCGGCGGCAGCGTTACCGCCGGCCTCGCGGTGTATGATACGATGCAGTTTGTCAAATGCGACGTAGCCACTTACTGCGTAGGCCAGGCAGCCAGTATGGCCGCGCTCCTCTTAACCGCAGGCACCAAAGGCAAACGATTCTGCCTTCCTCATTCGCGGGTTTTAATTCATCAGCCCTGGGGCGGGGTGCAGGGTCAGGCCGCGGATATTTCCATCCAGGCAAAGGAAATCCTGCGCCTGCGCGATAGAATAAACGAGATTTTGAGCCATCATACCGGTCAACCCTTAGAAAAGATTCAAAAGGATACCGATAGAGACTATTATATGTCCGGAGAAGAGGCAAAGAGCTATGGCTTAGTTGATGAGGTTATTGCCGGGAAGAAGAAATAATTTTAGTTCACTTGAGTTCTTGAGTTAACTTATTTAACTCATCAAACTCTATGAACTCTATGAACTCAAGTAACTCAACTAACGAGAGAGGAATTGTTATGCGAAAAACTTATTTATTAACTCCCGGCCCGACGCCGCTTCCGCCTCAGGTTTGCGAGGCATTAGCCAGGCCGATTATCCATCACCGCACTCCGCAATTCCAGGCGATTCTTAAAGAGGCGGTGGAAGGGCTGAAGTATGTGTTTCAGACAAAATCCGATGTTTTTATTTTGTCTTCTTCAGGCACCGGAGCAATGGAAGCCGCAGTAGCGAATCTGCTCTCACCCGGGGATACGGCAATTACTGTTGAAGGCGGAAAATTCGGCGAGCGGTGGACCGAACTATGCTATGCCTATAGTGTTCATACCGAAATAATCAAGGTTGAATGGTCAAGGGCGGTAAAGGCCGAAGAGATAAAAGCGAAATTAAAGGCAACCAAGGCAAAGGTTGTTTTTACTACTCTTTGCGAGACCTCAACCGGAGTCACTACCGATATCAAATCAATTGCTGAAGCAGTAAAAAATAGCGAAGCTGTTTTAGTTGTGGATGCCATCAGCGGCTTGGGAGTCATTGATTTAAAGACGGATGAATGGGCCGCGGATGTGGTGGTAAGCGGATCCCAGAAAGGCCTGATGCTCCCTCCGGGGCTTGGTTTTATCAGCATAAGCCAAAAGGCCTGGAAATTGATTGATACAGCCAGAAGCCCGCGCTATTATTTTGACCTGCGCGCGGCCAAAAAGGCCTGGGCTCAGGCCGATACGCCTTTTACTACTCCTGTATCTTTAGTCGTAGCTTTAAATGCCGCATTAAAGATGCTTAAGGAAGAAGGGTTAGAGAACGTCTTTACCAGGTGCAGGAAAATGGCTGAAGCGGTAAGGGCCGCGGCCAGCGCCCTGGGATTAAAATTATATGCCGATGCCTCTTGCGCCTCAGAGGCCATCACGGCAATAAACGTTCCTTTCGGCCTTGACGGTGAAAAGTTGGTTAAAACGATGCGCGACATTTACGGCGTAACCATTGCCGGCGGACAGGCCGAATTGAAGGGTAAAGTTTTTAGAATTGCCAGTATGGGTTACCTCAACGAATTTGATATAATCCTGGCTTTGTCCTGCTTAGAGAAGGTTCTTTATCAGATGGGATATAAATTTGAGTTAGGCGCGGGAGTCAGGGCAGCGCAGGAAGTATTTTTAAAGTGAGGCAGCAGCAAGGAAATGTCTAATGACGAAATCCGAATGGCGAATTATGGTCATTCATTCGGGATTCCTGCCTGCCGCAGGCGGGCGTCATTAGAAATTCGGCATTAACAGGGTATTAGACACATTATACGAGAGGGTCTCCATGAAAATCCTAATCAGCGATCATCTCAGCGAGGAAGGAATAAAGCTGCTAAAAGAAGTTAAAGAGTTTAAGGTTGAGGTAAGAACCGACCTTAAGCCTGAGGAGTTAAAAGAAGCAATCAAGGATTATCATGCCCTGGTTGTCCGCTCAGCCACGAAGGTTACCCGGGATGTTATTAACGCGGCGGTCAAACTTAAGGTTATCGGCCGGGCCGGGGTGGGCCTGGATAACGTGGATTTAGAGGCGGCAACTAATAAGGGAATTATTGTGATGAATACCCCTGCCGGAAATACCATTTCTACCGCCGAGCATACAATGAGTATGCTCCTGGCGCTGTCCCGGAATATCCCTCTAGCCGACCTTTCTCTAAAATCAGGAGAATGGAAGCGCTCAAAATTCATGGGAGTTGAGCTCTACGGAAAAACCATGGGAATTCTCGGCTTAGGCAGGATTGGAACCGAGGTTTCTAAAAGAGCAATTTCCTTTGGAATGAGAATAATTGCCTATGACCCGTTTCTTTCCCGGGAAATCGCTGAGGCGCTGGGAATAGAGTTAGTTGAGCTGAAGGAATTATTTAAGCGCTCAGATTACATCAGCGTTCACGCTCCTTTGACTGATGAGACAAGGCATATCATCTCGGATAAAGAGCTTGCCTTGATGAAAAACGGGGTGCGGCTGATTAATTGCGCCCGGGGCGGGATAATTGACGAAGAAGCGCTCTTAAGGGCCCTGGACGCTGGTAAGGTTGCCGGAGCCGCCCTTGATGTCTTTGAGAAAGAGCCGCCTGATTTTTCATCCCCTTTACTAAAACACAAAAATGTGGTGGTTACTCCGCATTTAGGCGCATCTACAAAAGAAGCGCAGGTTAATGTAGCGATTGAAATTTGCGAGAGCGTGCGTGATGCGCTTTTAAATCAGGGCATTAGAAACGCGGCTAATTTTCCCTGCCTTGCGGCAGAAGTTTGCGCTCTTTTACAGCCCTATATAAATTTAGGCGAAAAGTTAGGGATGCTCGCATCTCAGCTTTTTGAGGGAAGGATAAGAGAGTTGAAAATAAATTATACCGGTGAAATTATTAAATATGATTTAAGCCCTTTGACGATGGCGATAGTAAAAGGATTGTTTACCCCGATTTTGCAGGAGACAGTTAACTATATCAATGCCAGAAGCTTGGCCAGGGAACGCGGCATAAATATATTGGAATCAAAATCAGAGAGGGAAGAAGATTTCACTAATCTTGTCTCCTTAGAGGTAGATGTTGAAGGAAAACTCCGCAAAGTAGCAGGGACATTATTTACCAATAACGAACCGCGGATTGTCAATGTTGATGGCCTATATGTGGAGACGATTCCCAAGGGGCATATGCTTTTTCTGGAGAACTGGGATAAGCCGGGGGTAATCGGCAATTTAGGCACATTGATGGGTAAAAACAAAATTAATATCGCCGGGATGACCTTTGGCCGGGATAAGCCGGGCGGCAAAGCTGTATCCGCCCTGAACATCGACGGCCCGGTTTCCGCCAGGATTCTCGGGGAGATAAAAAAGTTAGACAATATCCTATCGGTGAAGTTAGTGAAATTGTAGGAAGATAACACAAACGCATTTAAAACTTTACCCGTATGTTTTGCTCGGACTTATACACTTTGCGCAGAACTGCTCGCCAAACCCCAGCGTGGTTTGGCTTCGCTGCCACCCTGTTTTTTATCTTCGTGGCTTGCGGCATCTGTTTTGCTTTGCCCGAGCTTTCCCTGCCCCAGGGAAATGAATACAATTTAGGCAGATTAGAAGAAGGTAAAATCTATGCGCGGGGTTTTTCCATTAAAAATATCGGAGATGATGAGCTCAAGCTAAAGGCGGTAAGGGTCGGCTGCGGGTGCACCACGATTACCTATCCTAAAAATAAGGTAAGGGTTTTACCCAATCAGGCCATAGAAGTAAAATTCACTTTTAATACCGAGGGGATGGAAGGTGAACATACAAAATATATTTATATAGAATCTAACGACCCTGATGAACCAATAATTAAGGTGAAATTAATCTGCAATGTAGAACGTCAGTCTGCGGCCGTAATCAGCCGTTTTCTTTCCTTCGGATTATTCACCGTGCTGGGAGCAGGGCTTATAGATGGCTTTAATCCTTGCGCCTTCACCGTCTTGGTATTCTTTATCTCATTTCTAAGTTTTGTGGGATACCGTAAATTAGAGCTTCTGGTCCTGGGGGCAGTCTTTATCTTTTCAGTTTTTGTTACCTACATACTCATAGGTATTGGCCTGTTTAAATTTATCCAGTCGCTTGAGGTATTTAGTTTATTGTCCAAGATTATTTATCTGGGCACGGCGGTCTTAGCCATAATTTTAGGAATCTACAGCCTCTATGACTGGTATATCTATAAAAAGACAGGCAACCCGGAAGAAATAAAATTAAAATTGCCACAGTTTATTAAGAAGAAGATTCAGCGGATTATTCAGGATACTACTCGTAACAGGAGGCGCACGCTCATAGATTTGGCAATAGCAGTTTTTGTCAGCGGTTTCATCGTTTCGCTTCTGGAGTCCGTCTGCACCGGGCAGACCTATGTGCCGACCATTGCCTATGTCCTGAAAACCTCCTCCTTGCGGGGAAAGGCATTCTTTTATTTAGCGCTTTATAATCTGATGTTTATTCTGCCGCTGGTAATTATCTTTCTGGCTGCCTTAAGAGGCGTTACTTCTGAAATGTTTTCTAAAATGGCCAGAAGGCATTTGCAAGCGGTAAAGTTATTAACCGCGGCTTTATTCTTTTTACTTGCCTTTCTTCTTTTTATTGCTAAGTGAGGGTTTTAAGATGAGTTTGTTATTAAGAATTTCTTTTCTGGTTTCCGGTTTCTGGTTACTAATTACTAATTACTGTTTTGCCGAAAAAATAACCATTCTCTATACCGGGCAAACCCACGCCTCGCTGTATCATTGTGATTGCCCCAAAGAGCCGGATGGAGGAATAGCCCGCAGGATGACTAAGCTCAAGGAGCTGCGCTTAGAAAATCCTCAGGCGCTCCTGGTGGATTCCGGCGGTTTTTTTGCCGGCGGAATGTTTGATGAGCACAGCCGGGGGGTTGAGTTGGATAAAGTCCGCAATGAGATTAATCTAAAGGCGTTAGAATTAATGGCTTATGATGCCCTGAATGTTGGCGACGATGAATTTAATTTTGGCAAGGACTATCTTTCTCAGAAAATGAAAGAGTCAAAGGTGCCATTTTTGTCCGCAAATTTAAAAGCGGGAAAAGCTAGCCCCTATTTGCTCAAGAAAATAGGAAAGACGAATATCGCAATCATTGGATTGACTAACGATGAGGCCAGGGCAAAATCAGGCGGCCTGGAAATTGAAGAGGCGCTTTCAGCTTTGGCAAAAAATATTTTATTGGCAAAGAAAAATAAGGCGGATCTGGTTCTGGCGCTTAGTTATTCAGGTGAGGAAAAGGATAAGGAGCTCATACGCAAAGTCAAGGGTATTGATATCCTTATTTGCGGCCGGCCCGGGGATAAAGCTGATGCCTTTGATAAAGTTGATTCTGCTTACATTGTCCGGTCGGCTTGGCAGGGGAGGCGTTTAAGCAAAATTGATTTTGAATTTGAGGACGGCGTAATCAAGAATTTTAAATTAGAGCAAATCCGCCTATCTAACCAGATATCCGATGCGCCTGAAATTACTAAGCTCCTGCCTGAATGTTTTGCGGATTCCGATTGCCAGAAAGCCGGGCAGGCAGGCAGCTGTAATAATCCGGCTAAATTAGAAGCGAAGTGTATTTACCAGCAAACGAAGCCGCTCTCCCTTCTAATCATCCAGCCGAAAAACGTCCGTTCCTCCAATCAAGAGCAGTTTATCGGCTCTTTAAAGAACCTCTTCCCCGGCTTAGCGCCGGACTATATAGATGCCGATTCCAAAATCGGCCAGTCGTGGCTCAATAAAACCAGGACAAAGCTGCTGCCGGTGTATTTGTTGGCCAAGGAAATAGATACTACAGCCGGCTTCAAAAACATCAAAGAATTCGTAGAGTTGCAAGAAGGGGATTATTATTACATCAGCCCCCGCTTAGCCGGCGGTTCTATCTTTGTAGGCAGGAAAATAATCCCGAAAAGGCTTGATGTGTTTATAGGAACAAAAGGCAAAGACGTTGAAGGGATTTTGTCGGTCTTAAAAGAATTGCAAGCCAAGCATAAAGAGCTTAAGGTTAACATCCATTTTCTGGCGGTTGAGGGAGAAGGCGGCTTCAGTGTCCCGGGCGGGCTGTCTGAACTGGAAGAAGACATCCGCCAGGCCTGTGTCCGGCATTATTATCCGGTTAAGTTCTGGGATTATGCTTTATGCCGGGCCCGGAATCAAGAAAGTTCCTGGTGGGACCTCTGCGCTGAGCAATTTGGGATTAATGCCGGCGCGATCAAAAAATGCAGCCTCTCCCGGGAAGGCCTTGGCTATTTAAGAGAAAACACCAGCTTGAATAAAGAGCTTGAGGTGGTCAATGGCCCGACATTCTTAGTGAACAATTATGAGATCTTTTCCGCTAAAGGAATTCCCAAGGTTGAAGATTTAGAGAAAAGATTAGGCATGGCTCGCCTCTCGGCGAAGCCGAGGGGAGGGGAAAGGCAATGAAACAGCCAAAGATATATATCATTGACGTGACTAATCGCGACGGGGTGCAGACCTCGCGCATCTGCCTCTCTAAATTGGAAAAGACAATGTTAAATTTCTATCTTAACCAGATGGGCATTTATCAATCAGAGTTTGGCTTCCCGGTAACCCATCATGAGACGAATTATCTTAATGCCAACCTGGATTTGGCTCAAGGCGAGGTCCTAAAACCTATCCGCTTAAGCGGCTGGCTCAGGGCAACGCGAGACGATGTCAAGGAAAGCTTTAAGCGGGTGCCTAAATTAAAATATGTAAATCTTTCCATCTCTACCTCTGACCAGATGATTATCCATAAGTTTAAGGGTAAGCTTGACCACGGCTCGGTAATTAAGGAGATGGTTGAAGCGGTAAAGTTAGCCAGGAAGTCAGGCGCAGAGAGCGTAGGCGTCAATGCCGAAGATGCCTCAAGGACGCGGATGGATTATCTGGTGGAATTTTCTCTTGCGGCAAAAGAGGCAGGGGCAGAGAGGATCCGCTATTGCGATACCTTAGGATGCGACAGCCCTTTTACAATTTACGAGCGGATAAAACTCCTGAGCGAAGCGGTAAAGATTCCCATAGAAATCCATTGCCATAATGATTTAGGGCTGGTGATCGCTAATTCCATTGCCGGAGCCAGGGCAGCCATTGACAGCGGAGTAGACGCCTTTATCAATACCTGCGTCAACGGTATGGGGGAGCGCGCCGGCAATGCGGATTTGGTGAGCGTAATCCTGGCGATAAGATACAGCAATGGCTTTGAAGGAAAGTATCATCTTGACGAGAGGGTAAATCTCAAGACGGCCTGGAAGCTCTGTAAGTATGCCTCCTACGCCTTTGGGGTGCCTATCCCTATAAATCAGCCCGGGGTAGGGGCAAATGCCTTTGCCCATGAATCCGGAATTCATGCCGACGGCGCCTTAAAGGACAGGAAAAATTACGAGCTCTATGATTTTGAAGAGCTGGGAAGGGGCGAACCGGAAATCATTGAAACCGGCAGGAAAATTACCGCGGGAGAATATTCCGGCATCAAAGGTTTCAGGAATGTTTATGAGAAGTTAGAGGTTGAGTTTAAAGACGATGGCCAGGCGACTCAGATATTAGAATTGGTCCGCTACGCCAATGTCCACAATCAAAAGCCTCTCGTAGATGACGAACTAAAGTTTATTGCCAAATATCCGGATATTGCCCGCAAGATATTCACCATGACGCTATAGTTAAATAGAGATGCCAAATACCGTAATCGTAGGTTTGCAATGGGGGGACGAAGGCAAGGGCAAGATTATTGACCTGCTTGCCAAAGACGCTGACTACATTGTGCGCTACCAGGGGGGCAATAATGCCGGGCATACCGTGGTAGTCAATGGAAAAAGCTACATCTTCCATCTTATCCCTTCGGGAATTTTGCATAAAGATAAGGTCTGCCTTATCGGTAACGGAGTTGTAATAGACCCTGAAGCGCTATTAGAAGAACTCAGAAACTTAGAGAAAGAAGATCTATATTTCAAGGAACGCCTGAAAATATCTTCACAAGCGCATGTAATCTTTCCTTATCATAGAATTTTAGACGGCCTGCGCGAATCAAAGAGGCGCCTTAAAATCGGAACTACCGGAAGGGGTATCGGGCCTTGTTATGTTGATAAAGCAGCCCGCTGCGGAATACGTATAGGCGACTTATTCAATCCCGGGATTTTTACCCAGAAATTAAAAGATAATTTGTTGGAGAAAAACGAAATCTTCAGAAAGGTCTTTAAACACAAGGGTTTTAAGTTCGCGGCTCTTTATAAGCAATATTCAGGCTTTGCCAGGAAACTAGAGCCATATGTCTCTAATGTGCCGCTGGTCTTAAGCCAAGCGCAAGAAGAAGGCAAGTCAATTCTTTTTGAAGGAGCCCAGGGGGCATTTTTGGATATTGATTTCGGGACCTATCCTTTTGTTACTTCTTCATCAACAACCGCCGGAGGGGCCTGCATCGGCGCCGGTATCCCTCCGACAAAGATAGATAAAGTAATCGGCGTGGTTAAGGCCTATACTACACGGGTGGGCGAGGGTCCGTTTGTAACTGAGTTTAAGCCGCCGTTAAATGAACTCATCCGCGAAAAAGGCAGGGAATTTGGAGCCACCACCGGAAGGCCCAGGCGCTGCGGCTGGTTTGACAAGGTGATGGTGAAGTTTTCCTGTTTGGTAAACGGCGTATCAGAAGTGGCGGTAATGAAGTTAGACGTTTTGGATGAGCTGAAGACGATCAAAATCTGCACCGCCTATAAATATAAAGGAAGGACTTTTGATGAGTTTCCGTATGATCTGGAGGTCCTCACCAGGGCTAAGCCGGTTTATGAAGAACTTCCGGGCTGGCAGGAAAATATTAACCCGGTGCGCTATTATGCCGAGCTGCCTATGAATGCCCGCCGCTATTTAGACAGGCTCCAGGAGTTATTACGCATAAAGATTTCTTATATTTCAGTAGGTTCTAATAGAGAAGAAACCATAATTCGCTAATGGCTTATGCCATATGCGATAAGCAATAAGCGATAAGCAAGGAGAGGGGGGATTTTAAAGGATGAATTTATTATGGATTGTGCCGTTTAGTTCTCTTCTGGCGCTGGGTTTTGTGATTTATCTCATCTTTAAAGTGGTCCTCCCCAAAGACCCAGGCACAGAGAAAATGCAGGAGATTGCCCGCTTTGTTTCCGAAGGCGCTTTTGCTTATCTCAAGAGGCAATATTCAGTAGTGGCGGTATTCTTTGTCGTAGTTTTCTGTATCCTTTTATGGCTGGCATTAAAGGGGTATCTGGTTATCTTTGTGCCTTTTGCTTTTTTAAGCGGCGGATTTTTCTCAGGCCTATCGGGCTTTATTGGTATGACTATTGCCACTAAAGCCTCCAGCCGCACTACAGCCAGCGCCAGAAATAGCCTGAATTCCGCTTTGCGGGTGGCCTTTTCCGCGGGAAGCGTTATGGGCTTAACCGTAGTGGGCCTGGGATTATTAGATTTAAGTATCTGGTACTATCTTTTGGACTGGTATTATTCTACGCATCCGCTGTCCATTGGCACAGATAAAATCGCAGCGATTACCTCTACGATGCTTTGTTTTGGGATGGGGGCTTCAAGCCAGGCATTATTTGCCAGAGTTGGCGGCGGCATCTTTACCAAGGCCGCTGACGTAGGCGCTGACCTGGTGGGCAAGATTGAGGCAGGCATCCCTGAGGATGATCCGCGAAACCCGGCAGTTATCGCGGATAATGTCGGAGATAATGTCGGTGACGTTGCCGGAATGGGCGCAGACCTCTATGAATCCTATGTGGGTTCCATTGTGGCCACATCGGCCTTAGGCGTTGCCGCGGGCCTGGGTATCGCGGGGGTTATTGTTCCGATGGCGCTCGCCGCAGTAGGCGTAGCGGCATCAATTATCGGGACATTCTTTGTGCAGACAAAAGAACAGGCATCTCAAGGGGCGCTGCTTGCAGCTTTACGCCGCGGGGTCTTCGTAAGCGCCGGGCTCATTGCGGCGGCGGCCTTTTTCTTAGTCAAATGGATATTAGGCGCGCAGAACTTAGGAATTTACTGGTCGGTAATTTCAGGATTATCCGCCGGCATAATCATCGGCGTAGCCACCGAGTATTTTACCTCTTCCCGCTACCGGCCAACCAAAAGAATCTCTGAGGCGGCTCTTACCGGCCCTGCCACCGTAATTATCAGCGGTATTTCCGTGGGTATGCTTTCAACAGTCGTTCCGGTTGTGCTGGTAGGGCTGGCGATACTTGTTTCATTTTATTCATCAGGAGGAGCGAACAATTTTAACTTAGGGCTCTACGGGATTGCAATTTCCGCGGTGGGCATGCTTTCAACTCTGGGCATTACCTTAGCTACCGATGCCTATGGGCCCATTGCGGATAATGCCGGAGGCAATGCCCAGATGTCGCACCAGCCGCCCGAGGTAAGAGAACGCACCGATGCCTTAGATGCCCTGGGCAATACTACTGCCGCCACCGGCAAGGGCTTTGCCATTGGCTCTGCGGCTTTAACCGCCCTGGCCCTCATCGCCGCCTATAAGGACCAGGTATTTATTTTAGGCAAAGATTTAAAATTGGATATGCTGGATCCGCGCATACTCGTGGGTTTATTTCTCGGGGGGATGCTTCCCTATCTATTCTGTTCCCTAACTATGCAGGCAGTAGGACGAGCGGCAGGCAAAATTGTCATTGAAGTCCGGCGCCAGTTCAAAGAGATTATCGGCTTATTTGAGGGAAAGGCCAGGGCAGATTATACCCGATGCGTCCGCATCGCAACTGCCGCCGCCCAAAAGGAAATGATCGCTCCTTCGCTTCTCGCAATTTTGGCGCCGATTATTGTCGGGATGCTTCTTGGTGTTGAGGCCGGGGTGGGTTTGTTGACCGGGGCAACGGTTTCCGGATTTGTCCTGGCGATAATGATGGCGAATTCAGGAGGGGCCTGGGATAACGCCAAGAAATATATTGAAGAAGGAAATTTCGGCGGAAAGGGCTCGCCCAGCCATAAGGCGGCAGTGGTAGGAGATACGGTAGGCGACCCTTTTAAGGATACTGCAGGGCCTTCGTTAAATATTCTGATTAAATTAATGTCTATGGTTTCCATTGTTTTTGCCGGATTTATTGTTAAGCATACGTTGATGAAATAATTCAGATCCTTCCCCCGCAAAGAGCGGGGTCAGGATCAAGGGAAAGTCTCATTAATGAGACTTTTCCTTGACAAATTTTTTGTTATGTATACAATAGCGGGAGCAAGTTTTAAAAACAAGATGCAGAAAGGGTTCCCAGAGAAAGGAGAAAGGGCGATGAGAAAGTTTAGTTTTATTTTTTTAATATTAGCATTCGCGGCAAATATTTGTATTCCGGTAAGTTTTTCCGCACCGACCAATGAACAGTGGGGTATCATTATGAATCTTTCCGGCAGGCAGCGTATGCTCTCTCAGAAGATGACCAAAGAAACGCTCTTGGCAACTGCCGGCATCAATGCCGAGGAAAACCGTAAAAATTTAAAAGAGACAATGGCTTTATTTGATAAGACCTTGAAAGGGCTGCGGGACGGCGATACCTCTTTGAATTTACCGCCCTGCGAGAATGAATCCGTCGTGGCACAGTTAGATAGAGTAAATCTGTTATATGATGAAATGACTCCGTTATTAACTAAGGTAAGCGAAGGCGGGGTTCTTTCTCCGTACGAATTGCCGTCGTTAGCCAAACTCAATACGCCTATTTTAAATACTATGGATGCAGCGGTGAAAATGTTTGAGCAGGAGGCAGGTAAAGTTTTAACCAAGGATCCAACCCTGGCTTTGGTAATTAACCTTGCCGGTAAACAGCGAATGTTGACTCAGAAGATGTCTAAGGAGTCGCTTTTAAAGTATCTTAAGATAGACGATATTGCCAACGGTAAATTACTACGGGATACCAGCGCGCTCTTTGATAAAACCTTAAAAGGATTAAAAGACGGTGATAGCGAACTCGGACTCCCAAAGACCGATGACGCCGCTATCAAAGCCCAGTTAGAT
>Ga0155356_117_pt1 | contig 16272 bp, 13 predicted proteins | sample RifCSPhighO2_02_FD_106324 | JGI IMG/M metagenome (GOLD analysis project Ga0155356, IMG submission 106324) | Omnitrophica WOR_2 bacterium RIFCSPHIGHO2_02_FULL_46_37
GTATCGTTGATATCGCTAAAAATAAACTGCCCAAAAAACAAAAGGCAGAAAGAGCGCGGCTTATATCCATTGATGGACAGAAACGAGAGGACTTCCCTAAACCGCTAATTTCAGTTCAGCCGCCAAAGCTTGAGCCGGTGGAGGAGGTATTCCTCGCCCTGGTTTTAGGGACGCAGGATTATCTGCGTAAAAATGGTTTCCAGAAGGCGGTTCTGGGTTTGAGCGGGGGCATTGATTCAAGCTTAGTAGCGGCAATCGCCGCTGAGGCATTAGGAAAAGAAAACGTGACCGGCATAATCTTACCCTCAAAATTTAATTCCCCGGAAAGCTTTGACGACGCGGCGGCCCTGGCAAATAATCTAAGAATAGAACACAAGGTTATCTCGATCCAGGAGATTTTCCAGGCCTATCTTAAGATTATGGAACCTCATTTCTTAGGCAAGCCCTGGAACGTGGCTGAGGAAAACCTCCAGGCGCGCATCCGGGGGAATATCCTGATGGCGCTTTCAAATAAATTTGGCTGGCTGGTCCTGACCACCGGAAATAAAAGCGAGATGAGCGTCGGCTATGCCACGCTCTACGGAGATATGGCCGGCGGATTCGCGGTGATTAAGGATGTGCCGAAAACACTCGTCTATAAGCTGGCGGAGTTCTATAATCAAAAATCCGCATGGGAAGTCATCCCCCGGCGGATTTTTGAGAAAGCGCCCACTGCGGAATTGAAGGAAAATCAGAAGGATGCCGATACATTGCCCGAATATGCAATACTTGATCCGGTATTAAAATACTATGTAGAGCAGGATTTATCCGTTTCGGAAATTATTAAGAAGGATTTTAGCAAGGGAGAGGTTTTAAAGGCCGTGCGCATGGTGGATAAGAGTGAATATAAGCGCAGGCAGTCGCCGCCGGGAATAAAGATTACCCCGCGGGCATTCGGCAGGGACCGCCGGATGCCGATTACCAATAGATTTAATGAAGCCGTGATTTAGATGTTTAATCCCGTAAAGATCAAAGAAAATTTATACTGGGTGGGCGCGATTGATTGGAATATCCGCACCTTTCACGGCTATACCTATTCAACGCACAGCGGGACAACCTATAATTCTTACCTTCTCATTGACGATAAGGTTGCCCTTATTGACGGCGTGCATATGAATTTTTTTGAGGAATGGCGCTCACGCCTCAGCCGGGTTATTGATCCGAAAAGAATAGATTATTTTATCTGTAACCACGTTGAGCCAGACCATTCAGGAGCAATCCCGCAGATGATGAAGTTAATGCCGCAGGCAAAAATAATTACTAATCAAAGGGCAAAGGATGCGCTCTTAAAACATTATTTTACCTCCTGGAATTTTGAACTTGTGAAGACCGGCGATATATTGAAGCTGGGAAAAAAGAGGCTTAAGTTTATTGAGGCGCCGATGATACATTGGCCGGACAGTATGTTTGATTACCTGGAGGAAGACGGCATTCTTTTTTCCAACGATGCCTTTGGCCAGCACTACGCCAGCTTAGAGCGTTTTGATGACCAGGCAAGCTTAGAGCTGCTCATGGATGAGAATGCCAAATACTATGCCAATATCCTCTGGCCATTAAGCCCGATCATTTTGAAAAAGCTCCAGGAGATTAAGGCAATGAATATTCCGCTGGAGATGATTTTAACCAGCCACGGCTTAAGCTGGCGAAAGTATGCGCATAAAGCAGTAGAATCGTATATTAACTGGGCAAAGGGAAGCGCCTTGCCGAAGGTCTTAATTGTCTATGATACGATGTATTATTCTACCGAGAAGATGGCTTTAAGCATTTTAGAAGGTATTCTTTCAAATGGCATCGCCGCCCGGCTGTATCGCCTGCCGCTATCGGATATGGGTGATATTATCAAGGAATTCTTAGATACCAAGGGAATTCTGCTCGGTTCTCCGGTGGTCAACAATGATATATTGCCGACAGTAGAAAAATTTTTATTTGAGCTCAAAGGTTTGCGCCCGCTGAATAAAATTGCCGCCTTCTTTGGTTCTTATGGCTGGATGAAGGAGCAGGCGGCAAAATATGTAGAGGGGACAATGAGGCAGGCTGGGATAAACATTGCTCTTCCGGCATTAAATATAAGGTATGCGCCGGCGCCTGAGGAACTAAAGCAGTGTTTTGACTTTGGCCGGAAATTTGCCCTTGAGGTGAAGAATGGAAACCAACGAAATAATGCAGGAAAGGCTCGCCAAGCTTAAGGCGCTGGAGCAAAAAGGGATAAGGCCATATGGGGCATTGCCGAAATTTAGCGGCGCAATGTCCATCACCAATGTCCTGAGCTGGTTTAAGGAAGGCGCCCAGGCCATTGTCTGCGGCAGGCTGAGCGCTAAGAGAGAGCATGGCAAAGCCGTATTTTTTGACCTCAGGGACCAGGAGGCAAAGCTCCAGGTTTATCTAAAAGAAGATGTCTTAAGTAAGGAAGTTTTCCAATTATGCGCGGGCTTAGATATCGGGGATCTGCTGTTAGTTGAAGGGGAGCTTTTTAAAACCCGCACCAATGAGCCGACGATAAAAGCGCTGAATATCCGTTTATTATCCAAGTCCTTAAGGCCCTTGCCGGAGAAATGGCACGGTTTAAAGGATATTGAAACCAGATACCGCCAAAGATACATAGACCTCATTGCTAATTGCGAGTTGCGCAAGATTTTCATCCAGCGCGGTAAAATTATTTCCGGCATCCGCAATTATTTAGATAAGAAAGGCTACTTAGAAGTAGAGACACCGATGATGCACCCTATCCCCGGGGGAGCAGCCGGCAGGCCCTTTAAGACGCACCATAATGAGCATAAGATGGATTTATATTTAAGGATTGCCCCTGAGTTATATTTAAAACGGCTCTTAGTAGGCGGGTTTGAGAAGGTTTATGAGCTCAACCGTAGTTTTCGCAATGAGGGTGTCTCAACTAAGCATAATCCTGAGTTTACCATGCTTGAGGCCTATAGCGCATACAGTGATTGTGAAGGGATGATGACTTTAACCGAGGAATTAGTTATTGAGGCGGCAGGTCAAGCCGGGTTGGGTTTAAAGTTTGAATATCAGGGCAAGGACATAGACCTAACTCCGCCGTGGAAGAGATACTCTTTTGCCGAAGTGGTTAAGGAAAGATTCGGGATTATACCCGAAGATTCAGCGCAGGCGATGCTGGCTAAGTTGCAGGCAAAAGGCAGGGCATTGAATGAGAAAAAGCTCAGCCGTTCTCAGGTGGTAAAATTAGTTGAGGATATGCTTTCGGAAGTCACCGACTTTTCGCCGGCTTTTTTTACCGATTATTTTTCTATCCTTTGCCCGCTGGCTAAGAATAAACCGGATAATCCCTATATCTCCGAGAGATTTGAGCTTTTTATCGGCGGTATGGAAATAGCCAATGCCTACTCAGAACTCAATGACCCCAGAGAGCAGAGAAAGCGGCTGGAAGAAGAAATAGCTGAAAGCCGGCAGGAGCCGGAGCAGCTAAGAATGTTTGACGAAGATTTTATCACCGCTTTAGAATACGGAATGCCGCCTGCCGGCGGCTTAGGCATTGGCATAGACCGGTTGGTAATGATTTTAACGGATCAGCCGTCAATCAGGGATGTGATTTTGTTTCCTCTTTTAAAGCCAGAGGGCAAATGAGGGCAATTTTCTGGATAAGCTGGCGTTATTTATGGGGCAGGCGCAGCGAGCGTTTTGTCTCTTTAATCAGCATTATCTCAATCTTAGGAGTGGCGATTGGGGTTGCCGCGCTGCTCGTGGTTCTGGCAGTGATGTCCGGTTTTGATAAGGATTTGAAAGAAAAAATCATCGGGAACTACTCGCACTTAGTGATTGAAGCGCATCCGGCGATAACTGATTATCATCAGATTTTAGAGCGTTTAAGCAAAATTGAGCATATCGTTGCCGGCAGCCCTTTCCTCCAGAGCCAGGCGCTTTTAGAGACAAAAGAATCTGCCCGCGGGATAGTAGTGCGCGGGATTGATTTGGGCTTAGAGTCCAGGGTGACTGATATTAATAAGTATTTGGCCGGCGCCGCGAAAGATTTTGATGGCGGGGTATTTATCGGCAAGGAATTGGGCTACGCCTTAGGCCTTGGGTTAGGGGATGAGCTGGTATTAGTTAATTCCAAGGGAAGAAGATTCAGCCTGCCGGTCAAGAGGTTATTTGTTTCCGGGATGTACGATTTTGACGCCAACGTTGTTTTTATTGACTTGCTCAAGGCGCAGGAGATTTTTGAATTGGATAAGGCAGCCAGCGGTATAAGTATAAAAATTGATAAGTTGTTTTTGGCAGACGCAGTCAAAAATAAGATTCAGGGCGCCCTGGGAGTTAATTTTTATGTGAGGACCTGGATTGAGCGCAACAGGAATTTCTTTGCCGCTTTACAATTAGAAAAAATCACGATGTTTATCATCTTGGCCTTAATTGTCCTGGTTGCCGCCTTTAATATCGTCAGCACCCTGGTGGTTATGGTTACGGAAAAGACCAAGGATATCGGAATATTAAAAGCAATCGGGATGAGCCCGCAAAGCATCCGGATGATTTTTACCTTAGAGGGGTTGTTGATAGGATTCTCAGGCATTATTCTGGGAAGCGGAATCGGCGTCTCCTTATGCGTATTACTCAAAAAATACCAGTTTATAAAATTACCTCCGGATATCTATTATTTAGACCGGCTCCCGGTGAGCTTAGTCTTATGGCCGGATGCGGGAATGGTTATCATCGCCGCATTTTTTATCAGCCTGCTCTCAACGGTTTATCCGGCAAAAAAGGCGGCGGATTTAAACCCGGTTGAAGCCCTGCGCTATGAGTGATGTCTTAGAGGCAAGAAATATCAATAAATATTATACTAACGGCAAGGAGAGGCTCCATGTCCTAAGGGATGTAAGTTTAAAAATTGCCAGGGGGGAGATTATCTCGCTTCTTGGGCCCTCAGGCGCCGGCAAATCAACGCTGCTTCATATTCTGGGAGGTTTGGATACGCCGACAAGCGGCGAGATTATTTTTGAGGGAAAGGCCTTTAAGAATTTATCGCAGTCAGAGTTATCCGGCGCCAGAAACGAAGCAGTCGGATTCGTTTTCCAGTTTTACCACCTTATGCCGGAATTTACTGTCTTAGAAAATGTGATGATGCCGGCGCTGATCAGCCGCACGGCGGACAGGCGAAAGCAATTGTCAAAGACAGCCCTGGGATTATTGGAAGAATTGGGGCTAAAAAATAGAATTAAGCATTTCCCCGGGCAGTTATCCGGCGGGGAACAGCAGCGGGTGGCCATTGCCCGGGCTCTGATGAATATGCCGAAGCTTTTGCTTTGCGATGAGCCAACCGGTAATCTTGATTCTGAAAACGGAAGGCAAATCTGCCAGCTGCTTAAGAAGCTAAACCTTGAAAGGAAAATGACCATTGTGCTGGTGACCCATAATTTAGAGGTAGCTGGTTTTGGTTTTAAGGTGTATAATATTACAGACGGAAAATTAGCGGCAGCGTAAATAAAATGCGGAGGTTTGCCAATGAAGGTCTATATCAACGGAAAATTTTACGAAAAAAAAGATGCAAAGATTTCGGTCTTTGACCACGGTTTTCTTTACGGAGACGGAGTTTTTGAAGGGGTCAGGTCTTATAACCGCCTGGTCTTTAAATTAAAAGAGCACATTGACCGTTTATTTGAATCAGCGCAAAGTATCTGCCTTGAGATTCCCTTAACTAAAGAGCGGTTGGTTAAGGCAGTCCGCGATACCCTGCGAGTGAATAAGTTAGATAACGCGTATATCCGTTTAATTGTTTCGCGGGGCGAGGGGGACCTGGGATTAGACCCCCGTAAGTGTAAAGGCAACGCCAGCGTGGTTATTATCGCCGACAGGATTGCCCTCTATCCCCAGAAGCTTTATAAAGAGGGTATGGAAATTATTACCGTGCCGACGATCAGGAATCTTCCCGAGGCGCTTAACCCCCAGATTAAGTCATTGAATTATTTGAATAATATCTTAGCTAAAATTGAGGCGATCAACTGCGGTTACGAAGAGGCAATTATGCTTGATTCCTTGGGCTATGTTGCAGAATGCACCGGGGATAATATCTTTATTGTCAAAAGAAACGAGCTCTATACGCCTCCGCAGTGTATGGGAACTTTGCGCGGGATAACCCGGGATACCATCTTAGAGATTGCTTCAAAAAAAGGCATTGGCGTGCACGAACATGTGATTACCCGCCATGAGGTCTATATTGCTGATGAGTGTTTTTTAACCGGGACCGCGGCTGAGGTTATTCCGGTGGTAAAAGTTGACGGGAGAAAAATCGGAAGCGGCAAGCCCGGAAGTTTAACCTTAAGGCTGATAAGGGAGTTTCGTAAGAGCACCAAGAGAGAAGGGATAAGGTATTAATATGAACGGGGTGAGCTATGGTATGTGATATCTGCGCCGTTAATCCTGCGACCGTGCACTTAACCGAGATTATTGATGAGCAGATGACGGAGCTGCATCTCTGCGAGGAATGCGCCAAAACCAAATCCATGGATATGGAACAGCAGTTTGGCCTGGCTGACCTCCTGGCAGGGTTGTCCGATGTGGGCAAGACCCTGGTGGAGGGCAAGGAAATCATCAAGTTAAAATGCCCTAACTGCGGCATAAGCTACGAAGATTTCAGAAAGATGGGCCGCTTGGGCTGCAGCGAATGTTATAATTCATTTCGTAAATATTTGATGCCGCTTCTGAAACGCATCCATGGCTCAAGCAGGCATTATGGAAAAATTCCGCTGGCGATTGTCATGCCGGCCCAGGGAAAGCCCGAGCTCGCAGAATTAAAGACAAAGCTTGAGAAGGCAATCCGGGATGAGGAATTTGAAGAGGCAGCGCGTATCCGGGATGCGCTTAAGGAGCTGGAGAAGAAAGGGCCGGAGAACAAAGAGTGACATTAGATAATCTGATAAATCATACCAGCGAATGGCTTAAGGGCACAGGCCCTCATTCCGATATTATTATCTCAAGCCGCGTACGGCTGGCAAGAAACCTGCAGGGAAGGCTCTTTCCGCAATGGGCAAGCAGGCCTCAGGCCGAAGAAACAATGAATATGCTCAAAGAGGCGGTCCAGCGGGTAAATTACCTTGAGAAAACCACCTTTTTCAGGCTTTTAGAGATGGATAACGTGGATAAGCAGTTCCTTGTTGAACGCCATCTGATGAGCCGGGAGCAGGCTTCCAGGCCGGATTCCAAAGCCATCGTCATTGACGATGAAGAGATTATCTCCCTTATGCTCAACGAAGAAGATCACCTGAGGATGCAGGTGATGAAATCCGGATTTGATTTATTGGGGGCCTGGGAGATAATGAACACCATTGATGACGCTCTTTCTAAAGAACTTAATTACGCCTTTTCTCCGGAGCTGGGATATCTGACTGCCTGTCCAACCAATGCCGGAACCGGGATGCGCGGTTCGCTGATGCTGCACCTGCCGGCCCTGGTGATGCTGCGCACCATTGATAAAGTTCTTTCCGCGATCGCAAAACTCAGTTTTACCACCAGGGGGCTTTACGGAGAAGGGACCCAGGCGATCGGCAATTTCTTTCAGATTTCTAATCAGGTTTCATTGGGCCATAACGAAGATGAAATTATCAGCAATATCAACGGGCTCATCCGGCAGATAATTGAGCATGAAGAACAGGCGCGCAATACGCTCTTAAAACAGCAGCGGGCATTATTAGAAGACAGGGTTTGGCGCGCCTTCGGAGTGCTCAAAAGCGCTTACATCATCTCCTCGCAGGAGACCACCGAGCTTTTATCCATGGTGCGCTTAGGTTCTGATTTAGACCTGGTGAAAGATATTGACCGCAGGACCATTAATGAGCTTTTTCTCTTGATTCAGCCGGCGCACTTACAAAAATTGGAAGGTAAGAAACTTAACGCTCAAGAAAGAGATGTCAAGCGGGCAATGATAATCCGCAGTAAGTTGGCAGGGGGAAATAAAAATTCGTAACTAATTATAGAACCGGAGGAATAAACTATGTTTAACCGTTTTACTGAAAGGGCGAGGAAGGTAATTATTCTGGCTAAAGAGGAAGCCAGGCGTTTTAACCACGATTATATCGGAACCGAACACATCTTGTTAGGGCTTATCCGCGAAGGAGAAGGAGTCGCGGCAGCGGTATTAGAAAAGATGGGTTTAGACCTGCAGACTATCCGCTTAGAGGTGGAGAAGGTTGTCCAGCCGGGCCCCACCACCCAGATACTCGGAGACATTCCCTTTACGCCCCGGGCAAAAAAGGCGCTTGAGCTGGCGGCAGAGGAAGCCCGGGCCTTAGGCCATAATTATATCGGCACTGAACATATTTTACTGGGTTTGATCCGCGAAGGAGAATCTGTTGCCTCCCAGGTGCTGCTGAACTTAGGGCTGGATTTAGACAGGGTGAGAAATGAAGTCCTGAATGTCCTGGGCGCGGTAACTCCCGGCTTCGGCCAGCAGCCGCAGGCTGCTCCCGGAAAGCCCAGGACCCCCGCGCTTGATGCCTTTGGCAGGGATATTACCCAGGCCGCCCAGGAAGGCAAGCTTGACCCGGTGATTAACCGCAAGAATGAAATTGAGCGGATTATCCAGATACTCTCCCGCCGCACCAAAAATAACCCGGTGCTTCTGGGCGAGGCCGGAGTGGGAAAAACTGCAATCGTGGAAGGCCTGGCCCAGGCAATAGTCAGCGGCAATATCACGGAGAATTTACGAAAAAAGCGCATCATCGTTCTGGATTTGGCTTTGATGGTTGCCGGGACGAAATACCGCGGCCAGTTTGAGGAGCGCATCAAGGCAGTGATGGAAGAAATTAAACGTTCTCAGGACGTAATCATTTTTATTGACGAGCTGCATACCTTAGTGGGTGCAGGCGCCGCAGAGGGAGCGATTGACGCCTCAAATATCCTGAAGCCGTCTTTATCCCGGGGCGAAATCAGGTGTATCGGCGCAACCACGCTTGATGAATACCGCAAATATATTGAGAAGGACGCGGCCCTGGAAAGAAGATTCCAGACCATAATGGTGGACCCTCCCAATGTGGAACAGACCATTGAAATCCTTAAAGGCCTGCGCGAGAGATATGAAACGCATCATCGGGTAAAATTTCCGGATGAGGCCCTGGAGGCAGCGGCAAAGCTGTCTGACCGCTATATCTCAGGAAGATTTTTACCGGATAAAGCCATAGACATGATTGATGAGGCAGGCTCCCGGGCGCGCTTAGATGTTTTGGTGGTGCCTGCGAATCTTAAAGAATGGGAAATCAAGGTTGAAGAGCTCCGGAAGGAAAAAGAGGCGTATATCAAGTCCCAGGATTTTGAAAAGGCGGCTAATCTTCGCGACCAGGAGCGCCAGGCGCGCTTAGAGCTTGAGCGGCTGAACAAAGAATGGAACGAAAAGAGGGATGAGGTCAGGGCCGTGGTAGATGCTGAGGCAATTGCCAAAATTGTAGCCCAGTGGACCGGAATACCTCTTTTCCGGCTGGAAGAAAAGGAGGGGGAAAAACTGCTTAAGATTGAGGAAGGGCTGCGTAAGCGGGTTATCGGCCAGGAAGAAGCAATCTCGGCAATTGCCCATGCGGTGCGCAGGTCAAGAGCCGGGATCAAGGACCCGCGCCGGCCTATCGGTTCATTTATATTCTTAGGCCCTACCGGTGTCGGGAAAACCCTTCTGGCCAGGGCCCTGGCTGAGTTTATGTTTGGCGATGAAGAGGCATTAGTGCAATTGGATATGTCTGAGTATATGGAAAAGTTTAATGTCTCCCGCCTCATCGGAGCTCCGCCGGGATATGTCGGCTATGAAGAAGGCGGACAGCTTACTGAGAAGGTCAGGCGCAGGCCTTATTCGGTAATCTTGTTGGATGAAATTGAAAAGGCGCACGCTGATGTGTTCAATTTACTCTTGCAGGTTTTTGAAGACGGCCGGCTCACCGATAGTTTCGGCAGAAAGATTGATTTTCGCAATACCATCGTGATTATGACCTCCAACGTGGGCGCGGAATTAATCCGCAAGCAGGGCTCTATCGGGTTTAAATCTCAAGCGGAAGAGTTGACCTATCAGGAGATGAAGGAGAAGCTTCTGGAAGAGGTCAAGCGGACCTTTAAACCGGAATTCTTAAATCGTATTGATGATACCATTGTCTTTCGGCCGTTGGTTAAAGAAGATCTCCATAAGATTGTAGAGATTGAACTCGGATTTCTTAGAGAAAGGCTGAAAGAACAGAAGATTGCCCTGGAATTAACCGAAGGGGCAAAGGATTTCCTGATTGAAAAAGGTTTTGACCCGGTATTCGGCGCCAGGCCATTAAAGCGGATAATCCAGAGATTTATTGAGGATCCTTTAGCCCAGGATATCATCTCTAAGCGGTTCCTTGAAGGCGCTCAGGTAAAGGTAGATAAGAGGAATGATGCGCTGGTGTTTGAATAAAAATCAAAAATCAAAATCCAAAAATCCCTGCCTGACGGCAGGCAGGAAAATTACATACCAAAATCCAAAATTTAAAATTTTTGGGATTTACATTGTCATTTTGCTCTTTGATTTTTTGATTTTGAATTTGATAATGCCGACTGATATTGTTTTTGCCATTGAGAGCAAGACCTTTGACGGTAGAATTGATTTTTTGCATAAAGATATATCTTTCAGCCTGGATTTAAAGGATAATGGTAAGTTAGAAGTTTCCGGAAACCTTGAAGGAGAAAGATATAATCTTAAGCTCAAGTTAAGGCACCTGAAGTTTGGAAGGAGCGATCTCTCCACTGATTTCTATGCCAGCGGTGTAATTCTAAAAGGGGCTGATGGCAGGATAAAGTCCATAAAGGGAAAGGCCTGGACCCAGGCCTCTTTGCTTAATTTTAAACCCCTGAAAGAATTTGCCGCGGATTACGGATTAAAAAACGGCCGGCTTATTATTGATGCTCTTTCCTGGGCAGATTTTGGCCTTACCGGATATATTGAGAAAGGAAAGGCCGTTCATAAAAAAGGCAATTCATTCTTGCACTTAGAGGCTGATTTGTTTCTGACGATTAAAGAAATGCCGCTAAAGGACTTAGCCGGCCTCCTGGGAATTAGTCCCGAAGATATAGAATTAGCCGGGATTGTCTCAGGCGTTGCCAGAATAAAAGGCCCGCAGGATGCGCTAAAAATTGAGGCTAAGCTTAACGCGCAGGATGGAACAGTTTCCTTAGTGAAGTTTAAAAACGCCGCGCTTGACTTAGAGGGAATCTGGCCGGTATTACGCTTTGTCCATTCCAGGATTAACGATATTGAGGGAGTTGCCTATGAACTAAAAGGAAAATTTAACGCTAAGAAGCTTTCGGAGCTTAATTCTGCCGACCATCAGGTAACGGTCAATTCGGCAAATGAGGCAGTGCGTTTTCAGGATTGGGTAATCAAGCGTAAATTAGGCAGAGGGCAGGAGATGCTGGAGGCGGCATATCCGCTTAAGAAAAACCAGGCGCTAAAGATGCGTATTAAGAATGAGGAAGAGACCCTGGGCTGGGAGAAGACGGTAAAGTTTTAACAAGATGGTGGCCATAGTTCAAAACTTAGGGGCAAGGTTAGTTTATCATATTAACTATGTGGGTGCGCTCACGAAATTATTTTTTCAGACCTTATACTGGACCTTTGTCCCTCCCCTCAAGCGCGAAAGAACATATCAACAGGCAAAACGCATCGGGTTAGAGAGCCTGTCTATTGTTTCGCTGGTGTCCCTGTTTATCGGCATAATCCTTGCTTTGCAGACTGCCTACCAGATGCAGAAACTTTCCAGTGAAATATACATCGCCAATATTATCGCTTTATCGCTGGTGCGGGAATTAGGCCCGGTGATAACCGGCCTTATCCTGGCCGGAAGATGCGGCGCGGCAGTAACCGCGGAATTAGGCACAATGAAGGTTACCGAGCAGATTGACGCTCTGGAGACCCTGGCGACGAATCCGGTAAAATATCTGGTGGTTCCCCGCTTTCTCGCTTTTACCTTTATGCTTCCGGTGCTTACCTTATATGCCAATCTCATTGGGATTATCGGGGGATATCTTATTTGTGTGTATCGCTTAGGGATACGCTCCAGTATGTATATCCATATGACTTTTGATGCGCTGCAGATTAAGGACTTAGTTACCGGTTTGATTAAGACCCTCGTCTTCGGCATTATCATTGCTATGGTGGGTTGTTTAGAGGGAATGCGCACTGAAGGCGGCGCTGAAGGCGTAGGAAAAGCGACTACGGTATCGGTGGTGACGAGTTTTATTTTGATTATCGCGGCGGATTGCATCTTTACGGCGATATTTTATTTTATTTTTCCATAGAGCACTAGGCGCCTTATGTTAATTGAGATCAAAAATGTATATAAGAATTTTAACTCTAAAAGAGTTTTAAACGGTACCAGTTTGACCATTAGCAAGGGCGAGACCAAGGTCATCATCGGCCGCTCAGGATGCGGTAAGAGCGTTTTGTTAAAGCATATTATGGGAATTTTGAAGCCGGATAGCGGAACAATTGCCCTTGATGGAAAGAATTTAGCTGAAATTTCCAGCAAGGAGCTTAATCGCTTGCGCATGCGTATGGCAATGGTTTTCCAGGGAGGAGCGCTTTTTGATTCTCTGACGGTAGGAGGAAATGTCGGCTTTGCCTTGTACGAATATTCCCAATTAAGCAGCAAAGAGATTGAAGAGCGCGTTGAGGAATCGCTCTGTAACGTTGAACTCTGCGGCATCCATAAGCTTATGCCATCAGAATTAAGCGGAGGAATGAAAAAGCGCGTGGCTATTGCCAGGGCTTTGTGCGTGAGGCCTGAGGTGGTGCTCTATGATGAGCCGACCACAGGCGTTGACCCCATAACCGCTGACAGCATCAACGAGCTGATCCGCAGCCTGCACGATAAACTCAAGATGACCTCCATCGTGGTTACTCACGATATGAAAAGCGCTTATCGGGTAGCGGATAAGATTGCCATGCTCTATAACGGCAAGATTATCGCGGAGGGAGCTGCCGACCAGATACAAAATACGCATCATCCGGTTGTCTATCAGTTTATCAACGGCCTGGCGAAAGGGCCGATTACCGAAACAATTGAGAAGTTTATTTAAATGAGGCCACAACTTACGCCTGCCTGCCGCAGGCAGGCGTAAGTTGTATGGCCGAATTTACCCCGCCTTTGGCGGGGTTCAATTCGCACAATCAAAGAAGCGTCTCAAAGAAGATTGACTTATGTCGTCCTTCGGACTCCATAAGTCAAGCGCTCATTAAAGGAGATAAATATATGACTGCTAAATCACGTATTGAATTGGGAGTTGGTATATTCATTGTTGTCGGCTTAATTATTCTGGTATCATTCGTATTTTTAATCAGCGATTTTCAGTTTATAAAGCCGGGTTATCAATTTGATGTTGTTTTTGGCTTTGCTAACGGTTTAAGAGAAAGCGCTCCTTCCCGGTTTGCCGGCGTGGACATCGGAGAGGTAAAGGCATTACGGGTTTTTTACGATCCCCAGACGTTGAAGACAAAGGTGAGGGTGCGCGTCTGGGTCAACGAGGATTCCCGGATACCCTCAGATTCACAGGTTTGGATTAACACCTTAGGTTTATTAGGAGAAAAGTACTTAGAAATCATTCCGGGTGAGGACTACAATGCGCTGGTTAAGGCAGGCGATACGATTATCGGGCAGGATCCGGTGGCCATGGCAGAGATAACTGAGGAGACCAAAAAATTGGTTTTAAAGATTGAACAGGCAGCCGGAGGATTAAATGACCTGCTGGCGAGAATACATACAGGCCAGGGAACGCTGGGTAAGTTAGTTTATGATGAGACGGTTTATCAGAATATCTCTGCGGTAAGCGGCGATTTAAAGGAGCTTACCGAAGACCTGAAACGCCATCCCTGGAAGCTGTTCTTTAAGCCAAAGGAGAAGCCGGTTAAGAAATAGATTGCTAAATTGTTAGATTGCTAAATTGTTTTTCCGCCTCTAAACAATGTAGCAGTTTAGTAATGTAACAGCGTAAGTTATGAAGACCAAGACTATTTTTAGTTGTCAGAACTGCGGTTATCAATCGCCAAAGTGGTTAGGCAGGTGCCCGGATTGTTCTAATTGGAATTCTTTTGCTGAGGAAGCATATACTGAAAGCAAACAAGCAGCCCGCCCCGCATATGCCGCCCTTAGCGATTTTTCCTTAAAGCCGGAGCCGGTGCTGCTGAAGGAGATAGAGAAAAAAGATGACTTGCGGCATAAGACGCAGATTGGAGAGTTAGACCGGGTATTAGGCGGCGGTATAGTTAAGGGGGCAGTTGTGCTTTTAGGCGGAGACCCCGGGATTGGGAAATCCACCATTTCTTTACAGCTCTCAAATCAGCTTTCTCAAACCGGCCTGAAGATACTCTATGTGAGCGCTGAGGAATCGGTGCAGCAAACCCTGATGCGCGCTGAGAGATTGGGCATTCTTGATTCGGAGCGGATTTATGTAGTCAACCAGACGGATCTTTCGGCAATCATTGAATATATCAAAAAAATAAAACCCGATGTGATGATTATTGATTCAATACAGGTGATTTTCAGCCCGGATATTTCATCAAGCCCGGGTTCGGTAAGTCAGGTGAGGGAGTGCTCCAATATTTTAACCCGCATAGCAAAGAGCGCGGACATTTCTATGTTTATTATCGGCCACGTTACCAAAGAGGGAGCTCTTGCCGGCCCGCGCATCCTGGAACATATCGTTGATACGGTGCTTTATTTTGAAGGCGAAAGGTATTCATCGTATCGCATCCTGCGGGCGGTTAAAAACCGTTTTGGCTCAACGAATGAAATCGGAGTTTTCCATATGGGATCAGGCGGGCTTGAGGAGGTCCAAAACCCTTCAGAGTTTTTTCTTTCTGAGAGGCCGCAAGACGCCCCGGGCTCGGTAATTACTTCGGTTCTGGAGGGAACACGGCCAATGCTCTTAGAAGTTCAGGCCTTAGTTGCCAGAAGCTCTTTTGGCTATGCCACCAGGCGCTCAGAAGGCTTTGATTATAACCGCCTCAACCTGCTGGTTGCTGTTCTGGAGAAGAGATTGGGGCTGCATTTAGAAAATGAGGATATTTTCATTAATATAGCCGGCGGCGTTACGGTGAAAGACCCTTCCTGCGACCTGGCTGTGGCTTTAGCGATTGTTTCCAGCTTTAAGGAGAAGATTGTTAAAAAAGACATCGTGATCATAGGCGAGGTGGGCCTGGCTTCCGAAATCCGCAGCGTTATCCAGCTTTCTTTAAGGCTCAACGAGGCGCAGAAATTGGGCTTTAAGCAATGTATCATACCGAAGAATAATTTAGATAAAAAGGATAGCTATGCTCTTGAATTGACTGGAGCCAGAAATATCCAGGAAGCAATGGAATATGTTTTTTAGAAAGGTGATTTTCTTGTTATAGGGAGGGAAAGGACAATGACATTATTATTCATCCGTTTTCTTTTTATCGTTGGTTCAATGCTAATCGGCTATCAGATAGCCGGCCCAAATGAGAAGGCCCTGGCGGGGGTGGCCATAGGCGGGCTGGTCGGGATAATGATTATTTTCACGGAAATCGGGATGCGCCGCGTATCGGTAAGAGGCCTATCCAGCGCTGTCTTTGGCCTGATTCTGGGGCTGATTATGTCTAAATTACTTTCAGATATCTTCATTCTCCTTAAGATTGAGCCGCAAACTCTCGCACTTATCCGCCCGGTGATGACTTTGATTCTTTGCTATATAAGCATGGCAGTTGCCATACGGGGTAAAGACGAATTCAATATCATCATTCCTTATGTGCGTCTCTCCAGGCAGGACCAGGTTGAGACGGTGGTGGTAGTGGATACCAGCGCCATTATTGACGGGAGGATTACCGACATCTGTAAGACCAGATTTATTGAAGGAAAAATGGTGGTTCCCAGATTTGTTTTAAAGGAGCTGCAGCAGATTTCCGATTCCGCAGACCCTATAAAAAGGCAAAGGGGCAGGCGCGGCTTAGAGGTGCTTAACACTATCCAGAAGGATATCGGTATTCCGGTTATCATTCACGAGGACGATTTCCCCGATATCAAAGAAGTAGACGCCAAATTGGTAAAATTAGCCAAGCTGCTGGAGGCAAAGATATTTACCGTTGATTTTAATCTTAACCGTGTGGCGGCGATTCAAGGGATAAAGGTTTTAAATATCAACGAACTGGCAAATGCCCTTAAACCGGTGGTATTTCCCGGTGAACTAATGGAGATACGGCTGCTCAAGGAAGGCAAAGAATATAATCAGGCGGTGGGTTATCTTGAGGACGGGACA
>Ga0155356_116_pt1 | contig 15441 bp, 17 predicted proteins | sample RifCSPhighO2_02_FD_106324 | JGI IMG/M metagenome (GOLD analysis project Ga0155356, IMG submission 106324) | Omnitrophica WOR_2 bacterium RIFCSPHIGHO2_02_FULL_46_37
CTAAACCGGACGCGAAAGGAAACCTGTATTTTACGCGCGATGGCCTTTATGTTTATGATGGTAAAACAGCCCGTAAATTATCGCTGGGTGGCCGCATGGATTATCCGGCTATAGGCGGCAGCGTGACTGCCGATGGCTCTATGATTTTTTATCGCCTGAGGGTAAGACCGCAAGCAGGAAATCCTGATGGCGACTGGGATATCTATTTTTCCCTGCGCCTTGGCGATGACCCCGCAATATGGAGTGAGCCTATTCCTGCAGATAAACGTAGCTTGTCAAGTTCCCGCCAATAATCCCTAAGTTTCTCCTATTTTGGTTCTTTCGTAATTATTGTGGAGTCTCTGTTTATTTTTGTGGTGTTTGTAGCGCCACAAATTGCATATAATAAAACAGTTTTGTAGTTAAACAAGGTGTAAAAGTCACTTTCTTGTGGTAAGATAATGCTATGTCTAAGCTTGAAAATTACCGCGAAATCAAGAAATTCTGCCTGAATTGGGGGGCGGATTTATTCGGGGCGGCGGATATCTCCGGGATGAAAGACGCCTTCTTAATCTCTCAAGAGGTTATTCAGCCTTTGAACAACGCCATCAGCCTGGGGGCGCGCGCCTCCCGGGAGGTGTTGGCGGAGATCCAGCAACATCCCACCAAGCTTTATTTCCACCACTACCGCACTATCAATATGTTTCTGGACCAGCTGGCCCTGCGCTTAAGCAATTACATCCAGAATCTGGGCTTTAAATCCCTGCCTATACCTGCTTCTCAAATCTTAGACTGGCAGAAACAGACTGCCCACCTTTCCCATAAGCATATCGGCTACCTTGCCGGATTGGGCTGGATCGGCCGGAACAATCTTTTGGTAAACAAGAATCTGGGCAGTCATTTCCGGCTGGTGACTGTGCTTACGGATATGCCGCTGAAATTAGACTCGCCGTCTAAAGAAGATTGTGGAAATTGCCGCGCTTGTGTGGTAATATGCCCTGTCAAGTCCATAAAGGAAAACCAGAGGGATTTTGACCATCAGGGCTGTTTTGCCCTGCTTAAAGAATTTCAGAAGCAAAAGGTTGTGGATCAGTACATCTGCGGTATATGCGTAAAGGCCTGCCTGCCCCCAGCGGAGCGCCGGGGCTTAAGCAAAAGATGAGCAAAACTGACAGTCATATTGAAGCCCTTTCCAGAATAGCTCAGGCGATTACCTCAGATTTGTATCTTGATGATATCCTGCGGCTCATTGTGACGGTAACCGCGCAGACCCTGGGTTCTAAGATTTGTTCGCTGATGCTCCTTGATGAGAAAAAACAGGAGTTAGTTATCAGGGCGACCCAGTCTATTTCGGAAAGTTATAACAAGAAGCCGCCTCTGAAAGTCGGCGAAGGCATAGCCGGAAAAGTTGTGCGGGAGAAGAAGCCGGTTACCGTCTATGATGTCACAGAAGAAAAAGAATATAAATACAAAGACATCGCCAGGAAGGAGGGGCTTGCCTCTTTATTGTGCGTTCCGCTTTTGGTAAAGAACAGAGCCATCGGCGTTCTCAACCTCTATACTTCCAAGCCCCACAATTTTAGCAGGAATGAAATCCATATGCTCACCGCAGTTGCCAATCAGGCGGCAATGGTTATGGAGAATACCGAGCTGATGGTGAAATCAAAAATTATTCAGGAAGAACTTGAAACCCGTAAGCTGGTAGAGAAGGCAAAGGGGATATTGATGAGGGAGCAGGATTTGTCTGAAGACGGGGCCTATCGGATGATTCAGAAATATAGCATGGATTCCCGTAAATCAATGCGCCAGGTTGCCGAGGCTATTGTTACCGCGCAGGCAGTCAAAGGGAGGTAGCCGCCGGTTGACCCGAGACCCGAGACAGAAAAAATGGATTGGAAGATTTTTCTTACCGCATTTGGAACGATATTCCTGGCTGAATTAGCTGACAAGACGGAATTTGCGGTATTTAGCTTGGTCGCTAAGACAAAATCCCCCTGGACGGTATTCTGGGGAGCAATGCTTGCCTTTGGCCTGGCAACTTTGATTGCGGTATTGCTGGGTGAAGTTGTAGCGAAGTTTATTCCGGTGAAGAGCCTGCGTTTTATCAGCGCCGGAGTTTTTATTCTGATTGGGATATTGACTTTATTAGGCAAGCTTTAAGCCAGAGGGCAATGGTGCGGCTTCCAATAGCCGCAACCATAAGCCAGAGGGCAATGGTGCGGCTTCCAATAGCCGCAACCATAAATGCAAGAGAAAGAAGCGGTAAAAGAAGCGGCAAAACTTATCGGAATATCTATTCGTACGGCGCCAAAAAGCGCAGGAGTTGATGATATAGCTTATAAGATACTTAGTGAGAGCGAAAAAAAAGATGTAATTTTAGAAACCAAACAGATTGTTAAATTTCTTTGCAAGGATAAGACACAGGATGAAAAAAGAGCTATAGAGTTAGAATGGCATAGCGACGCTGATGCGGTAGATAAGTCTGATTGTCTCATTCTGCTTGGGGTAAAGGGGCGTAAGCCGTTAGGATTGAATTGCGGCGGCTGCGGCTTTAAAAACTGTCAGGAATTTCAAAAGGCTAAGCCTCCAGAGACTATTCATATGCCAGGCCCATTTTGCATTTTCAAACTTTTTGATTTGGGTATTGCTCTTTCCAGCGCTGCCAAGACCGCCTCAAACTTAAATATTGATAACCGCATTATGTACAGAGCCGGTTTAGCAGGCTACAGATTAGGATTGCTAAAGGATTACAGCCCTCTTATGGCTTTACCGCTTTCAGCCGGCGGCAAGAATATCTATTTTGACCGTATAGAAAAGTTAGAGGCAAAGCAGTTGTGGAAAAAGATAAAAGAAGCGAGGTGAAAAAATGGATGAGATTTTAGAGATTTTGGAAAAGGATGCGCGCACGACTCCTGAAGAGATTGCCGGGATGACGAAGAAGGATGCCGCGAAAGTCAAACAGGCAATTAAGAAATACGAGAAAGAAGGCGTCATTCTAAAATATAAGACCGTGCTCAACAAAGAGCTTATCCGAAGCGAAGACGCAGAGGTTAGGGCGCTGATTGAAGTCAACATCGTCCCTCAAAAGGACCTGGGCTTTGATAAGATTGCCGAGAGGATTTATTCCTTTCCGGAGGTTGCCAGCTGTTACCTTATTTCCGGAACCTATGACCTTCTCGTAGTGGTAGAAGGAAAGAGTATCCACACGGTTTCAAGCTTCGTAGCGGAGAAGCTTTCCTGTATGGAAAATATCCGGGGAACCGTAACGCATTTTCTGCTGAAAAAATATAAAGAAGATGGCGTGGTTTTGAAGCGCAGGGAAGAAAATAAAAGAATAGCGATATCGTATTAAAATCCGTAACCAGTTACCAGTCTCCCGTAACGTTAATTACCGCGTCAATGACAGTTCGGCAATAAACTTAATATCAAAATGTTATGTTAGAATGTAATAGTTTTAGCAGATGAGCGACATTATTTCTAAAAAGGTTGAAAAGATGAAACCCTCCGGCATCCGGGCATTCTTTGATTTGGTGCTCGGGATGGAGGATGTCATATCGTTGGGTGTGGGAGAGCCGGATTTTGTAACTCCCTGGCAGATTCGCGAAGCAGGAATCTATTCTTTGGAGCAGGGTTTTACTTCCTATACCTCAAATAAAGGGCTCTATAAATTACGGCTTGGCTTAAGCCGCCATCTAAAAAATAGATATGGCTTAGAGTATGATCCGGATGACGAAATTCTCATTACTGTGGGAGTAAGCGAGGGGTTAGATTTGGCCTTACGCTCAATTATAAACCCGGGCGATAAAATCGTCATTCCTAATCCTTGCTATGTTTCTTACGGCCCGGTTACGGAATTGGCCGGGGGTATCCCTGTATATGTAAATACAAAGGACTATGGGTTTAAGCTTACGCCCCGGCTTTTAGAAAAATCTATTGATAAAAGGACTAAGGCGGTGCTCTTAAATTACCCTGCGAATCCAACGGGAATCTCCTACACTAAGAAAGAATTGGGCGAGCTTAACAAAATCATTCTAAAACATAAAATACTTTGCCTATCCGATGAAATCTACGCAGACCTGACCTATGATTTTCCGCACACCCCTTTTGCCTCGCTTCACCAAGCAAGGAATAATACAATTTATCTTGATGGTTTCTCTAAAAGTTACGCTATGACCGGTTGGCGGGTGGGTTTTGCCTGCGGCCCGCGGGAAATAATCGCCGCGATGACCAAAATCCATCAATACACTATTATGTGCGTTCCCATAACCAGCCAAATGGCGGCTTGCGAGGCATTGCATACAGGAAGGAAAGACATTGAAGAAATGAAACGCGAATATCAAAGGAGAAGAGAATACGTACTTGAAGGTTTAGGCCGCCTGGGCCTTGCCTGCCTAAGGCCCGCGGGGGCATTTTATGTGTTTGCCTGCATAGATAAGGCCGGATTAAACGCTCTGGAATTCGCCCGGAGATTACTGAAAGAACAGAAAGTGGCAGTTGTGCCGGGGAGCGCTTTTGGAAAGGGATTTGATAATTATATCCGTATCTCATATACCTCAAACTTTGATAACTTGAAAGAGGCGATTGAGCGAATCGGGGTGTTTTTAAGAACTGCGTAGGCGGCAAACCGCTGATTGGAGGAGCGATGGTTAAAAAGACAAAGCAGGATATTTTAAAATTAGTTAAGCAGCATAAAGTAAAGTTTATCCGTTTATGGTTTACCGATGTCCTGGGGTTCTTGAAAGGATTTGCGATTACCCCTGACGAATTAGAGGGAGCGCTTGAGGAGGGCATGGGTTTTGACGGCTCATCCATTGAAGGTTTTGCGCGGATTGAAGAATCAGATATGATTGCCAGGCCTGACCCCCATACTTTTGCGATTTTACCGTGGCGTTCAGGGCAGGATTATAGCGTTGCCAGGATGTTTTGCGACATTTACGAACCCAACGGCAGGCCTTTTGAAGGAGATCCGCGCTATGTCTTAAAGCGTAATTTAGCCAAAGCCAAACAGAAAGGCTTTACCTATAATGTAGGCCCGGAGTTAGAATTCTTCTATTTTAAAGATGCCCAGACCACTTTGCCTTTGGATCAGGGGGGATATTTTGATCTGGTGCCTTTAGACGTGGCCCAGGATTTAAGAAGGGATACCATATTTACCTTGCAGGCCCTGGGCATACAGGTTGAATACAGCCATCACGAAGTCGCCCCCAGCCAGCATGAGATTGACTTGCGTTATGCCGATGTCTTAACTATGGCGGATAATGTAATGACTTATCGGCTGGTAGTCAAAGAGATAGCCCGCCAGCATGGCGTCTATGCTACCTTTATGCCAAAACCGCTCTTTGGAATTAACGGCTCGGGAATGCACGTGCATCAGTCGCTCTTTAAAGGCGATAAGAACGCCTTTTTTGACAAGAATGATAAATATCATCTTTCAGGCCTGGCCAGGTCTTATACCGCCGGGCTGCTTAAGCACGCGCCTGAAATTACCGCCATAACCAGCCAGTGGGTTAATTCTTATAAGCGCCTGGTGCCGGGTTATGAAGCGCCGGTTTATATATGCTGGGCGCAGATGAACCGTTCGGCATTGATTCGTATCCCAATGTATAAGCCGGGTAAAGAAAAGGCGACCCGCATTGAGTACCGCTCGCCAGACCCGGCCTGTAATCCTTATCTGGCTTTTTCGGTTATGCTGGCTTGCGGCTTAGCCGGCATTGAGAAAAACTATAAATTGCCGGAGCCTGCCAGCGACAACATCTACCACATGAGTGAAGAAGAAAAAACCAAAGCCGGAATAAAATCATTGCCTGATGATTTGCTTGAGGCGATCCGGCTTAGCGAAGACAGTTCCTTAGTTAAGGAATGCTTGGGCGCGAGGGTTTTTGAATATTTTATTCGCAATAAAAAGATGGAATGGAATGAATATAAGGCGCAGGTTTCAGAATATGAGGTGAAGAAATACCTGCCAATCCTGTAAGATAAAACCAGCGTCAGGAGCGGATATGGCTTTGGCTATTGGAAGCCGCACCCTGCCTGCTTGAGCAGGCAGGCATTGCCCTCTGGCTTATGAAAAGGAGGAGATGTTTTCAGTGTTAGAAGAAAAAATATTGGAAGATTATAAAAAAGCAATGAAGGCTCGCGATGGCCTGAGGGTTTCCACCTTGAGCTTCTTGAGGGCAGAATTAAAAAATACCGCCATAGACAAAAGGCAGGAGAAGCTCAATGATATGGAGGTTGTCACAGTCATAAAGAAGCAGATTAAGCAGCGCCAGGACTCCATTGAAAAGTTTAAGCAAGGCAGCCGCCAGGATTTGGTGGATAAAGAGACAAGAGAGTTGGAAATTCTAAAGTCATATCTTCCGCAAGCCGTGCCTGAAGAAAAGATTAAAGAGGCGATTGAGGAGGCGCTTGCGGTAACCGGCGCAAGCGGGCTTAAGGATATGGGAAAGGTAATGAAGGAGCTCATCGCGCAATTTGCCGGCAGGTGCGATAATAAATTAGTCAGTGAGCTCCTCCGGGAAAGATTATCCCGGGCCTAAGCTGGTGGTAAAGCAATGCCTGCCTGCTTGAGCAGGCAGGGTGCGGCTTCCGAATAGCCGCAGCCATAAGAATGTCTACTGTAAGAGAGCTGATAAAGATTTCACATAAAATTGCCAGAGAAAAAGGCTGGTGGTCTGGAGAAAGGAATGACGGCGAATTGATTGCCTTGATGCATTCCGAACTTTCTGAGGCGCTTGAGGCATTGCGTAACCATGCCAAAAAAGACGAACTTGCCGAAGAATTGGCGGATTGCTGTATCAGGATATTTGACTACTGCGGAGCGCGCCGGATAGACCTTCAGCAGGCAATTAAGAAAAAAATCAGGAAAAACCGCCTGCGGCCGCATCGCCACGGGAATAAGAAGTTTTAAAAAATGTTTATCCACGCGGTATTATTTGAGATTAGCCCGAAAGAAGTTAACGTTTACCGGAAGGATTGCCGAATGTGGGCGGGTTATGCCGGGAAAGCTAAGGGTTTTCTGGGATATTTCACGATGCAGCGCGCCGATTTTAAAAATCAATACTTTTCAGTTTATGAATGGGAAACCAGACAGGGCCACCAGCGCTTTATGAAAAGATACCATGACTGGCTGGTAAGTAAATCCAGAGCCAAGGTCAAGGTTCTGGGTTACTATAATCTGAAATCCATAGACGAGATAAGATAAAAGGAGTAACCATATTCTATGGCGGATAACAAATGCCCGGGGCAGGATTCACAATACTGGAAGCCGCAAGACGTTATTGAGGTTTCCTGTCCCGGCTGTCAGGCGGTAATTGAATTCTTTAAGGATGAACCAAAGAGGAAATGCCATAGCTGTAAGCAGGAGGTATTTAATCCCCGGGTTGACTTTGGCTGCGCCTTATGGTGCCCCAAGGCAGTAGAGTGCATAGGTCCGGCGCGTTACAAAGAGTTATTAGCCACGGCGAAGAAAGAGCCTATCCAGGATAGATACAAAACCAAAAAAGAGCTTTTAATCTTAGAGATGGAGAAATATTTCGGCCAGGACCAGAAAAGGATTAACCATGCCAAAAAGGTTTTAGGTTATGCCCAGCAGCTTTTAGAAAAAGAGAAGGCCGACCCTTTGGTAGTGATTGCCTCAAGCGTTCTCCATGACATCGGAATACATAAGGCGGAAAGCAAGTATAAGAGCGCAGCCGGAAATTACCAGGAAATCGAGGGCCCGCCGATAGCCCGCTCTATTATGGAAAAGTTGCAGCTTAAAAAAGATGTTATTGATGAGGTATGCCAGATTATCGCGCATCATCATTCCCCCGGCAAGGTGGATACCCTTAATTTCAGGGTGCTCTACGATGCTGATTGGTTAGTTAATCTTAAAGACGAATTTGATACGAGCGATAGGGAAAAGTTAGATAAAACCATAGAAAAGGTTTTTCTGACGGAAAGCGGCAGGGAATTAGCCCGCAAGGTGTATCTTTAAGCTTGCGAAATGAATAAAGAAGAAGCTTTAGAGGAATTCTTCAAGAGCCTCAGGGCCGCCCTCAATAACGGCTCAATTTATTTCCCGGAACATCCCGTCTTTATAAAATCATCGCAGGAGTTAAAGGAAAAAATAGATTCGCTCCTGCATTTTTTAAATCCGCTTAAAATCGGCTTTGCGGTTGATTTTCTGGTTGTAGACGGACGGAATTTAGAAAAGGCAGGGCTTATCTCGGGGTTAGCGGGATTTTTTCATTTCCGCAAGATAAAAAGTATCGAGATAGAGCCAGGCGTAACCATCGGCGAGTTAACGCATTTTCTCGTAAGGGCAGCCAAGCCGCCGATGCAGATTTTTAAAGAAGGCGGCATAGAGAATTACTTAAGGAAAGAGGAGGCGTCTCATATTCTCGTTGAAAGCCTTGACTATTCCCAGCTTTTGTATGCTGAAGGAGAAGGATACAAGGATATCTGGACATTTCTATTTCGCGAAGTTATCGAAGAGAAGGATGCGCACAAAATAGCTCAACTGGCCGATAACTTCGGAAGAATTATCGCGAAATTTAGAAGCGATGACCTGCTAAAGAATGAAGATGTGCGGGAGAACCTGGGTATCTTCTTAAATTATCTAAAGAATACGGACAAAGATAAATTCCAGAGATGCGCCAAAGATGCGGTTAAGCTGCTCCTGCAATATGGAAATAGCCCTGAAGGCGCAGAGCTGGCTAAATTCAAGGATTTTTTTAAGGACCTCAGTTCAGGCCAGCTTGCCGATACGCTCTGGGAAGAAATAACCGAGAACGAAAACTTCAATCCTTTAAGCCTCAATTTATTTTCCACTCTCATTGATAACGACCGGCATAAGGAAATAGCTTCCGCATTAGCGTCTAAAAGCAGCCTGACGGACGCCGCCCTCAAACCATCTACGAAAAAAAGAATCAAAGAACTCTTCTTGTCGCCTGACCTGCAGTCCGCTTCAAAGGTTTACCAACGAATATTTTTATCTTTACTTAAAGATGGAGCAGCCCAAAAAGATATTAGGGCAACTTTGGATTACGGGCTTTTGCGTGTTAATTACCGCCTGCTCATCCTTAATTTATTGGCGCAAGAAGACAACGAGATCAGGCTGAACCTTATTCGGGAAAAAATATTAGAAGAGTGGGAGGCAATAGTAAAGGAAAAGGACGTAGAATTCTTGAAGAGCTTTTTAGAGATATTCCGAATGAAAAAGGGCAATTCATCTTTTGCAAATATTTTTGAACCCGTAAGAATACGCGTATCTAATTTTATTGAAAATATTATTCTGCAGGGTATGCCTATAGACAATCTAGAGTATTTTATGGATATTTTAAGCGCGAGTTCGTTTAAAATAGACGACTACGTTAGAAAAATGTTTAAAGAAAACGTAATCAATCAGCAGATAGTAAAGCTATTCCTGGCTTTTTTCCCGAAAGACGGCTTATTTATTTTCTGCGATGAATTGAAGAAACGGTCTTTTGATATGGAGTTTCTTAAAAATGTCATAGAGAGCTTAATGCTGATTGAGGCCGCTCCGAGCATTGAAATACTGAAAGAAATATTTTCCTTCCCCCTGCGTATGATAAAAATAGAGGTTTTGAAGGCAATGCGGAAAATGCCGGCGCAAGACGAAGACTTTTTATTCTCTGTCCTGAAAGAAAAAGATGTTTTTTTAAAAAAAGAGGCGTTTGCGGTATTGGCGGATAACGAAAAAACCGCAGAGAGGGCGCTTAAAGAGCTGCTCGGTATCTTTAATCCGCTGGGCATAAGAAATTATGTCTTAGAGAAAAATATAGAGGTTGTAATAGAAAAAGGCGCCGCTATCGCAGCGAGGGATTACCTCGTAATTTTAAGCAAAAAGAGATTTTTCTGGAATAGAGGCCTAAGAGAAAAGGCAAAAGAGGCCTTAGGATACTCGGATGTCAGAAAGCATTGAAAATTCCCTCAGGGAGCTGATCGCCTCATTGCAGCTGGCAAAGATTTATCCGCCGGAACACCCTGCATTTAAAAATTCACTTGATAAGGCGTATGAGAGCCTGCGGGCCCTGCTGGAGGAGAAAGGCGAACTGGTGATCGGGATTGTGGGAGAGGAATTGACTTCGGGAAAAGAGATTTTTTTTAATTTTAGCAGGTCAGTCAAGCCGTTTATTCTTTATTTAAAAGAAAGGGGGGTTGAAAAAATTGCCTTCCGCAGGCAGTTGAAAAAGGATGAGCTTGACTGTTTTATCGCATCTTTGGCTGCCCCTAAAGAAATCGCCGGCGATGATATTCAGGAATATTTGTCTTTGCGTGATGTTAAGAATATCTCCGCGGGAAAAATAAATTTATCCTCTACTCCGGAAGAGGAAATTAGAAAGGCAGCCAGCTTTATTGAACAGTATGAAAATTCCGCCGCGAAAATATCCCGTTATGTAAACGGAGTCATTAACGGAGAAAGCCTTGATTATGCGGATTTGAGCTCTTCAGTTACCGGCATTATGGAGAATCTGGTTTCCGGGTATCCGGAATTTTTAAAATTGTCAACTTTAAAAAAACGTAATGTCAATACGTATCTCCATATCCTGAATGTAGCTGTCCTCTCCCTCTATTTTTCTTATAAACTGGGATTTTCCAAAGACGATATCTCAAATATAGGCATTGCCGCTTTATTCCATGACATGGGAAAGATTTTTATTTCCCAAAAGCTCCTTGACAAGCAGGAAAGGCTGAGCGATGAAGAATTCATGCTTATGAAGAGCCATACCGTTTTAGGGGCCCAGATACTTTTAAAATATACAAAAAATCTTGGGGTGCTGCCGGCAGTGGTTGCTTTTGAGCACCATTTAAGATACGATGCAAAAGGTTATCCTAAGCTGACATTTACGCAGAGGCCGCACATTGCCTCGTTGATTGTTTCCATATGCGATGTTTATGATGCCCTTAATTCAAGGAGAAGCTATAAAAGAAATTATCCGCCCGATTTAATCTATAACTTGATGCAAGTAGAAAAGGAGAGGGCCTTTTCCCCTGAGCTTTTAGAAAGTTTCTTTAAAATAATAGGCGTTTGGCCCATAGGGACCATCGCCGCTTTAAGCGATAAAAGGATTGCCGTAGTAAGAGAGGAGAATGAGGATGATATTTTTTCTCCCCGGGTAGAGGTAATTTCCCCCGAGGCGAATAAAGAACATATTGATTTGAGGGATAAAAAGGGGGAAATTAAAATTGAGTATGCCTTAGACCCCCTGGAAGACGGGGGAAAATTCTCGCATTTGGTTTAATTAAGGTATATTTTAAAACCAGTGGGGAGGGAAACTTTTTCTTGACAAGAGAAAAATATGTGATATACTTAAAATAGATTTACGAAGCAGTAGATACGCAGTGAGGCGTTCAGTAATTGATGAACGCCTTTTTGTTTGAGCACATAACTTACGTCGCACTTACGTGCTCCGTAAGTTATAAGTGCGAAAACAACCCTTGACATTTTTCAAGTAATAAATCAAAAATAAAATGTCAAGGGTTAAAGGGATAAAGAAGTCCCAAATATAGCAAAGAAAAAGACGCTATGTTTGGGACTTTTATTTTTATGTCTGAGGATAAATTTAAAGAATTGGTAGATAAGTTTAGGCCGGCCTTAAAGAGGCTTTCTGCGAAAAACAGGTTTTTAGGTTTTATTGATAAAGACGACCTGTATCAGGAAGCGGTAATAAATCTATGGAACCGTTTTAAGGAAGGCCGGTTAGAAAATAAAACTTCAAGCTACATCGCGCGGGGTTGTTATTTTCATATTCAGAATTACATCCGCACGCATAAAGTCAGAAATAATATTTTGAGCTTAGAAGAGCCTATCGCCTTTGGGGAAGAAGAGAGATTCTGCCTTAAGGATATTATTCGAGACGAAAACCAGGATACATTAGCTCAAGTCAACCGCCGTTTCATTGTGGATGATATTATGAATAACGGCCTTACTAAAAGAGAAAAGGATGTATTTAAATTGCTCTATACAGGCATTAATCTCCGGCAGATAGCTAAAAAGTTAGGCATTTCCCATGTGCGGGTGGTAAAGCTCAAACAGAATATCAGAGATAAGTATAGAGTAAAATTTTTCGATAACGGGGTTACCAAAGCGTAGTTATTTTTACTTATATAAGTAAAAGAAGCCAACGAAGGCATAGATTTTCTAAGGATATGAAGCTCCACGGCTTAAGAGCCGCGGTTTCTGACTTTTCGAGATTCCTGCGGAGCGGAATCCCGCCCGTCCCGCCTTGTGGCGGGACTGGGTGCGGGATAAAAAGCAGCATACAAAGAAAGTAGATAGAAAGACAATGGGCGTCTTAAGACAAGAGACGCTTTTTTTGTTCAGCGCTAACCGAGGAAACAGATATGAAAAAGATTGAATGCGTAATTCGCTCAGAAAAACTAAAGGATGTAACTGATGCCTTAAGAGAAGCCGGCATCGGCGGAATGACGGTTAGCGAAGTGCGCGGGTTTGGAGCGCAGACTACGCGGCCGGAGAGTTTCCTTTTTGTGCATAAGATAAAGCTTGAGATTTATGCTCTGGATTCAGGGGTGCAAGAGATTATTTCAACGATATTAAAACACTGCGCATCCGGCAAGATGGGGGATGGTAAGATTGCCGTCTTGCCGATGGATGACTGTGTGCGGGTGCGTACCGGAGAAAGAAAAAATAGGGCTATATTGTAAGCTCAAGAAGGAGGGAGAAACGCTATGGATATAAAGGTTGTGGTAGATACGTTGTGGGTCTTGATTACCGCGATGCTTGTTTTTTTTATGAACTTGGGCTTTGCCTGCGTTGAATCAGGATTTGCCAGGGTAAAAAACTGCGTAAATATTTTATCCAAGAATTTTGTGGTCTTTGCAGTTTCATCAATTGCCTTTTTGGTTTTGGGCTGGGGTTTTATGTTTGGCGACGGCAATCCTTTCATCGGCTTAAAGGGCTTATTATTTTTAAGCGGCCCGGATAACAGCCCGGCAACCGCCGGCGCCTATCAGGGTGTTTATTCGGCAATAAGCTGGACAACTATTCCCTTATGGGCAAAGTTTTTCTTTCAATTGGTTTTTGCCGGAACCGCGGCAACCATTGTCTCAGGAGCCGTGGCTGAAAGGATAAAATATATTGCTTTTATTATCTTTACCTTTGCCATGGGAACCATAATTTATCCTATTGTCGGACATTGGATCTGGGGCGGAGGATGGCTGGCAAAATCAGGGATGTGGGATTTCGCCGGCTCAACCGTGGTGCATTCGGTAGGCGGCTGGTCAGCCCTGGCCGGAGTTATCCTTCTGGGCCCGCGCTTTGGAAAGTATAATAAAGACGGCTCAGTCAACCCCATCCCGGGGCATAATTTGACTGTGGCTACCATCGGAACATTTGTCCTCTGGTTAGGTTGGTTTGGTTTTAATCCCGGCTCAACCATGGCGGCTGTCCCCAATGATATATCCCGTATTTGCGTTACCACCAATACTGCAGCCAGTATGGCTACCTTGAGCGCAATCATTGCCTCCTGGATTATTTTAGGCAAGCCTGATCTGGGTATGACTTTAAACGGCTGCCTGGCAGGATTAGTTGCTATCACTGCGTCGTGCGCCTATGTATCAGTAGGCAGTTCTATGGTTATCGGCGCAATAGCAGGTATACTGGTAGTATTGGCAGTTATTGGATTTGATAGATTGAAATTAGACGATCCAGTCGGCGCCCTCTCCGTACATTTAGTCAACGGTATTTTCGGGACGCTCTGCGTGGGTTTATTCGCGCAAGAGGCAATTATGCCCGGAACGACCGGAAGCGGCCTGTTCTTTGGGGGCGGCCCGCAGCTATTTTTTGCCCAATTAAAAGGTATTATCGCTGTGGGGATATTTACGTTCTCTATCGCCTTTATGGTCTGGGCAATACTTAAGGCGACCATGGGAATAAGGGTGAGTCTTCACGAAGAGCTGATCGGCTTAGACTTAGGAGAACATGGGAATTCCGCTTATCCGGAATTTATTTCCCGCAGGCCACAGTATTCAATTTCTAATATCGTTAGAAATTCGGAGGAATAAAGATGAAAAAAATTGAAGCAATTATTCGTCCTGATAGTTTGGAGCAAGTGAGAAAATCGTTAGATACCTTAGGATATCCCGGTATAACTATCACTGAAGTGGAGGGCCATGGTAAGCAGAAAGGGCTTACCCAGCAGTGGCGCGGGGAAAAATTCAAAATTGAGCTCCTGCCTAAGATTAAGGTAGAGATTGTAATCAAAAATGCAGATCTGGATAAGATAATCAATGCCATTGAAAACGCTGCTAAAACCGGTGAAATCGGCGACGGAAAAATCTTTGTCTCTACCATAGACGAAGCTCTCAGGATCAGGACCGGAGAGCGGGGAGAAAGCGCTTTATAAAAATGGGTTACCAAAAGCCCGGGAAATTTACTTAATAATAGGATAAGCACAGAGAGATCCTTGACATCGGAGATCTCAAGGATTTAATTCGCCCTCTACCTTATGGTACAGGGCTCATTAATTAAAGGAGTTGATATGCCAAAGAAAAAGTTAAGAGAAAAAGCAGAAGCAGTAAAAACTAAGAACCCGCTGACTAACGGCGCCTTTGATGAAAAGGCAGCCAGGGATGTGCTGCGCATGGTTGAGGAAAAAGGTATCCAGATTATTGATTTAAAATTTAATGACCTGCCGGGGCTCTGGCAGCATTTTTCCATTCCGGCAACGGAATTGCTGGAAATGGATGACATCGTGCGTTCCATCTGGGTTGACGGAATTGGTTTTGACGGCTCATCCATACGCGGCTTTCAAAAGATTCAGGAATCGGATATGATATTAATTCCTGACCCTTCTACCGCGATTGTTGACCCGGTCTGCGAGGTGCCGACTTTAAGCCTCATCTGCGATATTTACGATCCCTTAAGCCGAAAACCGTATACCAGAGACCCCCGTTATATCGCCAAAAAGGCAGAAAAGTATTTACGCGATTCCGGAATCGCCGATACCATCTATTTCGGGCCCGAGGCGGAATTCTTCATCTTTAATGACGTCCGCTTTGACCAGACGGAAAACAGCGCGTATTATTACATTAATTCCGATGAAGGCGACTGGAATACCGGCAGGGATGAAAGCGGGAAAAATCTGGGTTATAAAATCCGCTTCAAGGAAGGATATTTTCCCGTGCCTCCGCATGACTCCCTGCAGGATTTAAGGAGCAAAATCATTCTGAAGATGAAAGAGGCCGGCATTAACGTAGAAGTGCATCATCATGAGGTTGCCACTGCCGGACAGTGCGAGATTGATATGAAGTTTGATAAGCTGACCAAGATGGCCGATAACCTTCTCCTCTACAAGTATATCATCAAGAATATGGCCAAGAAGGCGGGAATGGTTGCGACCTTTATGCCCAAGCCCTTGTTTGCGGATAACGGTTCAGGTATGCATTGTCACCAGAGCCTTTGGAAGGGCGGCACAAATCTCTTCTATGACAAAAACG
>Ga0155356_171_pt1 | contig 13410 bp, 11 predicted proteins | sample RifCSPhighO2_02_FD_106324 | JGI IMG/M metagenome (GOLD analysis project Ga0155356, IMG submission 106324) | Omnitrophica WOR_2 bacterium RIFCSPHIGHO2_02_FULL_46_37
CGGCATTGCTCAGCCTCAAAGAATAGAGAGCAATCCGCTGTGAAAGCATTCTTTGCCTTCCGCTGACGTTAACGATGGCAGCGCTGTTTATTTGCGCCCCGATATTTTCCTTAAGGATAAAATAACTGGCTAAAGAAAGGAACGCCAATAGCCCCAGGGCAAAGCTGTAGCGAAAAGTCAGGAGTGAGAAGAATTTCTTTTCTTTATCCATATAATTCTAGTGACTAGTGAGCTCGTAACCAGTAACTCGTAACTACTGCGCTGTGACAAAAATTTACGCCGAGTGAGGCCTGCCGCAGGAGCAGGCCGAACGTCCCTGCGAAGACATAACCTTGACAGGCCGCCCCATATAACATAAATTTATCTCATAGAGCGCTAAAAGTATTCATGATAAATTTCCCTGAATTTATGGATGAGCTTTTGAAAGATATTCCCATAAGAGGACAATTTGAATAATTGCATCTGAGGACGCTGTGATACGGCATAGTAAACCAATCCTGCGGCGGCGGCGAACCTGATATCGCTTAACTGAGCATTGGCCTTGAGTGAAATGGAAGGGTTAATTTTGGCTAAACGCGCCGCTAAGTGAAAATTCAGCTCCAGGCTCTCTAATAAACCTTCAAGTTTAGCGGTTTCACCGCTTACTATAATCCCGCAGGGCAAATCAAACCTTTTCTGATAGCTAGCCAGGCGCGGGCCTAATCCGCTGAAAAGTCTTTTTAGTTTCTGCTCAATCACCGCGCAGACAAGCCTGCGCTTAATCGGCCGGTAGGCCTGGTCTTTTTTTACTAATACCTCCTGCCCTGGATCAACGTTATCTGCCATGGCATTACCGTATGAACTCTTCAAGTCTTCTGCTAAATCATATGATAACTTTAATTCCTCGGCAAGGGCCTCGGTGATAGACTTTGAGCCGATAGCGCATTGCTCAAACCCTCTCAGGATGCCGTCTTTAAATACCAGAAGATGGGTTTCTCCAAAGCCGATGTCAAGAAGCGCACATCCTTTACGTTTCTCTTCCTCCGAGACAACGGCTAAACTCGCGGCGTACGACGATAAAACAAATGCCTTGGCTTTAAAGCCTGCCCGGTCAATGGCGGCAACAAGATTTCCCACATCGGCGCCGAGCGCCGAAACAAGCAGGAGGTCCGCTGTTAATTTATGGCCGTATAATCCGGCGGGATTCATGGCCTTTTCTTTATCATCAATGGCATACTCCTGGGGAAATTGATGCAGCAGCTGTTCCTCTAAATTAAGCCCCAGGCAATACGCCTGGTGATTGACTCTGGCGATATCGCCTGAGGTGATAATCTTGTTTGAGCGTTCAGACAGCGCTATAGTAGCAGTAGAATGGTTAGACTGAATGCCAGGGCCTGCGATGGAGACATACAGCGGCCTGATTTTATTTCCCGATGACAGAGAGAGTTTATTTAAGACAAGAGCAATGGACTCCGCAAGCAAACCCAGATCGTATATGGCGCCGTTTCTTATACCAGAGGATGAATTCAATTCACAGGCAATATCAATTATTTCGTGCGACCTATGGCTTACGACAGCGCAGACAGCGGCTATCTTATCTTCCGAGATATCAATAGCGTTATATAATACTCCTTTTTTCATTGCTTGTTTTTCTTTTTCTCCATAACTACCGGGGAATCGATATTCCCCAGGTCTATATATTCTATGCCCTTCAGAGGGCTTTCGCCTTCTCTGGGGTTTCCCGGCGGCTGAAGCTTATCTAAAAGTGCGCCCAAGACCCTCACCGTCTCAGCAGGTCTTTGGAGGTCAAACTTTATTTCAATCTGCGCCAGAGGAGTGCTTTTCTTTATTAAGCCGCTGTCCGGGAAATTTTCAACTATAAAGAATGAACTTGCTTTCTGATTTAAGATGCAAACCTTGGTTATCCGGTAATGAGTCAATGCGGGCGCATTATTTTTTTCTTTGATTAATTCCAAAGCTAAGGTTAGCGCAGCTGGCGGATAATATTGGTTAGGTTTTCCCTGGAGATTTTTCTTTTCAATGCCAAGGATAACCGGCAGATTTTCATATGCCGCGTCAGAGGCGCCGGCGATGAGAAGCCCGGCAGGATCAACAAGATGATAGCGCGTAAGCTTTAACTGGGCAAGGGGGATGCGCTTCCTTAGATTAAATACAAGTTCACCGGGCAGCCGGCGCGAAATAACAACGCACTCAATATCAGCTGATTCTTCAATTTGTTTTTTAAGGGCTTTCAGGTCCTGCGAGAAAATGTTTTTTCCTACGAGCCCCGTTAGAAACCTCTTTGTCTCTTCTGGCAGCGCTGTAGTTTCTAACGGCTGGGCACCCTCTATGGCCACCCTGGTAATCGTGAAATACGAAGACCTGAGAAAGAAAAACCTGAATCTGTTTACAATAGCCAGCGCGCAAACCGCTGCAAGGGACAGAAGAAGGATGGACTTTCCGGGAAACTTGAGGCCTTTATTTTTTCTTTTAGGCATAGTTATTTAAAGTCATCTGTCCTTGAGGCGATTTTCTTGCGCTAACGCATTAAGTAATCTGTCAAAGACAGGGCGCGGCGGCGGTCGCAGAGAGAATGTAATCCCTCCGACTTCTTGAGGAACCTATCCTGAGCCGCCTGGGCTATTACTAAAACCAATTCCTGAAACGGTATGCCTTTATGCAGGGCTGCCTTGGGAAGCAGGCTGGTTGCGGTAAAGCCCGGTATGGTATTTACTTCCAGGAGATAAGGTATATTTTTATTATTGAGGATAATATCCACACGGGAAAAGAAAAAGCAGCCTAATAAAGTGTGCGCCTTCAGCGCGGTATCCTTTAATAGCTGCATTGTCTTTAAAGGCACCGGCGCAGGCACGATATAGTCGGTCTGTCCCTGTTCATACTTTGCCTTATAGTCAAAAAAACGCCGCCTTGACCTTATCTCGATTGCCTCTAAGGGGCTATCTTTAAATATGCCAACGGTCATCTCCCTTCCTTTAATATATTCTTCAACCAAAACGCAGCTATCGTATTTAAAAGCTAACCTGATAGCGGCCCTGAACTCTTCAGGATTATCGATAACAGATAATCCGATGCTTGAGCCGCATGCTGCTGGCTTTACTACCAAAGGAAATGCAAAAGAACTGTCAATACGTCTCTCTTTCCTATTTAAAACAAAATAACGCGGGACAGCTAAACCTGCCGCCCGGAAGATCCTGCGCGAGGAAAGCTTATCCATGCTCAAGCTGCTGGCAAAAGCGCCTGAGCCGGTATAAGGAATACGCATCTGATCCAGAATTGCCTGAATTTTGCCGTCTTCGCCGAAACTGCCATGCAAGACCAGGAAGGCAAGGCCAATATCGTAGGAAAGCAGTAAGTCCGTAACATAATTTTTATCTGTTTTCTTGATATCAATGGCCAGCGCGTCCTGTCCGCAAGACCGCAGCGCTCTAAGCACAGCTTTCCCTGACTTAAGCGATATCTCCCGCTCAGCCGATGTCCCACCCATCAATACCCCGATACGTATCTTACCAGCCATTAAATCACCTCTATCTCCGGCTCTAACTTGACCTTAAATCTCTTTTTTACTTCCTCCTGAGTCAGGCGCATTAAAGCCAGGATATCATTCGGGGAGGCATCCCCTTGATTGACGATAAAATTTGCATGCTTTCTACTGATCAGCGCGTCTCCAATGCGCCTGCCTTTTAAACCGCACAAATCAATTAACCTGCCGCTGGACTCTGCGTCCGGGTTCTTAAAAATACATCCGGCTGAACGACTTCCAGAACCCTGGGTTTTCAAGCGATAATTCCGGAATTTTTGCATTCTTGACTTAATGAACATTTTTTTTCTTTTCCCTAACCTGAATTTGACACCCAGGATAATGTAATCTTTAAGATTTGAACTACGGTAGCCAAACCTTAAATCTTTCCTGCCTAAGGTTTTCACTTTGCCATTCTTATCCATTACCTTCAGCCAGGATACAAAAGAACCAAGCTCAATTCGTTTCGGCCAGGAAACGCCGGCATTGAGCATTACCGCTCCTGCGACCGTAGCCGGTATCCCGGATAAAAATTCTAATCCGCCTAAATTATGTTCGTAAGCGGTTCTGATCAACTTAGGCAGGGCAACTCCCGCGCCGGCAATTATATCAGTTCCCCTGGCTATGCACCTCGTAAAATTGGCTGAACCTAAATGGATGGCTAAAGGGATTTTCTTTTTTTTGATCAGCAGCTTCGAGCCGAAACCAATAACCAGATAACCCTTTTTATTGGTTTGCGCCTTACGCAGCACGTTCCTTAGCGCCTGGACATCGTATGGCTCAATCCAGAGTCCAGCCTTTGGGCCCACCCGTAAGGTGGTATGCTTTGATAAGGGTTCATCAAAAAGTATTTTGGCTCTTAATCCGTTCTGCCAGCTCATCGCTTAATTTTCCTATATCGCCTGCTCCAACCGTAAGCACCAAATCTCCTGAGCCTACTATTGAAAGGAGCCGCTCAATTACTTTTTCTTTTTTAACATAGATAACGTCGGCCTGAGGATGTTTTTCTTTTATTTTATCACGGAGAACCTCTGAAGATACGCCCTGAATAGGTTCTTCTGAAGCGGCGTAGATATCAGTAAGAATTATGCAATCTGCCAGAGATAAGCTTTCGGCAAATTCATGCATCAGGAATTTAGTGCGGCTAAAGCGGTGCGGCTGGAAAACTACGAGCAGCCGTTTGTGCGTAATATTTCTTGCCGCCTCAAGCGTCGCCCGCAGTTCGGTAGGATGGTGTCCGTAGTCATCAATTAGCTTAATGCCATTCACCCGGGCCTTCAGTTGAAACCTGCGTTCAGTGCCTTTAAAACTATCTAAGGCCTCTTCAATCCTCCGGGGCTTGATTCCCAATTCCAGCCCCAGAGCAATTACGGCTAAGCTGTTTGAGATATTGTGCCTGCCGGCTAAAGGCAAATGCATCCTCGCGATGAATCCATCTCTATAATAGCAATCAAATATAGAGGAAAACTCATTAAGGAGTAAATTCCGTGGGTAAAAATCGTTTTCGCCGGATAAACCAAAATAGAGCATCCGTTTTTTATATCCGCGGGTGATTGAGCGGATTGCCGGGTCATCGCCGCAGCAAAAAAGACATCCGCCGTCTCTGGTATGAGAGATAAACTTTTTATAAGCGCTCAGGATGTCCTGCCAATTCTTATAAAAATCAAGATGTTCCCGGTCAATATTGGTAACGATGGAATAGTCCGGGTGGTAATATAAAAATGTTCCGTCCGATTCATCGGCCTCAGCCACAAAAAAATTACTCTTCCCCAGGCAGGAATTATCGCCGATATTGCGCAGGATTCCGCCTATGGCAACGGTCGGAGAAAACCCTGCCTGGAGCAGGAGATGGCCGGTTAAACCGCAGGTAGTGGTCTTACCGTGAGCGCCGCTGATTGCGATAGAGGCCTTATCCCGCATCAATTGCGCCAGGGCTTCGGCCCTTTTCAAAATCCTGAGCCCTTTTGCTTTTGCCGCCTGCAATTCCGGATTATCTTCTCTGACAGCGGATGAGTATACCACGATCTCGGCATCGCTGATATAGGATGCATCGTGGCCCAGGCGCACCTTTATCCCGAGCGAAGATAGCTTTCCGGTAATCAGGCTTTCTTTTATATCCGAGCCGCTTACGCGGTATCCCTGTTTCATCATAATCGCAGCAATACCGCTCATGCCAATTCCGCCTATGCCGACAAAATGTATCCGTTTGGAAAGTAACGCTATGGCGCCCGGGGCATTCTCTGTAAAAAAAGTTTTTCTTTGACGCATCATTCCTTTATATGCCTAAGCCAGGCCTTATTCAGGTCCTCCAAATTCTTAAAAACCCTGTAGGCATCATTGATTGCCTGGTCAAATGTCTTACGCTCTTTCAGGCGCCGGCATAATTCTACAAAATTATCCCGGCCAAACTTATTGAGCAGATAATCCACAACGCTTAAGGCCTCTGCGTAGTAAAGCTCAACTATTTCTTTGTCATTAACGAAGTTGATATTCAGCTCGGATAATTTGTTTAAAGGCGTAAGCTTTCTCTGTTCCAGCGCCTGCAGTAACTTGGTTTTAAGGTTAAACCTTTTTACCTTTTCCTGATACATCGCCACCCCCTCATCAAGCCAGAGCGGAGCATTGTTCTCTGAACCCACAAATTCCCGAAAAATGATGTGGCCTAATTCATGGGGAAGAAGCGACTGGAAAAATCCCTGCGCCCAGGGATAGCTCTCAATCACCTTCTCATGGTAATAGGCCGCCCCTCCTGACCAGGAAGGCTTGCCGGTAGCTTTCCGGTAATCTTCGGCATCGTTATAAATGTATATTTTTGCCCGCTTGTCCCAGAGCCAGAAATCATAGCGGGTAAATCCTAAATTCTCAGCAATGCTTTTGTAATACTCTTCGGCCTTATCAATGGCCTGCCTGATGAACTTCTCATCCGCTTCTTTGTAATAGACAATAAAATGCGTGCTTTTTTCGGCCTTCCATCCTTTCTCATCAAAAGCTGACGCCCGCTCAAGAAAGCAAAAGAGAATGGATAAAATAATTACCGAAAAAGGCAATGAGCTGAATTTCATTTTTATCATCTTTATTGCCGCGCCAAAGATATGGCCAGTTCTGCCAGCTTGCCGGCTGCATCAGGGACTGCGAATTTCTGAATATTACGCTCAAGCGCCTGACGCTGGAAAGGAGAATGGATAAGCCGCGCTATAGTCTCAGAGAGCCCCTGACATCCTAACTCTTCTTCTCTGAGGACTATGGCTGCCGCCTCTTTTCCTAAAGCATAAGCATTTTCCAATTGATGGCCTCCGGCATACGGATAGGGAATCAAGAGCGCCGCCTTTTGAAAATAAACCAGCTCCGCTATCGTTGTCGCTCCGGCGCGGCTTACCACCAAATCCGCCAGGACATAGGCAAGATGCATCGGCTCTAAAAAATCAAAAACGCAATGCCTCATTGTAATACAAGAGTAATCTTTTTTCAAGTCATTATAATCGCTTTTGCCGGTTATATGAATAAATTGAAAATCTTCCCTCTTCTCTATCCTCTTAACGGCATTTTTAAACTCGGTATTTATCCTATGCGAACCCTGGCTCCCGCCAAGCGTCAGGATGGTAAATTTGTCTTCTAAGCCGAAGAAGCTCCTGGCATCTTCTTTCCCAGCTCTCGTCAAAGATTTACGCAGCGGATTGCCGGTAACTATAGCTTTGTCATAAAAGTTCCTGGTTTCCCTAAAACTCACTGCTACTTTATCCGCAAAGAAACCCAGGGCCTTATTGGCAAGGCCTAAGGAAACATTCTGCTCATGAATAACGGTTGCTTTCTTAAACAACGCGGCCTCAAGGCAGACGGGAAAACTCACGTAAGAACCGAAGCCCACGACAACATCTGGCCTGAATTTTTCAATGATTAAGAAGGACTCAAAAAATGACCTGATAAAACGGCAAAATGCAAGGAAGAACTTCTTAAATGATTTGAAACTAAACGGCAATACAGAGATAAGAAACAGCCTGAAGCCGTGAGCGCTAATCTCCTCCGCGATGCCGCCGCGCCGCGAAGAAACAAAGGCGATATCCGCCCCTGCTTCCTTCTCACGCAGCTTTTGGGCAAAGGAAAGCGCCGGGTACAAGTGCCCGGCGCTTGCTCCGGAGGCAATGAGTATTTTTACGCGATTCATGGCTCCGCGGCGAACCTGGCGACATTAAGCAAAAGTCCGAAACTAATCATATCCACGAGCAAGGATGAACCGCCGTAGCTGATAAAAGGAAGCGGCAGGCCCTTGGTGGGAAATACTCCGATACTGACACCGATATTGAGGATTGCTTTCAACGAAAGCAGCGAAATGATTCCTAAACTTAAAAAAACGCCAAAGGTATCCCGCGTGGATTTTACAATCTTACAGCCATTAAGAAAAAGGAGGATAAATAAACCCACCACCGCTACCGTAGCAAAAAATCCTAATTCTTCTCCGAGAATCGAAAATATAAAATCAGTATGCGCCGCCGGCAGATAGAATAATTTTTGCAGGCTTTTACCCAGGCCCCTTCCGAATATTCCGCCGCAGCCCAGAGCAACCTGAGATTGAATAAGCTGGAATCCTGAACCTAAGGAATCAGCCCAGGGATTTAAAAAAGCCATTATCCGTAGCCGCCGATAAGGAACGTTGAAAATCAAGAGGTACAAAAAAGGCAGGGATGGTAAAAAGATATAGCTAAGATACGCCAAGCGCGCTCCTGCGATAAAAAGCATAATGAAGACAACGATGCTCAGGGCAACCACTGTTCCCAAATCCGGCTGAATCAAAACTAAAAGGTTTACCATCCCCAAGACTACGATCACAGGCAAAAAGCCAAAGCTAAACTGCTCCATTCTGGCGATCCCTTTGCGCGAAAGGAATGAAGCCGTATAGATAATCACTGCCAAATTGGCAAATTCTGAGGGCTGAAAGCTTAAACCCAACAGCCGGAACCACCTCTTTGCGCCGGCTATTTCACGGCTGACTCCGGGAGTTTGCAGGAGGACTAAGAAAAACAAAGAAAGCAGAACTAATTTTTTTGCATATTTACTTAAGATACGGTAATCAAAAGACATAACCGACGCGGTGCAGAGAACGCTGATGAGAATAAAGAGCAGATGGCGCTTTAGAAAATAAGCGCTATCGTTGTATTTCTGCCAGGCATAGATCGCCGTTGAACTGTAAACCATCACGATACCAATAACGATTAAGGTAAAAACAATCATTAACAGCGATATCCTTATCTTACGCATATTACAACTTATTTACTATTTCCTTAAACACCCTTCCCCGCTGTTCATAATCTTCAAACATATCAAAGCTGGCGCACATCGGAGAAAGCAATACGCAGTCGCCGCCATGCGCGCGCTTAAAACTTTTTTGGGTTGCCTCTTCAAGGGATGAGGCCTCCTCAATAGACAGGAGCCCCTTAAAGGCAGTGCGGATTTTTTCTCTTGCCTCGCCTATTAACATAAGGAGCTTAACCTTTTGTTTGATTAAATCCGAAATCAGGCGATAATCGCTATTTTTATCCCTGCCGCCGGCGATAAGGATGGTTGGCTTATGCATACCCTGCAAAGCCCATACGGTGGAATCAACATTAGTTGCCTTTGAGTCATTGATGAATTCTATACCATTGATAGTGCGCACCTGTTCTAAGCGGTGTTCTACTCCCTTAAAATTCCGGAAGACCTCCATACAGCGAGCTTCGGATATACCAAAAATTTTAGCCACAGCCATAACCGCGTAATGATTAGGATTTAAATGCGGGGCGTCTTGCGTCGCGCGTCGCGCGTTAAAGAAGATTACTTTAGCCTTGCTTTCTTTAGCCAGGCCCCTTAAGATTGGCTGGTCATAATTTAGAACTAAGTAATCGTCGCGAGACTGATTCATAAAAATACGTTTTTTTGCCGCCAGATATTCAGGCATATCCCCGTATCTATCCAAATGGTCACGGGTAAAGTTTAATATAACCGAGACCTTCGGTTTAAAGGCAATAATTCTTTCTAATTGAAAAGAGCTGACTTCCAGAGAAACAAAATCATCGCTATGCATATTCATTACTTCTTGCGCAAAGGGTTTTCCTATGTTTCCTAAGGTCCATACCCGCCTGTGGCTGCGGCTATCGCCCCGCCGCAGGCGGGGTGGCCTGTGGCTGCGGCTATCGCCCCGCCGCAGGCTGGGTGGCCAGCCGGTTGTTCCCAAAACTTTTCCCAGGAGAGTGGTTACCGTTGTTTTACCGTTAGTCCCGGTAATAGCAATAACGGTTGCCGGACAAAGCGACCAGGATAGCTCTATCTCGCTAACAACCGGAATCTTCAATTCATCGGCCCAGAGAAGCGCTTGCGATTTATTGCTTACGCCGGGAGAGCTCACCACCAGGTCCTTATTCCTGATGAAATCAAGGGAATGCCCGCCTGTTTCAAGGTAGATACCCCGCCTTTTCAAATCTTCAGCTAAGAGCCTCAGCCTGTCATTGTCGGCGCTATCGGTAACATATACCTGAGAGCCCAAATCCCTTAATAAACGGCTAACCGCAGCTCCGCTCCTGGCCAGGCCCACCACAGCTACCTTTTTGCCTCTGTAGTTTTTAATCATTCAACTATCGTATCTTCAGGGTTGCCAATGTCAGCACAGCCAAAATTATTCCCACAATCCAGAACCTCACGATAACCTTACTTTCCGGGCAGCCTAAAACCTGAAAATGATGATGCAGGGGCGCAACCTTGAATATTCTCTTTCCTTTCCTGAGACGGAATGACCCTACCTGAAGTATAACCGATAACGCCTCTAACACAAATATTCCCCCTACAATGATAAGCAAAAACTCCTTCTTAACGAAGACCGCTATCGTTCCGATAGCTCCCCCCAAAGATAAGGAGCCGATATCTCCCATAAAAACACTCGCCGGAAAACAATTAAACCATAAAAAACCCAAAGAAGCGCCCAGGATACTGGCGCAAAAAACAGTCAGTTCACCGCTTCCGGGAATAAAAGGTATCAACAAGTAATTGCTAAATACGGCATGCCCTGAAACATAGCTTAAAATAGTATAGGTAAGCGCGACCATAATTGTGCAGCCGATAGCCAGGCCGTCTAAACCATCAGTAAGATTTACCGCATTGGATGAGCCAACCACCACTAACGCGACAAAAAGAATGTAAAAAGAACCCAAATCCAGAATAATGTTTTTAAAAAACGGCACATCCAGCCTTGGGCCCAAATTCTGGTTGAGAGATGCAAAATAGCCTATCACCAGGCCTACCGCTGCCTGAAGAATAAATTTTCCCGAAATCGTCAGTCCCCTGGAGCGTTTTTTAGAAAGCTTGATGTAATCATCAAGAAAACCTATTCCCCCCAGGCCTGAGGTTGCAAGGAGGGTAAAGAGGATATAACTATTTGTAAGGTCAGCCCATAGCAAGACAGCGGACGCTATACTTGCCAATATCAAAATCCCTCCCATAGTGGGAGTGCCGGCTTTTGCGCTGTGGAGTTTATATAAGTCTAAGCATTCTTCAGGCGGCCTGAGCTGTTGTCCAATCTTAAATTGTGAGAGTTTCCTGATTACTAAAGGCCCAAAAATAATACTGATAAGGAATGCGCTGGTTGCCGCCAGGACCGCCCTGAAGGTGATGTATTTGAAGATATTAAAAAACGAATGGATATCTTTTAAAGAATAGAGTAAATGATATAACATTTCTTATAAGTGAGAAAGATGTCTGTTCTCAATTATTCTTTTCTGGTTACTGGTTTCTGGTTTCTTTTATAAATATCTCCTCCAGCCTCATTGCCCGCGAGCCTTTCAGTAAAACAAAATCTCCTTTTTTAAGCAGAGAGGCAACTATACCCCTGGCTTCATCGGCTGTCTCGCACTTATATATTACTTTGTGATTTAGGCTGCCTGCCTGCGCCGCATCGCAGGCAATATGCGATAGCCCTCCCACGCCGATGAGCATATCAATAGAGGATTTACCTAACGCTCCCCCAACCTGCCTATGCAGCTCGCCGGCCTTTTGGCCTAATTCCAGCATATCGCCAATGATTGCAATTTTCCTCCCGCGTGTTCTCAAATTATTAAAGGCATCAATGGCATTATGCATTGATGCGGGATTTGCGTTGTAAGCATCATCAATTACGTAAAAGCCGTTTATTCTTTTCCTCTGGAAACGGGCTTGAGGAAACCGGAAATACTTTAATTTATTCATTATATCACCGGCGTCAATACCAAAAATTCTTGCCGCAGCATAGGCGCTCAGGGCATTGTAGACATTAACCTTAGAAACTGTTTTTAGCTCAATGGGATAATTTTTAATATAGAAGCTGAGCTTTCCGTTTTGCTGGAGTATTCTTCGCGCCATAAAATCGGCTTTATTGGCGATGCCAAAGGTAAAAAAGCTGACCCCGGCGCGGGATAATTTTTCTTTGAGCAGGCTATCGTCAACGTTTAAAATTCCGATACGGGGAAAAGCCAACTCCTTAATCAATTCCCATTTCTCTCTCAGGACTCCCTTTTCATCGCCAAAAAATTCAAGGTGCGCCGGGCCGATATTAGTAATCAGCCCTACCGCGGGTACGGCAATCCGGCAAAGCTCCCTGAGCTCGCCAAAATGATTCGTCCCTAATTCTAATACCGCGATTTCATGGCTTGTATCTAAGCGAAGCAGGGCCAGGGATAAACCAATGATATTATTCCGGGTTCCTTGATTTTTGAGAACCTTATACCTGGAACTTAACAGAGAAGCGAGCATCTCTTTGCAGGTAGTCTTGCCGTTTGTTCCGGTTATACCGATTACCGGTATAGAGAAACGTTTGCGCTGGTAAGAGGCCAGTGCGCTTAAGGCGGTTATGGTATTGCTAACCGCGATGGCATTGCGCGGAATTTTACTCCCTGCTCCTGCCGCTTTATCCCGGCAAAAACAAATAGCTGCTGCGCCATTTTTTATTGCCTGGGGAATAAAATCGTGGCCGTCAAAACGCTCTCCTCTTATGCAGATGAATATATCGCCTTTTTTAATGGTGCGTGAATCTATAGAAACGCCGGCGATCTCCTCATCGGGATTTCCGGCAACAAGCTCACCCGCCGTTGCCTGCGATATTTCTCTTATAGTCCACATATCTCTGTCATAATCCCATCTGACGCAAGAGTTGTCCTGTTACAATTGCATCGTCAAATTCAATCTTCCTGTCTTTGAGAATTTGGTAATCCTCATGGCCTTTTCCGGCAATAAGGATTGTGTCGCCGGCTTTAGACGCGGATAAGGCGCAGGCAATTGCCTCTTTGCGCTCTAAAATAACCCTGTAATTACCCCCGCGCATCCTTAAGGTAATCTCATCGGCAATTTTTTGCGGCTCTTCACTGCGGGGATTATCAGAGGTGATAATAACCTTATCCGCATATTTCTGGGCGAGCTCTCCCATCAGCGGCCTCTTAAAAGCATCGCGCTCTCCTCCGCAGCCAAAGACAACCGTCAGATTACCCCCGGAGAGTGCCTTGAGGGCCGCCAGGACATTCATCAGAGCATCAGGAGTATGTGCATAGTCAATAAAAACATTCCTTTCCTGCGCCCTGACCCTTTCCAGCCTTCCCTTGACGCCGTTAAAATTTTCTACGGCGCGGACAATCCGCGCTAATTCTATTTTCTGACTCAAGCCAAAGGCGATAGCAGCCAAGACATTAGAGATATTGTGCCTGCCGATAAGGCGGGTCTTGATTTTTGTCTTGCGTTTTTTCGTATGCAGGATAAATTCGCTTCCTGCCAAATCTAAGGCTAAATTTCTAGCTCTAATATCGCAGGCCGAATCTATTCCATAGGTAATTAATTTCCCCCGGCCTACAGCCGTAAGCCTCCCGGCATAAGGGCTATCGGCATTGATTATGCTAAAGGCGTCTTTA
>Ga0155356_101_pt1 | contig 13078 bp, 11 predicted proteins | sample RifCSPhighO2_02_FD_106324 | JGI IMG/M metagenome (GOLD analysis project Ga0155356, IMG submission 106324) | Omnitrophica WOR_2 bacterium RIFCSPHIGHO2_02_FULL_46_37
GCAGGATACGGGCAATCACACCTTTGTTTCCGTGGCGGCCGGCAAGCTTATCTCCCACGGCTACTTTTCTTTTTATGGCTATGTAAACCACCACTCGTTTTAAAACTCCTGGAGGAAGCTCATCCCCCCGGCGGACTTTCTCAATCTCCTGCTCCTCGTCCGCCAGCAATTCCTTGAGCTGTTCATCAAATGAATCAGCCAGTCCCTTTGCCTCATCGTTTGAACTCAAATCCATACGCTCTGCCTTATCTTTATCCACCCCCAACAGCTTACTCAGGCGAAGCCACTTTTCTTCATTGACGAATTCTATTTCCTGCTTATAGTAAGCCCTTATCTCCCGGAGCTTGGCTTGTTCCTGAGTTTTTTCTTCCTTTGATTTTCTGCCCCGGTCCTTGCGTTGAAATACATGCACCTCAACCACCACGCCTTCAACTCCCGGAGGGGCAACTAACGAGGTATCGCGGACATCTCTTGATTTCTCGCCGAATATTGCCCGCATCAGGCGCTCTTCAGAAGAAAGCTCGGTCTCGGTCTTAGGGGTAACCCTGCCTACGAGAATAGTGCCGGCATGAACTTCGGCGCCGATACGAATGATGCCATCCTTATCTAAATCCTTTAGGTTTTCCTCAGAAACATTGGCGATATCCCGGGTGAGCTCTTCGTTGCCTAAGCGGGTCTCGGTAGCTTCTATCTGAAATTCTTCAACGTGAATAGAGGTAAAAATATCTTCCTTACAAATCTTTTCAGAGATAAGTATAGCGTCTTCAAAGTTGTATCCCCGCCAGGGCATAAAGGCAACTAAGAGATTCCTGCCTAAAGCTAATTCTCCGCCTTCGGTAGACATTCCGTCTGCAATCACCTGGCCCTTTTCTACTTTTTCTCCCAGGCTGACGAGCGGATTCTGGTTAATGCAGGTATCGGCATTTGAGCGCCTGAATTTCATTAGCTCATAGGTGGTCTTGCCTATTGCTATGCTTGATGCGTCAACAGCAGTAACTTTTCCTTCTTCTTTGGCAATAACAACTGCGCCTGAATCAACCGCAACCTTATGCTCAATACCTGTGGCCACTAAAGGCGCTTCAGATACCATAAGCGGGACCGCCTGGCGCTGCATATTGGAACCCATAAGCGCCCGGTTGGCATCGTCATGCTCTAAGAACGGGATGAGGCTGGCAGCAACTGAGACCAATTGCTTGGGAGAAACGTCCATATATTCCACTTTTTTTGGTTCAACCTTGGGAAAATCGCCTCTCAGGCGGCAGGAAACTCCTTTGTCCTGAAAATAACCTTCCTCATCCAATGCCGCATTTGCCTGAGCAATAATTTTCTGTTCATCAATATCGGCAGTCAGATATTCAATTTTTTTAGTAACCTTGCCTTCCTTAACCTCGCGATAAGGAGTCTCCAGGAGCCCTAATTCATTGACTCTGGCGTAAGTGCTTAAGGAAGCGATTAATCCGATATTCGGGCCTTCAGGGGTTTCTATGGGGCAGACCCTGCCGTAATGCGAGGGATGAATATCCCTGACCTCAAAACCAGCCCTTTCACGGGAAAGCCCTCCGGGGCCAAGGGCCGAGAGCCTGCGCTTGTGGGTCATTTCAGCTAAGGGGTTCACCTGGTCCATAAATTGAGAAAGCTGTGAACGGGCAAAGAAATCTTTGATTTGATTGGAGAGTAATTTTGAATTAATCAAATGGTGCAGGCTCAAAGAGCTAAATTCCGACATTACCGCAAGCCGTTCGCGGATTGAACGTTCCATACGGGTCAGGCCAATCCTGACCTGATTTTGCACCAGCTCGCCGACTGTCTTAATCCTGCGGTTTCCTAAATGATCTATATCGTCAATCTCGCCTGTGCCGTCTTTAAGCTTGATGAGATACTCAATGACTTTTATGACGGTTGGCGCATCAAGTATCCGCTTATCTAAAGAAACGTCTAAGCCCAATTTGCGGTTTAAGATAAACCTGCCCACCCTGGCCAAATCATATCTTCGGGGGTCAAAAAATAATCGATAAAATAATTTTTCTGCCGCATCAGGAGTTACCGGTTCAGTAGGCCGCATCTTACGATAAAAATCAGCCAATGCCTCTTCCTTAGACTTGGCGCTATCTTTCTTCAGGGTATTAAGAATCTGCGGATACACAGACTGCGCGCCAAAGGCATTGATGATATCGTCATCGCTGGTATAGCCGATTATGCGCAGGAGCTGGGTGGCGGGGAAACTCCGCTTGCGGTCAACATAAGCGATGATGACTTCAGAGATATCGTACTTGAATTCAAGCCATGCGCCATGATAAGGAATGATTCTGCCATAGAAGAGCTTTTTCCCCGTCGGATGCAGCTCCTCTTCAAAAGAAACCCCCGGAGAGCGCTGCAACTGGCTCACCACTACCCGTTCGTCGCCATTAATGATAAAGGTGCCGGTTTCAGTCATCAGCGGTATCTCGCCAAAGTATGACTCCTGCTCTTTGGCTTCCACCGGAGTGGTTAGTTTAAACCTGACCTTCAGCGGCGCGGCATAGGTCATCGCGCGCTTACGGCATTCATCTACGGTGTATTTTGGCTTACCGGCAAAATAGCTTAGGAAATTAAGGCACACCTGGCGGTCAAAACTCTCAATGGGGAATATCTCATTGAATACTTCCTGCAAGCCGATATTCCTGCGCTTATCCGGCTGAACATCTGCTTGCAGAAATTCACCGTAGGAAGCAGTCTGCAGCTCTAGAAGATTCGGTAGTTTATAAACTTCTTTTATCTTGGCAAAATTTTTCCGTTCAGTCATTACCTCGCTCCGCTCGGAGTTGCTTTGAGTTCATTGAGTTGTTTGAGTTTAACTCTATGAACTCTAGGAACTCAATAAACTTACGCACTATTTTAATTCTACGGTCGCCCCGGCCGCTTCTAACTTTTTCTTCATCTCTTCGGCTTCGGCCTTTGACACTCCTTCTTTGATTGTCTTGGGAGCCGCATCCACCAAATCCTTTGCCTCTTTAAGGCCTAAATTAGTCATTGCGCGCACTTCCTTGATTACGGAAATTTTATTCGCGCCGCTGGCAACAAGCACAACCGCAAAGGCTGTCTTTTCTTCGGATTGAGCCGCCGGGGCCCCGCCGCTAACTCCAGCCTGCGGCCCTGCCGCGAGCGCTACCTGGCCTGAAACGCCAAACTTTTCCTGCAACTCCTTAACCAAATCAGCCAATTCCAATACGTTCATACCTTCTATTGCCTTAATTACATCTTCTTTAACTGCCATTTTATCCTCCCGTGTCGCTAGTGCACTATTTCTTTTTATCTTTTATCTGATTCAACACCAACACTAATTTATTAAAATTCCCTTTAAGCGTCAATACTAATCCGGAGAGCGGACCCTTTAAGGCCATCACTAACTGTGCCCGCAAAGTTTCTTTTGAAGGAAGCCTTGAGAGAGTTTCCAGAGCCTTATGATCAAAGAGTTGTTGCTGAAAAAGCGCTCCCTTTAAAACAAGGCTCTGATGCGCCTTGGCAAATTGGATTAACATCTTGGCAATAGCGGCAATGTCCTGCGAGCTAAAAACCAGGGCGGTAGGGCCGCTGATTAAGCCATTTAATCCGTCAATGTTTGAATGCTTAAGCGCCCTATGCATAAGGCTGTTTTTAGTAACCAGAATCCGGGATTGATTCTGCTTTAAAGAACTCCTCAGATCCGTCATCTGGATGCTGGTCAGCCCGGAATAGCCAAGGACAAAAATACTGTCAGATTTTGCGAGAGCTTTTTCTATCTGAGCGGTAACTGTTTTGCGAAAGAAACTTCCTGCTTTTATCATAACGTTAATCTTAAGCCCGGGCTCATCGTGCAAGTAATGGATGCGGATTTGATAAAATGCCCCTTGACCGCCGGCGGCCTTGATTGGCTAAGCGCCTCAATAACCTTAGATGCATTCTCTGAAATTTGGCTCTCGCTGAAATTTATTTTTCCTACAGCCACATGCACCCCTGCCTGTTTATCAGCCTTGAATTCTATTTTACCGCCCTTGATTTCCCTTACTGCCTGCGCCACATTCATGGTGACGGTTCCGGTTTTCGGGCTGGGCATAAGCCCTCGGGGGCCTAAGATTTTTCCCAGCCGGCTTAAATCCTTCATCATCTCAGGCGTAGCAACTGCGGCATCAAAACCTAAAAAGCCTTCGCCGACCTTTTCAATCAAGTCAGCCCCGCCTACAAAATCAGCGCCTGCCTGTTTTGCCTCTTTTTCTTCCTCGCCTTTACAAAAAACAGCCACGCGCACTGTTTTCCCGCTGCCATGCGGCAAGGCCACAGTTCCCCGGACTAACTGGTCAGTTTTTTTGGGATCTATGTTCAGATAAAAACTCATCCCCACGGTCTGATTAAATTTTGTCGGGGCAAACTTCTTTAGAATAGCGATTGCCTCGGCAAGGGTATACGTCTTATCGGTATTCGCAAGCTTAGCTGCTTCCCGATAACGTTTGCTTCTTTTCCTCATCTTATCAACCTTCAACAGCGATACCCATACTGCGGGCAGTGCCTTCAATAATCCTGCAGGCCTTCTCTAAGTCAGCACAATTCAAATCTTTTGCCTTAAGGCCGGCGATTTCTTCAACCTGTTTGCGGGTTACCGTGGCTATTTTTTCTTTTCCTGCCTGGCCTGAGGCCTTAGCGATATTAGCTGCCCGCTTAAGCAAAATTGAACTCGGGGGGCTCTTGATAATAAAGTCAAATGACTTATCTTCATAAACGCTGATAACTGCGGGCAGAATCAATCCTTCCCTGCCCTTGGTCTGTTCGTTGAACTGCTTGCAGAATTGCATAATATTTACCCCATGCTGGCCCAGCGCCGGGCCAACCGGAGGCGCAGGATTTGCCTGGGCCCCCGGAACATGCAGCTTTATCTGCGCAACAACTTTTTTAGCCATTATATCTTTTCTACCTGCCAATATTCTAATTCAACTGGCGTAGCCCTGCCGAAGATTGAAACCCCGACCTTAAGCTTTCCCTTCTCGGGACGAACCTCTTCAATGGTTCCGCTGAAATTGACAAACGGCCCATCAATAACCCTTACCTGTTCATCCCTGGCAAAAACAACTTTAGGGGCAGGGCGCGCTTGCGTTTCTTCGGATTTTTTTAAAATATTTTTTATTTCAGAGTCGGATAATGAAGAAGGACGCTTTCCCGCTCCGATAAAACCGGTAACCCCGGGGGTATTCTTCACTAAGAGATACGAGCTCTCGTTTAACTCCATTTCAACTAACAGGTATCCGGGGAAAAACTTTCTTTGGGAAACTCTTTTTTTGCCGCCGCGGACCTCGGAAACCTGTTCTGTCGGTATAACAATCTGGCCCATCAAATCCTTGCTCAAAGATGCGGCAACGGTCTTTTCTAAGGCGGCCTTAACCTTATCTTCCAGTCCGGTCTGGGTATGCACCACGTACCACTTCTTGCTCATCGTATAAAATAATTCAAGAGAACCGACAGAAGCGAATCCATTGCCCCGATGCACACTGTCAAGAGCAAGGTTATCACTATTACTACCCCTGTTGCGCCGATTAATTCCTGGCGGGTGGACCAGGAAACCTTACTAAGCTCTACTTTAACTTGCGATAAAAATATCTTGATCTTGCCATAATGTTTTATCAATAACAGCGCAAGAGTCAAGCTGGTTACAATCAGGATGATTACTTTAAAATTACTTATAAGAAACTCCATGCTCTTTGCTGGCTTGTATCCCTTCTTCCGTTATGGCTGCGGCTATCGCCCCGCCTACGGCGGGGTCGCTGCTCTTAAACAGGGGTGGAGGGAATTGAACCCCCAGTCCTGGTTTTGGAGACCAGCGGTTTACCGTTAACCGACACCCCTAACCATCGCCTGGCGGCTGTTCAATACCAGAACTTATGGCTGCGGCTATTCGGTTGCCGCACCCTGCCTTGCCGGCAGGCAGGCACTGCCCTCTGGCTTGTGGCTGCGGCTATTCGGTTGCCGCACCATTGCCCTCCTGGCTCATTTGATTTCCTTATGCTCCGTATGCTTACGGCAGAATGGACAAAATTTGCTTATACTAAGCTTATCCTGATTTTTCTTTTTGTTTCTTGTGGTCGTATAATTACGGTTCTTACAAATTGAACATTCTAAGGTTATGGTCTCGCGCATTGCTAATGAGTGATTAGATTCTGCGGCAATGCCTGCCTACCGCAGGCAGGCATTGCCGCTAAAGGTGGCACCCCGCCGCAGGCGGAGGCGTGCTCCGTAAGTTATCTGCATTTAATTCGCCCCGCCAACGGCTGGGCTCATTAAGCTGGAGACGGGAATTGAACCCGTGACCCCGTCCTTACCAAGGACGTGCTCTGCCGGCTGAGCTACTCCAGCAGTTTAAAAAATAACAAAAAAACACCACTCCTTGACAGGTTATTTTATTAAACAAAAAAATCGCTCATCGCGCGATAACTTTTGGCTCTCAGCGATTTTCGCAGTGGTATAGGAAAGTGTTTTATACTTTCCTATACCATGAAAATAACCTGTCAGTTGTTTTTGTTTCCAGCCTTAACTACTGTTACCGGAAAAACTTAGGTGTGTACTTTCGTAAACATATAATTATAATCAAATATATCCGTTTGTCAAGTTTTTTTTAAAGTTTTTTATAAACCCCGTTAGAAACCTCTTTCTCTCTGGATGTTGCCCTCTAGTTTCTAACGGGGTAAACGCGAATTTGGCGGGAGAGAATCAAGTGCGGTTATTTTTGAAGCTTCTTATGGCGCCTGAGTACTGACTCAAGCAGGCACAAACCCTGCTCAAAATCCTTTCCCTTATAAAAGACCCCTGAGATTCCGTAGCTGCTAGCTTCCTTAATCTTAAGGTCCTCTAAGTAGGCGGTGATAATGATAATCGGAACGTCTTTATTGAATTGCCTGATTCTACCGATGGCATGGGGCCCGTCCATCTGCGGCATGCGCAAATCCATAAAAATAATATCTGGACTGCTTTCTTTCACCAATTGAATAGCGCTTTCACCGTCCGGGGCAGTAAGGACCGTATATCCCTTGGACTCAAGCCAAAATTGCATCAGCTTTCTAAAATCTGCCTCATCATCAGTAACCAGAACCTTAATCTTTTTTATCTCTTCCATTTTTAATGAGCAAGCGGCAAGGTAAAAGTAAACTTTGCGCCCGCGCCCTCCTGGCTTTCAACCCAGATTTTTCCGCCATGCAATTCCACAATCTCCTTAGCTACGGATAAACCTATGCCGGTTCCGCTTGAGTCAGCGGACACCCGTTCACCACGCGCAGGCCCTCTTAAGCCAGGCGAACCAACCTGATAGAACTTATCAAATATTCTGACAAGGTTTTCCTGCTCAATTCCAATACCCGTATCGCAAACACATACCGCAAGCTCTGCTGTATTTGCCTTAAGAACCGCCTCAACGGTAATCGTGCCCTTATGCTGGGTAAACTTAATGGCGTTACCGATGAGATTATTGAGAACCTGTATTATTCTGTCGGGATCAATGCTTACGGAAGGAAGGTTATCCTGGATTTTCTGCGCAATGGTTATGGATTTTGATTTAGCCCAGGTATCTAAGCTTTCTACGGATTCAGTGATGAGCTTCTCTATTGACGAAGGCATAGGATTAAGCGTCATCCTGCCTGCTTCGAGCTTTGAAAGATCAAGCAAATCATTGAGCAATGCGCCGAGCCGCTTGAGATTACGGTTAGCGATAGTCAGAAACTGCTCCTGAGATTCAGTGAGAGGGCCCGTTGCCTTACTGAGCATTAGGGAAAGAGACTTTTCGGTAGCTATCAAGGGGGTCCTCAATTCATGGGTTACATTGGCAACAAAATTTGATTTCAACTCATCCAGCTCCTTCTGCTTGGTGATATCGCTTAACACCGATACCATGCCGATGGTCTTGCCATCCTCATCCTCAATGACGGCGCTGCTTGAGCGTAAAATTTTCTTAGTCTCATCCTGCTGGCTAAAAAGCTCAATTTCCCTGTCTTCCTTCTTGTCCCGGGATTTAGACAGAGAAACCAGCTGTTCATTTTTGAGGCCGGCGGTAAGCGGCCTGCCGACTTTATCCTTTTTTGAAACACCTAATAACTTTTCGGCAGCGGGATTCATCATCAGCACCTTACCCTGGGCATCAATGATGACCAGGCCCTCGGCAACACTGCGGATCACCGCTTCCGTTTCCTTCTTGTCTTCAAATACCTTCTCATACTTTTTCCAGGCAATCTCCTCATTTCTTGTTTTTTCCTGGATAACTGTTTCGTATTTCTTAGTTAATTCCTGGTTAACCTGGGTTGTTTTCTTTTCTAATTCTTTGCTCAAAACCTCGGTTACGGCGCTGGTAATTTCCTGACACTGCTCTGGCGAACCAGCCAAATCGCTTATGCGCTTAGTTATTGCTTGCTTTAAATGCTCCGCATCCGGGCTGGCTGAAAACATATCCTGCCCTGCGGCGTTTTTTTTATCATCTGCCTTCATCCCGGCAGAATGCGTAGATAGCCCGTGCAGATAGGCTAAGAACAGCGCCACCGCAATACCCACGGCAACGACGACCATAAATACAATAGTCAAATCCGCCATTCTTGCTTTTAGCAACTCCTGAACCAGGCAATGGTTTTGAGCAGACCGCTTTTAAGCTCAACCCTCGGCTGCCACTTAAGAAACCTCTTTGCCCGGGAAATATCCGGCTCTCTTTGCCTGGGGTCATCAACAGGCAGCGCCTGGAACCTGATTTTGCTTTTACTTTGGGTAAGCGCGATAATGCTTTTTGCCAAATCAATCAGCCGCATTTCGCCGGGATTACCGATATTCGTGGGAAAATACGCCTCCCTCTTAATCAGGAGCAGTTTCATAATTCCGTCTATCAAATCATCAACATAGCAAAAAGAGCGCGTCTGCAGGCCTTTGCCATAAACGGTAAGCGGCTCATCCTTAAGCGCCTGGGAGATAAAATTGGGTATTGCCCGTCCGTCGTTCTTACGCATGCGCGGCCCAAAAGTATTGAAGATACGCACTATCCGGGTATCCATGTTGTGCCTGCGATGATAGGCCATGGTGATTGCCTCGGCAAAACGTTTTGCCTCGTCGTAGACACCGCGGGGACCGATACAATTCACATTTCCCCAGTAATCTTCAGGCTGAGGATGCACCAGGGGGTCGCCATAGACCTCAGAAGTTGAGGCTAATAAAAAGCGGGCTTTATTTTTTTTGGCTAAACCCAGGGCGTTATGAGTTCCTAAAGAACCAACCTTGAGCGTCTGAATAGGATAGCGTAAATAATCAACCGGGCTTGCCGGCGAGGCAAAATGGAGAATGAGGGAAACCTTCTTTTTAAGAGCGATATGTTTGGTTACATCGTGCTTGATAAAAATGAAATCTCTGTTGTCTGATAAATGGGCAATATTTTGCATGCTTCCTGTGATTAAGTTATCCAGACAGATAACCTTAAAGTCAAGCTCAAGCAGCCGCTCGCAAAGATATGCGCCTAAGAAACCTGCGCCGCCGGTTACCACCGCCGTCTTTCTCATTATCTTTTCAGGGCCTCTTGCAGTTTCTTAGTTAAGGCCGGGAGGAGTTCAAAAAGGTCGCCGACGATCCCATAATTGGCGACTTTAAAAATCGGAGCGTAAGGGTCAGAGTTTATGGCAATGATGACTTTTGAAGACTGCATTCCCACTAAATGCTGAATCTGGCCAGAGATACCGCAGGCAATGTAGAGCTTGGGGCAGACTGTTTTTCCGGTCTGGCCTACCTGATGCGAATAAGGCATCCAGCCGCTATCCACCGCGGCGCGCGAGGCGCCTACCGCAGCGCCCAGGGCCTTTGCCAGGTCCTCAACCAATTTAAAATTTTCTTTTGCTTTCAGGCCCCGTCCTCCCGAAACAATAATATCCGCCTCGGATAAATTTACTGTTGACTCAATCTCATCAATGATATCCAGAAGGCGGCTGCGGCTGCTTAATAAGGCGCCGTCAAAATTTTCATAAATAATTTTCCCTTTTCGCTTCATATCACATTGGGCCTCCGGGAAAACCTTATGCCGAACCGTAGCCATCTGCGGCCGGTGATTAGGACAAATGATGGTAGCCATAATATTTCCCCCGAACGCGGGGCGGGTGGAAAGCAGCATCTTTTTTTCCTGATCAATGGCTAACTCGGTGCAGTCAGCGGTCAGGCCTGCCTTTATTTTGACTGCGATGCGCGAAATCAATGACCTGCCGATTGAGGTTGCTCCGCAAAGAAGAACTTCCGGCTTGTATTTATTAATCAGTTCGGCGAGCACATTGGTATACGGCTCATCCTGATAATTGGCGAGTTCCAGCTTTTCCAGCACATACACTTTATCCGCGCCCCGCCAGATTAATTCCTGAATCTCTTCTTCTAAGCGGTAGCCCAGAAGCACCGCCGATACCTCAGTATCCAAAGCCGCTGCTAATTCTTTTGCCTTGGATAATAACTCAAAAGCTATTGGCTGGACCTTGCCCTTCTTCTGCTCGGCAAAAACCCAGACCCCTCTATATCCGCTAATATCCGGTTTCTGATTAGCGGTTTCTGGTTTCTCTAATAGTATAGCCTTAAACTTACAGGCAGGCGCACAGGCGCCGCACAGAGTGCATTTATCTAGGTTAATCACTGCCTTTTTACCCCGCCCTTCGTGAATATCAACAGACTTTAACGAAGGGCGGGGCGCGTCCATAATCCTTATGGCGTCAAAGGGACAGACCTTCAGGCACAGGGTGCAGCCGGTGCATTTCTCAATAATTACTTGTATAGGCATATCTACTGCTCTAGACGAGCTCTTTCTTAAATATCAGGGCTAATTTCTCAACGAGCTCCTCAATGCTTCCGCTTAACATCTGGCTGCTTTCGCGGGGCGGCGGGCTAAATATTTTTACCACCTGGGTAGGAGAACCGCTTAACCCCAGGTTTTCAAACCTAAGCTCAATATCTTTATGCGTCCAATGCGTAATTTTTGCCTGTTTTGAGCGCATCAGCCCCTTAAGCGAAGGAAGGCGCGGGGTGTTTATTTCTTTTACCACCGTAAGCAGCGCCGGCAGAGGCGATTCAATGATTTCAAAACCTTCCTCGGTCATCCGTTCAACCCGGATGGCCTTGTCTTTAATTTCTTCTATCTTCTTCACATAGGTTACCTGCGGAATATCTAAATGCGCCGCTATCCCCGGGCCAACCTGTGCGGTATCGCCGTCTGAGGCCTGTTTACCGCAGATGAGCAAATCGTAATCCCGGATTTTGCGTATGGCGCCGGCTAAGGTATAGCTGGTAGCCAGGGTATCGCTGCCGGCAAAAGCCCTATCCGAAAGCAATATGGCATCATCAGCGCCTAATGAGATTGCCTCGCGTAAAGCGCTCTCTGCCTGAGGCGGGCCCATAGTTAAAATGGTAACCTTGCCGCCAAATCTCTCTTTCAGGCGCAGGCCCTCTTCTATGGCGTACATATCAAAGGGGTTAATGATGGACTTTACCCCTTCGCGCATCAAAGTATTGGTCTGGGGGTTAATTCTTACCTCAGTCGTCTCCGGAACTTGTTTGATACAAACAATTATATTCATTTCCCCAGCACCATCTCAATCCTGGCGATCAGCTCCTGCGGAGTTACCGGCTTGGCAATAAATGTTCTTCCGCCAATAACCCCTTCTGCGGATTCTATCTCTTTCTTCTGCGCCAGGGCGGTAAGAAATACAATAGGTATGTTTTTTGTAGTTGGCTCAAGAAGCAGGTTCTCAGCTACCTGCGAACCGTCCATATCCGGCATTAGAATATCCAGGAGAATCAGGTCCGGCTGATTGACCCTGGCTAAGCTGATGCCGGCCTGCGCCTGGCTGGCAACCAATACCTGAAACTTTCCGGCCCGCTCCAAATTCAACTTGACAAAATGGCAGAAATCTTCCTCGTCATCAATGATTAATATTTTTTGTTTTCTATCCATATCCACCTCCAATGAGCCCCGCCACTGGCGGGGCGAATTGGATCCTTGACATTGGCTATAGCCAATGTCAAGGATCTCTTTTTTTAACTACCCTAATCCGCTATCGGCAGCCTGACGATAACTGTTGTTCCTTCGCCAAGCTTACTTTCTATTTCAACAGTCCCGTTATGGCCTTCAATAATTCCCCTGGTAACTGATAGCCCAAGCCCGGTGCCTCCCTGCTTTTGTTTAGTGCTGAAAAAGGGGTCAAAGACTTTATGCAGATTTTCTTCAGTGATGCCGCATCCGCTATCGGTAAATCTAATTTCTAGATTACTGCTCTCGGCTTGTGTTTTTGGCTTTTCTACCGCGATAGTTATGGTTCCTCCCCGGGGCATAGCTTCAACCGCATTAAGAATTATATTTATAAAGGCCTGCTTCATCTGGCTGTTATCAACTTTTACAAAAGGCAGGTCAGCGCTAACGCGCCTGAGTATCTTTATATTCTTAAGCTTAATTTGATGTTCCACCAGCGGCAGCGTATCCTCAATAACCGCGGCAATATTCTGCGCTTCTAAAGCCGGTGGATTCTGACGGGAAAAACTCAGCAGGTCCCTGACAATGTTAGCCGCCCGCATACCCGCCTTTTCAATTCTTTCTACGGCATCAATGGCGATCGCATCGCCTTCCGGCATTGATGCTCTCAAGAACGCCAGACCCTGGATAATGATTGCCAGGGGATTTTTTATTTCATGGGCAACCCCTGCTGAAAGCGTTCCTAAGGAAGCGAGCCGATCGCACTGGAGCAATTGGCTGTGCAGCTTTTTTAAATCCTGAACCATCTGATTGAAATCTTTGACCAGAATGCCGAGCTCATCATTGGAAGCATAATTTATCTCTGCCTCAAAATCACCCTGCGCAACCTTGCCGGCAGCCTGGGTAATTTTTAAAATTGGCTCAGTTATTTTACCAGAAATAAGAAAAGAGAGCAAGATTACAATAGTAATGCAGATAAAAGCAATGCTTACAATTATCAGGGCTAAAAATCTAAGCGGGGCAAAGGCGAGAAGCGTATCCTTCTCGGCAATAATCAGCCAGCCCTTTTCCTTGTTGATCACCGAGGCGCCTAAGACGCTGTTACCTAATGAGTCCCGGTAG
>Ga0155356_108_pt1 | contig 12997 bp, 18 predicted proteins | sample RifCSPhighO2_02_FD_106324 | JGI IMG/M metagenome (GOLD analysis project Ga0155356, IMG submission 106324) | Omnitrophica WOR_2 bacterium RIFCSPHIGHO2_02_FULL_46_37
CCCCGCCAAAGGCGGGGCTCATTGAAGGAGGTAAAGCTAAATGAAGAGCAAATCGTCAGTCGCAGTTTTAACAGGCATTTTCTTTCTTTCGTTCCTGCCTTTAGCTTTTAGCCAGCAGGAAGCGCCGCAGCCGCAGGCTGTCGAGCTGCCTGCAGCTGAAGAAGAAGTTTCCTGGCTCTGGGGAGAAGTCAAGGCAGTTGACCCGGATGCATCGAGCCTTACCGTTATGTATATGGACTATCAGACGGATGAGGAAAAAGAGATGGTTTTAACCATTGACGCCAGGACGCAGTTTGAAGCCATCAATGGCTTAAGCGGAATTAAGGCTGGCGATACCGCAAGTATTGACTATGCAGTAGAAGGCGGCAGGAATGTCGCCAGAAATATCTCTATAGAGACAATAGAAGCAATGCCCGAGGCGCCGGCGCAGCCGGAACAGACAGAAAAAGAACCTCTCCCGGCAGCTCCAATCCCATAGAGATCCCTATAGCCGAAGCCATAACCCAGCGCTAATTTTTAACAAGTTAAGAAGTAATTGAAATTAGCGTTGGGTTTTTTATGGAAAATGCAAGACAAGATTAAATTAGTAATCTTTGACCTTGACGGCACTCTTGTAGATGCCTATCAGGCAATAATCAAGAGCGTGAATTTTACCCTGAGTGAAATGGGCTATCCAGAGGCTTCAAGGTTAAGGATTCGCAGAGCAGTTGGCTGGGGAGATAAGAGGCTTCTGGGAGTTTTTGTTAAAGAGAAAGATATAGAATACGCTTTGGTTATTTATCGCAGGCACCACAGGCTCTCGCTTAAAAGCTCTATCAAGCTCCTGCCCTACGCCAATAAGATACTCCGCTATTTGACGAAGAACGGCTTTAAAATTGCCATTGCCTCAAACCGGCCCACGGAATTTACCGGTATTATCTTAAGGCGCCTTGCGCTGAAGAAATATTTTGATTATGTTTTATGCGCTGATAGGTTGGCTCAAGGAAAGCCTCACCCGGAAATCTTATTAAAGATTATAAAAAAACTAAAGGTCAGGCCTGCTGAGGTTGTCTACGTAGGCGATATGGCAATTGACGTCAAGACCGCTCAAGCGGCAGGGATTAAACCCATAGCAATAAGCGGCGGCTCAAGCCCTTTAGATGAAATAAAAAAAGCCAGACCCTTTAGAATAATAAAGAGCCTGGCTTTTTTAAAGAAAATCTTACCGCCTATTTCTGCTTAAACTTTAGTTCTGTGCCGTCTTTGGCGCAATATTGGACACTAGCTGTATATTCAGCGCCACAGACCGGGCAGAATTTCTTATCTAACTTCTCTCCTACCACAGCGCCTGAGATTGCCCCTACTGCCGCGCCAATCACCGCTCCTTCAGCTCCGTGTCCGGATTGATGGCCGATTATCCCGCCAAGCGCCGCTCCGCCCAAGCCGCCGACCGCAGCTCCCTTCTGAGTAGTAGTGCAGCCATAGAGCATCAAACTACCGCATACCAAAAGCAATGTAATAGTTTGCGTTTTCATAAATTAAGCACCTCCTTCTTTCATAGTAATCTCGTGTCTACCAAAATAATTATAAACAATATAATTACTATTGTCAATAGTAATTGAACTGGTATAATTGTATAAGTATACAAATCCGAATTCCAAAATTAAAAAGGAGGACTAATGGGTAAGCGTAAGAGAAGAGGAAAGCTTTCCTGGCGTTCCAAGCGCGCCAATAAAGGCAGAAAACCGAATTTAGGATAATTAGAAATATGCAGCTTTTATTTATCCTCATCAGTACCTTTTTAGTGAGCATAATCTCTTTGATTGGCGTAGTTACTCTGGCAATTAAAGAGAACTTCTTAAAGACAATCCTTTTTCTTTTGATTGCCTTCTCAGCAGGGGCTTTAATCGGAGGCGCTTTTCTGCATTTAATCCCCGAGGCAATAGAAAAATCCAATCCTCAGGAGGTCTTTATCCTGGCGCTTGCCGGATTTGTCCTATTTTTCTTCTTAGAAAAATACCTTTATTGGCGCCATTGCCACGACGGCATCTGTCATGTGCATGCCTTTTCTTATCTTAACCTCATTGGCGATGGCCTGCATAATTTTATTGACGGCTTAGTTATTGCCGGAAGTTTTGTGGCCTCGGCGCAGTTAGGTATTTTTACCACCTTATTAGTCGTTATCCATGAAATACCGCAGGAATTAAGCGACTTCGGCGTCCTGGTTTATGGCGGCTTCAGCAGACAAAAGGCGTTATTCTATAATTTTCTTTCCGCCCTCACCGCTTTTATTGGCGCAATCTTAGGATACTTTCTTTCCACAAAGATCTCCGGCTTTTCGTATATTTTGCTTTCGTTTACCGCCGGAGGTTTTATTTACATTTCAAGCTCCGACCTTATTCCGGAAATTCACAAAGAAACCGAACAAAGAAAATCTTTCCTTTCCCTGGTTTTCTTTCTTTTGGGCATTGCGCTTATGTTTATCTTAAGAAAACTATCTTAATTCGCCCCGCCAATCACGCCTACGGCGGATTCCGCTTTTGGCGGAACGGCGGGGCTCATTAAGGAGGAGACGATGAAGACAGGCCTAATCATTTCCAGTAACGATGCAGAGACCGTATGGAGCGCGTTCAGGTTTGCCAATTTTGCGCTGAATAATAAGGATACAGTCAGCGTGTTTCTTATCGGTAAAGGCGTTGAGTACGAGGGCGTAAGCAGCGAGCAATTTAATATTATTGAGCAGGCAGAAAAATTCTTGAATTCAGGAGGTAAAATATTTGCCTGCGGCACCTGTTTAAAACAAAGAAATAGCTCCGGTTCAAATCTCTGCCCCATTTCCACTATGAAAGATATGTATAGGATAGTTGCCGAATCGGATAAAATACTGACTTTCTAAAACCTCCATTCCGAAGAGATCCCCCTGCGTAGATAGTCTTCGCCGCAAACTAAATTTTAAAAAAAGCTTGATAGCATAGGAAATTATATGCTTCCCCCCTTGTTTTGTTTCGTTTCGCTCAACAAAACAAAGCAGGGGGGGCTGCGAAAAATCTGTCACAGTTTCTGTCAGAACTGCAGATTTTTCTTGACAGATTTTTTTTTTACAGTATAATTGAAAATGAATTTCAATTTCAAGAAGAACCTTATCGCACGATAACCTTCCACGATTTTTCCCGACAAAAAGGTCGGGATCCCAATTTGTCGGGACAGTGGTTAGGAAAGCGTTTTTATTTGCGCCCGAGATAATTATGGAGAAAGAAATAGAGTTATTCCGGGGTGAGCTCAAGAAAATCCACCTGAGGGTTACCAGCCAGCGCCTCAAGATAGTGGAGGCCTTTTTAAAAACAGAAAAACACATAACCTGTGATGAATTGTATCTGATTGTCCGGCGTAACCACCCTGATATCGGATATACCACAGTTTACCGGACATTAAAGCTGATTCAAGAAACAGGCTTAGCCCGGGAAGCGGATCTTGGCGATAAGGTTTTGCGCTTAGAACATGAGTTCGGCCATAAACACCACGACCATTTGATTTGCCTTAAGTGTGGCAGGTTTTTTGAGGTCTTTGACCCTGACATTGAGCTATTGCAGGAGAAACTCGCCCGCAAACATAAGTTTAATCCGATTAGACATAAAATGGACATCTTTGGCTATTGCCAAAAGTGCTCTTTAAAGCAATAGATTTGAATAGCAAAATGAGCATCACTGAAACCGCGATTAAGCGAATATTTACCGTCGTTAAAGACCTGAGGTTTGGCGAGGTTATCATCAAGGTCCAGGACGGCCATATTGTTTCGGTAGAAAAACACGAAAAGATTCGCATTGGCAAAATGGCTGACCCCCAAGAGTGCGGGGAGGCAGACGCTAATCATTAAATATGCTGACTGGATAAATGCCAGAGGTATAGTTGCAAGAAGCGGAGGGTTAAGATGTTAAGAAGAGTAGTTTTAATTTTGCTTGCCAGCATATTTTACCTAACCCAGGCAAGCGGTTTCGTCTTTGCTGATGAAGTTGCGGAGTTAAAGCAGTTGATACAGCAATTGCGCCAGGATTATGAAGCAAGGCTAAAAGCGCTCCAGGACAAAATTGACGTTATAGCCAAAAACCAGGAAACGGCAAAAGAGGATTTGGAACAGAAGATTGAAAAAAGGATAGAAGAAAAGACTATAAGCGCAGAGTATGTCGGCCGCTATGAAGGGCCTTTTGGAAAAGGCGGGCTTTTAATCAAGAATCCTTCTGGCTTTGGCAATGTCAGCGTAGGAGGTTATGGAAGTATTGAGTTTGAGAATTTTGAAAATTCCAATTCTACTTTTGACCAGGCACGCTTTATCATCAATTTAGGGGCTATTCCGCACGAAAGGCTGCTTTTTTATAGCGAATATGAGATTGAGCACGGAGGAACCAATTACCCCGGAGGTAACGGTGAGGCAAAGTTAGAGCAGGCCTGGATGAGCTATAACATAAATGATTGGATGAGCTTAAAAGGGGGAATTGTTTTGGTTCCTTTTGGGAGGTTTAATCTTTTACATGATGATGACATCCAGGATTTGACCGAAAGGCCGCTTGTGGCCCGCAGGGTAATTCCTTCTACTTGGACCGATGCCGGCTTTGGCTTATTAGGCGAATTGCCAATCGGCGAAACGCTAAACTGGAAGCTCCTTCCTGATTTTTATCTTAACTATGAAGCATATGTGGTCAATGGTTTGGATGAAGATATTACAGATACAGGGTTGAGGGATGCCAGAGGTTCAGCCAGCAATGACCTTAATAACGCCAAAGATTTTGTGGCCAGGCTTGGTTTGGGGCTTAACCGTAATTTAGAAATGGGGCTTACCACATATTTTGGCAAATACGGCCGTGCAGGGTCCGCAACGCGAAATGGTAATGACGACCTCTTGGGCATCGGTGCGGATGTAAACTTTAAGCGCGGTCCTTTTGAGCTGGTGGGAGACTTTGCCTATTGGGATTTTGAAGATGGCGCGTTAGTTGACCATGATAATGATAATGCAACCGCTGCGGTGAGCGCTCCCAAATTTATGCGGGGATTTTATATTGAGCCGCGTTATCATTTCTGGCCTAAGTTCTTGAATGCTACCTTCTTAGGCAGGGGCTTTAAAGACCCCAAGTTTACCTTGACAAGCCGCTATGATTGGGTGGATATCGGTGACGACGGCGATACGGGAAATGGGAATAATAAGGAAAGCCGTTTTACCTTAGGCCTCAATTATCGGCCCATTGAAAGCTGGGTCTTTAAATTAGAATACCAGTGGAATCAAGCGGATAATGAGGTATTGGAGCGCGGGGATAAAGACGGAGTAATGGCTTCCATGGCCATCGGATTCTAATAAACCCTGTTAACCTCGTAGGTTAACAGGGTTATACATTGACTACGCAAATTAAGATTTAAGGAAAGTCGAATGCATGAGAAAAATAGTTTTTTCCTTTCTGGTAGTTATATGCTTGACTTCTACTTTTTCCTGGGCAGAGGTTTATATCAGCTCCGAGGAGGCAATAAAACAGATTTTTCCCGCGTATCAGGAATACAAGAAAGAAAGCCATATTTTAGATAATCAGGAGTTTGGCGTATATACCGTTTCGAAGAATGGCGACGTTTTGGGCTGGGCGATTGTGTTGGATGAAAAGGGAAAGATTCAGCCGATCACCTTTTTGATAGGTATTGATACGCAGGGAAAGGTTTTAGGGGCCTATGTTCTGGAATTCCGCGATATTTTCGGCTCTGAGATAAAGCGCAGGTCTTTCCTCAGGCAGTTCCGCGGTAAATCCTTAAAAGACGATGTAGCAGTGGGCAGGGATATTGATGCGGTTACCTCGGCAACCATTTCCTCACAGGCCGCCGCCTCTGCGGTGAGAAAGGCTTTAGAAATTACTGAAGAATTGAGGAAGGGTTTTTGATGCGTAAAATTGCCATAGTGGGTTCGCCTAATGTAGGCAAGTCCGTATTGTTTAATAATCTTACCGGAAGTTATGCTACTGTTTCTAATTATCCAGGGACTACGGTTGAGGTTTCCCGGGGGAAGGGAAAAATCGGCGATGAGGAGTTTGAGGTTATTGATACCCCGGGGATGTACTCTTTGCTTCCCATCACCGAAGAAGAAAGGGTGGCGCGCTCAATCTTATTAGATGAACAGCCCGCAGTAATCTTACATATGATTGATGCCAAGAATTTAGAGCGGATGCTCACCCTCACCTTGCAACTCTTGGAAGCGGGTTTACCGGTTATTTTGGTTTTAAATATTATGGATGAGGCGCAAAAGGCAGGGATAAGGATTGACAGCCGGCATTTAGAAAAAGAATTAGGCATTCCTGTGGTTGAAGCAGTCTCTACCACCGGAAAAGGCATGGATGTGTTAAGAGGAAGAATAGAAAGCTATGCCAGAGCAAAATCCTAAAAAAAACGAATCCACAGGCGGTTGTGCTATCGGATATAGCGACACCTTAGAGGTGTATATTGCTAAAATCACTGAACTATTAACCAGCAAGGATTATAAAATTTCTAAACGCGCTCTCGCCCTTTTGCTTTTACAAGAGGACCAGGAAATCTTAAAAGGCGTTCAAGAAAAAGACGTCCAGAACTTTCCTCTGATAGAAGGAATTATTCAGGAGGCAAAAAGACATTATACCCAGCCGCTTAATTACATTATCAGCTTGAGGCGTCAAAGCGAAGCCAATCAAATCACAAGCCGCATAATGAGCTTTGGAAAGAGTCCTCTTATAAGCATGCAGGAGCGGCTAAGCCGGATTATGATGAATCCTCTTACCGGCGGCCCAATTCTTTTATTTGTCCTTTATTACGGCTTGTATAAATTCGTGGGGACCTTTGGCGCAGGATTTTTAGTTGATTTTTTAGAGAATAAGATTTTTGGAAATTACATTAATCCCTGGGTGACGCAATGGGTCAATGCGGTATTGCCTTTTAAGCTTTTGCAGGACCTGTTGGTTGGCGAGTACGGCGTAATTACTCTTGGTGTGCGCTATGCCTTTGCGATAATCCTGCCTATTGTGGCGACATTTTTCTTTGCTTTTGCCATTGTAGAAGACACTGGCTATTTGCCGCGCCTGGCAATGCTTGTTGACCAGCTCTTTAAGAGAATCGGCCTTTCCGGCCGGGCAGTAATTCCTCTTGTGTTAGGTTTTGGCTGTGATACTATGGCCACGATGGTCACGCGCACACTCCCTACCAAGCGGGAAAGGATAATTGCCACCTTACTGCTTGCGCTGGCTATTCCCTGCTCAGCACAGATGGGCGTAATATTGGCCTTACTTGAAGGCAGGCCATTAGGTTTAGTGGTATGGCTTGGGGTAATTATTTTTGTTTTTTTGCTCGTAGGATTTTTAGCGACAAAGATTATGCCTGGAGAGCTTCCTACTTTTTATATGGAGATACCGCCGCTACGCCTGCCCCAATTTTCAAATGTCCTGCGTAAAACCTATAGCCGGCTAAAATGGTATTTTAAGGAAATATTCCCCTTATTTATCTTTGCTTCACTTTTAATCTGGCTGGGCCAGATAACCAGGATATTTGACTTTTTTGTGCGGATTTTAGAGCATCCCATTTCTTGGTTAGGCCTGCCAAGTGAGGCCGCGGTTGCCTTTTTATTTGGATTTTTCCGCCGGGATTACGGCGCGGCAGGATTGTATGATTTGAAAAAAATAGGTTTGCTCTCCGGCAATCAATTAGTAGTTGCCTGCGTTACTCTGACTTTATTCCTGCCTTGCATTGCGCAATTATTGATGAACGTAAAAGAACGCGGCATAAGAATGGGCATTGCGATGTCCGTATTTATCTTGTTCTTCTCTTTTAGTATCGGTTATCTTGTAAATCTTATCTTGAATTTCTTACACATATCTTTATAATAATAGAGGGAGAGGTTAAAATGTTATCAGAACATGCAGAAGAAGTCTTAGAAGCGCTTGCGGTGCAGATGGAGGAGCAAGGCAGGAGGCCCTTAGATTTAGGGGTAAGCCGCGATGACCCGGCAATTGAAGAATTGATAAAATTAGGATTTATCCGCCGGGACGCTGACCATATCCATCTTTTAGATAAAGGCAAGACAGAAGCCCATGCCGCCTTACGCAGGCACCGCCTGGCAGAGCGGCTTATGGTGGATGTGCTGGATATTAAAAAACAGATTATCAATGAAGCAAGCTGTAAATTTGAACATCTCCTGCACGAAGGCTTAGAAGATAATGTCTGCACCATTTTAGGCCACCCCAAGGTCTGTCCGCACGGAAAACTGATACCTCCCGGAAGATGCTGTCAGGAAAAAGCAAAAAAAGGCCAAATGAAATTCGTCTCTGCCCTTTCAGAATTGGAAGTAAAAGATAGGGGAGAAATTGCCTATCTGCACACCAAAGACAGCTCTCAAATGCAAAAGTTAATGAGTATAGGAATATTGCCGGGAATGTCCGCAAGCCTCCTCCAGAAATTTCCTTCCTATGTCCTGCAATTAGGCCAGTCCCAATTTGCCATTGACAAAGAGCTTGCCTCCTGCATTTATGTGCGCTTAGTGCGGGCTTGACGAACTGATTTCTTGCCTTTATAATATCTTTAAATGAAAGCAATTGCCCTTGTCTCCGGCGGCTTAGATAGCACCCTGGCCGCCAGAATAATTAAAGATTTGGCCGTTGACTTAATTGCCCTGAATACCCGCAGCCCTTTTTGCCTATGTAACCGCAAAAAAGCAGACGGCTCCTGCAGCCATGAGGCAGGGAGGGTTTCTCAGGAGTTAGGCGTAAAAATTATTGCCATAAATACAGCTACGGAATTCTTGGAAATAGTCAAAAAGCCCAAGCATGGTTATGGCTCGCATATGAATCCCTGCCTTGACTGCCGCATACTTTTGTTTAAAAAGGCCAAAGAGGCAATGGCTAAGGAAGGCGCCTCATTTGTGATTACTGGTGAAGTTTTAGGCCAAAGGCCGATGTCACAGAGATTAGCGGCAATGAAGCTGATTGAAAAAGAATCTGGTTTAGAGGGTTTGGTAGTGCGGCCTTTATCCGCAAAAGTTTTAGAGCCGACAATTCCGGAGAAAATGGGCTGGATTGAGAGAGAAAAACTGCTGGCGATAAGCGGAAGAGGAAGAAAGGAGCAGATTGCCCTGGCATCTTCGCTGGGGATAAAGGACTACCCCTGCCCCAGCGGCGGGTGCCTTTTGACCGACCCTGAGTTCAGCCGCCGCTTGAAGGATTTGATGCAATACGACGAGCTGAATTTAAAGGATATCCAACTGCTTAAAATCGGCAGGCATTTTCGCGTGAGTAAGCTCGCAAAATTGATCGTGGGAAGGAATGAGCCGGAGAATAACCGCCTCGCCTCTTTAAAAGAAGAGAATGATTTTTTCTTTCAGCCGCTGGAATTAGCCGGGCCATCGGCGCTTTTAAGGGCAAAGAGCGCGGATAATTCAATTTTAGAGCTTTGCTCAAGGATGGTAGCCAAATACTGCGACGGGGCAGATACACAAACAAAAATCCTTTGCCGGAGGAATCCCCTGCAGGAATATCAATTTATCGTCAGCCCTAAAAATGAAGAGGCATTGGCAGCTTACAGGATTAATTAACATATGCATATAGACATAGAAAGCGAGCTCAAAAAGAACGATTTGTTTAGCTGCCTGGATAGCTTTCAGATTTCCCGCCTCAGCCGCGCGGTAATTGTAAAAAGATATAAGAAAGGAGCGTTAATCTTTTCTGAAGGCGAGCCGGCCTCGGGATTCTATATCGTTGCCGAAGGAAGGGTAAAGATTTACAAGTTATCCGCGCAAGGAAAAGAATATATCCTGCGCATCGGCTTACCCGGCGATACCGTAGCCGGTGTGGCGGTCTTCTCCAATCAAAATTATCCCGCCTATGCTCAAGCGCTGAGTAACAGCTCCTTGCTTTTCTTTCCCAAAACAGCATTTTTAGAGATGCTCAAAGAAGAGCCTGAAATCGGGATGCGTATGCTTGGCGCGCTTGCCAGCCGTCAGCGCCGCTTTGTGGACACCATTGAGGATTTATCCCTGCGGGATGTGCTGGGCCGCTTGAGTAAATATCTATTGAATTTGGCTCAAGAAAAGGGGAAAAACACCTTTGAATTGGATATGCAAAAATCAGATTTGGCTTTGAAATTAGCCGCTGCCCCGGAGACCTTATCCCGCAACCTGAAAAAGTTAAAGGCAAAAAAGATAGTTTCTCTTAATGGTCCAACCATAACCCTTCTGGATAAAGAAGCCCTGCGCAGGCTTTCCGCGGGATAAAATTATTTTTCTGCACTTTGACCTAAGTCAAGGCAAAAATTCTCTTCTTGTGGTATATTTATTTTAGAAAAAGGAAGATTCCATGGAAGAATTTTTAAATAAAAATATCAAATATATAATTGCGCAGTATCCTGAAGTAGGCAAAATCTTAGAGCGTTATAATATCGGATGCACTACCTGCTCCGTTGGCTCCTGTCTTTTAAAAGACATCATTGAGATACATAACCTAAGCCCTGAGGTTGAGGCAGAGCTGCTCTATGAGATTGAAAGGGTGGTTTTTCCCGGCAAAGAGGTAAAGAAACGCCCGCTACGGCAAAGAGCGGTTAGGCCCCAGGGAGAAATAAAATACTCTCCCCCAATAAAGAAGCTGGTGGATGAGCATGTTTTAATCAAACGTTTCATCGCGCTTATTGAGCCACTGTGCGCATTGGTTGATTCCTCTAAAGAGCCGGATTTCGGGCTTATTCTGGATTGTGTTGATTTTATCAGGAATTATGCGGATAAATATCATCATCTGAAGGAAGAAGACGTCTTATTCAAGAGGATTGGCGAAGACCTGGATATCATCAAGGTAATGCTGGAAGACCATACCACCGGCCGCAACCACGTTAAACAAATTATTGAAGGCGCAAGGGCTAAAGATAAGGCGTGGGTAATTGAACATCTTAAGGGGTATAAGGAATTGCTTACCCAGCATATTAAGAAGGAGGATGAAATACTCTATCCCTGGATTGACCGGGGTTTATCTACGAGCGACGTAGGAAAGCTCTACGTAGAGTTTAGCGAAAAGGATGCTTCCTTGCCTGACGATTTCCAGAAACGCTATCAGGATTTTGTCAAGCAAGTAGAAGATACCCTAAACAAAAGGAGGTAGGTTAAATGCACGGACATGGAATGGAGGGCTGCCCCGGTAGCCGTATGCAGGACTTCCGGGATAACAAGGAAACCAAAGGCGATGAATCAGGAAAGAGGGCCTCGGAGTTAAGGCAGTGGCCGATACAGCTGCACTTAGTATCCCCGATGGCGCCCTATTATCAAAAGGCAGATGTACTTTTATCTGCTGACTGCGTTGCCTATACCGTAGGGGATTTTCACAGGGATTATCTCAAAGGTAAAAGTATTGCCATTGCCTGCCCTAAGCTTGATGAGGGCCAGGAGGTTTACGCCGAGAAGATTCAATCCCTCATTGACGATGCCAAAATCAACACCCTCACCGTTATGACTATGCAGGTTCCCTGCTGCGCCGGCTTAGTAGCCACTGCCCAGGCAGGCGCGTCCCAGGCCAAGAGAAAAATTCCCCTCAAGTCTATTGTGGTCAGCCTGCAGGGAGATGTTCTCTCGGAAGAGTGGGTCTCATAGTCATACCAAAACAGCCTGGCGCCTGGTCAATTCTCATTGCCAGTTTTATTCTCGGCGCCTCGCTCGCGGGAGACTTCGGCATTGAGTCAATACTGCTTTTATTCGTAGTCCTGTCTGTTTTCTTAGGACGGCACACAGCAGGCGAGTATTTTAAACTCTCCGTCTCTAATACGGTGAGGAAAAATCTGCTTGCCTGGCTTGTGTTCTTTTTAGCCATCTCTCTATTAGGCGCAACCTTGCTGGTTATTAAATACAGGCGCTGGCTCCTCATTCCCTTAGGAATCGCCTCGTTTGCAATAATAGCTTTGAGCTTGGCGCTGGCTAAAAAAGGCAGGGATTTGACTTTTGTTGGTGAATTCACTAACATACTCGGCTTAAGCCTGGTTGCCCCAGCCGTAGAATATACAAGCCGGGGGATTTATTCTTTAAGAACATTTGGCCTTTGGCTGCTCTGCTTTTTCTTCTTTGCAGGAAGTATTTTTCGGGTGCGCTATTTAAACAGAAAATGCGCTGAGGCTCAAGGTATTTTCTTTGAGCGCCTGAAGGCCGGGATGTCTTCGCTGGTTTTTCATATAGCAGCGTTTTTGATTACCTTTGGCTTAGCCAGAAACAATCTTCTGCCATCCCAGGCTCCGCTTGCCCTGGCGCCTATTAGCTTAAGGGTATTATGGTCAGTCAGCCGGCGTTATAAAAATCCCATACCCATACGCACCATTGGTTATGTTGAAGTGTTCCATACGTTGGTATTCTTAGCTTTGGCGGTAATCGCTTATCAGCCCTTGCCCCGTTAGACACCCCATTCGCATTTACATTGGTGCTGCAGTGTCTAACGGGGCTTGCCGCTAACGGAGTAACTGATTATGAAAAGACAAATTATAGAAATTGACCAGGATAAATGTAATGGCTGCGGTTTATGCATCCCGAATTGTCCCGAGGGAGCGCTGCAGATTATTGATGGTAAGGCGCGGCTCGTCAGCGACTTGTTCTGCGACGGCCTGGGCGCCTGTCTTGGCCATTGCCCGCTGGGGGCGATTACCATTCGCCAGCGGGAAGCGCAGGAATACGATGAGCGAAGTGTTATGGCGAATATTGTAAAGCAAGGGAAAAATGTTATCAAGGCCCACTTAGAGCATTTAAAGAGCCACCACCAGGCCGCCTATCTTAAACAGGCGGTTGATTATTTGGAGGAAATGGGTATAGAGAATCCCTCAAGCCCATCGTAGTCAGCTTTGATTCCTTGGCACCTGTCTACCGCAGGCAGGCATTGCCGAAGAATCAAGGAAAAGTTTCGTTAATGAAATTTTTTTCCTTGACAAAGCTTATTTTTTTGTTAATCTATTGTTAGTAATAGTTACTATTATTGATAAGATGAAAGTAGAAAATAGAAAAAGAGAAACAAAACAA
>Ga0155356_115_pt1 | contig 10356 bp, 10 predicted proteins | sample RifCSPhighO2_02_FD_106324 | JGI IMG/M metagenome (GOLD analysis project Ga0155356, IMG submission 106324) | Omnitrophica WOR_2 bacterium RIFCSPHIGHO2_02_FULL_46_37
CACCTCGATGTCGGCTCATCGTATCCTGGGGCTGGATAAGGTCCCAAGGGTCCGGCTGTTCGCCGGTTAAAACGGTACGCGAGCTGGGTTTAGAACGTAGATAACACTGCGTTTTTCCGTAGTAATACGGAAAAAGTCTTGACTTATATCGGTGGAGCCCGACTTACACATACCGAACGTGTAAAGGGTAATACCGAGGGAAGATTATAGATGGAAGAAACAGTAAAAGCTTATATAGCTGGTTTTCTTGACGGCGATGGAAGCATAATGTTTCAGCTTATCGAACGAAAAGGCTATGTCTATGGCTATCAAATTCGGGCAAGTGTATGCTTTTATCAAGACTCTAACCATAAAGATGGATTAAGGTGGTTAAGAGAAAAAATCGGGTTCGGTTACATCCGAGACAGAAACGATGGTGTGAGTGATTATACTATCGTAGGTTATGAGAAAGCAGAACAAGTGCTCAAAATGGTTAAACCATACGCAGTTTTTAAAACAGTTCATGTAAGCAGAGCGTTAGAGCTTTTAGACGCTATACGAGAAAATCGAAAGCCAAGCCCGGAACAATTTTTGGGTCTGGCAAAGCTGGTTGATTCTTACGCAATCCTTAACTATTCAAAAAAGAAGATAAATAATGCGGTTAAAGTAGAAGAATTTTTGAATAGAAAGGGTCTATTAATCCCCGTAACGACTGATTCCTGCAATAAGGATGAGATGGTTCTCAATTTATAAGAGCCATAATACGTCAACTCCCCGAAAGGGGATGAAGATATAGTCTGTGCCGCTGGTAACAGTGTGTAAAACATGCGTGAGACAGTTCGGTCTCTATCTGATGTGGGTGTAAGGATACTTGAAGAGGAGCTCCCTATAGTACGAGAGGACCTGGGGAGACGGACCTCTGGTGTTTCAGTTGTCCTGCCAAGGGCAGAAGCTGAGTAGCCATGTTCGGAAGGGATAAGCGCTGAAAGCATCTAAGTGCCAAGCCCCCCTCAAAAATAGGTATCCCTTCCCGACACCGTAAGGCGTCGGGATGAAGGCTGGCCGGAGACTACGGCCTTGATAGGCGCAGGGTGTAAGATCCGTAAGGATTTGAGCTGATGCGTACTAATAGCCAATCGGCTTGACCACCTGTTTTATATTAAAACGGCAAAGTTTTATCCGCTTGATTATATAAGTTGTCCGAAATTTCACATTAGAAATAGAGAGAAATTTCGGAGTGTTCATACCGGAGGGGCAACACCCGTTCCCATTCCGAACACGGTAGTTAAGCCCTCCAGGGCCGATGGTACTATAGTAGTAATGCTATGGGAGAGTAGGACGATGCTCCGGCTTGAATAAAAAGCCCAGCTTTTAAAAGCTGGGCTTTTTCTGCTTTACAATTTACTTGAAATGATGTATTATTATATAAGTTGTGAGCAAAGGATGATTATCAACCATAATATTTTAAGGGAGGGCTGATGGATAAAAAAACTTTTGCATGGATTTTTGTTCTATCCCTGATGATTTTTGCGGCAGGATGCGAAGAGAAGGCTTTAGAGCCAACGGTTACCGCTCCGATGACTGGAGAGCTGTCCTCGGGCGCAACGACAACTACGCCGCAACCGCCGGGTATCCCGGCCGAGGCTCAAGGAAAAACACAAGAAACTGCTCCTCAGGTATCAGGAGAGGCGCAAGAGCCTCTAAGCCCTGCCGAATTTCTGCCGCCTTCTGAAAAAGAAATACAGCAGGCACTCAAAAATGCCGGCCTCTATGACGGTGAAATAGATGGTAAGATCGGCCCTAAAACCGAAAAGGCAGTTGAAGAATTCCAAACCAGGAGTGATTTAAAGGTTGATGGTAAGGTGGGAGCTAAGACCTGGGCTAAGCTCAAGGAATACCTTAGTCAAAACCTTCTGCCAGCTTCAACAGGCATTAAAGATTAACTTTTTGATTTTTTAAATAATTACCTGGCCACAGCTTAAGAGGAAATGAGGTTATGCCGGCATCCTTTTAAGCTGTGGCTTTTTGTTTGCATTTACTGTATAATCTTAATGTATGGTTAAAGCTCTCACGACGGATATCCGTTATCTAAAAGGCATAGGGCCGAAGCGGGCAAAACTCTTTAATAACCTGGGCATTCATTCTATTGAGGACTTTCTTTATTATTTCCCCCGCCGCTATGAAGATAGAAGCAAGCTCACCGATATCGCAAAACTAAAGATAGGAGAATACCAAACTATAGAAGCCAGGATTTTAGGGTCTGGCGAATCCCGCCCTTTCGCGAAATGGCGGGAGGAATCTTCAGGTTTCAGGCGCAGGTTCTTGAATATTTTTGAAATCGTTGTTGAGGATTCATCCGGCAGATTGACCTGCGTTTGGTTTAATCAGCCGTACTTAAAACAGTATTTTAAACCGGGCAGAGAGGTTGTGCTCTACGGCAAAATAGATCTCTACGGCGGGCGCCTTCAAATGCAGAATCCGGAATACGAGATTTTAGATTCGGAAAGTAAAGACAACCTCAATTGCGGAAGGATTGTCCCTATTTATTCATTGGTTGAAAAGTTAAGCCAGAGAATGCTGCGGCGTATAGTAAAAGGCTGTTTAGATGAATATCTGCCTAAGTTTTGCGATATCCTGCCGTATGATATCAGGCAACGTTATAATCTGCTGAATATCGCCAGCAGCATCTTGAATATGCATTTTCCTGAGGATATACCTGCGCAGGAATCAGCTTATAAAAGGATTCTTTTTGAGGAATATTTTTTGCTGCAGCTCTCCTTTGGCCTGAAGCGCCTTAAGGCAGATAAAATAAGAGGTATCAGCCATAAGATAAATGAAGATTTTCTGAATGAGTTTGAAAAAGGCCTGCCCTTTGAGCTGACTTCTTCACAGAAGAAGGTTATTGCAGAACTCAAGGCGGACATGGCGTCTTTAAAACCTATGCACCGTTTGCTTCAAGGCGATGTGGGTTCAGGAAAAACCATTGTTGCTTTATATGGGTGTATGCTCGCAGTATCAAACGGCTATCAGTCAGCTTTTATGGTGCCGACAGAGCTTCTTGCCTGGCAGCACTATCAAAGTGTCAGGAGTCAAGTCTCAAGCCTCAAGTATGGCGGGCGCGCAATAAATGTAGCCTTGCTAACGAGTAGTTCAAATAAGAAGGAAAGGGAGAAGATTTATAAAGATGTCAAGAGCGCTAAGGTGGATATACTGGTGGGAACGCACGCCTTGATTCAGGAGCATTTGGAATTCAAAAATTTAAGCTTTGTGGTTATTGACGAACAGCATAAATTCGGGGTGCATCAGCGATTGAGCCTTTTAACCAAAACGGTTAATGCGGATTGCCTGATTATGACCGCAACCCCCATCCCCAGGACCCTGGCAATGATTATTTATGCGGATTTGGACATCTCAACGGTTGAGGAACTGCCCCGCGGAAGGCTTCCGGTAAAAACCTATTTTGTCGATGAAAGCAGGCGGAGCTGGGTGTACGATTTTATCAAAGAGAATGTCCAGGCCGGGCGCCAGGCATACATTGTTTATCCTATAATTGATGAATCAAAAACACTTGATTTAAAAGCGGCAAGCAGTATGTACGAAGATTTAAAGAAGAATGTTTTTAGTCAATATAGAGTCGGGCTCGTGCACGGAAGATTAAAGCAAAAGGAACGCAGCGGCGCTATGCGCTCATTTAAAGACGGTAAGCTTGATATATTGGTTTCTACGGTAGTAATTGAAGTAGGCATAGATGTCAGCAATGCCTCGGTAATGGTCGTAGAGCATGCTGAGCGCTTTGGCCTGTCGCAGCTGCACCAGCTGCGGGGCAGGATCGGAAGGGGAAAGTATCAGTCGCATTGCATATTAATCAGCGATGCCTCTACGCAAGAGGCCAGGGCCCGGCTGCATGCAATGGTTTCAGTGAGCGACGGATTTAAAATCGCAGAGCGCGACCTGGAAACCCGCGGCCCCGGCGAGTTCTTTGGAGTGCGCCAGCATGGTATGCCGGAATTGCGGGTTAATCCGCTGGGAAGCTGGGAAGTGATAAATATTGCTAAGCAAGAGGTAAAGACGTTACTTGAAAAAGACCCCTGTTTAGGTTTGCGGCAGAATCAAGGGCTTAAACATACTTTATCCGCAAGATTCCCGGATTACGAAAAATTTATGGCTTGAGTAGATTAGGAAGGAAGGGCGGGGATGAACATATTAGCCATAGACACATCATCAAAATACCTTTGCCTGTCAATAGCTAAAGATGATAAGCTCGTAGCGGGCATGCGCAGGCCCTTTGCCAGAGAGCTGTCGGGAAAAATCATACCGTCCATTGATGCCGCCTTAAAGCAGTCAAAAGTATCTTTGAAGGCAATTGATTATTTTGGCATCGGCTTGGGCCCGGGTTCGTTCACCGGCCTGCGTATAGGATTAGCCGCAGTCAAAGGGTTGATATTCCCTTTCAGGAAACCGATAATCGGTGTGGGCAGCCTTGATCTGCTCGCCCGCGCGGTTAGTAATCATAGCGGTTTGGTTTGTCCTATCGTAGATGCCAGGAGGTCATTAGTTTATGCGGCAATCTATAAAATGACGGATAGGCATCTGATGCGTAAGAGCCGCTATCTTTTAGTATCTGTTGAAAAGTTACTTAGCAGCCTGAAAGGAAAAGATGAGGTTGTATTTTTAGGTAATGGGTTAAATCTTTATACCGATGAGATCAAAAAGAAACTGGGCTCTCTGGCTATTTTAGCTGATGAGAGCCTCTGGTATCCTAGAGAAGAGGCGCTGATGTCTTCTGTTAAAGAGAAAATCAATGCTTCGGCTGCGCTCAGCATTGATACTGAGCGGCGTCGAAGTATCAAAAATAAAGAGTTTTCTGACTTGCATAAATTTGTTCCACTTTATCTCTATCCTAAGGAGTGCCAGGTTAACACAGGCAAATAATTATGGACCCTGCAACATATCGCCCAACCTGGGCAGAAATTAATCTTAAGAACTTAGCTTATAACTTCAGATTAGTAAAAAAATTAGCCGGCCGCGGGGTGAAAATCCTTGTCCCGGTTAAAGCGGATGGCTATGGCCATGGGTTGGTTGCGATTTCAGAGAGGCTCCAGGGCCTGGGAGTTGATTATCTGGGTGTTGCCAGTTTAGATGAAGGAATCCTGCTGCGCAGGTCAGGGCTTACTGTCCCGATATTAGTTTTGAGCACCGTTTTAGCTGATAACATCAAGCCGCTCCTGGATTACAATTTAACCCAGACCGTTTGCACAAAAGAATTGGCCTCTAAATTAAACCATGAGGCAAAGAAAAGAAATATTTTAGCCCGCGTTCATATCAAGGTTGATACCGGGATGCACAGGATTGGAGTAGCTCATAAGAAGGCATACAGTTTTATTAAAGCGATAACCAAGATGGGCAATATAAAAATTGAAGGCGTATTCACTCATTTTCCCTGCGCTGACAATAACCCCTGTTTTACTGAAGGACAGATAAGGCTCTTTAACGCGCTCATCCGGCGCTTAGAGAAATCAGGCATAGATATACCTTTAAAACACGCATCAAATAGTTCAGGAGTAATCAATTATCCTGAGGGGTATTTTAATCTGGTAAGGCCCGGGCTAATGATTTATGGTTTATCCCCCTCGGAGGGCAAGCCCCCTGAGGGCGGCTTAAGGCCTAAACTCAGGCCGCTTTTAAGCCTGAAGACAAAAATCATTTATCTTAAAACGGTGCCAAAAGGCAGCGGCATTAGTTATGGGCATACATATGTCACGCCGCAGGCAATGCGAATTGCTACTCTGCCTATCGGCTATGGCGACGGATATCCCAGAAGTTTATCCAATAAAGCCCGCTGCTTAATTTCCGGCCGGGAGGCAAAAATTGTCGGCAGGGTCTGTATGGATCAGCTGATGGTGGATGTGACAAAAATAAAAAAGGTAAAGATTGGCCAGGAGGCGGTGTTAATCGGCAGGCAGAAAAATAAATCCATAAAGGTTGAGCAGCTGGCTGAATTAGCCGGAACTATTCCCTATGAAATTGTCTGTAATCTGGGGGGCCGGATAAGGCGGATATATAAAAATTAGGATGCCTTAGAGATTGCATTCAAGGCCCAGAGAGAAAAGGCGAGGGGAATTAGCCAAACCGACACAAAGGGAAAGATCATCCCGGCCTTGCCCAGCGCAAGGCCGATCGCGGTAAAGATATAATAGAGAAAGCTGATCAGTATACAGATTCCGAAAGAACTGAAGAGATTGGCGCGTTTACTAATCATAAAGGAGAAAGGAATTCCTATCAAAATGAGTATCAGGCTTGAAGCGCTTGAAGCATACCTTTGGTAGAGGTCTACCAGAAGGTTTCTTGCGGGTTGAGCCGCTCCGCTTTTTTTTAGCCTCCAGATGTAATCTTCTAACTGTCCGATATTCATCAATTCAGGGCGCCTGCTTTGCGAAAGCAGGTCTTGCGGGCTTTCGGTGATGTCCGTAATCTGCTCCGGGTTATATATGGTGTCCGCCAGGATATGGCCATAGCGGTCAAACTGGAATTTGGTAAATTCATAAAAAATCCAAAGATTGTCTTTATATCTTCCTTCCCTGGCAACAATTTTAGCAATCAAATTCTGCTCCTCATCATGCTCCAGTATGGTAATTCCTTTCATAATATTATCTTTGGTATCAAAGGAATGGACAAAAAAGAGCCTGTTTTTTAATCCGTAAAAGGCAAGGTTATTGATTATTTCTTCCTTAGGGCCTGTTTTTTTATCGCCTTCAAAGTAGCTTTTCATCTTTTCAGCCTGCGCTTGCGCTTGAGGGACCAATCTTTCATTAACAAAAAATACCCCCATACTCAAGGCTAATCCGATTAACAGAACCGGCGCGCTTATCTGCCAGAGGCTTAGGCCCGATGAACGCATGGCAATGAGCTCATTATTGCGGTTAAGCCTGCCAAAGGTATAAATGGCGGCAAGAAGCAGCGCAATGGGCGAGGTCTGGGTAAAGATGATCGGAAGGTAGGCCAGGTAATACTGATAAACGGCACTAATGGCGATGCGGTTCTTCAATATTTCATCCAGATGGGCCAAGGTGTCCGAGATTACGTAGAGAAAGATGAAGATGAAGAGGCAGCCCAGGAAGGTCTGGATGATGGGTTTAAAGATGTATCTATCTAAGATACGCATAATTTTATCATCAGCATAAGCGCCAGGAGAGAAAAGATAATATTAGGCATCCAGATGCCCAGGGCCGGCGGCAGGTGCCCCTGGAGGCTTAAAGATTCAAACCCGATGAGCAGCAGATAATAAAAGACCACAATCAAGAAGGCAAGGCCGAAATTCAAGGTTTTTTCTCTGCGGTGGCTGATGATTGCCATCGGCGAGCCGAGGAGGATAAAGACCAGCGTGGAAAATGCCAGGGCTAACTTCTGGTGGATGTGGGTTACCAGCGGCGTGGTTTCAATGCCCTGGGATTTAAATTCCCGTATTTGTTCTTTTAGTTCGTTGATGGTCATATCTTTTGGTTTTTTCTCTATTTCTTTCTTTTCATCCTGAGCGGCCAGGGCCAGGGTTATATAGTAAGTTTTAAAATTCAACTTGAAGAATTCACCCGGTTTATTGATGTCCGGCTCATCAGAGGTTCCGTCGGTTAATTTTAACTTTACGACTTTCTTATCCGGCAGAGAGACGAATTCACCGCGCCTGGCGATAATGGTCCGGGAAGGCTTGTCTTTTCCCTGCGGCTCATAAATGCGCACATTATTGAGGATATTGCGTTCTCCGGTTTGTTTGTTCTTCTCTATTGAATAAATAAACAAGACATAGTTCTGAAAAGAGTTTATAAAAGTGCCTGCTTCCAGGGCAGCGGCGGGATTCTTGATACCGATATCCATCAGGGTCCTGCGGCTGGCGTAGTGCGCCCTGGGGATGATGCGGTCATTGAGGATAACCAGAAATAAGCTGGTAATCACTCCGATGATGACGAGCGGCAGGACGAGTTTAAAAATATGTATTCCGCTTGCGCGGATGGCCAGGATTTCATTATCGCTGGATAACCTGCCCAAGGAAAGCAGCGCCGCGGTCAATACGGCAATCGGAATGACATAGGTGAGCAGATAGGGAATAAGGAATAAAAAGAGTTTTAAGACGCTAAAAAAATTTACCCCCCTGGTAATGATCAGTTCCACAAGCTTAATCAGGTTCCCCATGAGCATTACAAAAATAAGCACCGCTAAGGAAAATATAAAAGGGAGGCTGAATTCTTTTAAAAGATAGTTACGTAATATTCTCATCGCTCTCTATGAACTCTATGAACTCTATGAACTCAATGAACTCAATGAACTCTAATTGGCCAGGGTTAAAACATAAACGCCGGCAGCCCCTGCATTTTTTAGCGCCCGGGCAGCTTCGGACGCAGTCGCGCCGGTAGTTAAGACATCGTCAATAAGCAGGATGGTTTTGCCTTGGACCGCGCCTGGCTCTCTGAGCGCAAAGGCGCCTTGCATGTTCTGCCAGCGCCTTGATTTTTCAAGTTCAGTTTGTGATCTGGTATCGCGAATGCGCTTTAAATTATTCTTCAGGAGCTTCAGGCCGATATGTGCGCATAGATTATCCGCCAGGGCCTCTGCTTGGTTAAATTCTCTTTCTCTTAGCTTACGCGGCGATAGCGGTATAGCGATAGCGCAATCGCAAGCTTCAAGCGGCAAATGGTAATCGCTGACAAAATCAATCATCATCTGGGATAGAACTTTGGCCAGCATGATTTTATTCCCATATTTTAAATTATGCACCATTTCCTTAATCACCCCTTCGTATGTACAGCTTGCCCAGGCGCGCTCAAAGCAAAATTGAGTTTTAGAGCATTCAGCGCAGACATTTTCAGGGGCCTCAAATTTCAGGATTTTTCTGCCGCACTTCCGGCAGAAAGGCGGTCTGTTGGGCTTGATTTTTTCAATACAATCTCGGCAGATTACCCCGCGCAATTGATTTTCTAAAGCAATTCTTATATGGCATAATAAGCAATAGCGGGGATAAATTATTTCTTCTAAGGCCGGCAGAATTCGCTTGAGCATAATTTTTTCAGATCCTTCCCCCGCCAGGGCGGGGTCAGGATCAAGAAAATCTGCCAAAAGTCTCCCGCTTGCAGGGCAGATTTTACTTGAGTATAACAGTAAAAGAGTTTATTGTCAACCCTTCGACTACGCTTGAGGGTTGATATCAATGTATTTGACAGGGGCAATTTATCAAGGTAAAATAATAAATTATGAATAGCGCAACCAGTAAGCCACCCCGCCGCAGGCGGGGCGATAGCCGCAGCCATAAGCCAGAGGGCAATGGTGCGGCTTCCGATAGCCGCAGCCATGATTTAAGAGCGCAGCTTTTGCAATTACTCAAAGAAAATGCCTTCAAGAAGGGCGCGGTTACTCTATCCTCTGGAAAGACAAGCTCCTTTTATATTGACGGTCGCTGCATTACCTTGGCTGCCAAAGGCGCATATTTAACTGCCCAGCTTATCCTTGATTTACTAAAAAACCGGAAGTTAGAGGCAATAGGGGGGCCGACCGTAGGCGCGGACCCAATCGCAGGAGCCCTTGCCGCTATCAGTTATCTTAAAAAGAGGCCGCTGAAGACGTTTATCATCCGCAAAACCCCTAAAGCCCACGGCGCCAGGCGCCAGATTGAAGGGCCTCATTTAAAGCCAGGCTCACGGCTGATTCTGCTTGACGATGTAGCCACTTCCGGTAAGTCATTATTAGAGTCAATTGAGCTCCTGCGTAATCAAGGATTCCTGGTAGATACCGCCATTTGTATCGTTGACCGCCGGGAAGGCGCGCAAGAAGCCCTTGCCCGCAAGAACTGCCAGCTCATTTCACTTTTCACGCCTAAAGACTTCGGAATTAAATCCTGAAATTTTATGCGAGTTTATGATATTGCCGTTGTCGGCGCAGGGCCAGCAGGAATTATGAGCTGCATCCGCGCCGCAGGATACAAGCCAGAGGGCAGTGGTGCGGCTTCAGATAGCCAAAGCCATAATAAGACCGTGGTTTTAATTGAAAGAAATAATACCATTGGCAAGAAAATATTACTGAGCGGCAAAGGCAGATGCAATATCACTAACATTATCCCGCTGGATGAGTTTATGGCTAAGTTTGGCAGGCAGGGAGAATTTTTACGTTCTGCATTCTCAAAATTCTTTAATCAGGATTTGATAGATTTTTTTAAGGCAAAAGGCCTGGAATTGAAAATAGAACGTCAAGGCAGGGTTTTTCCGCTAACTGACCGGGCGGCTTCAGTTATTGCAGTGCTGAATAAGTGCCTTTTAGAGAGTAAGGTTAAGGTATTATATAATAAAAGGGTATCAGCCATAAGCCAGCCCGCCGTTCCGCCAAAAGCGGAATCCG
>Ga0155356_141_pt1 | contig 9959 bp, 6 predicted proteins | sample RifCSPhighO2_02_FD_106324 | JGI IMG/M metagenome (GOLD analysis project Ga0155356, IMG submission 106324) | Omnitrophica WOR_2 bacterium RIFCSPHIGHO2_02_FULL_46_37
CCCTGAACGACATGCCTAATAAGTATAATTCTTCTATCTTTGAGGCCAGTTTTTGATATAATGGGACTCGTTGAAGTAGTTGAATTATGATTTTAGCTTGAACTTCGGATGCGGTGCGAATTGGTTGCAGACGGGTCCGCCAATTGGGATGACCCTGCGGGATGGGCCAAGATAAAAGGAGGATATGTTGGCAAGAGATAATTATTCATATAAAAAATATCAGAAAGAATTGGCGAAGAAAAAGAGAAACGATGAAAAGAAACAAAGAAAATTAGATAAAAAAAACATGCAGGCCGCTTCTGCGGCGGATTCGGGAGGGGCTTTGAATGAGGATGTTGCAGTGGTATAAAGAAATACTTGAAATTCCTTTATGAAAGGCCTATAATGATTAATCTAGGGATTAAAATATTTACCCAAACTAAAAAGAGGAGGTAGTATGGCATATCAACAAGGTGGCGGCGGTGGATACGGCGGAGCTCCGCGAGAGATGCACAAGGCGATTTGCGCAGAATGTAAGAAAGAATGCGAAGTCCCTTTTAAGCCCAGAGATGACCGTCCGATATACTGCAGGGATTGTTTTTCAAAGCGCAAGAACCAGGGCCGTTAAAAGAAGAGATTTCGTCAGCCATTTTCTTCTAACAGATCCACAAAGGCGGCGTTTTTAAAACCTTCGTTAGTCAAATTCTGACTGGCGAAGGTTTATTTGTTTTCAGAAGGTCATCGCGCGACAAGCGATTTTCCTACGATATGGCAAAAAATAACTCTCTAGACACGGATAAGCAGATTCTTGTGGTTGAGGCCTCTGCCGGCTCAGGCAAAACCTATTGCCTCGCCCGGCGTTACCTGAAGCTTCTCCTGAATGCTTCGGCCCGGCAGGAAGAGGAAACGCTGCGCTCGATCCTGGCGATTACCTTTATGAATAAGGCAGCGGTAGAGATGAAGGAGCGTATTCTGGAGCTGCTGAAGCGGCTTGCCCTTGACGCCTTTAAAGAGGAATCAGACAAGAAAGAATTACTTGCCTATATTGGCCTTAGTGAATCGGCCTGCCGCGACGCATCCTTGCGCGCTATGCGGGAGATTATCCGGCGCTATGATTATTTCCAGGTGCAGACCATTGACAGCTTTATCAACGCTTTGCTTCTGGGCTGCGCCTTCCGCTTAGGCCTCTCGGCGAATTTCAATATCCGCAAAGATTACAATAAATATATCTCCTCAAGCCTGGACATGCTTCTGGATTTAGCCGCCCAGGAAAAAGAAGTAAAAAAGCTGTTTCTTGATTTTGTATGGCATTACTTAAGCATTGAGAACCGCGGTGGCTGGCTGGCTAAAAATGATATCCTTTCCGTGGCGAAGTCGCTTTTTTCCGAATTTAACCGCTATGGCGTGCCGTTTTATATTCATCCTGAAGGCGATGAAGAGATTGTCGCTAAAAAGAAGGAGGTCTACCGAAGAATAGTTAAAATAGGCAAAGAAATTGACCGCGCTGGCGTAGATAAGAGATTTATCAAGGGAGTTAAAGATTTTTCCGGACAGAATGACGCTAATTTTCAATTAGAGAGGTTAAAATCAGCGAGCTGGCAGAAAGAAGAAATCCCCTGCAACAAGGGCGCATCGGTTCCGGGCGGGCTTAATCAGGGCTGGAATAAGCTGCGCGTAGAAATCCGGGAACTTTGCGAGACGGAGGCCTACTCCATGTTTAATCCGTATATACAGATTTTTAATAAGGTCTTCGGATTCTTCCTCCTGCAAAGCCAGAAAGAAGACGTCCTTTTCCTTGAAGAGCTGAATTCGCGCGCCCGCCAGCTCTTTGGCAAAGGCACGATTTCTGTGCCGGAGATTTATTACCGCATCGGCAGCCGCTTCCGCCATTTCTTAATTGATGAATTTCAGGATACCAGCGTCCTGCAGTGGAATAATATCTTTATTCTGGCAGAAGAGGCGCTCTCCGGCGGAGGCACGTTTTTTTACGTCGGTGACAAGAAGCAGGCGATTTACCGTTTCCGCGGCGGAGAAGCAGAGTTATTTGACGGAGTGAGGAAGGAATTAGGGCAGTTCGGCCAGAAAGAGGAGGTGCTTGGCCGTAATTACCGCTCATCCAGAGAAATCGTTGAATTTAATAACCGGGTTTTTTCCCCTCTAAACCTGAAGCGTTTTATCAACAGCTATAACGCGCAAAAGCAGGCAAAGGCAGCGCACGAGGCAATTTTTAAGTTTTTCCCTGCTTTTGAGCAGGAATTGCTGCAGGTTTTCGCGCACTCCGAACAGGAGCCCCGGCCGGATAAGCCCGCAGGATATGTCGCGCTTGAGCGTTTTGATATTTTATCTAGCGAAGAAGGGTCTGATATTGTCAGGGAGAAATTGCTAGGGTTAATTAATGACCTGCGCAGCCGCTGTTTTGATTTTAAGGATATTGCCGTACTCTCCCGCAGCGGCGACAGGGTTGAGGAAATATCCGGCTGGCTGCTTGAAGAGGGGATTCCGGTAGAATCAGAAAAAACCCTGAATATCAGGGAGAATGGCCTGATTAAGGAAGTCATTTCCTTCCTGAAATTCCTTGATTCCCCCATTGATGACCTTGCCTTTGCCTCCTTTATCCTCGGCGAAATATTCTGCGCCGCTTGCGGCCTGGCCAAAGAAAAAATTGAGGATTTTATTTTTAGAAACAGGATGCAAAAGGAAAAGCAAGACGCTTACGCGGCCTATCTTTACCGCGCCTTTCAGAAGGAGTTTCCGTTAGAATGGCGGCAGTATATTGAGAAATTCTTTAAGAACGCCGGCTTCCTGCCTTTATACGAGATGCTGGTGACCATTTATGCGGATTTCGCGCTGCTGGAAAGATTCCCCGGAAACCAGAGTTTCTTTATGTCTTTTCTTGAGCTGGTTATGGAAAAAGAGGATGAGCATAACGGCATAAAGGCATTCCTTGAATATTTTAAGGATGCTCCTAATGAAGAGCTTTATGTGAAATTCCCGGCTGCCGATGCGGTCAAGGTAATGACTGTGCATAAGGCAAAAGGCCTGGAATTCCCTGTGGTGGTCATTCCGTTTCTTAAAATAAGCCCTAGGGCAGAATCAACCTCGGATAACCGCGGCACCTCCTATACTGTTGACCTTGACCGCAAAGAAAACACCCTGCGGCTTTTGCGCTTAAAAGAAGATTACCGCAGGTTCTCCGAAAAAATCCGCCTCCGCTATAACCAGGAATATTTCCGCAGTTTTCTTGATGAGTTAAACAATATCTACGTTTCCTTTACCCGCGCTCAACAAGAACTCTATATTTTTATGCCCAGGACCCCGGGCCCAAACGGCCCCGCAGAACTTTTAATCCCGTGGCTTGGGCTATCGCCCCGCCTATCACGCCTACGGCGGATTCCGCTTTTGGCGGAACGGCGGGGTGGCCAGGCCGATTTTGTAGAGTTAGGCAGGAAGGGCAAGCGGCAAAAGAAAGAAGAGGGGCAGGAGAAACTGCATACTTTAAGCCCCGGCGCTTACCGCGACTGGATAGCTTTGCTTAAGGATGAATTCAAAGATTACCGCCAGCTAAAATTCCATAAGCAGATTAAGAGAGGCGAAGTTATGCATTATATACTCTCGCTTCTGGGTAATCTTTCCGGAAAGGATGTGCATGTTGAGTTAAGCAAGAGTTTGGTTTTGGCGCAATCGCGCTTTCCGGAATTTGAAGATTTTAAAGGGCTGGAGCATAAGATTAAAACGCTCTTAGAAGACCCCCGCTTTAAGGAATTATTTTTCTGCCAGGCAGGCAGGGTCTGGACGGAGAAGGAAGTGGTTAACCGTTTCGGAGAGAGCAGGCGCATTGACCGGTTGATTTTAAAAGATGACCAGGCGCTAATTATTGACTTTAAGAGCGGCTCTGAAGAAGAGGCTCAGCTAAAACAGCTCAAAGAATATATTGAACTTATCAAGGCAATCTATCCGGCTAAAAAGGTAAGAGGTTATCTTTTATATATAGATGAACTGATGATTAAAGAGAGCAAATGATGGAGCGGATTATTTCCATTGACTTAAATGATGATTTTATCCGCAGGCTTACGGATATTCTAGAGGAAGATTTCCTCCGGAGGAATATTCCTTTAGAAAAAGTTGCCATAGTATTTGGCGGGAGAAGGCCGGCATTATTTTTAAAGAGAGAGCTCAGCCGCCGGCTTAACGGCGCCTATTTTCCTCCCGTATTCTTCTCAATGGATGAGTTTATAAAGGAGGTGGCCTGGCGCAAGCGCCCGGCTAAAATGCTCAGCAGTATGGATTCATCCTTCCGTATTTACGAATTGGCAAGGTCCGCGCATCCGGGCCTCCTTGGCGGCTCAAGAGACAGCTTTGCCGCGTTTCTGCCCTGGGCAGAGGAGATAAACGGCTTTATTGAGCAGCTGGACCTGGAGGAGATTGATGATGATAAACTGCGCCAGGTCCAGGAGAGCGCAAAAATAGGTTTTGATACCTTAAAAGAGGTAAACTTCCTTTTGAAAGATATTATCCAGCTGCGCAAAGAGTTTCACGCGTCTTTAAAAAAAGAAGGCGCGCTTACCCGGGGCATGCTCTATATGAGCGCTGCCGGATGCGCAAAAGATGTTGATTTTGTTGATTTTGAGGCGATTATCTTCTGCGGTTTCTTCTATCTGCATAAAACCGAGCAGAAATTAGTTAAAGAGCTCTTGGTGCGCGGCAAGGCAAGGCTTATCTTTCAGGGGGATGAAAGCGAGTGGGAGGTCTTAAAGGATTTGTCCGGGGTTTTCTCAGAGCCCATAAAAACCAATAGCCGCAGCCATAAGCCAGAGGGCGATGGTGCGGCTTCCGATAGCCGCAGCCATAAGCAAAGCCACAAGCCAGCAGGCGGTGGTTTGCCTTCCGATAGGCAAAGCCAAAAGAAAGAGCCGCGGATAAATTTTTACCGCGGGTTTGACCTGCATTCACAGGTGGGCATCTTAAGGGAAAAGCTTAAAGAGCTCAAGAATCCCGAAGAAACGGTTATTCTCCTGGCTAATCCCGATGCCTTAGCGCCGCTACTTTCGGAGATTTCCTCCCTGGATTATGATTTTAATGTTTCTATCGGCTATCCGCTCAAAAGAAGCGCGGTTTATTCGCTTTTTCAGAATCTCTTTTCCGCCCAGCTTTCGCGTAAAGGCAACGCTTATTATAGCCGTGATTATCTGAAGGCCTTAAGCCATCCGTTTTTAAAGAACTTAAACATTACCAGCGCCAATGTCAGCAGGGTGGCGGTGCATAAGGCAGAAGAGGCCTTAACCGGCGCTATTGAAAATGAGCTTGCCGGAGAAATTTTTATCCGTTTGGATAAAGTCGCCGGCCTGCGCCTTTTGCTTGAGGAGGCGCAAGATACCCTTAAACATATGGATATAAAAGTAAGCCTTGACGATATTGCCATGACCTTTAGAGAGCTTAATCATCTGGCTTTTGGCGTCTGGGAAGATATCGGTAATTTTTATGAATTCTCTGTTGCGGCAGAAAAGGTTATTCTGGCGCTGCTTGAGAAAAGCCCCCTTGAAAAATACGCGCCGAACTTAAAAGTTGCCCAGAAGATTCTAGAACTGATTGAGGAACTGCGCAGCAGCAAATTCTGCCGGGAGAAATTTTCCAAAGAAGAGATGTTTAGGATTTTTACCAAGCGGCTTGAGCGCGAGATGGTCTCTTTTTCCGGCTCTCCCTTAAAAGGCCTGCAGGTCCTGGGGCTCCTGGAAACCCGCTCGCTTACTTTTAAGAATGTGCTCGTGATGGATCTCAATGAGTCTATTCTGCCGAAACTGCGAATTTATGAGCCGCTGATTCCGCGCGATGTGATGGTTTCTTTAGGTATTGAGCGCTTGGAGAAAGAGGAGGAGATCCAGCGCTACCAGTTCACCCGCCTGCTGTGCGCGGCAGAAAACGTGCATCTTATATACCGTGAAGACCGGGAAACTATCCGCAGCAGGTTCTTAGAGGACCTTATCTGGAAAGAGGAGCAGAAGCAGGGTGAGGTCGGGGTGGTTAAAATCCCGCTTTACAGTTTTAACCTCAAGGTGCTTCCTAAGAAAGCCATTGCTAAAAAGACGAATGATATGATCGAATCCCTTAAGAAACGAGTATTTTCTGCATCAAGCGTGAATATGTATGTTTCCTGTCCGCTTGCGTTTTATTTCCGTTACTGCCTGGGGCTTTCGGAAAAAGAGGATTTGTTTGACGATCCTGAAGCCGCGGACGTCGGGACCTTTGTGCATGAACTGCTTGAAAAAACCTACGCAGGGTTCCTGAATAAAAAACCCGTAATCAATGAAAGATTTGAGAAATTATTTTTTGCTGAATTCGGGAAGCTTTTCAAAAAAGAATTCAGCCGCAAGATGAGGGCAGATTCATTTATTCTGGAAAATATCCTCCGCCAGCGGATGAAGAAATTCCTGGAGAATGAAAAAGAGCGCAATGATATAGATGCCCTGCTTATGCTGGAGAATAGGATCCCCTGGAAGATAAAAACCAAATCCGGCACATTTGATTTTATTGCCGGGGTTGACCGGGTGGACAGGCTTTCCGGCGGCTCGCTTCTGGTAATTGATTATAAAACCGGCAGCGCGGAAATGCCTAATGTGAATCTGGATGAACTGCAATTTTGCCGCAAAGCCATCAAACATGCCGTTAAGTCATTCCAGCTGCCTGTTTATCTCTGGGCCTGCAGGGAACATTTCAAGGCGCAGGATGTCCGCGCCGCGCTTTATTTCCTGCGCGCCTGCGAGATAAAAGAATATCTGCAGAAATCTACCCCCCAGAAGAAGGAAGAGAATCTGGATGCCTGCCATAAAGCCCTTGCTTTCATACTTGATGAGCTCGTCAATCCGGAGGTGGATTTCCTGGCAGATGAGGATGCCGAACACAAATGCGCTTACTGCCCGTATTCTTCTTTATGCAGATAGAATTTGGTTTTCTCCCCACCAATCCTCCAGGAGGAGTTTGTTTTGCGAGAGGAAATACTTGACAGAGTCATATTTTTGTGGTTTACTTTATAACAGAGTTTACAACGTTGTAAACTCTGTTATAATTAAGGAAAATAATCATGTATATCCCTGAAAAGAAGCTTATTACGCAAGTGGAAAAAGAATTTAGAAGTCGTATTCCATTTTTGAGCCGCTGGAAAATTGAGTATGAAAAAAAAGTCAACGGTTTGAAGGCGGATATGGTGATAACAGCCCGCTATAAGGAAGAAATCTACTATTTTTGTGTTGAGATTAAAAGGGTGGGATACCCTCAATATGTCAGGGAAGCTGTTTACTCTCTTCAGGAATTGGTAAAGCATAATCCGGCGTATTATCCGGTCGTCGTCGTTCCTTTAATAAGCGGACAGGGAATAAGAATATGCAATGAGCGTAATACCGGCTATATGGATTTGACAGGCAATATGAAAATCGCCGTTGGCGGGATATACGTTGAGAAGGAAGGGAAACCTGATTATGGGCGGGAATATTCCCGGCCGGAACAATCTATTTTCTCGCCGAAATCCTCAAGGATCAGCCTCTGTTTCCTGCATGGACCGCAGAGAGAATTTACCCGCAAGGACATTATGGAAAAAAGCGGATTGAGTAAAGGGATGGTTTCCCGTATCGTAAAACTGATGACTAAAACCGGCTATATCCTAGAGAAAGCTAATAAGCTAAAGTTGTCTAATTTTAACGATTTACTGTCGGCCTGGGCCGAGTCAATAATTAATCGCCGGGATATCCGCCGGTCTTACTATGTGTGGGCGCAGAGTCCGCGGCAGTTGATGCGAACGGTTGCGGAATCTTTCTCCGTCGCGGGGATACGATATGCTTTTACGCAGGAAGCGGGCGCTTCTTTAGTCGCTCCTTTTTCAACGTTTGATATCATAACCGCATATATTGATTCGCTGAATAAGTTTCCGGCTGCTGAATTATCGGCGACCGAAACTTCTAAGGGATTTAACCTGGTCCTGATTGAGCCTTACGATGAAGTAGTTTTAACTTCTGCAAGAAGTGTCCTGGGAATGCAGGTTGTGGATAATTTACAGCTTTACGCGGATCTTAAGAAAAATGTTTTAAGGGGAGATAAACAAGCGGAACACATTAGGGATATTATCGGGAAGGAACTGGAATGAGAAGCGGAGAATTTGATGAGTATTCCGCTACCCATCTCGAAAGGCTGAAATATATATTAGCTGATATCTATTCAGGTTTAGGCAGGATATCGGATGATCTTTACCTTGTAGGAGGATTAGTCGCCGACTTGTTAGTCAGGAATAAACTGGTTTATTTGAAGGAGTATCTGGGAACCCTGGATATAGATTTAGCGCTGAAGTTTGCCGTTCGCGGCAAAAGCAAATTCAGCGGATTCTACAGGAAACTGCGTGAAATCGGATTTGAGAAACAGAAGACAGCGGATGGTTCTGACATAATGAGTCATAGTTTCATTAAATATGAAGGCGGATATAAGCCTGTTGTCCTCGACTTGTTAATAGACGATAAGTTCAAACCGAAAGCGGATAAACTAAAAGAGATAGCTCCTGGAGTGGAAGCAGTTAAATTCAGGGGGGTATGCCTGGTCTTCAAGGATTTTCTGGTCCGGCAAATTAAAAGAAGAGACGAGCATCCTTTAGAGATAAAGATAGCGAATATAATTCCATTTTTAACGCTTAAATTATTCGCTTATGCGAACCGGGTTTCCCGGCTTAACAAAGACGCCTTTGATATATGGTACGTGATAGTCAACTATAAGGAAGGGCCGGATTCGGTAAGAGAAGAACTTATAAAATATAAAGACAATGCCGATGTAAAAGAGGCTTTAAAAGTGATTCCCGCATTGTTTGGAGAGGAAACATCCGAGGGTGTCAGAGATGTCGGTAATATATTAGTCCGACGTTATGGCCTGGATATTAATTTCGCAAGGAGAGAAGTCCTTGCGCCTTTTCAGAAATTAGATTTGCGGTAATCCATTTTTGGAGTAAATTCGATGGCGTTTCGGATAGTTTTTCAGCTGACGTTTAAGGCTTTTAGCGATTTCGTTGTCGGACCTACATAACAAGTCTAATTCTTATACTTTTGGGGTTAATTTCTGGTATAATGGGGTCTGTTGCATAGGCAACGGAAATAGTTATCGGCTGTAAATCCACCATTTTCATCGAAATAAAATATTAGGATGATCTGGAGAGGTGGCTGAGTGGCTGAAAGCGCGCGCTTGGAGAGCGCGTGACCGCAAGGTTCCAGGGTTCGAATCCCTGCCTCTCCGATTCAAAGAAAGGTGCCAGCATTAAATATACGCACGCCTTATTCCTTAATCCCTATATTGAAAGCAGCGCCACAAGCACGATGCTGCTTTTTCCGCCTGTCGGGCTTGAATATGTAGCTACGAGCGCCAGAGGCCTCGTTGACAAAATTACTCTCTTAGATTTGCGATATGAAGAGGAGCTATCCGATATAGATAAACTCCTCGCCTTTATCTCGGGATCAATTGATATTATCTGTGTCGGCATTGGCTGGGATAGGCAGTTTGAGGAGGTTTGCCAGCTGCTTAACCGTATGCCGGATGGTATACCCTTAGTCGTAGGCGGTTATAAAGCTACCGAAAAAGTAGAAGAACTTTTTAAAACATGCCCTGCCATAGATATTATAGTCAGGGGTGAAGGTGAAGAAACGATACGGGAAATACTAAAAGGCAGGGCATACAAAGATATCCTGGGTATTTCTTACCGGGAAAACGGCCGGATCGTACACAACCCGAACCGCCCTCTTCCGGATATAGATAGTCTTACGGCGCCCGAGCGTTCCTTGCGGCGTAACGAATACACTCTTTCGCTAAACGGCATAAAGGCGAAGGATGTAACTTTTGATTCGGTCTTAAGCGCGCGAGGATGTCCGTTTGACTGTAAATTCTGCACCTTCAGCTTAAATCCTCTTGGACAAAAAAGAAACTATGCCGCGCGCAGCGTAGATTCCGTAGTCAATGAAATC
>Ga0155356_166_pt1 | contig 9531 bp, 13 predicted proteins | sample RifCSPhighO2_02_FD_106324 | JGI IMG/M metagenome (GOLD analysis project Ga0155356, IMG submission 106324) | Omnitrophica WOR_2 bacterium RIFCSPHIGHO2_02_FULL_46_37
CAAGAAAGAATTCAGCCGTAAACTTGACATAGAAGTTTTTCCCGGGATCCAGGGAGGGCCATTAATGCATGTCATCGCCGCCAAGGCAGTAGCCTTTAAGGAGGCAATGAGCGCAAAGTTTAAGCGGGACCAGGAGCAAACAGTGAAAAATGCAAAGGCGCTCTGCGCTGCTTTAACCGAAAGAGGATACCGGGCAGTTTCCGGAGGGACCGATAACCATTTATTTTTAATTGATTTAAACCCCAAAGGATTAACCGGCAGAGATGCGCAGGAGAAATTAGACAAAGCAGGGATTACGGTCAATAAGAATCTTATCCCCTTTGACGATAAATCTCCGGTCTTGACCAGCGGAATCCGCATCGGCACGCCCGCAGTTACTACCAGAGGGATGAAAGAAAAACAGATGCAGTTAATTGCGGAATTGATGGATAGGGCATTAAAAACTGCCAAAGAAAAAGATTTTACCCAGATTAAAAGAGAAGTTTGCAATTTGACTAAGAAATTTCCGATTTATACGCAATAAAATGATAAGTTACAGAGAATAAGAATATGGTAAAACATCGTCAGAAAAAGTATTTGTATAAACGCCCAGGATGGGATGAGTATTTTTTAGGAATAATCCAGGAAGTAGCAAAAAGAGCTACCTGCGACAGGGGGAGAGCCGGATGCGTTATCGTCAAGGATAAAAGAATTCTCGCTACGGGCTATGTCGGATCGCCTGCGGGCATCGCTCATTGTGATGAAGCAGGGCATATGCTGCGGGATGTGGTCTCACCCGATGGCTCACTGAGCAAGCATTGCATACGCACCATTCATGCCGAGCAAAATGCGATTTGCCAGGCCGCCAGGTTCGGCATACCTTTAGAGGGGGCAATCCTGTATTGCCGGATGGAGCCTTGTTTTACCTGCGCAAAGATGATTGTCAACTGCGGGATAAAAAGGGTGGTTTGCGCCGGCCGATATCATGCCGCTATCCAGAGCCGGGATTTATTTAAGAAGGCAAAAGTGAAACTATACGTACTATCCAATGATGTGGTAAAATATAAAGGCCAGAAATGACCGGAAAGGAAGGGCGGGGTGAAATGTCCTTACTGCGGCTATAAAGAAGATAAGGTGATTGATTCGCGCTCAAGCGCAGAAGGCAATTCCGTAAGGCGAAGGCGGGAGTGCCTGAAGTGCGAAAAGCGCTTTACCACTTACGAACACATTGAGCAGATTCCGCTTCTGGTGGTCAAAAAAGACGGCCGGCGCGAGGCCTTTGAGCGTAATAAGATTTTGAGCGGCATTGTCAAGGCCTGCGAAAAACGCCCGGTAAGCCTGAAGATGATGGAGTCCCTGGTAACTTCCATTGAAAGAGCGGTAATGCGCAAATATGAGAAGGAAATTCCCGCTTCGGTTGTCGGAGAATTGGTGATGGAAAAGTTAGCGGGCGTTGACGAGGTGGCCTATGTGCGCTTTGCCTCAGTGTATCGGCAGTTTAAGGATGTTAACCAGTTTATGAATGAACTTCAAGAAATATTAGGAAAAGGCGTTAAAAAAGAAAGCAAGGCCTTGCGCAAGATGCAATCTAAGCCCCGTTCAAAACCGCAGGGCAATTAGAAAAGAGAAAGAGGTTTCAAACGGGGTAAATAGAACTTGAAAATGATTGAAATGGAATTAAATAAAATTATTATTGACGAAAAGCGCCATGACCAGATTATTGTCTTAAAAGAGAAAAAAGGCGAACGGCTGCTTCCTATCGTCATCGGTTTTCAGGAGGCCTCCAGCATCAAGATGAGGCTTTCCGGAGTCAACCCGCCCAGGCCGCTGACCCACGATTTGCTTCATTCCGTAGTTGAGCATCTTGAGGCCAGGTTAGAGAAGATAGTAATTGATAAAATAGAAAATAACACCTTCCACGCAAAGTTATTCCTTAAAGGCGAAAACGGAAAGACCAAGGTTATTGATGCCCGCCCCTCCGACTCTATTGCCTTATCGGTGCGCGCAAAGGCGCCGATATTTGCGGAAGAAGAAGTCCTCAGGCAGTCCGCCGAGCACAAGCAATAGTTTTATCACGCCATAATCCGCCTATGGATGCCGCGCTCAAGAAACTTAAAAGTAATCCTCACCTGCAACTGATTACCGATAACTTTAAAAATCATCCTCAAGAAATTTATCTGGTGGGAGGATACCTGCGCGACGCATTCTTGAAAAGAAAAAAAGAAAATCCGGACTTTGACTTTGCCGTATCTTCCCAGGCAATAAAAATAAGCCGCGTAATTGCCGGGAAACTAAAGAGCGGATTTGTGGTTTTGGATAAAGTTCACGGCTCAAGCCGCATCGTGTATAAAAAAAATGGATTTTCCTGTAATTTTGACTTTACCGATTTCCGCGGCAAGGATATCTATGAAGACCTCCTGCACCGGGATTTTACCATCAATAGCTTAGCGGTAAATTTAAGGGCAATAAAGAATGCCCGCGCGATTGATACGGTATTGCTTGACCCTTACTCCGGAAGAGCCGATATTAAAGCAAGGCGCATCCGGGAAGTTTCCGATTTCAGCCTGCCCGAAGACCCTTTAAGGATTTTGCGCGCTTTTAGCTTATCGGCAATCCTTGATTTTAAGATTGAGCCGAAAACAAAAGAGGCGCTCAGGAAACATAAAAAAAAGATTAGCTCATCCGCCTTTGAACGCATTGCCGAGGAATTATTCAAAATCTTAAATTCAGAGAATGGATTTAAGGCCTTTAAGGCAATGGATGATTTCAGGATCCTGGATGAAATTATGCCGGAAATTAAGGTTATGCGCGGCGTGGGCCAGGGGCCATACCATCACCTGGACGTCTATGGCCACTGCCTTGAGGCCTTAAAACAAATTGAGAGGTTATTTTCAGAATTAAAGAGAAGCCGGGCTATCCAGGATTATCTGAATAAGATAATTTCCGCAACGCATACAAAAAAAGCATTATTAAAATTAGGGGCCTTCTTGCACGATATCGGTAAACCCGCATCAAAAGAACGCATTAAAGGCAAGACCTGTTTTCACGGCCATGAGCGGCTGGGAAGAAACATTGCCCGGGAAACGGCTGAGCGCCTGCGCCTTTCTAATGATGAAAAAAATGCGCTGGATAAGATGATCTTCTGGCATCTTCGGCCGGGCTACATCGCTGATATTGAAAATTTGACTCAACGGGCAATTTACAGATTTTTTAGAGATGCAGGGGATGAAGCGGTAAGCGTGCTTTTATTATCCATCGCTGACCAGCGCTCAACCCGCGGGCCCTTAACCCGGGGGGCAAACCGCAGGCATCATGAAGATGTCTGCCTTGGCCTAACACGAGAATTTTTCCGAAAGGCAAAAGAAAAAAAGCTCCCCCCACTGGTTAACGGCTACGACATCATGCGCCATTTGAAACTTCCTCCAGGGCCCTTAATCGGGAAAATATTAGAAGAGATTAACGAGACCCGGGCCGCGGGTGAGCTCAAGACAAAGGCTGAAGCGCTGGAATTGGCTAGAAAATTCGTAAAGGGAGACGAATGAAGATAAGAAATACCGGGATAAGAATTATCCAGGGCGATATTACCGGATTGGAAGTTGATGCCATCGTCAATGCCGCAAATAATGAGCTGGTAATGGGCGGCGGGGTGGCCGGGGCAATTAAGAGAAAAGGCGGTAAGGGCATTGAAGACGAGGCGGTTAAAAAAGGGCCGATTGAAATCGGCGGCGCAGTTTCTACTTCCGCCGGAAGCTTGCCTGCAAAATACGTAATTCACGCCGCGACGATGGGTTTGGATTTTAAAACAGATGAAGCAAAGATTCGCTCCTCCTGCGCAAATGCGCTGAAGGAGGCAGAGAAATTAAATGTTTCATCAATTGCCTTTCCGGCTCTGGGATGCGGCGTGGGCGGTTTTCCAGAGATAGGCGCGGCCAAGATTATGGCCCAGGAGGTTTTGCGCCATATCTGGTTTGATTTTCCGGATTCCTCTTTAAAAGAAATAACTTTTGCGCTCTTTAATAAAAGCGCGTATGATATTTTCAATAAAAATGTTATCAGCTACTTAGAATACATTATCCATAAAATTCAGAGCGGCCCGTTTATTACGGTGGATATAATCATAGAACTTCCTGAAGGCATTGTCTTGATTGAGCGCTCTAACCCTCCTTACGGTTGGGCAATCCCCGGAGGATTTCTGGATTACAACGAGAGCTTGGAGGATTGTGCGATAAGGGAGGCCAAGGAAGAGACATCTCTGGATGTCTATGATTTAAAACAATTGCATACTTATTCTAAGCCCGGACGCGACCCCCGGTTTCACACCGTAACTACGGTTTTTACCGCTCAAGGCAAAGGCGTCCCCAGGGCGGATTCTGACGCGGCTAATCTTAAGGTTTTTAAGCTTGAAGACGCCTTGAAGCTCGATTTGGCCTTTGACCATAAGCAGGTCATTTCAGATTATTTGATGGTCATGAAAACATAGTAGGTTACCTAAATTAATCCTTCGGCGCTTCAACAGGCCAGAAGGCCGTGGGCTTTAAAAACGCTAAATTGGTTCAGTGGTATTTAGGGCATTCGGATGTGGCCACAACGTTAAGATATTATGTGGATGTATTCCCGGAGGATTTAGAGGAAGCGGCAGAGATGCTGGCGGAAAGGTAGTTTAATCCTGCTGACTTTGCTTCGCAAAGCCGCTAATTTTTATGTTAGAAATCAAGAATTATGAATAATAAGAAGGTATATATCTTAGGTGCAGGGAGTTCAATCGGACACAGTCAGGGACTTTTCCCTGGCGCTAATGATTTTTTTAGAAAAGCAAAAGACTTAAATATAGATATTAAAAAAGAATATCCGCAAGTTGTTGATTATGTTCAAGATAAGTTGGGGAAAGATATTTCTACTGGTAAAGGCGCTATAGACATCGAAGATTTATTTACTTATATAACCATTGAGTTGGAAGGCAATATTACTCCAGATCTCGAAAGAATCCGAAGACAACTTTTTGTATTAATCCAGCGGGTTCTAGTACATCTAGAAAGAAAAGTTGACATTTCGGTCAGTAACGCTTATGAAGAATATGTTAGTTTCTGCTCCAAAATTGGTAAAGAAGATACCATTATTACTTTTAACTGGGACTCACTGCTGTCCAAATTACCGTCATTGCGAGCCCCGAAGGGGCGAAGCAATCCAGTTTTTGAGATTGCTTCGGTCGCTTCGCTCCCTCGCAATGACAGTTTGCGAATTAGAATCTCGAAACGCCTTTTTCGTCGATAATCACGCTCTAATTTGGACACGCGTGAATATTTTAAAAAGGAAAGATATTCTCAAAAACATATATATGAACACGAACATGGGGGTTTCTCATCCTGAACATTATAATAATTTTATTATGGATATTTTGGGGTGAACCCTTCTGTCTGTAATCTTAGGTTAGACTAAATTGACAGGGGCCGAGTTTTTGTTCTTTCTCAAAAAGCTCCGCTTCAAATTCATCCGGCGGCAGTATAGTAAGGAAACGAGCGTAAAACAAGAGGAAAATAAGGCGGATTTTTGAACTTTTGCGACGTTCAGAGGGAAAAGGGGAAACGAAATGGATGATTTTATTGTAAGTGAGATCGTTGATGGAGATACTTTTAAGGTTAAGAATGGGTGGAAATGGGACGAAAAGACGGGCGATACTGTTCGTCCTACAGGATACGATACACCTGAAAAAGGAGAACCGGGGTACGAGCAAACAAAACAAAAACTAGAAAATCTTATCTTAGGCAAAACGGTAGATGTAAAAACTGCTAAAACTATAGATGAGTGGGGACGGTTGGTCGCTGATGTTTATTACAACGGCAAAAATCTCGCTGATTATTTTCCCAAGTATTAAAGACTAAAGCTAAGGCATAGAAAATTCCGCTTGACTTTACATACCAAATATGGTATATTAGTTAATAGGAGACAAGGTGATACCTCGATCCAATGCGGATGGATATCTGCCTAAGGGTATACATAAAGCCGCGCTAAACGAGATCAAGGAAAGATTTGGCAGCAACTCCTTGGATCGTAAAGAATTATTTGAAGGGTTACAATCTTTAGCGCGATTATTACGCAAGCACAAGAAAAGCATAAAAATATTCTTATTAAATGGCAGCTTTGTCGCTTCCGGGGAATCACCAAAAGATTTTGATTGCATACTTATTGTCCAAATGGATTTTGATTTCGGTTCTCCTGAGGCGGAAAAGCTGCGGGCAGCTAAAGAGTTATTTGGCGCGCATCTTTTTATATTCACAGAAAAGGATGTCAGCCGGTATCATAGGTTGGTTGATTTCTTTGGACATGACCGGGACCAAAAACCCAAAGGGTTAGTGGAGGTGGTATTATGATAAAGAGTGATCGTCAATATGAATATACAAAAGGAAAACTGCGTGAGCTTGAGCAAGACCTGAAAGCAATACGAAAAGAATATTCTTCTGATAAGAAGAAGGTGTCGCTGCTTAGCCAGGGATATATAGAACATATCGCTCAATTGAAGGCCGAGATAGGAGAATATGAGAAGATGAGAGAGTCTTCCTTACCAAAGGTTCTTAAAATCCGCAATTTTGACGAAATAAGCCGGCAGATTGTCCGGTTAAGGCTGGCAAGAGGGTTTACTCAGGCAAAACTTGCCAGTCGGATAGGGTGTAAGCAGGCTGATGTATCACGTCTGGAACGAGAGGATTATCAAGGATACACCCTTGGTCAGTTAAAAAAAATAGCAGCTGGTCTTAATGCAGAGATAGAATTGGATTTAATTCCTGTTTAAAGGCAGTGTTTGTTTATAATCTTAATTAAGTTTCTGGCTTTAAGAATTTGTTAAGGCCGGATGAAAAGTAGTCAGAGTGATTTAACTTGACACTTTTTTAACACAGGAGATGTAATATGTTACGTTATTTAACCGCGGGAGAATCGCATGGCAAGGCATTGCTGGCAATTTTGGAAGGCCTGCCCGGCGGCTTAAGGGTGCAGAAGGAAAAGATTGACGCGGAATTAGCCCGCCGGCAGTGCGGATACGGCCGCGGCCCGCGGATGCAGTTAGAGAAAGACAAGGTTGAGATAATTTCCGGTTTACATAAGAATATCACTATCGGAAGCCCGCTGGGCCTTTTGATTGAGAATAAGGATTTTAGCATTGATGCGCAAGCGCAGGTTACTAATCCCCGGCCAGGCCATGCGGATTTGACCGGAGTCCTCAAATACGGCCTTGACGATGCCAGAGATGTCCTGGAAAGGGCTTCGGCGAGAGAGACCGCGATAAGGGTGGCAATGGGAGCGGTGTGCAAAATACTGCTTGCCGAATTTGATATTACGGTTAGGTCTAAAGTTTTGAATATTGGCGGAAAAACCACGCTTAGCGCGATGCAGAAAATCATTGATCAGGCGATAGGCGAGAAGGATACCTTAGGTGGAATATTTGCAGTGGTTGCCCAGGGAGTGCCGGCGGGCTTAGGCAGTTATGTTCAGCCGGACAGGCGGCTGAATGCCCGGCTTGCCCAGGCGGTGATGTCTATCCCGGGAATAAAGGCCGTTGAGTTTGGCCTGGGTTTTGGCTATGCGGATAAGTTCGGCTCCCGCGCGCACGATGCGATTTATTTTTCCAAAGACAGGGGTTATTATCGTAAGAGCAATAATGCCGGAGGCATTGAAGGCGGGATTTCTAACGGCGAGGATATCCTGATACGCTGCTGTATGAAACCCATCGCCACCTTAGGCAGGCCTTTACCTTCTGTAGATATCAGAACTAAGAAGGCCGTTTGCGCTTCTATCCAGCGGGCGGATATCTGCGCGGTTGAGGCCGCAGGCGTGGTGGCTGAGGCTGTGGCTGCTTTTGAAATCGCCAACGCCCTCTTAGAAAAATTCGGCGCAGATTGTTTAAAAGACATAAAACAGTCATTCAGTGCTTACCTTAAAAGAATTAGTCAATAGGTGTTTAAACAAAGATACCTCTAGCTGGAGCGAATTCGTCTTAAGGTTTAAGCCGCTGGTGGAAAATTCCGTCCGCGCAAGATTAGGCCGCCATAATTTCCCTCACACTGTTGAAGATATAAAAGATATCACTCAGGATATTCTCTTAGGCATCTGGGAAGAGGACAAGCTGCAGTCGGTCAGGGATGAAGATAAAATTACCGGCTGGCTGGCGATTGTGGCGCAGAATGCCGCGATTGATTATATCCGCAAACATAAGGACCTCTTGCGCCAGGGCCCCTGCGTTAGCACAGAAGAAGGAAATGAATTTGATTTAACTGAAACGCTCGTTTCCAATTCGCATCCGGCAAGGGAAACTTTAGATAAAGAATTGCGGGATACGTTAGATAGCGCGCTCAATGCTTTGGAGCCGAGAGCTAAGCTGATTTTGAAATTAAGCCTCCTGCATAACTTAAGCCACAAAGAGATTGCCGGCCTTATAAAGATACCGCCCAATACCGTATCAACCATTATCAGGCGTTCGCTTCTGAAATTAAGAGAGTTGCTGAAAAAGCGCGGATTTTCTCTTGAAGAATAGGAAAGTATACCAGGTCAAGAAAATCGCATTGAAGTTATCGCGAAGCGATTTTCTTGAAGAATAAGCTGTTTATCCGCCGCAAGGCTTGTCGCCTGAACGCGGCGAAAAATTTTGAACGAAAGCAGCTCATTTTTACGTCTTATATAGTAGAGGATTAATTCGCACTTATAACTTATGTCGCACTCTGTGCTCCATAAGTTATGTGCTCATTAAATATGCAAAATTTAGAAGAGTTGATTAAGAAGAGTTTGAAGAAAAGCGCAGGCGGCGCAAAACGCTCAATAGGGTGCCCCGCGGAATTGAAATTAGCCAAATACTTAGAAGGTTCCTTGCCTTCCAATATGCGCCAGGATATTGAGAAGCATCTGGCTGACTGTCCCTTTTGTTTAGATTTACTCGTAGTTACCAGGAATGTTCTTAATGGAGAAGGGCAAGCTAAGCCGTCAGGGTTTAGGCGGCTGAGGATGCAAAAGTGGCTCATCTTGACCGGAATAAGCTTTGCCCTTTCTTTTGTAATACGAAGATTTTTCCTGCAATTTCTTTTTCTGTCTCTGATCTTAGGAATAAAATGGGCCTTAAGCAGCGAAGGAAGCAGGAATTTGGTAATGATTTTCCGCAGTTTGAGCCATCGGGGCGCTGAAGATAAGGAAGAAAGAAAAATATTTGAACGAAAATAGTCACTTCTTACGTCATCTATAGTAGGAGGTGATTAGAATGATAGAAAGCAGCGAGATTCAGGTAGCCCGGCTCTTTAGAGTCGGGAAAGAAGGCAGTAAGCTCAAGGCCTTTGTGGATTTGTCCATAGGCGATAGCCTTATTGTCAAAGGTTTTAAGGTGGTGGAAGGCGAAAAAGGGCTGTTTGTGAGTATGCCGAGCTCGCCCGGCAAAGACGGCAAGTGGTATGAGGCGGCATTCCCGACCAGCAAAGAAAAGCGCCAGGAGATAAGCGAGATAATTCTTTCGGCGTACCAGGAGGAAGCTTAATACAATAGCGGATCCTAGCCCTCGCCCCGCCTTAGATGTCGGGC
>Ga0155356_158_pt1 | contig 9454 bp, 7 predicted proteins | sample RifCSPhighO2_02_FD_106324 | JGI IMG/M metagenome (GOLD analysis project Ga0155356, IMG submission 106324) | Omnitrophica WOR_2 bacterium RIFCSPHIGHO2_02_FULL_46_37
CCTCCGTCTTTAGCTAACGCTGCTTTTAAAAACTGCTTCTTAATGGCAAACATAGTACCCGAGTGTCCTATAGCTACTTCTGTAGTAGCATATATTGATAACTATTCTTCGGCTACAGGCGTAATTAACAGGCACGTGCATCCTTAGTTTAAATTAACAACTTTGAGAGACCAGTCCGCACCCTTTTGCTTAAAGCAAAATGGTGCGGATTTTTTTTAAAATGATGCGGCGAAATACCCGGGATATTTTTGTAGTGTTAACGCTTTCTTTTTTTTGCCTGTTATTATATTTTAATTCTCTCTCAGGTATCTTTATCTTTGATGATGAACATTCTATCCTGAATAATCTCTACATTAAAGATGCGCGTTATATCCCGATGTTTTTTAAAGGTTACTATACTTCTGAAGCCGAGATTCCTAAGGGAATGTTTCGGCCGTTACTTCTGCTTAGCTTTAGCTTTAATTATCTTTTTAGCGGCCTTCATCCTTTAGGCTATCACATTATCAATCTCCTCTTACATTTTCTTAACGGAGTTTTATTTTATTGTCTCCTGGGACTGCTATCTTCATTAAACGCTTATCCTGAAGAATGGGGCGCTCTGCGGGCCAGGAAAACCCTGCCCTTTGGATTAACATTAGCCCTAACCCTTTTATTCCTTGCCCACCCGCTGAATACGGAAGCAGTGGCCTATATCTCCAGCCGCTCTGATTTGATGGTTTCGCTTTTTATCCTTTTAGGCATAATTGTTTATTTAAAGAAAAAATTTTCCCTGGTAATTACTTTTTATATACTTGGCCTTTTAAGCAAAGAGACCGCCCTGGTCTTTTTTCCCCTGATTTTTGCCTTAGATTTTATCTATCAGCGAAACGCAGAAACATCCCGGGAAGAAAAAAGAAAGCGGTTATTTCTTAATTTTTTAATCCTTGGGATAAGCATACTCTATTGGGTATACCGCGGCGCTGTCTTCGGCTCAACTGCCAAAAATATTCTCTTGGCGCCTTTACATAATCCGATACGTAGCTTCTGGTCCAATATTTTAACCCAAGCCGCGGTAACCCTGTTTTACCTCAGGTTATTCCTTTGGCCAGAGCCCTTGACAATGCATCACAGCTTTCCTATATTGAATTCCTTATCTAATCCTCTGGCATTCTTTTCAGTTTTTGCCATAACAGTATTTATTACTCTGGGCTGGGGCCTAAGAAGAAAATATCCCTTAATCAGCTTGGGTATATTATGGTATCTGGTTTGCCTTATTCCAAAATTTTATGCCTCTTTACATGTGGTTGCCGCTGAACATCATTTTTATTTGCCAGGCCTTGGGGTATATTTAATTTTAGCGGCTTTTTCCAAAAATTTATATCTAAAATTCCGACGCAAGTTTATTATCATCGCTATTGGCATCGTAAGCGTTTTTAGTGTTGTAGTCTGGTTTAGGAATTATGAATACAAAAATGAGTTTATCTTCTGGAGCAGGGCTGTAGAGACTGACCCCTCATCAGCCATTGCTCACTTTAATTTAGGAGCTATTTATACTGCGAGGAGCTTTTATCCGGAGTCTGAAGATGAATTTAAGAAATCAAGGATGCTTGCTCCAGCGTATGCAGAACAACTTTTTAAGAATGTCAGAGAACAGTTAGCGAATATATACAGATTACAAAAAAAGTTTCCGGAGGCACTAAGACAAATCAATGAAAATATAGAGCTTGGATTTTATAATTTCGGCACTTATCAAAGTTTAGGCGTAATTTATTTAGATATGAAAGACGAAGAAAAGGCAAAAGAGGCATGGGAAAAAGGATTAAGCCTCAATCCTAATGCTGCGGGTATACATTACAATCTGGGCATACAATATTTACGAAAGAAAAACCTGCCTAAAGCCAAAGAATATCTGCAAAAAGCGATAAAATTTGACCCTGATTTATATTCAGCATACTTTGGCTTGGGAAGTGTTCTTGAAGAAGAAGGAGATACTGATGGAGCTATCCAGGCATATGAAAAATCTCTTGGGCTTCAGCCAAGGTTTGTTGATGCCCATTATCGCCTGGGGATGCTTTATGCCAAGAAATCTAATCCTAAAGCGTTAGCGCGGCTAAAAGAAACCGTAAGCTTGGCTCCCGATTTTGCGCAAGCTCATCTTTTTCTCGCCATACTTTATGCTTCAATGGATCCACCGCAATTAGAATCAGCCAAAAAGCATGCGCAAAAAGCCATTTCCCTGGGTTATAAAGTAGATAAAAATTTCCTTGCGCTTATTGGGTTAAGGCAAAACGGGCAGGACAAAAAATAGCAGGATGTGCGTCTTTTATGAGAAAGGCCAGCCCTTGCGCCTTTCTTTGGCAAACATACTTTTTTCAAAGCCCTTCTGGGCAAAATCTTTCAATTCAGAGGCGAGCCGGATAATCTGCGCAGCGTAAGGGTATACTTTCCTGTATCATAAATAACTTCTTTAATAAGAATACGATACAACATTCTTAAGAAAGAGGTGGTTTTTTTTTAGATTTTTGCTAATATAATTGTGATGGAGATAAATAATCTTGAAGTAATTATTCCCGCATATAACGAAGAAGAGAATATTGCCAATGTTATCAAGGGTATCCGAGAAACCCTTGGCAATGGCTGTCGCATCACTATTGTAGACGATGCCTCGGAAGATAGGACTCTAGAAATAGCCAGAGCCAGCGGGGCGCAGGTCATCCGACATCCTTATCGGATGGGCAACGGCGCAGCCATAAAAACAGGGCTACGGCAGGCTCAGGCTGAACTCTTGGTGCTTATGGATGGAGACGGACAGCATCTGCCGCAGGATATCCCTGTCTTACTTAAGGAAATAGATAAATTTGATATGTGTATCGGGGCAAGAGATTTTTCTAAACTTAACTTGCGCAACTTTGCTAATAAATTTTACAATGGCTTTGCCAGTTATGTAACCTTATTCAAGATTCAGGACTTAACCTGTGGCTTTAGGGCGCTAAAGAGAAGGGAGGCGGTAAAGTTTATTTACCTGCTGCCTAATACTTTTTCATCTCCCAGCACTCTGACTCTGGCATTCTTAAAAAGCGGCAGGCCGATTAGATATGCCAGGATATCTTCTCTCCCGCGAAAACGCGGCAGGAGCAAGATAAGCTTATTAAATGATGGAGTAAGATTTTTTCTTATCATCACCCGCATTGCCACTTTCTTTTCTCCGCTGCGCGTCTTTGTCCCGGTGAGCGCTTTCTTCTTTAGCGTTGGCTTACTTTATTACTTATACACCTATTCCGCCTTCCGCCGCTTTACCAATATGAGCGCCCTGCTCTTTAGCGCCTCCATAATCATCTTTATGCTTGGCCTGGTCTCCGAACAAATAGCCCAGTTACGCATGGATAGGACAGAAAGTTAAATTATTGACTTTTGCTTTAGCTAAAAGATCCTCTCTGAAATTTTAAAGATGCAAAAGAAAATATTATTTATCTGCACTGCGCAGCCGGATTACCCTCGGAATACTCAGATATTAAAGGCTTTGAGCAGCCGCTTTCAAGTCATAAAAATAGTTTCGCGCAGACCCTTTTATCCCTTGCGCATTCTTGAAGTAATCATCCGTTTTTTATTGTTTTCGCCGGGAAAGGATTATCATCTCATCTATGCGGGATTTTTAGGGCAGCCTTTAGTTACGCTTTTAAAATTTTTTAAAAAGAAACCTTTGGTCCTGGATGCCTTTGTTTCGGTTTATGATTGTCTCTGCCTGGACCGTAAAGATTTTAAAACTGCTTCCTTAGCAGGGAAAATATCCTACCGGTTAGATAAGCTCTCTTTTTATCTTGCAGATACGATCATTACAGATACCAATGCAAATGCGGAATTCTTCTCCGCTTTATTTAAAATAGGAAGGGAGAAATTTTATACGTTATATATGGGCGCTGATGAAAACATCTTTTACCCGAAGGAGGTTAAAAGAAAAGGCGGCCATTTTATAGTCTTTTTCCATGGCACATTTTGGCCACTTCACGGCATAGAATACATTATAAAGGCGGCCAAGCTATTAGAGAAAGAAAAGGATATAGTAGTCCGGCTCCTGGGAGCCGGCCGGGAGAAAGAAAAGATTCTCCGCTTGGCAAAAAATCTGGAGATAAGAAACGTTGAATTTATTAATTGGGTTTCTTATGAGGATTTGTCTAACCAAATAGCTGAAGCAGACCTTTGCCTCGGCGGACATTTTAGTACTGCGCAGAAGGCAAAAAGGGTCATTGCCGGCAAGACCTTTATGTATCTGGCGATGAAAAAGCCGGTTATCGCAGGAGATAACCCCGCAAATCGCGAAGTATTTATTCATGCTAAGAATATCTATATGTGCGAGATGGGGAATGCGTTGTCTTTAGCGGATGCAATCTTAAAATTAAAGGAAAACGCCGATTTAAAAGACACCGTTGCGCAGGCCGGGTTTGATTTATTTAAAGAACTATTCAGTAACAAAAAAACTCAAGAGCGATTATCAAAAATTATCGCAGATAAAATAGAATAATACAATGGCCGGCGTTCGTTCAGGACCAAGGAATTTCTTGCGCCTCTTTCTTATCAAGAGGCTTCTGACAAGAAAATCTAATGCCGCTACCTTAGATGCGGGATGCGGCGACGGCAGCTTATCTATTTACTTAGCCAGAAAAGGATATGCTGTCTATGCAGTTGAAGAGGATAGGGTCTCCTGCGAAATCCTAAAAATGCGTTCCTCTGCTTCAGGATTAAAGGATGCCATACAAATTTTGTGCTCGTCATTAGAGAATTTAGATTTCCCTCAGGGTTATTTTGATATTATCGTCTGCGGGGAGGTCCTGGAACATTTAGAGAATCATCTTGAGGTGCTGAAGAAATTCAGCGGGTATCTGAAAAATGACGGGAGTCTCATTATCAGCGTTCCCCTGAAATCAAAAGGCTGGGATGTCTGGGATAACTATAGCGGCCACAGAAGATTGTATGATTTTTATGAATTGAACGGCCTCTTGAAAAAGGCCGGTTTTTCCATAGAAAAATATTTTGTCTGGGGATGGCCATTTGTGAAAATATACCATAAACTAATTTTTTTACCGTGGGCAAAAAAGGCGAAAGGCGAAGAAGAGATCAGGCAGGAAAGGTTAATGATTACCCGTATCGGCAAGAATTACTTAATCTCTGTTATTCTGGGGCTTATTTTTTTTATAGATATTTTGTTTACCCCTCCTGCAAAAGCTATGGGAATAGTTTTAAAAGCCCGCCTAACTTTCCCTTGAGAGCATAAGTCTCTCGCCCGCCGCCGAATGGCGGGGTGCCGCCAACGGCGGCACAGGCGCATGGCAGAGGGCAGTTTTTTCTTGACAGAGCCTTAATATACCTCTATACTTTCTTCTAAGTATAATGAAGACACTACGTAGCGAACAATGATGGGGGTTAATTGAGCCCTCGGGGAGTTTTTTTGTTTTTTCTCCCGAGGGCTCATCCTGACCCCGCCTTGGCGGGGGAAGGATCTAAGGAGAGAAAGATATGGCCAGGATAATGATTGTGGATGATGCGCTTTTTATGCGCCAGATGCTTTCCAAGATCTTGATCGGCGAAGGCCACGAAATCTGTGCTGAGGCATTCAATGCCAAAGAGGCGGTTGAGAAATACAAGGCATCTAAGCCGGATTTGGTCACTATGGATATCGTGATGCCGATGATGGAGGAGTTAGACGGAATCGGGGCGGTAAAAGAGATTATAAAATTTGACCCCCAGGCCAGAATCTTGCTTATCTCGGCAATGAGCCAGCAGCCCATCGTCGTGGAAGCGATTCGCTTAGGCGCAAAAGATTTCTTGAGTAAGCCGGTCAACCCAGAGCGGCTAAAGGAAACAGTCAGGAATATCCTAGCCAATCCTTAAGTTAACAAAGGGGCAAGCGGTTAACGCTCAACTAAATTAAGTAACTCTTTTTGGGGCAACCTCTTCTGTGTAAGGTGTAAAGTGTAATGTTACACATTAAAGATTACACAAAATTTGCCTTAGAATTTAGCGAATTATTACACTATTAGATCCAATGGAAGAAGAAATTATCTTAACAGAGGCCCAGAAAGATGCCTTAAGAGAAATCGGCAACATCTGTGCCGGAAACGCCGCCACCGCCCTCTCGCAGCTGCTCAATAAAAAAATAGATATCGTCGTTCCCACTATCTACTTTTTACCCACCGAAGAGGTGCCCGATGTGGTAGGAGGAGCAAATGCCCTGGTTGCCGGCCTGGTGCTGCGTGTCTTTGGGGATTTACCCAGCACCATTATCTTCATCTTCTCCCAAAGAGATGCGCTCAAGCTCGCTTCGCTGATGACCGGGAAACAACCTTCGGAAAGCAGCATCCTGGCGGAATTAGAGCAATCCGCCCTTAAAGAAATCGGGATAGTTCTTACCAATGCCTACTTAGGAGCGCTGAGCAGCTTTGTGGGTATGGGCTTTGTTCCCTCGGTGCCCCAGTTAATCATTGATATGGCGGGAGCCATTGTTGATTACCTTCTTATAGAATTAAGCTGTAAATCCCCGTTTGCCTTGTTGATTGATTCTGAGTTTTGCGAACCGACAACTTCCGTCAAAGGCCGCTTTTTCATTATTCCAAATCCCGAGGGCCTTAAGATTATCCTGAGAACCATAAACAACCCCTAAAGCTACTATGCAAGATAGTTACCGGGAGATATTTCTCTCTGAATCCCAGGAGTATCTAAAAAATATCAGCAACTGTCTGGTAAAATTAGAAAATAAACCCGATGACCTGGGCTCGCTTAACGAAATCTTCCGCTGCACCCATACCCTTAAAGGGATGTCGGCAACCATGGGTTTTGAAAAAATTGCCCAGTTATCCCACCTGATGGAAGACCTCTTAGATGAGCTGCGCAGCCAAAAGAAGGCAGTCACTTCAAACATTATAGATAGCCTGCTTTCTTCCACCGACATTCTTGAACAATTGATTCAAGACGTAAGGTTAAAACAAGATTCTAAGATAGATATCTCTTCATATCTTGAGAGTTTAAAAAAATTCTTGAGCGAAGAGGCCGTTCCTCCGGAAGAAAAAATTACTCTTTCGGATATTGATGGCATCGGGCTTAACGAAACAGAGCAAAACCGCTTTAAGCAGGCGAGGGAGAAAGGCCTCAATGTCTTTAAGCTCAAGATTCTCATTGCCAGGAACTGTGCGATGAAAGAAGCGCGCGCCTTCCTGCTGCTCACCCACTTAAAGAGAATGGGCGAAGTCATCCAATCCGTCCCCGGCCTGGAAGATTTAAAAAAGGAACAGCAGATGGAACAACCTTTTATTAGCGCAATTTTCAGCACTAAGGAAGATCGGGAAGCAGTCCGCCGGGGGCTTCTGAACCTCTCCGAAATAGAAGAAGTAATCATTGCGGCAGCCGAGATTCCACCGCTTGAGGCCAAAGCGAAGCCACAGCCGCAAGAGCCTTCGGCTTACATAAAAAAGATTCAAAGTATGCGCATCCCGGTGCAGCGATTAGACAGAATTATGAACCTTATGGGAGAGCTTACTATCGCCAAGATCCAATTGGTAGAGATGGTCCAGTCATTAAAATTCGCCCCCCTTGATGAAATCTCAACCACCCTTGCCCGCCTTACCTCCACCTTGCAGGATGAAATTATGCAAACGCGGCTTTTACCTGCCTCGTATATCTTAGATGCCTTTAACCGGGTAGTCAGAGACCTGTCCAAGAAAAAGAATAAAGAGGTTGACCTGGAAATTATCGGCAGCGAAATTGAACTTGACCGCATTGTTCTGGATGAGATAGGCGACCCGATGGTCCATCTCTTAAGAAACGCTATTGACCATGGCATTGAAACTCCGCAGGAAAGAATCGCCGGAGGGAAAAATCCCCGGGGCAAAATCTCAATTACCGTCTCGCGCCAGAAGGGCCAAATCTATATTGAAGTTGCCGATGACGGCAAAGGCATTGATGTCAGCGGCGTGCGCAGGATTGCTCTGGAAAGAGGATTACTTACTGAGCTTGAAGCGGCAAATCTGGATGAAAAAAAACTCCTTGAATTGATTACCCTGCCAGGATTTTCTACCGCAAAAGAGGTGAGCGACGTCTCCGGAAGAGGAGTGGGCCTTGACGTGGTAAAGATAAAAATTGAGTCGCTGGGGGGAAGGGTTGACTTTGAGACTAAGCCACGGGCAGGAACCCGTTTTCTCTTGACATTACCATTGACCCTTGCTATCATCAAGGCGATGTTAGTCAGAGTGCAGCGAGAAATGCTCGCTATCCCGCTGATGAGCATCCGTGAGACCATTAAACTCCGGCCGGAGGAGATAAAGCGGGTGCAGAATTTTGAAGTGGTAAAAGTCAGGGATGAAGTCATCCCTATCCTGAGAATGGATAGGGAGCTAGGCATCGCTCGAAATGCGGCTGGAGAAGAGCACACAAACGAACTGATTCCCTTAGTCATTATTGAATATGAAAAGAAAGCCCTGGGGCTCGTGGTTAATAAAATCGTCGGCGAGCAGGATATCGTGGTTAAGCCGCTTCCTTCTTTTGTGAAGAGGACCAAAGGTATTGCCGGAGCCACTATCCTTGGCGACGGCAGGGTGGCGCTTATTCTAGATATTATGAGCCTAAGATAACTAAATAAATGGTCGCTGTCCCTATTTAAATAGATGGAGAAAGAGATTTTTGCCTTAGATATTGGAACGCGTAAAGTAATGGGCATTATTGCCCGGCAACTTGATGATGCTATTGAAATTCTGGATGTTGAGGCCATTGAACACCCCTCTAGGCCAATGTTTGACGGCCAAATCCACAACATTGAAGAGGTAGCTAAAACAGTCAGGCGCCTAAAGGAGATTTTGGAATCCAGGCAGAATAAGCCACAAGGCGATGCCTGCCTGCCCGTCCGGCAGGCGGGCCTGCCGGCAAGGCAGGGTGGGCAACCGAATAGCCGCAGCCATAAGCCAGAGGGCGATGCCTGCCTGCCGGCAAGGCAGGATGGGCAACCGAATAGCCGCAGCCATAAGAAATTAGAAAAAGTAAGCGTGGCGGTTGCCGGAAGAAATCTTTTAACCTTTAAGAGTAAAACAATTAGCGAGTTTGATAACGAAGAAGAAATAACCCGGGAAATGGTAAAGAATTTAGAATTACAGGCCATAGATAACATTATCTCTGGTCAGGAGGAGAGCGGCCTTGAGTTTTATTGCGCAGGCTACAGCCCGGTGTATTATGAGTTAAACGGAAACAGGATTAGCGAGCTCATCGGCCATCGGGGTAAATCCATCGCCTGCGAATTGATTGTCACCTTTTTGCCGCGGGTAGTTTTAAATAGTATGTTTGCGGTTCTTGAGCAAGCAGGCCTTACGCCTGTCTCTGTTACTTTAGAACCCATTGCCGCCCTTTACGCTATTGTTCCTCTTGAAATCCGTAATCTCAACATACTCTTAGTTGATATCGGGGCCGGCACTTCAGACCTGGCGCTTACTAAAGACGG
>Ga0155356_148_pt1 | contig 8932 bp, 7 predicted proteins | sample RifCSPhighO2_02_FD_106324 | JGI IMG/M metagenome (GOLD analysis project Ga0155356, IMG submission 106324) | Omnitrophica WOR_2 bacterium RIFCSPHIGHO2_02_FULL_46_37
ATGCAGGAGGTTAAGGACGCCTCTGTGCATTTGGTCGTTACTTCGCCACCTTATTGGCAATTGAAAGATTATGGCAGTAGTGACCAGATAGGATTTAATCACAGTTATGAGGAGTATATTAACAATCTTAATCTGGTTTGGAATGAATGCTATCGTGTTATAGAGAATGGATGTCGATTGTGCATTAACATAGGTGATCAATTTGCAAGGTCTGTTTATTATGGCCGTTACAAAGTCATTCCTATTCGAACCGAAATAATAAAGTTTTGCGAAACAATTGGTTTTGATTATATGGGGGCTGTGATATGGCAAAAAGTTACCACTTGTAATACAACAGGCGGTGCTTCTGTCATGGGTTCTTTTCCGTATCCTAGAAACGGGATTTTGAAGCTCGATTATGAATTTATTTTGATTTTCAAGAAACAGGGGGTCGCATCGCCGGTAACTCATGAGATAAGAGAAAAGTCAAAAATGACAACGGAAGAATGGAATCAATATTTTTCTGGGCACTGGAACTTTGCGGGAGAAAAACAGGGTAAACACTTGGCTATGTTTCCGGAAGAACTGCCAAAGCGCCTAATAAAAATGTTTACCTTTGTAGGCGATACAGTTCTTGATCCATTCTTGGGGAGCGGGACAACGACGTTAGCGGCAAAGAATCTGGGCAGAAATTCTGTTGGCTATGAGATAAACGGAGATTTTTTGACGTTTATAAAAGAAAGAGTCGGTTGTGGGCAGAGCCTTTTTTCTGAAGAGTGCGCCTTTGAAATATCGAAACAGGAGAAGATAATTGCTAATTTTGCAGAGCAAATCCAAGAATTGCCATACATTTTTGAAGATCCGATTAAAGTTGATAAAAAGATAGACCCCAAGAAATTGCAATTTGGCTCAAAAATCGATCAAGATAGTGGGCAACGCGAGGAGTATTTTACGGTTAAGGAAGTGATGAGTCCTGAGCTTATAAAGTTGAGTAACGGGTTGACTGTGCGACTTCTGGGAATTAAACAAGATGTTTTAAAAAATGGCAAGGCCACGGAATATTTGGTTAATAAAACACAGGGGCAAAAAGTATTTTTGAAATATGACCAGACAAAATATGATTCTGAGAATAGGCTCCTGTGTTATTTGTATCTCAAAAATAAGACATTCGTGAATGCTCATTTAATTAAAGAAGGGCTCGCTGTTGTCGATGCCGATATGCTTTTTAAATATAAAGAAAAATTTTTGGAACTACAAAATCTGGAGCACGCTCACAATGAAAAATAAACGCTATTCAAAAGATTTTGGGAAAAAAGAAAAAGTTCTTAATTATGCTTGTCAGACTTATCAACTATCTCGACCCAACAAAGTTGGCGCAGTTATGGCATTAATTCGTGAATGTCAGCCTAAATCTATCGAGGAGTGGGAAAAGTGGTATTTTGAGAAGGCGTATACGGATGGAAAAACTCCGGTAAAGGTTACGAAGGAGGTCTTGCAGGAGCTTGGAGAAAGACTGCACGTTAAAATAACTGAAATCGTTATTCCTGAATGGCAAGAGGCTTTTAGGAATTTGACCCTGCAAGATTGCGTTGACTATATCTCTAATCTAACGATTGAGAGGACATATGATGGATTTATCCGTGAGAAATCGGTTGTAACAGATAATATTGCTAAGAAGTTCCCGGGGGTTAGGTTTGAAGAGTCAGACCCCGAGCTCGATCACGCTGGAGATATAGACTATTTAGGGTATGTAGGCGCTAAGGCATTTGGTATTCAAATTAAGCCCGTAACAGCAAAAGCTAATTTTGGTAATTATTCCGCGACCGAGAGAATGAAGGCAAGTTTTCGTGACTTTGAGGCCAAATATGGCGGTAAGGTTTTTGTTGTTTTTAGCATAGATGATGAGATAAAGAATACAGAAGTGCTTGAGGCAATCGAAAAAGAAATAGCTCGCTTGAAGAAGTGAGGGATCATTGGATTTTTATAGGTGTTTTGATAACACTCTTTTGCGCAGAGAGCATAGATTTGGGTAGCGTATGTCCTAAATAGACGAAACCGCGTCTGCCTTTACGGACGGCAATTTTCACAAGCAGTTGAACTTCTTGGAGATGCAGGGTTCGCCTACCGTCCACGACTACCCGTTTTGATTGACAGTTGACAGAAAAATAAATCAGCAGGGCTGAAAACAGCGGGCGGTTAGCTCAGTTGGTTAGAGTATCACATTGACATTGTGAGGGTCACAGGTTCGAGTCCTGTACCGCCCACCATAGCTGCCTGCTGGTAGGCAGGTATAAAATTATATGGAGTTAGATATTTTACGGCATTCATGTTCGCACGTTATGGCTCAGGCGGTAAAGGAGCTCTGGCCGGAAACAAAATTAGGCATCGGCCCTTCCATTGAAGACGGCTTCTACTATGATTTTGATAAGCAGGAGCCCTTTGCTCCGGGAGACTTAGTTAGAATAGAAAGTAAGATGCAGGAGATTATTAAGGAAGAGCTTCCTTTTACGCGAGAAGATTTAAATAAAAATGACGCCCGGGATTTATTTTCCCGGCTCAAGGAAAATTATAAACTGGATTTAATTAAAGAGATTCCCGATGAGCGGGTTAGCATTTATAAAACCGGGAACAAATTTATTGACCTCTGCCGGGGCCCGCATATAGAATCAACCGGCAGGCTCAAATATTTCAAGCTTCTTTCCATAGCCGGGGCATATTGGCACGGTTTAGAAACCAATCCTATGCTTCAGCGCATTTATGCTACCTGCTTTGAAAGCAAAAATGAGCTTGATGAATATCTAAAAAATCAAGAAGAAGCTAAAAAGCGCGACCACCGCAAATTAGGGCCGCAGTTAGGATATTTTGACATCTATCACGATGAGGCAGGGGCTGGGCTTGTCTTTTATCATCACAGGGGAGCGGTCTTGCGACGGATAATTGAAGATTACGAAAAAGACGAACACCTTAAGCGCGGTTATCAAATGGTTATTACTCCCCATATTATGCAGCAGGGGCTATGGAAGACCTCAGGCCATTACGAATTCTACCGCCAGAATATGTATACCTTCCAGATTGAAAATAAAGAATATGTTTTAAAACCAATGAATTGCCCGGGGCATATCTTGATTTATAAATCTAAGTTACGCAGCTACAGGGAGCTGCCTCTTAGATTATTTGAATTGGGCACGGTCTACCGCCATGAGAAATCCGGAGTGCTGCATGGTCTTCTCCGGGTGCGCGGCTTTACCCAGGATGATGCCCATATTTTCTGCACCCCGGAGCAGTTAAAAGATGAAATCAAAAAAGTAATGGAGTTTGTCTTTTTAGTGATGAAAGATTTTGGTTTTGCTGAGGCAGCCGTTGAATTGAGCACGCGGCCCCAGGACTCTATCGGCAGCGATGAGGATTGGCGGCAGGCGACCTCGGCCCTGGAGGATTCGCTTAAAGAAAAAAAAACAGCATACAAAGTAAATCCCGGCGAAGGCGCTTTTTACGGGCCCAAGATAGATATAAAGTTAAAAGATGCCTTAAAAAGGCAGTGGCAGTGCGCAACTATCCAGTGCGACTTTGCCCTTCCCCGGAGATTTGATTTAACCTATATTGATAATCAGGGAAAAGAAAGGCAGCCGATAATGCTGCACCGGGTGATACTGGGGTCTTTAGAACGTTTTCTGGGAGCGCTCATAGAGCATTATGCCGGGGCATTGCCCTTATGGCTGGCTCCGCTTCAAGCGGTGATTATTCCCATAAGAAAAGAAGATGAGCCGTATGCTGATGCGGTGAAGGAAAAATTACAGGCCGCGGCTCTAAGAGTTGAGCTGGAGGCCGGCAACGAGACCTTGACTAAGAGAATCCGCAATGCCGAATTAGAGAAATCCCCCTACATAATCGTCGCAGGGCAAAAGGAATCGCAGGCCGGCAAAATAGCGGTAAGAAAAAGAGGTGCTGGAGACCAGGGGCAGATGGGCATTGAGGAGTTTATCGGTAATCTGCAGGAGGAGATAAGGAATAAGGTATGAACGTATAGCCGAACTTACCCCCCTTGATTTTGTGCAAAAAACGCACAAAATCAAAGCAGGGGGGTCAAATTCGCCCCGCCAAAGGCGGGGCTCATTTGAGGAGGTGATTACTATTCAAAGATTCGTCAGGGTGAACGAGAGGATACGCGCGCCTCAGGTCAGGCTCGTCGGGCCTCAGGGAGAGCAATTAGGAATCGTATCTTTACAGAAGGCATTGGCGCTCGCAGATGAGCATGAGCTTGATTTGGTTGAGGTAGCGGCTAATGCGGCGCCCCCGGTATGTAAAATTCTGGACTTTACGAAATTCAAATACGAAGAAGAGAAAAAAGAACGCCAGGCAAAGAAACGTCAGCATCAGGCGCATTTGAAAGAAATCAGGGTTAAGCCCAATATTGAGGAACATGACTACCAGGTAAAACTAAAACAGCTTGTCAATTTTTTGCAGAAAAAAGATAAGATCAAGGTTAGCTTATTTTTTCGGGGGAGAGAGATCGCGCATCATGAATTGGGCAGGCGCGTTTTAGATAGATTTATTTCCGAGTCAACCCAATACGGCGCCGTGGAAAAACCGCCGATTTTAGAGGGCAGGATGATATCAATGATTATTGGACCAAAGTAAGTGAGGACGTAACTTATCCCCCCTTGATTTTGTGCAAAAAACGCACAAAATCAAGGGGGGATTAATTCACAGACGCCCTACGGGCTACAGCTTACCTGCCTGCCGGTAGGCAGGCGTCGCTTACGCTCCGTAAGCTGTCTGTTCATTAATATGCCAAAACTAAAAACAAAAAGAGGAATTAAAAAGAGATTTCGTATCACCGGGTCAGGTAAAATCCATCGCGCTCACGCAGGCAAAAGCCATCTACTTACTTCAAAGAGAAAAAAGCGTAAGCGCGCTCTAAGGAGAGCGGCTCTGGTATCTAAGGCCCAGGAGCGGATGATTAGACGAATGCTGCCGTATGGATAAAGTTAAATAAAGTAACCAGTAACCAGCCACCGCCAAAGCGGGGTGCCGCCGAGGCGGCAAAACCAGCCACCAGAATAAAGAAACAAAATCTGGTAACTGTCTCTGGCCTCCCCGGCCCGCTGCGCTTTGCCGGGGCGGGCTGGTTTCTGTCGAACGCCTGCCTGCCGGCAGGCAGGAAGTGAGGGTAAAATGGCAAGGGTAAAGACAAACGTTGCAAGAAGGAAGAGGGTAAAGAAGGTCTTAAAACGCGCTAAAGGCCAGTGGGGCGATCGCTCCAAGCAGTATTTACAAGCCAAGCGTTCGCTTTTACACAGCGATGTGTATGCTTATCGCGACCGCAAGAAGCGCAAGATTGAATTCCGCCAGCTCTGGATTGCCCGGCTCAATGCAGGGGCCAGGGCCGCCGGAATAACCTATAACAAGTTTATTAATGGCCTCAAAAAGGCAAAGGTGACGCTCAATCGCAAGATGCTTGCGGAATTAGCAGTGAATGAACCAAAGGCATTCCAGAAGTTAGTGGAAGTAGCCAAGCAATAGTTTATAGAGTTCGTAGAGTTATAGAGTTCACAGAATTAAGAACTCAATGAACTCAATGAACTCAGTAACTCTTATGTACGTCATAATCGTCGGATGCGGCAGGGTGGGTTCAGAGTTGGCCAAGCTTCTTTCAGCTGAAGGCCATAATGTGGTGGTCATTGACCGTTCTCTGAAAAGCTTTGAGCGCTTAGGCAGGACTTTTAACGGGATGACCCTGGTAGGCAATGGCTTTGACGTAGAGCTTCTTAAGCATGCCGGGATTGCCCAGGCAGATGCCTTTTGCAGCGTTACCAACGGCGATAACACCAACATCGTCTCTGCCCAGGTTGCCAAGAAAATATTCAAGGTCCCCAAGGTCATTGCCCGCGTATACGACCCTAACCGGGCGGATATCTATAGAGCCCTGGGCTTAGATATTTTAAGCGGGACTATCCTCTTTGCGGCAATGATACGCGATAAAATCATTGAGAGCCGTTTTTCCAGCTATTTGATTGAAAGCAAGGATGTGGGGGTGCTTGAGATTGAGGCTGATGATAAGCTTATTGGTAAGACGGTGGAAGAGATCAATATGCCGGGAGAATTAGTAGTGGTGATGATTAAAAGCGTAAAAGGCACAATACTGCCCGAGGCAAAGACCAAAATCCAGAAGAACGATGTGATTATGGCGATAGTAAAGACCGATAAGTTAGATAAGGTAAGGAAGAGATTCAGGATATAATTCACAGACGCCCTACGGGCTACAGCTTACGTCGCTTACGCTCCGTAAGCTGTCTGTTCATTAAATGTATATCATTATTGTAGGCGCGGGGAAGGTTGGGCATTTCTTAGCCAGGAGGCTGCTTGCGGATAAGCATACCGTGGTGGTCATTGAAAAGGACAACTCTGCCTGCGAAGAGCTCGCCAGAGACTTAAGCGGCTTGGTCATTCATGGAGACGGCTGTGACCCTAAGTATCTGGAGGAAGCAGGGATATCCCGGGCGGATGTAGTAGCCAGCGTTACCGGAGATGATGAAGATAATCTGGTTATTTCCCAACTGGCAAAAGAAAAATTCAAGGTTTCCCGCACCGTAGCCAGGATCAACGACCCCCGGAATGAACAGGTTTTTTCGCGCTTGGGAGTGGATGTGCCCATTGACGCTACCGCTATCCTTGCCAAGATTATTGAAGAAGAGGTTTCTTTTGCCGATTTTGTGAACCTGATGAGTTTTAAGCGGGGAAAACTCGCCATTGTCCGGGTAGACCTCCCTGCGGATTCACCGGTTATCAATAAACAACTGCAGGAACTGCAATTGCCGGCAGACTCGGTCCTGGTTTCCATAATCAGGGGCAATGAGGTGATTGTCCCTAAAGGAAACACTGTTCTGCTGGCCCAGGATGATATTATTGCCCTTACCCTTCTCCAGAACGAACAGCAGCTCTTAAGTTATCTCATTGGTAAGATATGAACCCCGCACCTTCTCTGAAATTCAAAAACGCAGTGATGGTCATCTGCCAGTCCACTCAAGGCATCCTGATTGAGATAGCCTATAGCTTTGCTCTTATCGCGGGGAGTTTTGCGGTTATCTATCTTGTCCTCTTATTCAAATGATCCTCAAGCCAACCCCAGCTGACCTTAAAACAATCGGATATTATTTAGGGAAAATTATTATCGGCGTAGGGATGAGCATGCTCCTGCCGCTGGTAAGCGCAGCCGCCTGGGGAGAATTAAATCCTGCCTATGACTTTATCATCGGTTTCCTTATTTGTCTTATTTTCGGCAAGTTTTTAATATTGCTTTGCTCTACCGAGAAGGACTTGAATTGGGTGCAGGGCATGGTTGTGGTTTCTCTGGCCTGGCTGGCGGCCAGTCTTTTTGGGGCAATCCCTTTTTATTTAAGCGGCCACTGGGGCTCATATCTTGATTGCGTCTTTGACGCGATGAGCGGTTTTGCCACCACCGGCCTTACCTTAGCGCAGGACATTGACCACGCAAGCAGGGCAGTGAATCTCTGGAGGCACTTGATTATGTTTATCGGCGGCCAGGGGGTCGTGGTGCTGGCGCTTTCTTTTTTGGTGCGGGGTTCAGCCGGCGCATTCAGGATGTACGTCGGAGAGGGGCGGGATGAAAAGATACTCCCGAATGTAGTAGAGACCTCGCGTTTTATCTGGATAGTCAGCATAGTCTATCTTATCTTAGGGACGCTTGCCCTGGCAATCGTTGGCCGGTTAGCAGGGATGTCCTGGCAGAGCGGCTTTTTTCATGGCGCCTGTATCTTTATGGCTGCTTTTGATACCGGCGGATTCGCTCCGCAATCGCAGAATATTTTATACTATCACAGCTTAAGCTATGAAATCGTAACCATTGTGATTATGATCCTGGGCTCGCTGAATTTTAAGCTCCATTATACCCTCTGGCTCCGGAGTAAAAAGGAGCTCACTAAGAATATTGAGACGCGCACCTTTTTTATGACCGTAATGCTTACCTTCTTTTTGCTGGCTGTGGGTTTGGCTAAGTCAGGCGTTTATCCCGGCGTAATGGGTTTGTTTAGAAAAGGATTTTATCAGCTCATCTCCGGCCACACCGGCACCGGCTATCAGACAATTTATGCCCGGCAGTTTATTCATGAATGGGGCGATATCGCTTTAGCCGCCTTAATTGTAGCGATGGGTTTGGGAGGCGCAGTTTGCTCAACTACCGGCGGTATCAAGATGCTTAGAATCGGGGTGGTCTTTAAGGCGCTCTATAATGATGTGAAACGGATAATGCTTCCTGAGTCAACGGTATTTATTGAAAAATACCATCATATTAAAGAGATGATTTTAGAGGACCGCCAGGTGCGCTCAGCAATGTTAATTTTATTATGTTATCTGGGCTTATATGCCCTCGGCGGCATCATTGGTATGCTCTCAGGCTATCCGGCATTAGAGGCCTTTTTTGAATCTACCTCGGCCGCAGCGAATGTGGGTTTGTCCTGCGGTATAACCAAAGCCGGTATGCCCGCGCTGCTGAAGCTCACCTATATAGCACAGATGTGGATTGGCCGATTAGAGTTTATGTCAATTTTTACCCTCATCGGCTTTTTTGCGGCATTTGTAAGAGGCAAATGATACCAATACAAACGCATTTAAAGATTCTGCCAGTAAGTTCAGCTCGGACTTATGCGCAAAGGTATAAGTCCTCGCTCTCAAAGGTAATATTATTTAATGCGTTTGTTTTAGCTCTCAGCTTTCAGCTTTCGGCTGTTTGCTTTGCCCAACAAGCAGTCTCTTCAAGCGAACTGATTGAACATGCCAGAGAGCTTGATGGCCGGGAAGTAACCTACCAGGGCGAAGTTATTGGCGAGGTAATGAATAGGGGCGATAATTCCTGGGTAAACCTTAATGACGGTGAAAATGCCATTGGAATCTGGTTAGATAATAATCTCCTGGGCATTATTTCTTTCTGCGGGAG
>Ga0155356_119_pt1 | contig 7928 bp, 11 predicted proteins | sample RifCSPhighO2_02_FD_106324 | JGI IMG/M metagenome (GOLD analysis project Ga0155356, IMG submission 106324) | Omnitrophica WOR_2 bacterium RIFCSPHIGHO2_02_FULL_46_37
AAGCAAATGCGCTTGCGGCAACCCGGCCTTTATCCGAAAGCAGCATACCCTGGCCGTCAAAAACCAGTTCATCCTGGCCGCCGACCAAGTTCGTATAGAGGACAAAAACCTTGTTTTTCTTAGCCTGCTCTTTGAGCACCCGCTGACGCAAATGAATTTTACCCATATGGTACGGCGAGGCGTTAATGGTCAAAATCAGGCTGGCGCCAGCTTTTGCCTGCGCCCTGATAACTCCGTCTTCAATCCAGATATCTTCGCAAATATTCACTCCAAAGCGGATTCCTGATAACTCATAAAGAGAAAAGCCCTCACCGCCTGTAAAATAACGTTTTTCATCAAAGACGCCGTAGTTGGGAAGGTGTATTTTATGATAAATATCAATAATTTTTTGCTCAGAGATGATTGCCGCGCTGTTAAATAAGCGGCGCTTATGTTTATCCACAAAACCGACAATCGCCACAAGCTGCGTAGTTATCTTTCTTATCTCATCTAAGCGCCTGAGATTTTCCTGAATAAAGCTATCTTTAAAGAGAAGGTCCTCGGGAGGATAACCGCAGATGCTCAGCTCAGGAAAGGTGATGATGTCGCAGCCCGCTTTCCTGGCCTGGTCAATGGCGCTGATTATTTTCCGGGTATTCCCCGGGAAATCACCGACGCAGGTATTGATCTGCGCCATAGCCAGGCGCAGAATATTTTTTGTTTTCATAAGGCAAGCCCCTCAAGCGCCCTGCCGCAATCAGGGCATTTTCCATTTTTTAAATTATTTTCCACAAGAGCAAAACCCAAACGCGAAATCAGGCTCCTGGCGCATTTGCAGCAATATGTCTTTTCCTCTTCAAGGACATTGCCGATATACACATAGCGCAGGCCCGCATCTTTTCCAAGCTGCCAGGCCTCTTTTAATTTGCTAAGCGCAGTTGACGCCTTGTCCGTCATCTTGTAATCCGGATGAAAACGGGAAATATGCCAGGGAATTTCTTTACCGGTAGCAGCCAGAAATAAAGCAATCTCCTTCAACTCCTCGGTTGAATCATTCTCGCCCGGGACAACCAGGGTAGTCACCTCAACCCAGATATTTAGCTTACGCATCAGGGCAATTGACTCTAAAACCGGCCTTAACTTCCCGCCGCAGACGCGGCGGTAGCTTTCATCATTAAAAAATTTCAAGTCCACGTTAGCCGCATCTAAATACGGCTTAAAACTCTCTAATGCCTCTTTGGTCATATAGCCATTGGTGACAAATACGTTATAGAGCCCTTTTATTTTGGCAAGCCTGGCTGTTTCAAAGGCGTATTCAAAAAATATGGTCGGCTCGGTATAAGTATAGGAGATGCTTTTACATTTATACCTTAAGGCATTCGCTACAATTTCTTGCGGGCTCATCGGCTGCAAGCTGACCCCGAGCTTATCTGACTCCCTTTTCTGGGAAATCTGCCAATTCTGGCAGAAGCCGCAGCGAAAGTTACAGCCTGCGGCGGCAATAGAAAATGAACTTGAGCCGGGCAAGACGTGAAAGAGCGGCTTCTTCTCAATAGGGTCAATATTTGCTGCCGCCACCTCGCCATAGGCATAGGTATAGAGAACCCCGCCTTTATTCTGGCGCACCTGGCAAATGCCAAAGCTGCCATCATTTATAAGGCAGCGGTGGCTGCATAAAAAACAGGAAACTTTCTTCCCCTCTAGTTTTTTATAAAGAAGGGCCTCTTTAAGCATATTAGCCGGCGGCGCGCGCCAAGACGAACATCCGCGTTTAAGAAATTTTTATTGCCTCAACAGGGCATTCCTCAGCGCCATTGCGCGCGCACTCCTCCTGGTCCGGCGCAACAGGCGTAAGAGAGGCAACTGCCTTATCCCCTTCCATCCGATAAACTCCGGGGCAGGTATCCGCGCATAATCCGCAGCCAATACAAATATCCGGGTCAACCACTGCTTTCATTCAACCTCCCCTTATTTCTCTTTCTTCAAAATTTTCACTTCTACTTTATCTTTTAATAAATCCCTGAAACGTTCGGCATCGGAATTAGAGCCGACAATGTCTCCGTAATGCATAGGAATCGCTGCCCTGGGTTTAATCGTCAAAGCCGCATTGGCTGCCTCATCCGCAGTCATTACATAGGTTCCGCTTACCGGAAGCAAAGCGATATCGCAGGCGTAATCTTTCATTTCGGGAATATAGTCGGTATCTCCGGCGTGATAAATTGAGAGCCCGTCAATAGTAACGATAAACCCTAATTTCCCGGACGCTTTAGGATGGAATTCCTTGTTCAGATTATAGCTATAGGTTGCCTGCACCTTTACTCCTAAAACTTCAACGTTATTACCGGCCTCAAGGGCTTTGATTTCTTTACAAACCAGCTTACCCTGTAATTGCTTACCCGCGCTTTTATCCGTTACGAGCACCGTTTCTTTTGTGCTGATCAAGGCCAGGTCATCCTTAGAACAATGGTCAAAGTGGTCGTGAGAGATAAAAATGATGTCTGCTTTTTTAGAATCACTGGGTAATTTCCAGGGGTCAAAATAGATGATCCTGGAAGCGTCTAATCTAAAGCTGGCGTGGCCTAACCAATGCAAATTCGTAAGCATCCTATCCACCTCCTCTTGAGCGCATAGCGAAAACGGCATTGAAAAAGAGCATATCAAGAATAAGACTCCTGCGGCAAAGAAAAAATTTCTCTTCAGCCATATTTTTTTCATTAAACCAATCATTACTTTTTGAGCAGGCACTCAAACTGGATGTTGGTATGCTCAATGCGGAACCTCTCCTCCAATAAGGTATTTATTTTTTTTAGCAGCTCGTTTGCGCTGCTTACCTGACAATCCTCAATAACCACGTGGGCGGTCAGGGCGTACATTGAAGAGGCGATAGTCCAGGCATGCAGATGATGCACCTCACAGACGCCGCTCACTTCATTCTTCAATACCGCAGCCACCTCATCAATATCCAGGTGTTTGGGGGACGCCTCCAGAAGTATGTTTCCGGAATCAATAATCAGCTTCACCGCCCAGATCACAATGAGCACGCAGATAAAAAGGGAGATTAAAGGGTCAATAATATAACTATTGGTATAAAATATGGTTAATCCCGCGGCAACCACCGCGACGCTGGATACCAGATCCCCGATTTCGTGCAAAAAGGCGCTGCGCACATTCAAATCATGGTGGCTTATTCTGGCTAAAAGATAAGTGCTGAAGCCGTTAATCAGCAAACCGAAACCCGCCACAAAGAGCATCTCCCCGACCTTTATCTTCTGGGGAGAGATAAATCTCAAGACCGCCTCATAAACCAGATAGGCGGATATAAAAATCAGCGCTATCCCGTTGACAAACGCTGCCAGGATTTCTGCCCGATAAAATCCATAGGTGCGCTTCTTAGTGACCGGGCGCATAGCGAGCAATATGGCAAAATAGCTCATCCCCAGGGCAAATAAGTGGGTAAGCATATGCCAGGCATCGGAAATAAGCGCTAAGCTGTTGGAGAGAAAACCTCCCAGGAATTCAAAAAGCATGCCTACGGCTGTTAAGCTCAGGGCAAGCCTCAATCGCGAAAGCTTATTGATTCTATGCTGGTGGTGATGAATAACGGTCATAATTTAGGCAGGCTCATAAGCCGGGTTCTGTTATTTATGGACATTCCTCTAGATTCCGATGTTGCCATCGGAACTCAAGCAGTCTACCCATCCCGATCCAATTACTACAAAAGTAGTTTTGTCAGAGCGGGCCACTCTCATCAATCGGGACCTATTTGACCTTTCTCCGCGCAGAGATTGCCTCGTTTCACATCGCAGCCGTCCCTAATCACAACTTGTGGCTGCTACTCGTCTCTGTGGCTCTTATCCTATCCCGCACCTTTCGGGATGCCCTGATATTCTCAGGGTGCGCTGCCCTCCGGAGCCCGGACTTTCCTCCCCCCCTGATTCGTTTTGCATTCGCCTGTCTACCAGGCAGGCAAAAGCGAATCAAAACGGGGGGGCGTCCACCTAAGCCTGCCTTCTAATCTTTGCTTCTTTAACCGCCTGATTTGCTAATTTATCCGCCCCGCAATTACGCTCGCGGCTTATGTGATGAATCTCAAATGAGCCGAAGCCGCCGGTTAAATGTTTTACCTGCTCAAAGAGCGGCTTTAAATTTTCGTGCTTGACTCTATATTCGCCTTTTATTTGTTTAGAAAGCAATTCGCTGTCCGTCCAAACCCTTATTTTATCCACCCGTAAAATCAGCGCTTCCTGCAAAGCATAGATAAGCGCGCTATATTCAGCGACGTTATTGGTTTTATTGCCGATAAATCTGGATATGTTTTTAAGCGCCCGGCCATCCTGGAGAATGACAACGCCAATTCCCGCCGGGCCGGGGTTACCCTTGGCCGCTCCGTCAATATAAATATCTAACTGCCTCAAAGGTCCTCTTCAAGATAGAGAATACGCGCGCAGGACTCGCAGGTAATCATCTTATCCTGCATCTTAATTTCGTTGACCACCTGGGGAGTAACCGCGATATAGCAGCCCTGACAGGAATAGTCCTTGATTTTAACCAATGCCAGGCCGCCGCGCCCTTTTAAAATCCGCTCATACGATGAAAAAATGTGTTTATCCAAAGAAGGAATGAGCTGACTGCGCTTGGCAGTCAAATCGTTTATGGCCCATTCTATTTCTTTCAGCCGCTGGTCAATTTTTCTCTTTTCTTCTTTAAACTTATTTTCTTCTTCGGCTAAACGGGTTTTCTCCCCAACCGCCTCGGCCGTAAGCGCATCCTGGCCGTCCATCATCTTTAGAATCTCTTCTTCTAAAAGAGAAGCATCAGTTTTTAAACCGGCGATTTGGCCTAACATTGCCTGATATTCTTTATTGGTTTTTAAAGATGCCAGCTGGGTATTGAGCTTCCTGATATTTTCCTCTTTGATAGCTAGCTCAAGCTCTTCTTCTTTACGTCTGACCGCCAGGGACTTTTCTTTTTCCTCCAGGCTTTTTAAGGCTGCCTTTTTATCCTCAAAAATATTTTGCAATCGGGAAATCTCTGCGGGCAGCTCTTCTTTTTCTTTTAACAAAGCATAAATCTTGCTGTCCCTTTCCTGCATCTGGACCAAAATCCTTACCTGTTCTTTTATACTAACCGTCTCTGCCAATCTTTACCTCGCGATGTATCATTATGGGCGCAATAGGATTCGAACCTATGACCTCCACAATGTGAATGTGGCGCTCTAACCAGCTGAGCCATGCGCCCCGCTTAGTTCTGCTCTTTACCCCGTTAGAAAGCCCCATCCTTTCTAACGGGGTTTACTGGGCCCAGGAGGGGTCGAACCTCCGGCCAAGTGATTATGAGTCACCTGCTCTGCCACTGAGCTATGGGCCCGGATGCTCTATTACTTCTTTACTCTCAAAGAGTTGTGAAAAGTCAAAAACTTCCTCATTTTCTTTAGTTCGCTCTGGTGTCCAAAAAGTGTCCATTTGCCTGCTTAAATTAGCCACTGCCCGTTGTTTATGGTCAGGCGATAAATGGGAGTATCTAAGCGTCATTTCAAGCGATTTATGGCCTAACAATTCCCTTACGGTAGTCAAATCTACACCACTCATAACTAAATGGCTTGCAAATGTATGCCTTAGGTCATGAAAACGAAACTTTATGATACCAGATTTCTTTAGTGCTGTAAAGAAGGATTTTCTAACATTTGCGTAATTTTCTCCATTTGCATTACAGAATACATAAGGACTATCCGGATGCTTACGGACTGCAATTAAAGTCCTCCTAACCAATGGATTCATGGGCACTTCTCTTTTTTCTCCGCTCTTAGATTGTCTAATCTTTCATCTGGTACTTTTTTTAATGATTCTGCGGTCACACAGCCTGATAGAATTAATGTTAAACAAACCAAAAGCCATTTCTTTAACATTTTCTCACCCCCTAAATCATAATAAAAGCAACCACTTATTTATAGAATTATCCTTGGGTTTAATCTATGGAGAATCAAAAGCCCCTTCTTTAGTAAATGGATTACATCTTAATATTCTTATAGTAATTTTAACAAACGCTCTTAAGAAATTATATTTTTCAAAGTTATAATGGCGTATTCGGAACAACTCGGCTGAAACCTACACTTTGCTTTTAGGATTGGCGGACAATATATAATAATGCTTAGCGCAGATTCTTCAATCTAACAGGTAGGCGGTCTCCAAATAACCTTAAAAATGTCTACAAAAAATAACCCCGCTTGAGCCTTAATCGTCATTAAGGAAGTCAAGCGGGGAGCAAGTGTTCTCTCAATGTGTTAGTAACTTACTTTGTTTTATTATTTAGTTTAAGCGAGAAATTAAAATTTGGGTAATCAATAGTAATGGTGAAATTACTGAGGAAACTCTTTGCGCCAAGCAAGGGGACATAAAGGTTGGGCATAAAGTCTATCAGAACATCCTTAATCATAAAATCCTGTATGGTTAAACATATTGTATGCGAATAAGCCAGCGTTTTACCATTGCCTGTATTTATCTCTTTTAGGTAGCCAGCTTGTAGATTATGTCCAAGAAGGGGAGCGTATTGGGCTGGAAGAGCGCATTCATCAGCGCCCGTATCAATTAACCCGTAAACTTCGAGCTCCTTATTAGTGTGCGGATTTTTAATTATAACCGGCAACCACGGCCTTGGGATGTCGTTTGGCCCAAACTTTCTAAAAGGTATGTTTGTTATTTCCATTAATAAATTTGTACCATGTCTTTAAAGGGTACAAAGACCAATACGGGCTTAGCAACTCCTTTTTTTACAGCTTTTTCGTAAGCCTCCTGAGGAGTAATTCCGTCGCTAATAACAGTTGAATCTTCAAAACTTTTTAAAGCTACGTATCTGCCTTCATAGCCACTATCTTTTATTAATGTCTGAACCATTCTCATCACCTCCGCTTAATTATACATCAAAGCTTTTTAACTGCAAAGGAAAAAATAAACTTATCCCGGTGTCCAAAAAGTGTCCACTTAATATTAAAAATGGTTAAAAATCATTAAAACAGATTAAAACAAAAAGTTTGCGCAACCTCTTGAAGAATAATGTAGTTATAGGAATTACAAGGACTTATAAATACTGCTCTGGTCGGTTTATGAGTCACCTGCTCTACCGCTCAAGCTATGGGCCCGTCATCTGCTGCATTAAAACTCGGAAATTATATACTACTATGGGAAATTAGTTTTGGCAAGACAAAAGTTAGAGAATGCCCCGCCCAATAAATTTCATCGGATAAACTTTTTTCTAATTAATTGCAGGGAACGCTTATGTAACTTCTAAACAAGAAGGATGGCGATTTGTGAGCTTGGGGAAAGAGATGGTAACTCCACGACCTAAAGATTTTGCTATCTTAATTATAGTTTCAATAGTCAGATTTTTCTCCTCTCCAGTTTCGATTTGCGAGATAAACTGTTGAGAGACACCAAGCTTCTTTGCTAAATCAACCTGTCGAAGATGTTTTTTTTCTCTGAGCTCAGCGATTTTCTGCGCTAAGGCAACCTTCGCACACCCAAGCTCATATAGTCTTCTAAATTCGGGATCCTTTAGTTTTTCTTTTAAATCAATATCCACATTCTCTAATCTGGCTCTTTTCATCTGAATCTCCTCATAATTCAAGTCTTTCTATGTTAGTGCCGCAAGTTTCTGTCTCAATCTTTCTTTTTATGCACAACTTCAAATCACTTTCGGGAATTTTCTTTACGTGTTTTTTCATCGCATGGACTAATACCGCCCTATCGCGTAAGTAGAAGAAATAGAATATTCTATTATCCTTAGGCCGCAACTCATAGATTCCATCTTCCAGGTAATCTGCCATAGGCCTATGCAGATTATTCCCTTGCTTTTTCAGTTCTGTAATATATGCGTATACTTTTGCCTGTTCCTTCTGCGTCAAAGAATCTATAAATTCTTTTACCGGCTTGGCGCCGTATTTATCTACAAAATAA
>Ga0155356_129_pt1 | contig 7542 bp, 8 predicted proteins | sample RifCSPhighO2_02_FD_106324 | JGI IMG/M metagenome (GOLD analysis project Ga0155356, IMG submission 106324) | Omnitrophica WOR_2 bacterium RIFCSPHIGHO2_02_FULL_46_37
GTTTGAGCTGTTTAAACAGGTAAAGATAAAATGATTCCATATTATCCTTTATATCTTAACGGAGAATTTAGAGAAACAAAGAGCAGGCAAGGGGTAGTCAATCCCTCAAGCGGCGAAGCTATTGCGGAAGTTGCTATTGCTTCAAGTGGAGATGTGGAGGCAGCGTTGGATTCAGCGCGCAGGGCCTTTGATACAGGGCCTTGGCGAAAGATTTCCCTTTTAGAGCGTAAAAGTTTTCTTTTAAAAATCTCAAAAGGAATTATAGAGAAAGCTGCGGAATTAGCCAGGCTTGAGACGTTGAATACCGGCAAGCCGATCAAGGAATCAACCTTTATGGATGTGCCGTCGGCCGCTAAGACCTTTGAGCATTTTGCCAATAATTTGGGAAGATATTTGAAAGATGAAAGTTTAGAGTTAGAAAATGCCAAGAGCCATATTCTCCATGAACCGTATGGGGTAGTAGTTTTGATCGTTCCCTGGAATTATCCCTTGTTAATTGCCTCCTGGAAACTGGCGTGCGCTTTAGCCGCAGGAAATACGGTGGTCTTAAAGCCTTCAAGTTTGACTCCCTTAACCGCTCTGGAATTAGCAAAGATTATAGATGGGGCAGGACTGCCCAGAGGCGTAGTAAACATTATTCACGCAAGCGGAGACGCAATCGGTGAGCAATTATGCGCAGATAAAAGAGTGGATATGATTTCTTTTACCGGAAGTTCTGAGGTGGGGAAAAAGATTATTGCGTATTCTGCAGAAAATGTAAAAAAGCTAATTATGGAATTAGGAGGAAAATCCGCAAGTATAGTTTTAAAAGATGCGGATTTAGAGTCTGCGCTTACCGGCTGTCTTTGTTCCATATTCTTAAACCAGGGCCAGATGTGCACGGCAATGTCGCGGATTTTTGTTGAGGATGAGCTCTACGATAGATTCGTCAAGGATTTCCTTGAGAAGGCAAAGCGGATAAAATTAGGCGATGGCCTGGATTATCAGACCCAGATGGGGCCGTTAATCTCCGCGAGCCAGCGTAAAAAAGTTATAGCATATGTAGAGAAAGCAAAGGCCGAGGGCGCTAAGCTTTCCTGCGGCGGAAAAATTCCAAACGCGCCTATGCTAAGGAATGGTTTTTTCTTTGAGCCAACGGTATTTGAAGATGTTTCAGAGAAAATGAGTATTTTCCAGGAAGAGGTTTTTGGGCCGGTGGCCTGCCTGAACAGATTTTCTGATTTAGACGGAGCAATTGCTTTAGTCAATGGAACCGATTTTGCTTTAGCAGCTTCCCTGTGGGCAAGAGATACAGAAAAGGCAAAAGATTTAGCCGGTAAAATCAATGCCGGGATAATCTGGATTAACACCTACGGGATGTTCTACAATGACCTGCCCTACGGCGGTTTTAAGCAAAGCGGCTTTGGCAAAGAATTAGGCAGGGAAGGTTTTTTAGAATACACCCGGCTTAAAAACATCATTATTGACCAGGCCAAAGAGGCAAAGCCTTTGGTAAGTTATTGGTATGGGTTCTAAATGAAGCCCAAGCTTATGGAGCGATTGCCTGCCTGCCGGCAGGCAATGAGCGAAGATAAGTTTGCTGGCTGAATTTATCCCCGAGCTTACGTAAAAAATTTCAAAGAAATTTTTAAGTGCTTAAGCTCGGGGATTTCCAGAGGGAGGAAAAAATGGATTGGGGGATGAGGAATCGCTTAAGCCAATTGATTAAGGAAGACGGGCATTGTTTTTTTATGCCCATTGACCACGGGTATTTTCAGGGGCCTACCCGTTGTTTGGAGGAGCCGGGTGAAACCATCAAGCCGCTTTTACCATACTGTGATGCCCTGTTTGTGACCCGGGGGGTGTTGCGTTCGGCGATAGGCCCGGCAAATAGCAAGCCGATAATTTTGAGGGTTTCCGGCGGGACCAGTATGGCAGGTAAGGATTTAGCTAATGAAGGGCTGACCACCTCAATAGAGGAGATTATCCGTCTTAACGCCACCGCGGTGGGAGTTTCTGTCTTTGTGGGCAGCGACTATGAACAGCAGACCTTATTGAATTTAGCTAAGTTGGTTAATGAATGCGAGAATTACGGCATTCCGGTTATGGCGGTTACTGCAGTGGGAAAAGAATTGGAAAAGCGGGATGCGCGTTATTTAGCTTTAGCTTGCAGAATTGCCGCAGAGTTGGGCGCGCGGGTGGTAAAGACATACTGGTGTAAAGAAGGTTTTGAAAAGGTGGTTAAGGGGTGTCCCGTTCCTGTGGTAATGGCGGGGGGCCCCAAATGTGAAACTGAGCGCGAGGTTTTTGAGTTTGTTTATGACGGAATGCAAAGAGGAGCCATCGGCATCAATTTAGGCAGGAATGTCTGGCAGGCCAGGCATCCGGCGGCAATGGCAAAGGCTTTGCAGGCGATTATCCATAAGAAGGCCGATGTGAAGAAGGCATGCGAGATATTCAATGAGGCGAAGATATAACGAGGCTAAGCCCGGGGAAAAGTTATGCGCGTAGGAATGTATTATAACAACCGGGATGTCCGGGTTGAGGAGATGCCTAAGCCAAAGATTGGGCCGGGTGAGTTTTTATTGAAGGTAAGAGCCAGCGGCATCTGCGGCTCAGATGTAATGGAGTGGTATAGAATCAAAAAAGCGCCTTTGGTCTTAGGCCATGAGGCAACCGGTGAAATTGCAGAAGTTGGCGAGGGCGTAAAAAATTACAAAATTGGGGACCGGGTCTTTGTGGCGCATCATATTCCCTGCAATACCTGCCGCTATTGCTTAAGCGGAGAGCATACTGCCTGCGAAACCCTGCAGAGCACCAATTATTATCCCGGCGGATTTGCCGAATACATTCGTGTCCCTGCGCTCAACGTTCTGCGCGGGGCATTGCTTCTTCCGCCTGAGGTATCCTTTGAAGAAGGGACATTTATTGAACCATTGGCCTGCGTCCTCCGGGGGCAAAGAATGGCCCGGCTTAAGGCTAAGCAGAGCGTGCTTATTTTAGGAAGCGGTATTTCCGGGCTGCTGCATTTGTTATTGGCAAGAACCTCCGGCGCCCAGCGGATAATTATGACGGATATAAACAAATATCGTCTCAAGGTTGCTTCAGAATTAGGGGCGGATAGCGTAATTAACGCAAACGAAGACGTTATAGCGCTTTTTCGTAAGAACAACGAAGGAAGACTTGCTGACCTGGTAGTAGTATGCTCAAGCGCAACCCCTGCCTTTCAGCAGGCATTAGAGCTAGTGGAGCGGGCAGGGACTATTCTCTGTTTTGCGCCAACATTGCCAGGAGTCAAACTTGAGGTGCCGGTGGCTGATTTTTGGCGTAATAATATTAAGATTATTCACTCTTACGGCTCAAGCCCTGAGGATGCCGGCGCGGCTTTGGAATTGCTGCGCGCTAAAAGAATTACCGTAACAGGACTAATCACGCATCGGCTAAAACTCTCCCAGATAGGCGAGGGTTTTCGGATTATGCTTGAAGGCAAAGATTCTATAAAAGTAATTATTGAGCCGAATAGTTGAACGAGTCTGCGTAATTCCCCTACGCTATCCTGCCATCAAAATACCCCTAAATGTCTAAAGATAATAAGCTCAAAAAAAGCCTGAAGTATTCATTCTGGGACGGAGTATTTGCTTTTATAATGGTTGGCTTAACTCAGGATTATATTACTCCCTATGCCTTGGCTCTGAAAGCAAGCGTCAGGCAAGTTGGGCTCCTAAGCGCCCTGCCGAATCTCTGCGCCTCTTTGGTTCAGCTAAAAAGCGCGGATTTGACGGAAAGATTAGCCAGCCGCAAAAGACTTATCTTGCTCTCAGTATTTATGCAGGCCCTTATGATTCTGCCGATTATTCTTCTTCCCTATATTATCAAAATTAACCAGGCTAGCTTCTTGATTTTCCTGGCGATGCTTTTTACCGGCTTTGGCGCAATAAGCTTAGGAGCCTGGGCATCGCTGATGAGCGAGTATATACCGTCAAATAAGAGAGGCCAATATTTTGGCTGGCGGAATAAAGTTTTGGGGCTGGTCGCTGTAGGCGCTTCTTTGTCTGCCGGATTGATTTTACAAATCTATAAGAACAATGTTCTGCTTGGCTTTTGGATAATACTAAATTCAGCAATGGCAGCGCGTTTTATCTGCTGGTATTTTTTGACTAAGATGTATGAGCCGAAGTTCAGGCGTTGCGTAGAAGACCATTTTACTTTTGTAGATTTTATCAAAAGGGCAAGGGAAAGCAATTTTGTTAAGTTTACCTTTTTTGTGGCCGGGCTTAACTTTTCGGTTAATCTCGCCGCTCCTTTCTTTACCGTCTTTATGCTCAGGGACCTCAAATTTGGCTATTTCACCTACACCGTAGTAATGATTCCCGTTGTTCTTACCAGCTTCTTGTTAATTAACCGCTGGGGCCGGCTTGCGGATAGGATTGGTAATTACAGGATTGTAAAATTCTGCTCTTTTTTTATTGCTTCGTTGCCTTTGTACTGGATTATTTACCGCCATCCGCTATATTTAATCTTTGTCCAGATATTAGGCGGTTTTGCCTGGAGCGGATTTAACCTTTGCGCGGTAAATTTTGTCTTTGACAGCGTAAGCGCCCCTAAGCGCACCAGGTGCCTTTCGTATTTTAACGTTGTTAATGGATTTGGCATAAGCCTGGGAGCTGGTTTAGGAGGTTATTTGGCCGGCCATATGCCTGAACTTCTCGGCTATAAGCTGTTATCCTTGTTTCTTTTTTCATCAATGATGCGCTTTCTGGTAATTTTTACCTTTACTCCAAAAATTAAAGAAATTCGCAGGCCTGTAGAGCCGCTTGAGGTAAGCCGGATGCTAAAAGCGCTCTTTCCTTAGATGACCGATATCAGGAATTATTCTTTAGAAGAATTAGAACAGCTTTTTAAAGATTGGAAGGCGTCTCTCTATCATGCGCAGCAGGTATTTTCCTGGGTTTATCAAAAGGAAGCGGCTTCTTTTGCTGAGATGACCAACCTCTCCTTAGATTTGAGAAAGAGATGCAAAGAGAAATTTATTTTTCAGGAATTAAAATTAATCAAAATGCAGGAATCAACTGATGGGACCAAAAAATTCCTTTTTGGTTTGGAAGATGACAACCTGATTGAGTCAGTCCTGATTCCGGCTGAAGGCCGCAATACCGCCTGCCTTTCAACCCAGGTGGGTTGTAAATACGGCTGTCGGTTCTGCGCCAGCGGCTTAGCTGGATTTAAGAGAAATCTTTTGGCCTGGGAGATAATCGCTCAGGTCTTAGAGATAAATAAACATTTAGCCAAAAGCCGGGTTTCGCACATTGTCTTTATGGGGATCGGCGAGCCCTTAGATAACTATAACAATGTTTTAAAGGCAATCAAAATAATCAATTACCATGGCGGCTTAAACATCGGCGCGCGCAGAATAACCATTTCCACTTCCGGACTTATACCCGCTATTGAACGTTTATCCAAGGAAGGCATGCAGATAGAACTTTCCATATCCTTGCATGCCTCGGATGATAAGGCCCGCAGCCAGCTTATGCCGGTAAATAAGAAGTATCCTTTAAAGGAATTAATTACGGGCTGTAAGAAATATGCTTTCGTAACAGGGCGCCAGGTTACCTTTGAATATGCCTTGCTCAAGGAAATTAACTCCTCGAGACAGTCGGCAGAAAATTTAGCAAAGCTTCTGAAGGGATGGAATGCCAAGGTTAACCTGCTGATTTACAATCCGGTAAAAGATCTGCCTTATGAGCCTGCCCCAGGCCCTGAGGTTTTGGCTTTTAGGAAACTCTTAGAAGATGCAAGGATTCCCGTTACCATAAGAAAACCCCGCGGAAAGGATATTGATGCCGCCTGCGGACAGCTAAGAATAAGCCGCAAAACATAATCTAACTTATGATTAAATTGCCCGCAATCCTTATGTTATTGCTTATTTTTTCTTCAATCAGTTTGAGCGAACAGCTTACAAAAGAAGTGTGCTTTGAGAAAGTGTGCCTGCAGGCAGAGATTGCTGATACAGAAAGTAAAAGGCGATTGGGTTTGATGTTCAGGGAAGGCCTGCCGGAAAATCAGGGTATGCTCTTTGTCTTTGAGGAAGAAGAAAGGCAGAGCTTCTGGATGAAGAATATGAAATTTCCCTTAGACATAATCTGGATAAGTAAGGATAAGCTGATAGTGGAGATAAAAAGCAATGTTTTGCCTTGCAGGGATTCCTGTGAGAGTATTGTCCCGCAGACAAAAGCCAAATACGTCTTAGAGGTTAATGCGGACTTTGTAGAGAGAAATAGAATAGAGATAGGGGATAGAGTTGATTTCTAATACAGAAACAGAGAAAATCTATAATGTTGTCCGTCTGTTAAAAGGCCGTAAAAGTATCTTCTTTATTACCGGCGCCGGCATATCCGCGGACTCGGGCCTGCCTACCTACAGGGGAATTGGCGGCCTGTATAACGATAGGACTACCGAAGACGGCATACCTATAGAAATGGCGCTGAGCGGGCAGATGCTTAACCAGCGTCCTGAGGTTACCTGGAAATATCTCGCCCAGATAGAAAAGAACTGCCGCAATGCCAGCTTTAACCGCGCCCACCAAGTAATTGCGGAAATGGAAAGGCGCTTTGAGCGGGTCTGGGTCTTAACCCAGAATATCGACGGATTCCACCGCGACGCTGGCTCACGGAATGTAATTGAGATACACGGGAATATGCATAAATTAATCTGCATGAAGTGCCCCTGGCGCGCAAAAGTTAATGACTACAGCCGGTTAACCGTACCGCCTGCCTGTCCAAAGTGCGGGTTTACCGTGAGGCCCGAAGTAGTTTTTTTTGGCGAGACGCTGCCTGCTATAGAATGTCAGATTTTATCGGATGAGCTTGCCAAAGGTTTTGATATCTATTTTTCGGTAGGCACAACCAGCGTATTTTCTTATATACAACAGCCGATATTAGATGCGCATTATTCTAAACGCCCCACCATCGAAATAAACCCTGACGAAACCGGAATATCGCATATTGTGGATATCAAAATCAATTTGGGCGCAGCCGAGTCGCTGGATAGAATATGGAAGGAATTATAATTCTGATTAGCCGGCAAAAACTTGAGGTCGCAAAATGCGACCTCCGAAGGAGCGTCGGAACTATTCAGGAAAGAAGCCCCGTGATTTATCACGGGGAGTCTTCACTATTATCGCGCGTTCGCTATTTAGAATACCGGAGAGCATCGCCACGCCTTCCTGGGTAAAGGCGTACGGTAAGTATCTCCTGCCGCCTCTTTTTGAGGTGACATTTTGGCACCTCAAAAATTCTTCTAGGGTTAGTCTGAACATAAAGTCTTCAGGAAACCTTTTTATGTTTCTTCTGACTTGCCTCGTTAGGTATTTTGTCTCTACGCCATAAAGCAGGGCTAAATCACTCCTTTTTTAAAAACAAAAAACCCTCGCCTTGTGAGCGAAGGTTTTAATTATTTTTCCCGACCCCCGTTTTTTCTTCTGTCGGGATCCCGAACGCTGCGAATGAGCATGTCGGGAAACGTGGCAGTTCCCCCTTCAAACATACCACAGATTACCTTATTGTT
>Ga0155356_155_pt1 | contig 7444 bp, 6 predicted proteins | sample RifCSPhighO2_02_FD_106324 | JGI IMG/M metagenome (GOLD analysis project Ga0155356, IMG submission 106324) | Omnitrophica WOR_2 bacterium RIFCSPHIGHO2_02_FULL_46_37
CATGGCGTTTTCTTAAGATACGATGATACGCAAGCGCAAAGCGATGCGACTCATTACGGATATGCTGGAGGAGACGTAAAGCCGCAGAATTACTTTTAAGCCTTAGCGGCGTACAACTAACTAAGGTATGCACAAGTTCCTCTTTCTTGGCTAAACTGATAACGGGCATATTAAACCCTAGATGCTCTAATTCCTTTTTCACCGCCCGGAGCTGGCCTTTGCCGCCATCTACTAAAATCAAATCCGGCGGAGGCAAATTTTCTTCTTTAACTCTCCGGTAGCGCCTTAAAACCGCTTCAGCCAGCATTTGATAGTCATTACTTTCTTTTACGGTTTTAATCCTGAACCTGCGGTAATTGGCCTTATCCGCTAAACCATTATAAAAGGATACCATTGATGCGCTTGCCTGTCTACCAGAAATATTGGAAACATCAAAAGCCTCGATTCTCCTGGGCAGCGCCTTAAACCCTAAAACCTCTTTTAACTGTCTGATGCCGGCCTGCGGCGCCTGAGCCGCCAGCGGCTGGGTATAAGCGGGCTTAAAGGCGCTTAAGGCAATGAGCTTATCCCGCAGGCCCGCTGCCTCTTCAAATTCTCGTTCTCTGGCTTTACTCTGCATCAGGCGGGCCAGCTCTTTGAGCAAGTTATCGTTCTTTCCTTCTAATATTAAACAGATTTGTTTAATTGTCTTAGCGTACTCGCTCTTGCTGATTTTAGCGGCGCAGGGCGCAGGAGAAAGCCTGAGCCGATAATAGATGCAGGGTTTCTTAGGCATCCTTTTACAGGAGCGGTAGGGAAAATAGTGCCGGATGATCTTCAATGCATCCCTGAGCAAGGCGGCATTGGTATAGGGACCAAAGTATCTTGCCCCGCCTGCTTCCTTTCTGCGCGTAATATGAACTCTGGGAAACTCTTCATTGGTTATCTTTACCAGGGGAAAACTCTTATCATCCCTAAGGGATACGTTATACTTGGGCTTATATTTATGAATGAGGCCTGCCTCAAGAAGCAGGGCCATACTCTCGCAGGAAGAAAGCCTGTAGTCAATATCAGAAAGATGGGACATAAGGCCCAGGGTCTTATTTGAAAGGCCCCTGCCAAAATAACTAAACAGGCGCTTGCGCAAAGATTTTGCCTTGCCAATATAGAGAATCCTGCCCTGCGCATCCTTCATCAGATAAACGCCAGGCGAATCTGGAAGAGAAGATATTTGCTTTTTTAGTTTGTCAATATTATTCATAGTTATTTAACGGCTCACCCGCCGCTTCTTCTTCATCAGCCATCGCCACAGCTCTCGCATTTCGCTCACCCTGAGAATAAAACAGAAAATAATATATGATAATGCGCCCGCGATAATGACAAGCGCTAACCCAAGATATTTATTCAGCCCGCCAGCGCTTAAAATTCTATTTTTCGTAAAATAACATACCGCCCCCATAGAGAGACTGGCTAAAAGAATGCGCGCAAAGGACGCAATGAGCTTCTTGGTATCAAAATCACCCAGCCTCTTCTTTAAAATAAGAAGCAGAATAAAAAATGTACCGATGCTGGAGATAGAGGTAGCCAGGGCAATCCCCCCAATCTTAAGAGGAGACATTAAGATAAAATTCAGGATGATATTTATGAGCAAAGCTAAAAATGCTATCTTGGCGGGAGTAACCGTATCTCTCAGGGCAAAAAATGCGTTTTGAAGCATTTTGGTTGCGCTATAAGCAAATAAACCGATGCTATAGAAAATCAATGCGCTTGCGGTGCGTTCTACGGAATATATGTCAAATTTTCCTCCGCCAAAAAGGATTGAGACAATCGGCAGCGCCAGAACCATAAACCCTATTGATGCAGGAAGCATGACGAAAAATGTGGTGCGCAGCCCCCAAAAAAGCGTCTGCCTTAATTGGGCATAAGTATCATCTGCGGCCTGCGTAGAGAATGCCGGAAGAATTGCCTGCGCAAGGGCGTTGCTAAAAATTCCTAAGGGAAATTGAATCATCCGATAAGAAAAATATAATACCGCCACCCCTCCTTCCCCGACAATCCAGGACAGGGAGCCGAATATTGAGTCCACAAAATTATTTAACTGATAAATACCCGAGCTAAAGACCCGCGGCAGCATCAGCTTGCCTATGGTTACAGCTTGCGGATGTTTAAAACTCTGAAAAACTCTGAGCCTAAAACCTTTTTGGTACAATACGGGAACCTGCACTGCTAATTGCAGGATGCCCCCTACCAGAACACCTAGAGCCAAACCAGTAATTCCTTCTCCACAGAGCAGAACAAATACAATTAAAGAAATATTTAAAAGGCAGGGTGCAAATGCGGGCAGCGCAAAAGCCTTAAGGGAGTTGAGCACCGCCAGGCAATAGGCGCTCAAACTGATTAACAAGAGGTAAGGGAAAATTATCCGGTTTAATCTAATGGTAATTTCCAACTTTTCCGGCGAAAACATAAAACCCGGAGCAATAAGACGCACAATGGACGGTGAAAAGAAGACCCCGAATACAACGATGGCGCTAACGATTACCAATAAAAGATTAAGCACCACATTACACAGCTTCCAGAATTCCTCTTTAGAGGCCTTAAGAGAATACTCGCTAAAGACCGGCACTAATGCCGCATTTGCTGCGCCTTCACCTAATAAATCGCGCAATAGATTGGGAATCCTGAAGGCAATGACAAATGCCTGGGCATAAACGTAGACTCCGAATAACCTGGCAATAACGATATCCCTGATAAACCCCAGGATGCGCGAGCAGAGGGTAAAAAAACCAATACCAAAGGCGGATCTGGCTATTGCTTTATTGGTTGACATATCAGGTTATCTGTGCTATATAAAATTAGCAAAATGGTTTAGCCCGTTAGAAAATAAAGAGCAACCTGTAAGGAGGGATTTAAATGGCTCCACGTAGACGTCAATCACTTAAAAGTCAACGTAAAGACAAGAAAAGGCACACACTTAATCTCCGGATTAAAACTGAGCTTAAGAAAACCTTAAAAAAACTGCAAGGCTCTATTCTGGCTAAAAATATTGAAGAGGCAAAGAAGTTTCTTATAGAAGCCATATCCAAACTTGCCAAGGCGGCCAAAAAAGACGTTATTCATAAAAATACTGCCAGACGCAGAATCTCCCGCCTGAGCAAAAAAGTTGCCAAACTAAGTGCATAATTTACACAATCTTACTACCAGCATTTCCAGGGCGAACTGAGCTTTGAGCTTGCCTGTTTTTATCGTAACATCTGCCGCCAAGAGCAGATCTACTTTTTTCAGCCGCTCATCCAGATTCAGGCTCTGCTTAGTAAACTGATAGCGCAAAGCTCCTAATATCCTCTCCGGCTTTTCACCCGCCCTGAATAGATCCGCCAATACATTCAGTGCGCTCTCCACCTGCCTTCTTTCAATTTCGTAAGCTAAATCAAAGGCATTGCTTTTCTTCTTACTTTTAAAATGAATGACTCTGGCAACCTTAAGGAGTTTATTCAGCAGCGGATTTTGTTGGCGGGGCATACTGATAATATCAAAAACAAGAATTATATCATCAGGCAAATTATCCACTCGGCTGAGGAGAAAATCTTGAAAATTATCTTTAAATCTAAGGATATCTTTAATTACTAAGAGTCTTTGCTTAACTCCGACGGGAACGCGGCTTAAGGCCTCGTTTAACAAAGGCAGAGTTAATTCTTTGGCATAAAAAGCTTCGTAGTTAAAAGATTCTGCCCAGGCCCCTCGCTTCGCTCCCTCAAATAACTGACCCCTCGGGAAGATTTTGTTTGAATTTTGCGCCGAGGGGTCATCCTGAGGCCCGCAGGGCCGAAGGATCTCATTCTTTAAGGACTGGATTTTTTCCTGTTTGGCGAGTTCGTCTTCCCCAACAAAAAGATAGATCATCGGCGCAGAAATTGAGGGTGGGGTTACCAATTTTCAACGGTGCGCTCTATTGCGCGCCTTGCCAGATCGCTGATAGCATTATCTAAAGCAGACTTCTCAGAGACCGCCTGAGCGCCGCTGGTAAAATAAGTAGCATCGCCTACAAAATTCGCTTCATCCCAGAGCGGCTTTTCTTCACCTTTTTTATAGAGGGTTAGATGTACAATCAGGCTGATGCGGTATTCGCTAACGTCTTCCTGATTGTTCTCATAGCGCAGGGGGTCTCTGCGATATTCAAGAAGTTCGCCTTTTAAGATTAAATCTGCCTCATCTTTTGCGGCTATGCGCAAACCCCCATCATACATAAAGCGATTGAGCACCGCGGTGCGCAGGTCGGCCTCAAGGAGGGGATAATAAGTCCTGAATCTCTGGGAAAGGTCGGTAGCGTTCTCGGAGAAAATATCAACCTTGTTTACAAACGGCTCAACGCAGATTGTCTTGTATGGGCCAACGTATACCGAACGCACCGCGTATCCGCAGCCAGACAAAGCGCAAAGAGAAAACATCAAGCTACAACCTAAAACAATAATCTGCGTTAATCCGTGTTTTTTATGGTACAGGAAAGTATAAAACACTTTCCCATACCACTGCGAAAATCGCTGAAAGTCATCGCCAAAGGCGATTTTCTTGTCCGTGTTTATCCGTGTGATCATTTTTTCTCCAATTCCTTTAATTTCTCACGCGCTTTTTTGGCGCTTGAGCAATAATAGCAGTTGTCTACTATTTCCTGATAATAAATCCTGGCAGGTTCATATTTTTTCTGCTTTTCATAAAATTCGGCAATCTTTAAATTACCTTCTGCCTCTTTTTCCTTGAGGCTGTCAATTTGATGCTGTGCCTCTCGGCTTAAGGACGTATCCGGATGAGACCCCACAAACTGTTCAAATTTCTCCTTTGCCTCTTTGGTAAGCTCCTGGTCGTAATCGGCCTTGGGGGCAATTCTACCTATAGAGTCAGCTGCCTGAAATTTTGCCGCGGCAACCCATTCGCTATCAGGATAGGTGGTAACTACTTTTTCAAACTCATCCCTGGCTTCCTGAAAACGGCCCAGATGCTTTAGCGTCACTGCCAATAGATACTGCGCCTTAGGAGCGAACTTGCCATAAGTTGAATTCTCCACCACCTTGCGGAATATCTCAAGAGAAGGATTCTCCACCGGAAGCTCCATACCAAGGGCTTTACGTTTTTCTCCTGACATAAATGCCTCGCCAATCTTCAATTGACGCTCAATTATTTCATCAATACGCGCGCTAAAGGGGTATTTATCAAGAACCTGCTGATGGGCCTGATATGCTTCATAAGGCTTATTTAACTTTTCCAGGCTCAAGGCGATGTAAAACTGCCCCTCTGCGGCTTCATAGGCCCTGGGATAGCGCCTGATGAGCTTACGGCATTCATCAATGGTTTCTTTATATTTGCCTTGTTCGTAAAACTCAAGGGAAAATTTTAACTGCTCCTTTGGATTTGGCTTGACGCTGTATTTTGGGTTCGTCCAACGGCCGGTCTTAGGGGTCCAAATCCAGTAGGCATAGCCCATCGGTATAGTAAAGAATGAAATAACGGTTATTAAAATAAGGCAGAAAATCGTTTTTTTCATAAAGAAATCTCGGGCCTGCCCCGAACAAAGCTGTCATATTTATTTATAGGTTTTGTTCGGGGCAGGCCTCGTCCCGCGTAGCGAGAGAACTTGTTTAATTTACCATAAATAACTGGGTTTGTCAACGGGAAGACAGACAGCTTTAGTAGAGATAAAAATAAGCAAAGGGCAGATGGCTAAGACAATAGGCAACCTTAAATAAAAATACTAAAACGAAATTGGTAGTGGCGGCTATTGAGGGACTTAATAGAGGGCAGGCCAGGGCAGATAAGCTAAGAGTAAACCCCAGAATGATGGCTAAACTTGCCAGGGGAACTATAATTAGATTAGCCAAAATGGTAACCGGGCTGATGATTCTAAAATAATAGGCAACAAAACCAAAAGTGGCAAGCCAGGCCGCCAAAGAGACAGAGAAGCTATTGAGTATGACCCTGAGCAAGATATTAAGTTTTTGCTTTACCTTGCCATTTATTTTGCCCAAATGGGCGGAGCCTATCTTAAATAGATTTATAATCCTGGGCGATAAAATTACAATTCCTAAGACACTTACAAATGAAAGCTGAAAGCCGATGTCAAAAATCTGCAGGGGATTATAACCCAAAATAAATAGCGCTGCCAAGCTTAAGCTGTTTATCATATGCGGCTCTCTGTCCATTAAATAGGCAATTAGCACAATAAGGGCCATAAGGGTTGCCCTGACTACCGAGCTGCTTGCTCCTACGGCAAGCATATGAATGATTAAGATTGGTATCATTATCATATAGCGCACTTTACGTTTTATTCTCATCGTTTTTAAAAAAATCAAAATAAGAAATGCGATTATTCCTACATGAAAGCCGCTTATGGCTATGATATGCGCGGTGCCGGTCTGGATAAACGCCCGCCTTAATCTTTCCGGAAAATTCCGGCGCTCTCCCAGAATGATAGCTGATAACACATCGCTATTTAGGGGCCAGAGATATTGCTTAAAAATACCTTCAAATTTATGTTTGAGCTTAAAAGCCAGGGATTTAAAGAAGTTGCCTTTTTTACCGGATAAAAATACAATCTTATTTTCTTTCTTAACGTTTAGAATATAAGCAATGCCCTGGCTGCGCAGGTAATCCCGATAGGAAAAATTTGACCCTGCTGCAAAAATGAAAGGCCTGTAGAGCCGGCCTTCTAAAATCAGCTCATCGCCGTAAGCAAACCTGCCTGTATCAAAAATATTGACCAGGACCTTTCCCCGCGCACCCATAGATTTATGGCTGCGGCAAATTTTTTTCACTCCCAGAGTAAAACTTATCTTACGCTCTCCATAAACAGGATCGCTGACAATCATTCCGCCAAGCTGAATATTTTTGCTGCCCTGCAGCTTGAGCAGGCCGATATGATTTCCCGGCAGGAGCAGGTGATTTTTAAGGTGGAGGCCGCCTAATCCAAAAGATAAAAATAAAAAACTAAGAACAAAAACAAAACGCTTTTTACGCTTTAAGAAAGCAAGGGTTAACATAGCCGGGCAAAAAGCTAACAAAACAAAAAAGGGGATATTGATAAGCCCTTCTACCAATATCCCGAGAATAAAAAATACAGCGGCTGCGGCCAATATGGGGATTTGTTCTAAATTACTCAAGGATTTTCGTCAATGTAGATTCTATCTTTCAGGGCCTCAAGTTTATGATTTCCTATACCCTTGACTTTCTTGAGCTCATCAGGGGTTTTAAAGCCGCCTGCGCTGGCGCGATAATCAATGATTCTCCGGGCCAGTTCCTGCCCTATACCGGGAAGGTTAACCAACTCGCTAACCGTGGCTTTATTGAGATTAATTTTAGGAAAGGTATTTGTCTGGGTAGCAATAAGCTCGAGAGAATTTTTAAAGCGGGGAATTTTCTGGAGGTAATTAATGGTTATTCCGGCTAAAGTTACCGAGGCGATAAATAGCAAAAC
>Ga0155356_124_pt3 | contig 7320 bp, 6 predicted proteins | sample RifCSPhighO2_02_FD_106324 | JGI IMG/M metagenome (GOLD analysis project Ga0155356, IMG submission 106324) | Omnitrophica WOR_2 bacterium RIFCSPHIGHO2_02_FULL_46_37
GCCTTGTGGCTTTGCTTATGGCTGCGGCTATCGGAAGCCGCACCATTGCCCTCTGGCTTATCGGAAGGCAAACCCTGCCTTGCCGGCAGGCAGGCACCGCCCGCTGGCTTGGCAAATTCTTCGAGCTTAGGCATATCCTCTAATGAACTCAAACCAAAATATTCTAAGAACTGGCGGGTGGTGCCGTATACAAAAGGCCGGCCGGGGACATCTTTTCTGCCGCTAATGCGGATAAGATTTTTCTCGGATAAACTCTTAATCACTCCGTCTACGTTTACCCCTCTCAAGCTTTCAATATCTAAGCGGGTAAGCGGCTGTTTATAGGCAATAATGGCCAGGGTCTCCAGGGCTGGCCCGCTTAAACGTTGGATATCGCGCAGCTTATAAAATTTCTTTAAGAGCGGCGCCGTTTCCAAAGCGGTAACTAACTGAAATCCGCCGGCAATCTCTTCAATACGTAAACCCCGGCCGCTAAATTCAAAATCGCTTTTCAGTTCCAGGATGAGCTTTCTAATCTGGCTTACATCCAGGTTCTCAAAGACAGGCTTAATCTGTTCCAGCAGTAAAGGCCTCTCGCTCACAAACAAAAGCGCCTCAATCTCTGCCTTCTGGCTTTGCCTATCGGAAGGCAAACCACTGGCCTCTGCCTTGTGGCTTTGCCTATCGGAAAGCAAACCACTGGCCTCTGCCTTGAAACTTGCATTATTGAGTATTTCCTCAGTCACGGTTTAACCTTCTGCTTGTAGACCTCATTAAGCAATTCTTCGGTGTTGGCAGCCTGGGGCGCCCGGCTGCGCGCGGAACTAACCATCTCTTTGGCTTCCTGCCTCTTGTATTGAAGCTGAACCAGAATCTCTATTGCCTCGGACTCAATGTCAAGAACTTCACCTTTTGCCTCCGGCAGCCCTCTCTCGCCATCATCCTGAATGAGGCCGAATTTGCCTACCCTGGCCTGGAGTTTTGCCACAATCTCTTTTGCCCGCTGCTGGCCGATGCCTGGCAGGGACTTCAGAAAACTGATATCGCCCCTGGCTATGGCGTTGGCAATGGTAGAAAAAGGCATCGCCAGCGCCTTCAGCGCAGCCCGGGGCCCAATTCCTGAGACGCTGATAAACTGCAGAAAAAAATCCCGCTCTATCTCATTCAGGAAACCGATAAGAATGGGCACCGCCTTAGATGGCTCAACATTATGGTAGTGATAGGTTACCAGGGTAACCGGCCGGGCCTTATCAAGGTTTTTTTCCATCCTGCGCATAATCGCAGTGGGGATAAGCACCTCATAACAAATTCCCGAAACATCCACCAGGAGGGAATTAGAATTCTGCCTGATTATTTTACCGGAGATTTGGGCAATCATAATTTTTTTGTGGCGATGTAGGAATGTCCTATGCATAAGGCAAGGGCATCGCTGACATCCGGCGGCTCCGGCATTGTCTTTAATGAAAGCAGCCCCTGAATCATCCTCTGCATCTGTAATTTTGAGGCATGGCCATTTCCTACCAGCGCCTTTTTTATGCGCGTGGCAGCATATTCAAATACCTCAATATTATTTTCTTCTGCCGCTAAGCAGACCATCCCCCTGGCATAGCCCAGGATATAGGCGGTGGTAGGATGCTTCCAATGCGCATAAAGCTTTTCCAGGACCAATACCTCTGGCTTAAATTTACCTATTATTTTATTTACCGCCCGGTGAATATGCCCGAGCCTCACCGGCAGATTGTCTTTAGGATTGGTACGGATAAATCCTGCCTCAATGAGCCGTACCCCTAATCCTTCACCCTCAATAAAGCCGTAACCGGTAGTATGCAGGCCGGGGTCAATTCCCAGAATACGCATCTCCTATACCTTAAGCAGATGCGGCGAGCTGCTCAATGAGCTCATCAGGAATATCAAAGTTAGAGTAAACCTCCTGCACATCATCATGCTCCTCAAGCGCCTCAACCAGGCCTAAAATTTGCTTTGCCTCAGAGCCGGTCAGCTTAATCGCAGACGTCGGAAGCATGGTTACCTCCGCGCTCTGAAAATTTATCCCTTTTTCCTGCAAGGCTGACTTTACCTTTTCAAAGTCGGCGGGAGCGGTAATTACCTCATAGCTTTTTTCCTGGCTCTTGACATCCTCTGCCCCTGCCTCCAGCGCCGCATCCATCAGCACATCTTCGCTGACCCCGGATTTATCAATGAGGATATACCCTTTTTTATTAAACATCCAGCTTACCGAACCCGCGCCGGCCATATTCCCGCCCTTCTTAGAGAGGATATTGCGCAGTTCAGCCGTGGTGCGGTTTTTATTATCGGTTAATGCCGTAATCAAAATCGCCGCGCCGCCGGGCCCGTAGGCCTCGTAGGTTACCGTCTCATAAACAATCCCGGGGAGTTCCCCTGTGCCGCGCTTAATGGCATTTTTGACATTATCCGAAGGCATATTCGCCTCTTTGGCCTTAGCCATAGCGGTGCGCAAGGCCGAATTCATATCCGGATTGCCTCCTGCATTACGAGCGGCTATGGTTATCTCCTTGATCAACTTGGTATATAACGCGCCTTTTTTGGCATCAGCCGCGCCCTTCTTGTGCTTGATACTTGCCCACTTTGAATGTCCTGACATCAGAATTACCTCCTTAATATATCAAGAAAATCGCCTTCTGCGATAACCTTCTGCCTGCCTGTTAAAGCAGGCAGGCCTGCCTGTTAAAGCAGGCAGGCGATTTTCGCAGTAGTCAGGAAAGTGTTTTATACTTTCCTATACCATAAAATATTAGTATACTATAGGATTGAATAAGAGGCAAGATTTTTTGAGAGATTTCTTACCCTGCTAAATTTTGCGCCCAGAAATTTCATATCCGGGATGAAATTAGGGTAGGATTTACTGATACATTCAGCTCCCCGAATATCCACGCCGCCTGCCGCTAATCCCGCGACTGCCAGTGACATTGCAATACGATGGTCATTACAGCCGCAAACTTCCCCTGGCTTAAGAGCCGACCCCTCAATCACTAAATTATCGGTTCCTGCGGTAATTTTGGCTCCTAATTTCTTTAATTCGCCGGCAGGCGCGAGTATTCTATTACTTTCCTTATGCGCCAGGTGGCCGATATTAAAAATTCTTGTTTTTCCCCTGGCAAAACAAGCGACAACTGCCAATATGGGAACCAAATCCGGCGTATCGCGGCAGTTGACATCTATACCTTTAAGCTCAAATGGGCCCTTAATGCTTACCTCGTTATTTATATGTTTTATCTTTGCTCCCATTGCATTTAAGATATGGATTATCTGCCGGTCGCCCTGGCTATCCTTAAGCAAATCGGTTATGGTCACATCTGATTTCACTAAGCAAGAGGCGGCAATTAAAAATGCCGCGGATGAGTAATCGCCAGGGATAACCACATCTTTCTTAAAATTAATCCGCTGTCCTGACTTAACAAAAAATTTTCCATAACCCTGCCTGAGAATTCCAATCCCCGCCTGTCTTAATACGTCTATAGTAATATCTATATAAGGACGGGATACGACTTCGCCTTCCGCGATTATCTTCGTATCACTTTCAGCCAAAGGCGCTATATTCAATAAAGAAGAAATTGTCTGTGAACTCAAACTTCCGCTCACCTTGACTCTCCCGCCCGGGATTTTACCCTTTGCATCAATGGTTAGAGGCAGGCGAAAATCGCTGTCACTGCCTTTAATCTCCACACCCAAAGACAACAGGGCCTGGGCAATCGGCTTATTTGTCCGCTTCAGAAGAGTTCCCCTTCCGTTTACCACAAATTTTCCCTTGCCCAGGGCAATGACCGGTAATAGCAGCCGAAGCAGGGTTCCCGATTCGCCGGTATTCAGCCTTCCGCCCTTAGCGGAAGGAAAACCGGCAAATCCAGTAACTAAGAGAAAATTTTTACCCGGCTTTATTCTCGCGCCCAAATGCTCAAGCGCCCTCATCGCTGCCCTGGTATCCTCGGCAATTAGAGGATTAACAATTTTTACCTTTGCGTCTAAGCCTGCGCAGATTAGCGCCCGGATGGTATAGGATTTTGAGGGCGGGGCTTTGAGCCTTCCCTTAAGCAGCGAGGCCCTTCTAACTTTGAGATTGAAGCTTTTCTCAGTCATTTTTACTTTCCCACAGGACAGATTTTTCTTGGCCGGATATACTTTCCGATACTCCGAGAGATTATTCTTGCTTTTAGCGCATCTAAGTTGATAAACTCTAATCCTATTTTGTACTGGCTCTCTCCCTGCCGGATCTGTTTTATCCAGGCAATACGCCCGTTGACAAATAAAGGTTCTTTTTCCCGGGGAAACCTCATTACCACCTCAATATGAGCGTCTGTCTTCAAGGCCTCCGGGCTATAAAAGGAGAGTCCTCCGCTGGATAAATCTATGGTTGAGGCAGATATTCGCCGAGCAGAGGGCAATACCAGTTGTATGTCTACTTTATACGCCAACCGTTGGAATTTTCTTGTCTGGCGGCCAATACAGATTTTCCTGACCCTGAGATTCGCCTCAAAACTCTGCCGGACAGCCGCTTGGCTTACAAAATCCTCTCTTTCAGGATAGAGCGCCCCCATATTTATAAAAACATTCTTGATTTTTTTTGCCGCCAATATAATTCTCAATTTCCTTAAGATCATCCTGCTGGCGAGCTCCGCCGCTTTCTCGCTAACGCCCGGCAGGATAAAACCGCACTGGCCATAACGGCGAGCCGCAAGAACTATCTGCGTTTTTTCTTTGACTTTGGAAAAATACGCTCTCAACGTTTTGTCTGCGCTAAAGGCCAGAGCGCTGAATAATTCTTTTGCCTGTGAATTTAACGATTTGCTGAATTCTTTGTAGTTAATTATATTTAACTGGATAAAATATAATGTCCGGCCGCGCGATAATAAGGCCTTTAATCTATCCCGGGTTGCTTTATCTAAGTTCTCCAGGCCCGGGAGCCTGGGCAGGGTAAAATAAAATTTACTGCCTACCCCGAGTTTAGATTCCGCCCAGATCTCTCCCCCTTGAGCTTCTACCAATTCCCTGGCTATAGAGAGCCCCAGGCCCAGGCCCTTCCTTTCTATGGATGAAATTTTAGAAACCTGGCTAAACTTATTAAACAGCTTTGGCAAATCCTCCCCGGCAATCCCGATACCGCTGTCAGTTACTCCGAGCCTTACCCTGTCATGGAAGATTTTCAGCTCCGCTTTAATGCTTCCGTATTCTTCGGTAAATTTTATGGCGTTGCTCAAGAGGTTGGTAATCACGCGGTGAATTTTGTCGGAATCAAGGAGAAGATTAACCTCCTCTTGAGGTAAAACATAGGTTAGGCCTACGGATTTTTCCGCTGCCAGTTTTTTGAAAAAATCCGCGGATTCTTTAAGTAAATCATTGAGGTTTACCAGCGAGTAATGCAGTTTCAACTTGCCGGATTCTATGCGGGATATATCCAGCAGTTCCTCAATAATCCCCTTCAGGCGCTGGATGTTATCTTTAGCTTTTTGCAGGATGTGTTTTTGCTTTTCATTGAGGCCGCCGGCAATTTCATCCAGTAAAAGCATCACCGCTTCCTTAATGATTGCCAGAGGCGTGCGCAGTTCATGGGAAACAATGGAGATGAACTCGGACTTAAGCCTGCTGAGCTCTTCAAGGGCCTCTAATTTCTTCTCTAAGCCCTGGGTCTTGCGCTTTGACTGCTCATAGCGCATACGCCGGGTGATATCGCGGGTAATGCCGATTAAACCGATGATGCTGCCCTTCTCATCATAGCGGGGAATCTTGGTTGTGGAAACATAATTATCCACGCCATCGGCCCGGGTGCTTCTTTCAATTTTATCAATCACTGCCTTGCCGGTAGTCATCACATGCTGGTCATCCTTAGCCATAGCTAAGGCGCGCTGCTTAGGAAAGATATCAAAATCCGTCTTCCCGGCCACCTCTTGCGGCTTAAGCCCTAATCCTCTGGCATGGGTTTCATTTACCAGGAGCAGCCTGCCTGACCTGTCTTTAAAATAAATAACATCCGGGATATAGCGCATCAAATCCGCAAGAAGGTTATACTGCTCCTGTTTATTCAGTTTGATTTTTCCTGCCATCTTCTGCTTCCTTTAACTTTGCCTTAAGCTCATCGTGCTCTTTTTTTGAAACCCACTGGCTGTCTTCATCCTTCTTTTTAAATTCCGCGGCTGCGTGCAGCAGGTTCCCTACTTCCTCCCGATACGCCTTTATCTGCGCCTCCTTAAGCCTCAGGGCTGCCGCCTGGTCGTTGTTTTGCGCCTGAAGATTTTTGGCCTTCTCTCTATACTCATCCAATTCCTTCTTGAGATTTAAATTAAGAGAAAATTCCTTTTCGTATTCTTCGTCCTTCTTTAACAGCTTTTCTTTTAACTCATTCATTTCTTTTTTATCAGCCTCGTCCCGGCCTTCCTCTTTCTCCAGCCAGCTTTTTAACTTCTGCAATTCCGCCTCTCGCGCGGATTCATTCTTTTTGGCCAGGGCCAGCTCCTCACTCAACCTCTCTCCATCCTCTTTTGCCTTTCTTAGCTTTGCGCTTAATTTTTCAATTTCTCCCCGTTCCTCTAGAGAGGAGCGGGGTGACCCATTTGAATCCGGCGGATTATTTTTTTCCGGCCTTGCTTCTTTTTCTTTTCCATCCTTAGAGAAAAAGATAAAAACCAGGGCGGCAATTGTTAAAAACGATAAAAAGGCTAATAGCAAGCCCATGTTAGAGTCTGTATTCTTTCATCACCAGGGTATAACCAAACGCCCCGGCCCCCTTTATTTTAAGGGGAATTTTTCTTTCGTCAGCGCTGAGCCAGATTTCAAAGCGCTTGGGATTACTCTCAAAACGATAGGCCTTAAAAGTGCCCGCGGGGACCTTAAGCTCCTCAAGAGAAACAAGCTTTATTTCAAATTGTTGGCTGGGGAGGTTAGCAATCATTGACCAGCCTAAACGAAGCTCATCCTGCCTGCGCACATAAAATGGCAGTATAATCGCATTATGAATAAAGCTATTTTTTCTGATGACGACCTGCCTTTCCTTCCTGCCTTGAGCTTTCCGGATAGTAAGGATAAACTTCTCCTGGTCATAATGCTCGGTAATTTTCTCCAGTATGGGCCAGGTAGAGACGTTTCTTTCTACTTTCAGCGGCAGAAAACTATTACTATCGCTGTAAATTGTTTCCAAATCGCTAAAGCGGGCTAATTTTGTCTCAAAGGTCATCAGGCTGACCTTCCTACCGTCTAATTGCGTATGCGGCAGATGAGTGAAAACGGCCCTGCCTAAGGATATATTTCTTAAGGTAACCCCATAGACTATTTTCTCGCCGATACGCTCAATGGGTTTTTCTTCCTTAGCCG
>Ga0155356_151_pt1 | contig 7074 bp, 5 predicted proteins | sample RifCSPhighO2_02_FD_106324 | JGI IMG/M metagenome (GOLD analysis project Ga0155356, IMG submission 106324) | Omnitrophica WOR_2 bacterium RIFCSPHIGHO2_02_FULL_46_37
AAAAGGCGCAGTCGTATTTCCGGTTATTCACTAATCGTATTGCCTCCCGCTCATCCCGGGTATAGAGAATATTTTGCGCGCCGGCCTTTTCTTCCTTGATTCCGAGCAGTTTATCCAAAATGAGGTTATGTAATATAACTGCGTCCAGGCTGTTATAGCAGCTATGGCTGCGGCTATTGGAAGCCGCACCCTGCCTTGCCGGCAGGCCCGCCTGCCGGACGGGCAGGCAGGCATCGCCCTCTGGCTTATGGCTGCGGCTATTGGAAGCCGCACCATCGCCCTCTGGCTTATGCGTATTTAAGATTTTCTTCCGCTTTAGTTTAAGCAAATGAAATCCTTTTGCCTGAAGGCATAAGCCGAATAGATGCTCACCGGCCCCTGGCTGCCTAAGCCTTGAGAATAATTCTTTCTGCGAAGAAACCGGCGAAATTGTAAAATAGCGCTCTAAAATTAGAGGCAAAGCTGCCAATTCCGCCTTTGGGATATTGCGGATCACCCGATGAGTCGGGAGGATCTTTAAGCCGCCCGAGGCAAGGTTACAAAAATACATCATCACATAATCCGCGCCAACCGCTCTTTTCTTACTCATCAGTTTCTTATAGTAATAGGCCACTTCATAGCGATGGTGGCCATCAGCAATAAAAATTCTTTTTCTGCGCATTAACTTTGTAAGCGCCTGTATAAAATTCCGGGAATCAATCCGCCATAAGCGGTTTCTTATCCCTTCAAATTCAAAGTCAGCAAGAGGCGCGGTCCTGCGATAACCCGTAAGCAGCCTGTCAATTCTAAAATGTTCATCTGGATAAAGCCCAAAAATAGGGCTTAGATTTGCCTCTGTGCTCTTAAGAAGCCGAAGGCGGTCCTCCTTCGGTTTACAGAAGGTTTTTTCATGCGCCAGAATAACGCCTTTATCCGGGGGCTCTAACTTAAGCAGGGCGATAAAACCGATGCGCCTTAGGCGCCTGCCTTCAAAAGCATAGGATTGTTCATAGATATAGATGGAGGGCTTTTTATCCTGAATAAGTACGCCTTCTCTGAGCCAGCTCTTAAAGAAATCGCGCGCGCGGCTATAGCGATTGCGCAGGGGGCCATCGCTCTTTTTTTCTTTACCCAGAATTATGCGCACGACATTATATTTATGCGCCTTATACAATCGGGATTGCTGTGTTGCGGAGATTACATCATAAGGAGGGCTTACCGCGAGCTTAAGGCCTTTTATTTTTTTCCGGTTAAATCGCAAGCCCCGGAATGGAATTATCTGAGCCATCAGGGTTTATCGCTTCTCCTAAAAAGAAAGGAACTTAGCGCAGCGCCAAAAGAATCAACAAGCCAATCAAGGAAATCTGAACTTCTGCCGAGAATATAGCGCTGATGGAATTCATCTGTCCCGGCATAGGTAACCGCGATAAAGAGAGCGATAAACCGTAGAAGCAAGTGGTTACTCTGGCGGTAACTTTTAGCCAACGCCCGCATCAAAAGCAATCCCAGGAGAGCGTATTCGCTAAAATGGACCAGCTTATCAAATTTAAAGTGAGGCAGTATGGAGGCCGGCTGATGAGACAGGTAAAATATGAGCCCCAGATAAAGATATACCGGCAGCCAGTAACAATAAAAATTTCTTGTCTGCACCAGCTTTAATCCTTAAGCGGCAGAAGGGCAACCCTTACAGGAAGGTTTGGCCGCCTGGCAAGGGGCGCTCTTTTCTTTTTTCTCTTTCTCTTTATAGCCCGGCTTGCGATAGTCGGTGGCGTAAAACCCCGAACCTTTAAAAATTACCCCTATGCCGCTGCCGATAATCCTGCGTAAACGCCCTTTACATTGGGGGCACTCCGTAAGCTGGCAATCTGACATACTCTGCGCATGCTCAAAACGATGGCCGCAGCTTTTACATTCATATTCGTATGTTGGCATTTCTCCTCACCCCGCTATCTAAATGTTTTCTTGATTTTCTCTACGATGCTTTCCTTTTCCTCGTCTTCGCCCCGAAGGCTGGCGAATTCCTCAATCAGCCTTCTCTCTCGGTTAGTCAGGCCCTCGGGTATTTCTATATTTACCCGCACTAATTGATCGCCTCTGGTATAACTATGTAAATCAGCCATTCCCTTTTCTTTTAAACGAAAAATCTTACCCGGCTGGGTGCCGGGAGGAATCTTCATCTTCACCTTCCCTGCCAAAGTAGGAACTTCAACTTCTCCGCCCAAAATTGCCTTGGTTAAGCTTATCCTGCTTTCGCTTAAGATATCGTTATTCTGGCGCTCAAAATGGGAGTGAGGCAGAACATTAATCAACACATAGAGATCCCCTCTGCCCTGGGTTCCGGCTTCTCCCTCGCCTCTTATGCGTAAAGATGAGCCTATATCCACGCCTGCGGGTATCTTAACCTCAAGCTTTCGGGTGATTCTTCCTCTCCCTTCTCCCTGGCAGGCAGGACAGGCCTGCCCAATGATAAAACCTTCCCCCCGGCATTTCGGACAGGTCTGCCTTATCTGGAAAAAACCGCTTGACATTACCACCTGGCCCTGGCCCTTGCATTGGCCGCAGGCGGTTTTTTTTGAACCCGGCTTAGCGCCTGAACCCTGGCAGGTTGAACAAACTTCATAACGTGGAACAGTTATCGTCTTTTCTGTTCCGGAAAAGGCCTCCTCTAATGTAATATCAACCTCAATCTGGAGGTCTCTACCCCGCCGGCTTCGGGCATGTGCGCGCCGGCCTCCCATGGCGCCGGAGATATCAAATCCCAAGTCACCGAAGATTTCCTCAAAAATGCCTCCGCCGAAACCAGAATCTTTTAAATCGCCGAAGATGCTTCCGAAATCAGCGCCTTTGAAGATATCTTCATACGCATAACGTTGGTCAATTCCTGAGTGGCCGTATTGATCATACAGCGCCCTTTTTTCAGCATCTGAAAGGACTGCGTAGGCCTCTGAGATTTCTTTGAATTTCTCTTCCGCTTCTTTTTTCTGCTCATGCGGCACCCGGTCAGGATGATGCTGCAAAGCAAGATTCCGGTATACCTTTTTTATTTCATCCAAAGAGGCGCTCTTGCTTGCGCCCAATATCTCGTAGTAATCGCGTTTGGTAGCCATCATAATTAAAGTTACTTGAGTTAATAGAGTTCATAGAGTTACTTGAGTTTAACTCTATGAACTCTATGAACTATTTGAACTATTTGTTATCGTCCTCGGCCTTATATTCGGCGTCAATGATGTCTTCGTCTTTCTTCTTTTTATCCTTTTGCTCTTCCTCCGGCTTCTGGTTACCGGTTTCCGGTTTCTCTTTTTGCTTACTCGCGGCCTGTTTATAAATCTCTTCGGCCAACTTATGCGAAGCAGCGGTCAAATCTTCCATTGCCTTCTTAATTCTCTCAAGGTCTTTACCTTTAACCGCCTCTTTTAAATTATCTAATTTTTTCTGAATGTTCTCCTTATCGGAAGCCGATACCTTATCGCCGAATTCCTTCAAAGATTTTTCAGTGGCATAAATTAACGTATCAGCCTGGTTCTTGATTTCCACTTCTTCTTTTCGCTTGGCGTCATCCGCGGCAAATTTATCCGCATCCTTTACCATTTTTTCAATCTCTTCTTTAGAGAGTTTTTTAGGCGCGGTGATACGGATAGACTGCTCTTTCCCGGTCCCTAAATCCTTGGCCGAGACATGGACGATACCGTTGGCGTCAATATCAAAGGCAACCTCTATCTGGGGAATGCCTCTTTGCGCCGGCGGGATACCCACTAAGTCAAATCTGCCTAATTCCACAGTATCGTCAGCCATCGGACGCTCGCCCTGTAAGACGCGGATAGTAACCGCGGTCTGATTATCGGCAGCGGTTGAGAAAACCTGGCTTTTTTTCGTCGGGATAGTAGTATTTCTTTCTATGAGCTTGGTGTTGACTCCGCCTAAGGTTTCAATTCCTAATGACAGCGGCGTAACATCTAAGAGCAAAACATCCTTCATGTCGCCCTTGATAATCGCTGCCTGGATTGCCGCTCCCAACGCCACGCATTCCATTGGGTCAACCCCGCGCTCAATCTTCTTGCCCACATAGTCCTCAAGAAACTTCTGCACAATAGGCATACGGGTCGGCCCGCCAACCATAATGATACGGTCAACGTCCTTGGAAGAAAGCTTGGCATCGGAAAGGGCCTGCTCCATGGGATGGTGGCACCGTCCGATAATCGGATCAACTAACTCTTCTAATTTCGCCCGGGTTAAATTCATCGTCAAATGCTTGGGTCCGCCGGCATCCGCGGTAATAAACGGCAGATTAATATCGGTGGTCAGGGTGCTGGAAAGCTCAATCTTTGCCTTTTCCGCCGCCTCGCGCACGCGCTGCACCGCCATCTTGTCGTTCTTAACGTCAATACCGGTTTCTCTTTTGAATTCTTTAGCGATATAATCAATCATGATATTATCCATATCGGTTCCGCCCAATTGAGTATCTCCGGAAGTAGCCTTAACCTCAAATACGCCCTGGGCCATCTCCATTATGGTTACGTCCAGCGTGCCTCCGCCAAAGTCAAAGACCATAATCTTCTGCTCTTTCTGGGATTTTTCCAGGCCATAGGCAAGACAGGCGGCAGTAGGTTCATTAATAATGCGCAGCACCTTTAAGCCGGCGATTTCTCCGGCATCCTTGGTTGCCGTCCTCTGGTTATCGTCAAAATATGCCGGGCAGGTAATTACCGCCTCTTCAACTTTATCTCCTAAGTATGCCTCCGCATCCTGCTTTATCTTCTGCAGGATAAAAGCCGAAATCTGCTGGGGCGTGTATTCCTTGCCCAGCGCCTTAAATTTATGGTCTGTCCCCATCTTGCGTTTGGCCGCCTGAATTGTCCCTTCGGGATTTATCGCTGCCTGACGGCGCGCCGGCTCGCCCACCAACCGCTGTCCGTCTTTGGTAAAGGCGACGTATGACGGAAAGGCCTTTCCTGAAGCAACCCCTGCCCCTTCCGCAGAAGGAATAATCACCGGCCGGCCCGCCTCCATTACCGCTGCCGCTGAATTTGATGTCCCTAAATCAATCCCAATCACTTTAGCCATGTCAACCTCCTCACTTTACTCGTCAGTTAATAACCAGAAGCCAGAATCTGGTTACTGGTTTCTGGTTTCTGGTTTCTTTGCAACCTTAACCTTTGCCGTCCTGATTACCCTGTCATTTAAGTAATATCCCTTTTGCATCTCTTCCACGACTGCGTTTTCGGGTAACTCCGATTCAACCTGCATTAACGCCTCAGAGGTATGCGGGTCAAACGGCTTACCCACGACCTCCATCGGTTTTACTCCGTGTACCTTGAGCATCTCATAGAGATGCGAGAGAATCATCTCAATACCTTTTAAAAATGTCTCTAAGCTTGCGCCCTTATTTTCTGCAACCTGCGTAGTCCTTTCTAAGTCATCAAGGATTGTCAGTAATTCTACGATAATCCCCTCACTGGCATACTTGGTGAAATCCTGGCACTGCTTTTCCATACGCTTGCGGGCATTCTCAAAATCTGCCTGCAGGCGAAGCAGCCTATCCCGGCATTCCTTAACCTCTGCCGCCTCTTGCTGAAGCTGCTTATATTCTTCCTCGCTAATGGTTACTGTATTTTCCTTAAGGGCATCCTTTTCCTGTGCCGCTGCGGTTTGTTTTTCTTCCTTCTTGTTATTATGCTGCATCATTTTCCTCTTACAAATTCTCCAGGGCCTTGCCCAGAAGCTGAGAAACATACTCAATAGTGGGAATCACCTGGCCGTAATTCATACTCCGCGGGCCCAAAACAGCAATCCTGCCTGACGGCCTCGCCTTCATATCATAGGTAGATACCACCAACGAACAACCGGAAATATCCTGGCAGGGAAGTTCCCCTCCGATATAGACGTTCAACTTCTTCTTAAGGTCGCGGTTGATAATCTCTAAGAGTATCTTCTTTTCTTCCAGAAGCCGTAAAATGCCGCGTATATTTTCAATATTTTTTAACTCAGGGTGTTCAATCATAAACGATGCCCCGTTATAATAGATTTTATTATTCATACTGGAGTATGATACAATGCCGGCGCAGCGGGTAAAAGTAGAAAGCACTTCTGAGGTCTTTTCCAGGATGTCTTCCAGCTTGTTTAGCTGACGGTTATATTCTCTGGTAATACGCTCTCTTTCTTCCGCAAAAAGCTCCATCTGCGATAAAAGCATATCCACATAATAGCGATAGCCCTTATCCGTAGGCAGGCGTCCCCCCGAGGTATGCAAATGAGTAAGATACCCCTGGTCTTCCAGCTCGCACATAATGTTTCTCACAGTTGCCGAGGAACAGTCAAAATGCTGGCAGAGGTCCTCAGAACTTACTGCGCAGTGTGTCTTGATATAGTTTTCAATTATGCTTGAGAGGATACCTCTGTTTCTTGCCTCTCTATCTGCCGCTCTGACCATATCTTTGTCCCCCTTAATGCATATACGCCGCTATTTTAGCCATTGTCCCTGGCTAAAAGCTAAAGAAATATTATAACAAAAATAATCTTCTTGTCAATGGTCGGTTAGGCTCTGCTCTTTTAAGCATTATCCTCTGTCTTTACCCCGTCAGAAACCTCTTCATTCTTAGAGGTTGCCCTGTGGTTTCTAACGGGGCTCAGATAACTTGATATTTTGCCGATAGCCACGTTCGGCATCTTTGCGCTTATTATTACTGATTTCTTAGTATATTTTATTTCCTCAACCTTCCCCTCGCGATAGACCCAATCAACTATATTCATCTTATTTATAGGAATGGTGAGCCTTACTTTTTTAATCCCCTTTGAAACTACCCGGGTTATACCGGCAATAAGTTCATTGAAATTTTCTTTTTTTAAGCTGGAGATGGCAATTGAATTAGGAAAATCCATTTTATATCTTTCCAACCAGTTTAAATCTTCTAACTTATCAACTTTATTCAAAGCGGTAATCATCGGCCTGCCTAAGCAGTCCAGCTCCTTCAATACGGCGTGAACAGATTGATAATAGCTATAACGTAGAGGATGAGAGATATCCAGGACATGGATTAACAAATCAGCTTCCCGCACATCTTCCAGAGTCGCCTTAAAGGCCTCAATAAGATGTACGGG
>Ga0155356_130_pt1 | contig 6744 bp, 5 predicted proteins | sample RifCSPhighO2_02_FD_106324 | JGI IMG/M metagenome (GOLD analysis project Ga0155356, IMG submission 106324) | Omnitrophica WOR_2 bacterium RIFCSPHIGHO2_02_FULL_46_37
AGTCGTAGAGGGCCCTGAGATTGAGACGGAGGAGAATAATTTTAGCGGATTAAATATTCCTCTGGAGCATCCCTCGCGGGATGCCTTTGATACGTTTTATCTAAAACCAGAAACCAGAAAAGGAAGATTCTTGCTGCGCAGCCACACCTCGCCGGTGCAGATACGGGTGATGAGGAAATACCGGCCGCCTCTGGCAGTGATTGTTCCGGGTAAAGTTTATCGTCCTGATGCGGTAGATGCCTCGCATTCCTTTATGTTCCATCAGCTGGAGGGTTTCTTAGTTGATGATGATGTCAAATTTTCTGACCTGAAGGGGATCCTGGCCGTATTCGTAAAAAAGCTTTTTGGCGAAGATACCAAAATGCGCTTCCGGCCGCATTTCTTTCCCTTTACCGAACCGTCGGCAGAGGTAGATATTTCTTGCATAATATGCAAGAGTAACCAGAAAAATAAATGCAGTGTCTGCGGCGGAAAAGGGTGGCTTGAAATTTTAGGATGCGGGATGATTCATCCTAATGTTTTCGCCAATGTCGGCTATCCCAGAGGTAAATATACCGGCTTTGCCTTTGGCATGGGCGTAGATAGGATTGCCATGCTCAAATACGGCATCAATGACATCCGGCTGTTTTATGAAAATGATTTAAGGTTTTTAAGGCAATTCTGATGAAAATCACCTACAACTGGCTCAAGGATTTTGTAGATATTTCGCTTAAACCGGAAGCGCTGGCTGAAAAACTGACCATGGCCGGCCTTGAGGTAACTGCTTTAGAGAAATTTGAAGACGACTATGTTTTTGAGATTGAGGTTACCTCTAACCGTCCGGATTGGCTGTCGGTAGCCGGCATTGCCAGGGAAGCGGCGGCAATTACAAAATCAAAAATCAAAAAATCCCTGCCTGCCGGCAGGCAGGAAAAATCAAAATCACAATTTAAAATTCAAAATCTCAAAAAAGAAACTACCCAATTTAAAATCAATATCACAGACAAAAATGCATGCCCCTTTTATTCGGCACGGATAATCAGAAATGTCAAAGTCAAGCCTTCGCCTTCCTGGCTGGTGAAACGGATTCAGGCAATAGGACTGCGCCCAATCAACAATATTGTAGATATCACCAATTATGTTTTGTTTACCACGGGTCAGCCCTTGCACGCCTTTGATTTGGATAAGCTCAAAGGTAAAGAGATTTCTGTGCGTTTTGCAAAAGACAGAGAAGAGATTTTGACTATCGATGGAATAGAGCGGAAATTAACGTCTGAGATTTTAGTTATTACTGATGAGAATAACCCGATAGCCATAGCCGGAATTATGGGCGGCAAAAAGAGCGAAGTAAATACAGCAACGCAGAATGTCCTTTTAGAGAGCGCCTATTTTTCACCAATAGTTACGCGCAGGGTGAGCCGTTTATCAGGATTATCGAGCGATTCATCTTATCGTTTTGAAAGGTCTGTGGATAAGGGCAATATAGTTAATGCTTCAAATTTTGCTTTGTCTTTAATTTTAGAAAATGCGGGTGGCGAAGCAGGTTCGCTGTATAAGCGCGGTTCGGATACGGTTTCCAAAAAGAGTATCAGCTTTACTATAGATAAAGCAAATAAGCTTATCGGACAGGATTTACCCACAACCAAAACAAAAGCTATTTTAAACGCTTTAGGATTTAAAATAAGTTCAGAGAAAAAAAATATTCTGAAGGTTAAAGTGCCGGATTTTCGCCAGGATATCAAATCCCAGGCAGATGTCACTGAGGAGCTTTGCCGTATCTATGGTTATGAAAATATACCTTTAACTCTGCCGGCGGTTAAGCCGGGCGGGATTCAGGAAGATGAGAGCTTAGCGATTGCTAAGAGAATAAGAGAGACATTGGCTGCGCTGGGATTCAGCGAGGTTATTACTTATAGTTTATTCAGCGAGGAGAATTTAAAAAAGGCGGGCATTGCTTTAGAGAACGCCGCCTGCTTAGAAAATCCCTTAAGCGTTGAACAAAAAATATTAAGGCCTGCGCTTTTTGCCGGCCTGCTCAATACCTTAGGGCGCAATTTGGACTTGGGAAGCGAGCGCTGCGCATTCTTTGAAATCGGTGATTGCTTTAGCCGGACGAGCGAATTCAGCTCTTTGGGTTTGCTCGCAGATAAAGCGGACTTATTAGAGTTCAAGGGGAAATTAGAATTATTGCTTCAGAAATTAGGCGTCAGGGACTATAAGTTTCTTCCTTCATCAAGGCCATTTTTTCAAGAAGGCCGCTCGGCAGCGCTCATTATTGATCAGCAAGAGCTCGGCATAATCGGCCAGTTTAAAAAAGAGATTCTCCTTGCTTTTAAAATAGATAATAGAGAAGCGCTAGCCCTGGAATTGAATTTGGATAAGCTTAAAACCTACGTCAATTTTCAAAAAACATATCAGAACCTGCCGAAATATCCTTCGGTTACCCGGGATATCAGCCTGCTCGCAGAGGAAGGGCTCGCCTATCAAAATATCGCGCAAATAATCAGGGCTTGCGGCTTAGAGAATTTAGAGGCGGTCAGCTTTAAAGACCTCTATCGCTCTGCGGCAATCGGCAAAGGTAAAAAATCACTCACCATTTCCTTAGAATTCCGCTCTGCCAAGGGCACCCTTACCGACATAGAAGTCAAGTCGTATATGGATACCGTATTAGCACAGTTATGCCGGGAGGCAAATGTAGAGTTAAAAACCGCCGCGAGCATAGGCAGCAGTACTCCGTGACATAAATTTCTGTCACAATGTAGTAGCGAACTTGAAAAAAAGCTTGATTTTTAATAGATTAAGTGGTATACTTAAAACTGAAAAGAGGGCGTTACGGATTTTTTCCCTGCCGTGCGCGTCGGGACCAGAGCAGTTGTGAACCAACACTTTTTTAATGGGAGCTGAACTTTCTGAACAGCGTAGCTGTTAAGAAGAGGCCCCCACTTGAAAACAGGGTTCAAGCCAACGGTCTGACGGCATTGTGCGGGGATTTTTTTTAAATGAGCACGCAACTTATGGAGCCGCCGCTTTGCGGTGAGGTGAACATAAGTTGCTGTGCGAATTTATCCCCCCTGCTTTCTTACGAAAGCAAGAAGGGGGGATAACAGTTATGAATACTAATTCAGTAGATTTGTTCTCCTCGCCAGGTAAATCAATAGACACTAAAGATCTTCCCCTGGCGGTGCGCATGCGGCCGAGGACATTAGAGGAGTTTGTGGGCCAGAGCCATATTATGGGCCCGGGTAAACTCTTGCGCCGGGCAATTGAATCAGACGGCTTGAGCTCGCTTATTTTATACGGGCCTCCGGGTTCAGGCAAAACCTCTCTTGCCTATTGCATCTCCTCGGTAACAAAATCCGATTTTGTTTCTATAAATGCCACGCTTTCCAATGTTGAGGAGCTGCGCAGGATTATTCTTAAAGCGCGGCAGCTTAAAAAAATCAGCGCTAAAAAGACCATTCTTTTTATTGATGAGCTCCATCGTTTTAACAAGGCCCAGCAGGACGTGCTCTTGCCTGATGTAGAAGAAGCGAATATCATCTTGATTGGGGCAACGGTGCATAACCCCTTCTTTTCCTTAGTTGCGCCCCTGCTCTCCCGCAGCTTAGTTTATGAACTGAGGCCTTTAGCGCAAGAGGAAGTTTTGACTATCTTGCATAACTGCTTGAAAGATAAAACCCGCGGATTTGGTTCACTTAAAATAAGAGCGCAAAAGGGCGCCCTGGAATTTTTGAGTAAAGTAAGCGATGGAGACGCCCGGCGGGCAATCTCTGCCTTAGAAGTCGGAGTGCTCACCACCCCGAAAGATAAGTCCGGCCTAATAAATTTTGATTTAAAAACCGCTCAGGAATCTATCCAGAAAAAGCTCGTGCTCTATGACCACGATGAGGATGCGCATTACGATACCGCCTCTGCCTTTATCAAAAGTATGCGCGGCTCTGACCCTGATGCCGCGCTTTACTGGCTGGCAAAGATGCTCTATGCGGGCGAGGATCCGCGTTTTATTGCCCGAAGAATTTGCATCTGCGCCAGTGAAGACGTAGGCAATGCTGACCCCCAGGCCATTGTCTTAGCCAGCGCGGCTTTACAGATTTCTGAATTCGTGGGCCTGCCGGAATGCCGTATACCTCTGGCGCAGGCAGCGGTTTATGTTGCCTGCGCTCCCAAGTCAAACGCGGCTTATTTAGGGATTGAAAAGGCAACAAAGGATGTAGAGACTAGCCGTCTTCAGGAAGTGCCGGAGGCCTTAAAAGATACCCACTATAAAGGGGCAGAAAAATTAGGCCATGGCAAGGGGTATAAGTACGCGCATAATTACCCCGCTCATTATGTAAAACAGGAATATATGCCGTCTGACAAAAAATATTATGTTCCTGCGGATATCGGCTACGAGGCCAAAATCAAAGTGCGTTTAGAAAAATTGCGCCAGACCAAAACATAGGCCTCATATTTTTCTTGAGTTTATTTCTAACTCATGTTAAAATTGTTCTATCATGATTGTCACTGAATGTAAGCCATTAGGGGAGATTCTTAACAGCTTAAAAGGCAAAGAGAAAATATTTTTGCTTGGCTGCGGCGAGTGTTCAACCACCTGCCATACCGGCGGCGAGAAAGAAGTCCTCCAGATGAAAGAGTATTTAGAGTCCCAGGGTAAGACGGTTACCGGCTGGATTATCCCAAACGCGCCTTGTATTGCGGCGCAGAGCAAGGCCGCCTTTGCTAAAAATATCCCGGCCCTAAAAGGTTCCCAGGCGATTTTAGTTTTGTCCTGCGGCTTAGGGGTGCAGTCGGTAAAAGAAAATGACCGTTTTGGATTAACGGTGCTCCCGGCTTTAAATTCAATGTTCGGCACCTTAATGGATGCCAGGGGGAATTTCTATGAGGTCTGCTCTAATTGCGGTGAATGCGTTTTGGATATGACCGGCTGCATCTGCCCGATTACCCGCTGCCCCAAAGGCCTGCTGAACGGGCCCTGCGGCGGAGTGATTAAGGGCAAATGCGAGGTGGACCGGGAGAGGGACTGTGCCTGGGTTTTGATTTATCAGGAATTAGAGCAGAAGGGCCAGTTAGATAAAATAAAAACTATCTGCAAGCCAAAGGATTACAGCAAAACCACCAAACCCCAGAAGGTCTTAGCGAATTATTAAAATGGAACAGCAATATAGCGAAAAAGTGATGGATCATTTCTTGCATCCGCGCAATGTTGGAGAGATACCGGATGCCGATGGCATAGGCAACGTCGGAAATCCTGTCTGCGGGGATATTATGAGATTATACATCAAGGTGGAATCCGGCAGAATCACTGATGTTAAGTTCAAGACTTTTGGATGTGGTGCCGCGATAAGCACCAGCTCGATGGTAACCGAGATGGTCAAAGGAAAGACCATTGAGGAGGCGCTGGAGATAAGCAACAAGGCGGTGGCAGAGGCGCTCGGAGGCCTGCCGCCGATCAAGATGCATTGTTCGGTTTTAGCCGAAGAAGCGCTTAAGTCGGCAATTGAGGATTACAGGAAGAAACAGCAGGCAGGTATAGTGAAAATTTAAGATGTTTTCATGAGCAAGCAGCGCTTGAGAAATCGTATGTTGCAAAAATTAAAGAATCAGAAGGAGGAAGAACGCAAAAGAAAGTCACTGGCGATAAAAGAAAAACTTTTTCGTTTGAAAGCATTTAAACAGGCAAAGACAATTATGTTTTATCTTGCGCTGAAATCAGAGGTCAGCACGCGCTTAATGATTGAGGGGGCAATTAGGTTAGGAAAGAAAGTTGCAGTTCCGACTTGCGATATAAAGGCAAAAAAGCTCATTCCCTGTTTAGTTACCGGTAGAGGGGCGGATGACTTCAAGAAAGGGGCGCATTGCATTGATGAGCCTTCTTCTCAGGAGCCGGTTCCCAAAGAAGCTATTGATTTGTTTATCGTTCCGGGTTTAGCCTTTGACGCCAGAGGCAACCGCTTAGGAAGGGGACTGGGCTATTACGACAGGTTTTTAAGCAGCCTTCCCGGCGGGGCGCCGAAGATCGGTTTGGCCTTTAAATTTCAAGTCCTGAAACGCCTTCCTCATCATCTACCTCACGATATCCGCGTAGATAAAGTCCTCTTTGCCTGAAAGCTTCGCCTGAAGCTTTGCTTGAAGCTGTCTGCAGGTATAGGGAGGAAAAATAACCAATGATAATATCAATTGTTATAGCCATAATTATTTCCCTGGCTTCAGCCTCTCTCGGCTATTTCTTACGCAAACACTCTGCCGAGAAGAAAATCCAGGACGCTGAACATAAGGCTGGCGAGATACTTGGAGAGGCAAAGAAGGAAGTAGAACGGCTGCGCAAGGAAGTGGAACTTGAGGGAAAAGATGCAATCTACCGCCTGCGCCAGGATTTTGAGGCCTCTACCAAGCAAAGGCGCGAAGAGCTGGTAAATCTGGAAAAGCGCCTGGCGCTCAAAGAAGACAATATTGACCGCAGGATGGTCTTGTTAGAGAAGAAAGAGAAAGAGCTTGAGTCGCGCTCCGAAGCGCTCAGGGCTAATGAAGAGGCATTGAAGGCAAAAGACAGGCAGCTTGCCGCTTTAGTGAATGAAGAAAAAGAGCGGCTGCAGAAAATTGCCAATCTTACCATTGATGAGGCAAAAAAGGTTCTGCTGGCGCGTTTATCGGAAGAACTGAATAATGAAAAGGCGGTGTTGATTAAAAACATTGACGAGGAAATAAGAAACAGCGCTGATAAGAAGGCAAGAGAAGTCATCGGCCTGGCAATCCAGCGCTGTGCCG
>Ga0155356_152_pt1 | contig 6233 bp, 8 predicted proteins | sample RifCSPhighO2_02_FD_106324 | JGI IMG/M metagenome (GOLD analysis project Ga0155356, IMG submission 106324) | Omnitrophica WOR_2 bacterium RIFCSPHIGHO2_02_FULL_46_37
AAAGGGTCTAAGATTGAGCCGGCCTTGGTTTTCTGCCGCATAACCCTGGCCAAAAATCCGTCTAAGCCGTCGGAGAAAACCGCTAAAGAGAATATGCATAAGGCAACAAACCTCAGATAATCCCGCCAGGGCTGGTAATACAAAATGGCGGTCACGAAAAACGGGACCGAAACAATCCTGAAAATGGAAACCTTGTTCGCAAAACTCATTCCCCTGGTTTTTTGAGCGGGGTTCACCCCGTTCAAAACCTCTTTTTCTTTTCCTGTTGCGCTGTAGTTTTGAACGGGGTTCATCTAATAATCCTCATCCGATTGATTGGCCAGTAAATGAGCATCGCCTTGCCTAAGAGATTCTTCTGGGGCACAAAACCCCAGTAGCGGCTGTCCTGCGAGGATGAGGAATTATCGCCCAGGACATAGTAGAAATCCTCAGGAACCTTAATCGCTTGTCCTTCTCTGCCATAGGCGCTTTCCGGGCGGTTGTAATAGTAATGGTTGCTTATCAGCGGCTCTTTATTGAAAACTTCATTGATGTAGATACCGCCGTTTTTGATTTCCACTGTTTCGCCGGGTAAAGCAATCAGCCGTTTGATAAAGTCCTTTTTGCGATCTTGAGGGTAAATAAAGACAATCACATCGCCGCGCTTCGGCTCTCGCAGGGCCGGAAGCACTAAGTCGGTAAAAGGAATCTTTGCGCCATAGATAAACTTATTCACTAAGATGCGATCGCCTTCCAGCAGGGTGGTGCGCATTGAACCGGTAGGGATCTTAAAGGCCTGGACGATGAATTGGCGGATAAAAAGCGCCAGGATAAGCGCAACGATAAGGGACTCAACCCACTCCCGGACTACGGATTTTATTTTCTTCTTCTGGTTTTGCCGCCTTGGCGGCACCCCGCCTTGGCGGTGGCTGGTTTCTGGTTTCTCATTTTATGCTAAATCTTCAGCACCTCTAAAAATGCCTCCTGGGGAATTTCCACCCTGCCAAACCTCTTCATTCTCTCTTTTCCTCTTTTCTGCTTTTCCCAGAGCTTGCGTTTACGGGTAATATCGCCTCCGTAACATTTTGCCGTTACATTTTTTCCTGCGGCGCGGATTTTCTCCGCGGCAATAACCTGGCTGCCTATGGCCGCCTGGATGCTTACCTCAAATAACTGCCTGGGAATTAATTCCTTCAGGCGGCTGACCAAACTCCTGCCCTTCTCATAAGCCATTTCTTTATGGATAATACTTGAGAAGGCATCGCAGGCGGCGCCGTTAATTAAGATATCCAATTTTACCAATTTTGCGGGAAAATATCCAATAAATTCGTAGTCTAAAGAGCCGTAGCCGCGGGTTGAGGACTTCAAGCGGTCATAAAAATCAACTAAAATTTCTGCCAGAGGCATATCGTAGACAAGCTTTACCCGGTCTGCGCCCAAAAACTCGGTAGCGTTATAAATGCCTCTTTTTACCCTGGCTAATTCATGAACCCCCTCAAGCGTATCGGTGGGAACCAGCATTATTACCGAGACATAGGGCTCCTCGCACTCGGCAATATCCTGGACCTCGGGAAGTTTAGCCGGATTATCCACCTCCGTAATTTCGCCATTTCGCTTTTTAATCCGGTAAACCACGCTGGGGCTGGTTAAAATAAGATTCAGATTATATTCCCTTTCTAATCTTTCCTGGACTATCTCCATATGCAGCAGCCCTAAGAATCCGCAGCGAAAGCCAAAACCAAATGAAGGCGAGCTTTCCGCTTCATAGACAAAGGAGGCGTCGCTAAGCCTGAGTTTTTCAATTGCGGCGCGCAGGTTATCAAAATCAGAGGCATTGACCGGATACAGGCCGCAAAAAACAAGGGGTTTTAACCTGCGAAAGCCCGCAAGCGGGGCATCAATGGCTTCACCTGCCTTAAATACCGTATCTCCCACTGCCACATCAATAGCAGCCCGAATGTTGGAAATAAAGTATCCGACTTCACCGGCCGAGAGGCTTTCAACCTTGGTCATTTTAAGATTTTTAAGCACCCCCAGTTCTTCAAGCTTATAAACCTTGGAGGTCTGATACATCCTAACCGTATCCGCTGCCTTAAGCGTTCCCTCCACGATTTTAAGATACACGATAACTCCCCGGTAAACATCAAATACGGAATCAAAAATCAAGGATTTTAAAGGCATGTCCGGATCGCCCGAAGGAGGCGGAACTGCCTCAATAATTCTTTCTAAAATATCTCCCACGCCGGTTCCCTCTTTTCCTGAAGCCAGAATTATCTCTTTCTCCTCAAAATGAAAAACCTCCAGCAGCTGCTTTTTGGTTCTTTCAATATCAGCGCTGAGTAAATCAATTTTATTTATTACCGGAATGAGCTTTAATTTCAGCTCCTTAGCTAAATTAAAGTTGGCAACGGTCTGAGCTTCGATGCCCTGGGTGGCATCCACAACCAACAACGCCCCTTCGCAGGCAGCCAGGGCCTTAGAGACCTCATAGGTAAAATCCACATGGCCCGGGGTATCAATCAAATTAAAAATGTAGGCCTGCCCATTCAGGGCTTTGTATTCAAGGCGTACGGTTGAGGCCTTGATGGTTATCCCCCGCTCCCGCTCCAACTCCATATCATCAAGGAGCTGGTTATGGAAGGTGCGCTTATCCACCGCGCCCACGAACTCTAAGATTCTATCCGCAAGGGTAGATTTGCCGTGGTCAATGTGGGCGATGATACAGAAATTACGAATCAGTGATTTACCCATCCTAAAACCGTATCCACTACCTCTCTAATCGTCATACGAGTGGTGTCTACATAAATCGCATCCTCCGCTTTTTTAAGGGGCGCGCATTTGCGGCTTGAATCAATGGTATCTCTGTTCTTAAGGTCCTTCTTGACGTCCTCAACCGTTACCGCCTCTCTATTCTCCTTTAATTCCTTATGGCGCCTGCTCACCCGAGCTTTAAACTCGGCGTCAAGAAAAAACTTCCTATCCGCATTGGGAAATACCACGGTCCCGATATCCCTGCCGTCTAAGACGCAGGATGCGCGTCCGCCAAATCTGCGCTGCAGATGAAGCATCTCTTTTCTTACGCCGCGAACCTTAGCCACATCCGAGACGAACTTAGTAATCTCCGGTTTTCTGATATCAAGAGAAACATCCTCATTATCAAGCAGGACCTTGATTGAGCCGTCGGGGTTATTTTCTAAATCGATCCTGGTATTCTTAGCTAATCGCGTAAGCTGGGCTGCGTTAGATATATCAACCGCCTTTCGTAAGGCCTTTAAGGTTAAGGCCCGGTACATTGCGCCGGTATCAATGTAAAGAAAATTCATTCTCTTGGCTACTAAGCGGGCAATGGTGGATTTGCCTGCGCCGGCAGGGCCGTCAACGGCAATAATCAGCTTCTTAGGCCTTATCGGTGAACTCATTGCGCTTGATTCCGGCTTTCTGAAGATAGGCCGCTGTTTTTTTGGGCTGGTTGTTTTTGACAAGAAGTTCAAGATGGGCGAGCGATTTCTTGAAATTCTTGATCGTAAAAAGCAATTCTTTGCGGTTAGTCAGAAAGATATCCCGCCAGAGATAAGGGTCGGATAAACCGATACGGGTAGTATCCTTTAAACCGCTTGAGCCATACGGCAGATACCCGGGCTTGATGCAGTCAAGCAGGCTAAAAACAACCGCGTGCGGCAGATGGCTGGTAAAGGCGAGAATGCGGTCATGCCTTGAGGCATCAATGATCTTAGTCCTTGCTCCTAATATCTTCCAGAACCTCTGGATTTTTTCCAAGGCAGGGTTAGCGGTATTTTTAAGCGGCACCAGCAAGCAGAGTGAATCCTGAAAAATACCGCCCTCGGCGTTGATAACGCCTTTTTTCTCCATACCGGCCAAAGGATGGCAGCCGATAAATTTAACCTTGCTTTTCTGGGCGAGCTTGATAATCTCTGATTTTGTTGAGCCCACATCAATAACTAAGCAATTTGAGTTAATAAATTGCGCAAGCTTAGGCAGGATTTTAAGTATTTCACCGACCGGCGTGCATAGAATAACCAAATCCGCATCTTTTATCTTCCTTAGCTCTAAATAGCCCTGATCAATAGCCTTTCGCCTTATTGCCTGACCAATGGACTTCTGGCGATGGCCGATGCCGATAATTTCTTTAGCGATTCCTTTGTTTCTCATCGCCAGGCCTAAGGAGCCGCCAATAAGCCCTACGCCAACAATAGCCACCTTGTTAAACAGCTTCATAGCTTTCTTCCTAAGACATTGGCAATTTGTTTAATCGGCGGGATGAGCTCGGCAAAGCTCTCCGGGGTCAAGGACTGGGCTCCGTCGGAAAGAGCCTCTTCGGGCCGGGGGTGCACCTCAATAATCAAACCGTCACATCCCGCTGCAACCGCGGCCCTTGCCAAAGGCCCAACTAAGCCCCAGCGGCCGCAGGCATGGGAGGGGTCAACGATAATGGGCAAATGGCTGAGCTGCTTTACCACCGGGATCGCGCTGATATCTAAGGTATTTCTGGTTGAATCTTCAAAGGTGCGGATACCGCGTTCGCAAAGGATAACATTCATATTTCCGCCGGCGAGGATATATTCCGCAGACATAAGCCACTCTTTGACCGTTGCCGAAAGCCCGCGCTTTAAGATTACCGGCTTCTTGGTCAAACCCACTTCTTTAAGCAGAACAAAATTCTGCATATTGCGCGCGCCTATCTGTAAAACATCGGCGTAACGCGCCACTAACTCTATATCGCGGGTATCCATTACTTCGGTTACCGTCGGAAGATTTAATTTATCTCCCGTATCCTTGAGATATTTTAAACCTTCCTCTCCTAATCCCTGAAAGGTATAAGGCGAGGTGCGGGGCTTAAAGGCCCCTCCCCGCAATGCCTTTGCTCCAGAGGACTTTACTGACTTTGCCGCCTCATACAGGCTTTCGTAATTCTCAATGGCGCAGGGCCCGGCTATAATAATGATCTCCGTAGACCCGATTTTTATCCCTTTACCAATATCAATGACCGAATCTTCTTTACGAAATTCCCGGGAGACCAATTTATAAGGCGAGAGGACCTGCATCACCTTTTCTACCCCGGGAAATACCTCTAAGGGGGTAGCGCGCAAGATATCCTCGGGGCCGATAACGCCGATGATGGTGCGCTCAATTCCTTTTGAAACCATCGGCTTCAGCCCTAACTTGGTTACCCGCTCAACAATATGCTCAATTTGTCTTTCCGTTGCCTCAGGACGCAATACGATAATCATTTTTCCCCCGCTATGTTTTGCTTAAATGGTGAATGGTTATTTTGTTTAATTAAGTTTTTGGCACGTCAGAATCCCATCGCCTTCCCAAGATTCTTTTGCACCTTCTGGAGGTCTTGCTGCAATAGAGTTCCCAGTTTACGCATTATCATGTTATCTTTTAATGTTCGTATAATTCCTGTAACCAAAGACGGGTATATCAGTCCTGCCTCTTTCCATTTATCTATCCCGGTGTCGCCAAATAGCTCCCTTTTTATATTCCCCGTAATAGCCGCAACGATTACCTCTTGCCGGCCCTTGTGATAATTATCGCTGCTTATTATCAGGGCAGGCCTTTTCTTAGATCCGGTTCCTTCGGAAAAGCCAAAATCAACGAGAACTATGTCTGCCCGTTTATATTTTGTCATACGCGGCATCTTTTTCATTATCCCATAATTCCCTTAAGATAGGATCTTGGTTTAAATCCATAGCGAGAGCTGATAATTCTCTCTCTTCGGCTTCTTGGCGTAAACGTTCCCGCACGCTTCTAATGACATATTCCCGAATAGTTTCTCCATGAAGAGCCGCGTAGGCTTTTATTCTTTTATGCTCTTCAGGATATACATCAATACTCAATCTTTCCCGCATCATCTCTGTTTTTGCCATATTTATCACCCCTAATGTTAATATACACTATTTCAGTAAATGTGTCAAGGCACAAATGTTGATTTTGAAAATTTATCATGGGACCTTTTTTTGCAAAGTCAGAATCATCTTTGGCCGCCGCAAAAGCCTCTGCCGCAACCTTAACATGATATGGGGTCATCATTATCCTCATGGAAACATATCCACATAATATCTCAACTTAACCAATTATTAACTCAAAACTTTCTTCAATGCTGCGACAAATTTCCTGTTTTCTTTCTCACTTCCGATAGTTACCCGGATAAAATTATTTAAACCGTACTGCTGCATATCCCTGACAATCACGCCTTGCTTAAGAAGCTTATTAAAGATCTTCAAGCCATC
>Ga0155356_143_pt1 | contig 5072 bp, 6 predicted proteins | sample RifCSPhighO2_02_FD_106324 | JGI IMG/M metagenome (GOLD analysis project Ga0155356, IMG submission 106324) | Omnitrophica WOR_2 bacterium RIFCSPHIGHO2_02_FULL_46_37
TGTTGGCTCAACTGAATGCTGACCGCCAGAGAACCTAAGCGCATCACCGAGCTTTGTAAATCAGTAACGTTTATCGCATCCACCCTGCCCCGCACCAACTCTGCATCCTCTAAGAGTTGTTTTGTCTCTATGCCTTTGGGCGGGCCGATTTCTGAAGTAACCAAGAATTTTCCTGCCTGTATTTTCTCTTTAAAGCTCATCCCTTGAGCAGCTTTTCATATTCAGCATAAATGATTTTTTCTTCTTTCCGGATTCTCATGCTTAATATTCCGGCCAGCCGGCCAAAATCCTTTGCGAATTCAATACCCGAGTCGCCTTTTGCATACTTCCCAAAAAAATCAATCGCATTTTTTGAGATGGACTCCATATCTTTGGCAAACATATCCAGGGTTGTTTTTAGGCCTTGATTATTTTCTGCTGCCTTACGCAGGGGAGGATAAAGCCTCTCATCCTCCTTCTTCAGATGAGCAAGCAGGCCTCCCTTTGCCGCTAAAAGCATATCCTGCCCGTCTTTTGAACTAATGCCTAACTTCTTAACTTTAGTCAGCACCTCTACGATTTCTTCGTGGTCCTTTTTTAATTCTTCAACCAGGGTACCCATTTTTTTCCCTCCTTTTTAGATAGTTATTTTTATGGCTGCTTAATGCTTCGCGCTCTCAACCAGATTACGCATAAGCAAAGTCGCAGTCAACGGCCCTACGCCTCCGGGAACCGGCGTAATCCAGGAAGCGCGTTTTGCGGCTCCTTCAAATTCCACATCGCCGACAATTTTGTCGCCGACCTTATTTATCCCTACATCTACTACAATTGCGCCTTCCTTAATCCACTCACCCTTAATGAGATTGGGCTTTCCTACTGCCACAATCAAAACCTCAGCCTGCCGGACGTGCTCTTCCAATTTACCTCGCTTAGCTGTTCCAATATGGCAAACCGTAACCGTAGCGAATTTTTCCAATAAAAGAAGCGCTAAGGGTTTTCCCACTATTTCGCTATGGCCGACAACCACCGCCTCCTTTCCGTATAAATCAATGGCTGCGCTGTTGATTAATTCCATCACCGCGGCCGCGGTACAGGGAATAATTTTTGCCTTATTGAATAAGAGCTTGCCGATATTCACCGGGTGCATTCCCTCTACGTCCTTTTCAGGCAGGATATAATTGCTCATTTTCCTGCCGTCAATATGCGCCGGCAAAGGCATCTGCAGGATTATGCCGTTTATATTCTTATCATTATTTAGTTTCTGGATAAACTCTATCAACGCGGGTTCTGCGCTATCGGCATTGAGCTTATGGGATTGATAACTAATACCCAGCCCTTCGGACAATTTCTTCTGTGCTCTCACATAACTTTCTGCGCCGCCGTTTTCGCCAACTAAGATACTGCTCAAAACCGGCTTTATGCCGGCATCCTGAATCTGCAGCTTAAGCTCTTGCTTAATTTTTTCAGCGATTGGCTTGCCTTCTAAAAGTTTTGCGCTCATAGCGATTTCTTAAGGGCATGGATAATTCTTTTTGTTTGGGAAATAAATTTTTTGTCCTTAATCCGGGGAAAATTAATTATAACATTAAATTCCCCGCATTTAAAGCAAGATTTCAATAATTCTTTTGCTGCATATACGTCGCTGATTAAATATTTATTGGCGCGCCTGATGAGAACAGGACAAAACTTATAGCCTTCTACCGCCAATGCGCATATTTCAAGCGGCACTCTTGTGGCATAGAGCAGATTTCTCTGATAGATATGCGGGCCGCCTTTTCTGCTGTTAAAAACCTTGCGGTATGCCTGGACATCTAAATCTACCAGAGCCAGAAATCTTTTTCTGAGCCGTTCACTTTGTTTTAAAATCCCATTTATCTTTTTTTCTGCGCTTTTGTATTTCTCTTTGCCAATGGTGTAATTACAAACCATGCTTAAAAGGGCGCATCCCGCGGCTCCCGCTAAAGCCGCAGCCGAGCCGCCTCCCGGAGCGGGCTTCTTTGCAGCCAAGTCGTCTAAATAGGCTTTGAGAGATTTAGCAGCGTACATGTTTACTATGCTAACCCCACGATATTGCCCTTCTTATCAATATCTATCTTCTTACCCGCCGGCTCTGAAGGCAGCCCCGGCATTGTCTGCATCTTGCCGCAGAGCGGATAGATAAAACCCGCTCCTACCGATGCCAGGACATCCCGGATAGGCAGCAGAAACCCCCTCGGCCTTCCTTTCAGATTTGGGTCATGCGATAAAGACAGGTGGGTTTTTGCCATACATATAGGAAGCCCGCCATATCCTCTCTCGGTGTATCTGGCTAATTTTTCTTCGGCCAGCGGCTCGTAGAAAACATCCTTTGCGCCGTAGACCTGCGTGGCGATGGCCCTGATCTTATCCTTAATCGGCATCTTGAGAGAGTATAAGAACTTGAAATTATTTTTTTCATTGGCCGCGCGGACCACTGCCCTGGCAAGTCCGATAGCCCCCCTGCCCCCCCGGGCCCAAACCTCGCTTACCAAACAATCCTTAGCCCCTGCCGCGATGGCTTTTTCCCTGACTAAGGCAATTTCTCTGTCGGTATCGGCCTTAAATCTGTTTATGGCCACAATACAAGGAAGCCCGAATAACCTTACGTTTTCAATCTGCTTTTCTAAGTTACAGATACCCGCTTCAATTGCGCTTAGGTCCTCGCTTACCAGGCCTTTATCTAAGGGCTTGCCGGCAACCACCTTAAACCTGCCTGAATGCATCTTCAGTGCCCGCACGGTGCAAACCATCACCACGGCATTTGGCTTTAATCCGGAGTAACGGCATTTGATATCAAAGAATTTCTCTAAGCCCAAATCTGCGCCGAAGCCCGCCTCAGTAACCACGAAATCTCCCAAGCGCAGGGCAATCTCATCAGCCAGGATTGAGCTGTTTCCATGGGCAATATTGCCAAAGGGCCCGGCATGGACAATCACCGGCGTATGCTCTAAGGTCTGGATGAGATTTGGCTTGATGGCATCCTTAAGCAGCGCGCACATACTCCCTGCCACTTTCAAATCTTCCAGGGTTATGGGCCTGCCATTTGAGTCTTCAGCTACTGTCATCCTTCCTAAACGTTTGCGTAAATCCGGCAAACCGCTGGCGAGAGCCAGAATAGCCATTACTTCAGAGGCGACGGTAATGTCAAAGCCTGAGTCCCGCTGGCAACCGTCATCCTTGCCCCCAAGGCCAATGCGTATGCTACGCAAGAATCTATCCGAGACATCAACCGTCCTCCTTAGAGTGATACTTTCAGGATTAATATCAAGAGGATTCCCTTTAAAGAGAGAATTATCTAAAAAAGCTGCTGCCAGATTATTAGCCAGGCCTACCGCATGGACATCGCCGGTAAAATGCAGGTTAAAATCCTCCATCGGGATAACCTGGGAATATCCTCCGCCTGCCGCTCCGCCTTTTATCCCGAAAACAGGGCCCAGTGACGGCTGGCGGATACAGGCAATGGTTTTCTTTCCGATGCGATTTAAAGCCATAGATAAGCCGATAGTAGTAACTGTCTTTCCTTCGCCTAAGGGCGTAGGCGTTATTGCGGTAACCAAAATATATTTACCCAGAGGCCTATCCTTAATTCTTTTTAATATGGATAAATCTATCTTGGCTTTATAATTACCGTATAATTCCAGTTCCTTCTCTTTTATACCGATGGATTTGGCAATCTTGGTTATCTGCTCCGGTTTTATCTTGCGGGCAATCTCCAAATTTGAAAGCAATTTAAACGCCTCCTTTCGCTAATAATTATAATTTCCCACTAAACTAAACGCATCTTTAATTAATTCAAATTGGCTATGCTCTTGGCCATTGTCAAGAATTGACAAGACATCAAAACGGCAACCTTGATTAAGCAATCCTCTTTCTTTTAAATAGGCAACTGCGGCTTGAGAAATTTTATATTGCTTATGCCTGTCTACCGCCTCTTTGGGCAGGCCAAACATTACCGATGAACGAGACTTAACTTCTATAAAACAGAAGCGGCCGTCATCCTTGGCAATTATATCTATTTCACCAAGCTTATTTTTATAATTGGCCTCTAATATTTTATAGCCCTGCCCTCTTAAATAGCTTAGCGCTTTATCCTCTGAAGATTTGCCGAAATTGAGGTTATATTTACTCATAATGAAAACTCAAGCGCTGGATAGGGGAGGGGCCGAGTTTTCGCAGGGCCTCTAAGTGGCCTTTCGTTCCGTAGCCTTTATGCTTTCTGAAACCATACCCGGGCCACTTCTTATGATACAGTTCCATAATCCTATCCCTGGTCACTTTGGCAATTATTGAGGCGCAGGCAATGGACAAACTCTTTGCATCGCCATCAATAATATTTTTAAAAGGGCTGGCTATATCTAAAGGCACATTCCCGTCAATTAAAACAAAATCCGGCTTAAGGCCTAAAGAAGATATTGCCCGCCGCATACTCAAGGAGGTTGCTTCTAAAATATTTATCCTGTCAATTATTTTTTCGCTGATCACGCCCAGGCCTACATATGCTTTTTCCTTAATCTCCGGGAAGGCATTTTCTCTCTCTAAAGCCGTCAGCAGTTTTGAATCGTCAATACGGTTTTCAAAACGCCGCGTTTTTAAAATAACCGCTGCGGATACAACCGGCCCTGCCAAAGGGCCGCGGCCTGCTTCATCTACGCCGGCTATCAATTGATACCCTTTAGAGGCAAACTTTCGTTCGTAATAGAGCATCCGGCTTATAGCGCGCCAATAGCTTCAAAAACGGGTCAGCTCCCTTTTTGTTCTGCCAGCGCGGATTCAATCTTGGTTTCCTTGCCTACTTTAGCGCGCAGATAATAAAGTTTGGCGCGTTTTACCTTACCGCTGTGGGCTACCTTAATGCTCTCAATGGCCGGCGAATAGAGGGGGAAAACCCTCTCAATACCTTCACCGAAAGAAACCTTGCGCACGGTAAAGGTAGTGCGTGCGCCCGAGCCTCTTTTGGCAATAACCGTTCCCTCAAAAGGATGCAGCCGCACCTTGTCGCCCTCGGGAATTTTGGTCATAATTTTTACCGTGTCGCCGATATTAAATGCCGGCATTTTTTTGTCTAAAACGCCTTC
>Ga0155356_144_pt1 | contig 5048 bp, 5 predicted proteins | sample RifCSPhighO2_02_FD_106324 | JGI IMG/M metagenome (GOLD analysis project Ga0155356, IMG submission 106324) | Omnitrophica WOR_2 bacterium RIFCSPHIGHO2_02_FULL_46_37
TAGAGCTTCTCCGGATGGTGCCGGACAACCTTGGCTTGAATCATATATACGACGTCTTCGGCAATGTTTGTAGCATGGTCGCAGATACGTTCCAGATGACGGGCAACTAAGATTAACGGGACGGCCCGGGGCGCAGTCCCCCCGTCTTTGACCAAATAATCATAAATCAGCTCTTTCTGGACCGAATCCCGCAAGCCGTCGGCTTCCTTGTCAGAGAGGACCACTTTCTTTGCCAATTCTACGTCCTTATTGATAAAGGCATCAATTGCCTCCTTTAGCATCGCTTGAGAAAGGTCTGCCAATTTGGGTATATCAATCAGGGGTTTTAGCACCGCCTGAACAATCAACTCCAGCGCCCGCTGGGCAATATCCACTGCCAGGTCCGCTATGCGCTCCAAATCCGAGTTAATCTGCATCGCCATCGTAATAAAACGCAGGTCCTGGGCTACCGGCTGGCGCAGTGCAATCAGGTCAAGACAGAACTCATCAATCTTATTTTCCAATTCATCTATTTTCTTATCCGAGGCAATGACTGCCTCAGCCAGCCCTGCGTTTCTTTGTTTTAAGGCCTCCACGGATTTAAAAATCGCTTCCTCAACCAAAGACGCCATCATCAGTATATCCTGCCTTAACTGCTTTAACTCCTCGTCAAATATACGTTCCATCTTTACCTCCGATACATCCTAACCATACCTTCCCGTTATATAATCCTCGGTCCTCTTATCCTTTGGCGCGGTAAACATCTCAACGGTTCTATCAAATTCAATCAACTCGCCTAAAAGCATAAAACCGGCATCGTCAGATGCCCTGGCGGCCTGCTGCATATTGTGGGTAACAATAACGATGGTATAATCCTTTTTGAGTCTCTGCATCAGGCCTTCTATCTTTAAAGTTGCCTGGGGATCGAGCGCAGAGCACGGCTCATCCATAAGCAGGATGTCCGGCTCTACCGCAATCGCCCTGGCTATACAGAGCCTCTGCTTCTGCTCCAGCGACAAACCCAGGGCATTCCTGTGCAGCTTGTCTTTTAAATCATTCCAAAGCATAACCGATTCTAAGCTCTCCCGCACTATGCGCTCGCGCTCCGGCTTCTTCACTAAATGATGGACCTTTAATCCAAAGATAATATTCTCGTACACTGAGAGGGGAAAGGGATTGGGCCGCTGGAAAACCATCCCGACTTTTTTGCGCAGTTTTACCAAATCGCTAAAATCTCCCTCCAGAATGTTATCGCCGTCAATCAAAACCTCTCCCTTGATACAGACCCCTTCAATCAAATCGTTCATCCGATTGAAAACCCTTAAAAGAGTGGACTTCCCGCATCCCGAAGGCCCAATAATTGAGGTAATCCGCTTCTCCTGAAAAGCTAAGTTGATATTTTTTAAGCCCTGAAAGCTGCCATACCAGAGATTTAGATTCCTGCTGCTTATTTTAGGCATCTTAATTTATTATCCAAATTTTCCAAGTATGTATTCTTCAGTCCTCTTATCAGCCGGCGCGGTAAAAATATTCTGCGTTTTATCAAGCTCAATGAGCTCGCCCATAAGAAAAAATGCGCTGCGGTCGCCTACCCGGGCGGCCTGTTTGGTATTGTTAGTAACCAGAATAATAGTATACTTTTCTTTCAATTTAAGCATTGACTCTTCAACCTTAGCGGTTGAAACAGGGTCAAGCCCCGAGCAGGGTTCGTCAAATAAGATAACCTCGGGCGCAAGCGCAAGGGTCCGGCTGATACACAGGCGCTGCTGCTGGCCGCCGGAAAGCTTGGTGGCTGATTCTTTAAGCCTTTCCTTAACCTCATCCCACAAGAATGACGCCTTCAGCGATTCTTCAACCAGCCCGTTAAGGACTCCCTTATTCCTCATCCCGTGCATACGCGGCCCGTAGGAAACATTGTCATAAATAGACATAGGAAGAACCTGGGGAAGGGCAAAAATCATTCCTGCTCTTTTTCTCAAAATCTCAGGCCTGAGCTTCTGGATATCTTCGCCGTCAAGAAGGACCTCTCCGCTTACTCTGAAATCTGCCTCAAGCTCATTCAGGCGGTTAAGCTGCCTTAAAAAAGAGGTCTTCCCGCTATTTGCCGGACCGATGACAGATAATATTTCACTGCTATGGATTTCCAGGCTGAGGTTCTTTACGGCCAGGACGTTTCCAAAGCGGATAGCCAGCTGTTTAACTATGATTTTATTCTGGCCGGCGGATGAATTTACCATTTCTTCTTTTTCCTTAGATGGGAGCGGATAATTACGGCGAAGATATTCATCGTAAAGCTAATCCCCACCAAGACCATGGCCGTGGCATAGCGGGTTTTAACCGCTATATTCGGTATCTGGGTAGAAATGATATAAAGATGATAGGGCAAAGCCATGGCCTGGTCAAAGATAGAAGCCGGAAGTTTCGGCAGGTAAAAGGCCGCTACCGTAAAGAGGATCGGCGCGGTCTCGCCCGCGGCCCTGGCTAAGCTCAAAATTGCCCCGGTCAATATCCCGGGAAGAGCAAAAGGCAGAACCGAATGCCTGATGGTCTGCCAGCGGGAAAGGCCCAGGGAAAGGCTTACCTCCCGGAATTGATACGGCACGCTGGCCAGGGCTTCTCTGGAGGCAGTGATAATCACCGGAAGATTCATTATTGCCAGAGTCAATGCCCCGGAAAGAATAGAAACCCCGAACTTCATAAAAGTTACAAACAAGGCCAGTCCGAATAGGCCGTAGACCACCGAAGAAACCCCGGATAAGTTGACAATGGCTAAGCGAATCAGGCGGGTAAGCAGGTTATCCCTGGCGTATTCGTTCAGATAAATAGCCGCCATCACCCCGATAGGTAAAGAAAAAACTATGGAGAGGCTGACTAAATATAATGTCCCCACAATTGCCGGATAGATTCCTCCCTGGCGCATCCCATCCTTAGGCATAGTAGTCAAAAACTCCCAGCTAATGCCCCGCCAGCCATTCTTGATAATCGTCCCCAGAATAAACACTACCGGCAGGATCACCATAACCGTGCATAAGAATAAAACACTAAAAGCAATCTTCTGTTTTGTGGTGGTTTTCATTTTTTATTCCTATGCAGAAATATATCCGCGATGACATTGATCATAAAGGTAAGCGCAAAAAGGATTATCCCGATAGCAAACAGAGAGTAATAATGCAGGCTTCCGTGCACGGCCTCGCCCATCTCCGCGGCAATAGTCGCGGTTAAGGTGCGCACCGGCTCTAAGAAGGTGCCGGGGATAACTGCGGCGTTTCCGGTAATCATCATCACCGCCATCGTCTCGCCGATTACCCTTCCTATGCCCAGCATTGAGGCGGCGATAACCCCCGGGAGCGCGGCGTAAAGGACCACCCGGTACATCGCCTGCCAGCGGGTTGCCCCCAGAGCCAGGGCCCCTTCTTTATAGGATTTGGGCACGGCATTAATGGCATCTTCCGATATACTGATAATCGTGGGCATACTCATAAGCCCCAGCATAATTGAGCCGGAGAGCGCGGTTAATCCCGTAGGCAGGTTAAATACCTTCTTCATCCAGGGAACCAGGGTAACCATGCCGATAAACCCCAAGACCACCGATGGTATCGCCGCCAGCATTTCAATCCCGGACTTTAAAATATCCTTGGCCTTACCCTGGGCAACCTCGGAGATATAAAAGGCGCAGGCAATACTTACCGGAACCGCGATAATAATCGCCCCCAGGGTAACCAGAAGCGAGCCCAAGATCAAGGGCAATATCCCAAAACGTTCCGGCTCGGAGATGGGATACCAGTATTTTCCGCCGATAAAATCCCTCAGGCCTATCTCTTTAAAAAAAGAAACTCCTTCCTTGAGCAGAAAGGTAAAAATCAAAATAACAAAAAGTATAGAGGCAATCCCGCTTAAAAAGATAAGCTTCTCAATAATGAATTCTTTGATTAGACGCAATTTCATTTGATAGGGACAAAATCTGTCTTCCTGACAATCTCCTGGCCCTCTTCGGATAAGACAAAATCAACGAAGGCCTTAACTACGCCTTGAGGTTTTCCCTTGGTATAGATAAGCAGGGGACGCGAAATGGGATAACTATTATCCTGCACGTTCGCTAAAACCGGCTCGATATATTCAGAATTTTTATCCTTGGCCACCGCGATTATCTTTTGTTTTGAGCTGATATAACCCATGCCATAATAGCCGATGGCATTGGGATTTTGGGCAATCTCATCGGCAATTGCCTGGCTGGAAGGCATAAGCAGAGCCGCCGGAGAAAACTCTTCAACCGACTTTTCATTTCCCTTTCTTAAGACATGCTCCTTGAAATAGACATGGGTTCCGGAATTAACCTCCCGGGAGAGAATCACTATCGGCAGGTTTGTCCCGCCGACTTCCTTCCAGTTTTTGATTTTACCGGTAAAAATATCAGAAAGCTCATCTATAGTAAGTTTTGAGACCGGATTCGCCGGGTTCGCGACCACCGCCAGGCCGTCTAAGGCCGTTTTTATTTCATTAGGCTCAATGCCGTTTTCTTTTGCCTTATTGATTTCCTTTCCCTTCACTGTCCGGGAGCTGATAGTGATATCCGCGGTCCCGGAAATTAAAGCCGCTATCCCGGTGCCCGAACCGCCTCCGGTAACTGCCGCGTTTACGCCGGGATTTTTCTTGCAGAACACTTCAGCCCAGGCCTGGGCCAGATTCACCATCGTATCCGAACCCTTAATCTGGATTGAGCCTTTTAATTCTTCAGCGAAAACCGAGCCGCCCAAAACAGACACCGTCAAATATACGCCTGAGATCACTTTTAAAATACGCATAACATCCTCCTCTTTAGAAATAGTCTCGCGCTTCTCCTTCAAACGTAAAAATATATTATATAATTTTATTCTGGTAATGTCCAGCAGGAATAGGACAGCATTGCGATGACTTTTTTGAATGAGCCCAAATTAATGGTTTAGTTTCTTAAGCCAGACCATCAGGGTGGAGATGGCCGCGGGGGTCACTCCCGAGATACGAGAGGCCTGGCCTAAATTCAGGGGCTTACCTTTATCCAACTTCTCTTTTATCTCCCGGGAAAGACCGGG
>Ga0155356_114_pt1 | contig 1701 bp, 1 predicted proteins | sample RifCSPhighO2_02_FD_106324 | JGI IMG/M metagenome (GOLD analysis project Ga0155356, IMG submission 106324) | Omnitrophica WOR_2 bacterium RIFCSPHIGHO2_02_FULL_46_37
AATTCTTTCATTATTCGTTTCTATGGTCTTGCGGTATGAAGCCATAGAAAGAGCAGCCAGGATGGAAATGATAATCAACCCCACTAAAATCTCAATCAGGGTAAAGGATTTCCTTTTCATAGTTTATTATCATTACAAATAAGATAACCGTTGTCAAGGAAAATCTTATTGCAAACGCAGGCCGGGTATGCTAATTTATATTTCATGCGCTATATAAAAGATGAAGAACCGGTCAGGATTTTGTTCCTGGTGGCGGTGATTTTTATCCTCTACAATTTTATCCTCCATCCATTAGGATTTTTACAGACCCCTGCCTTGCGCACTAATGATTTCTTTTCAGGCATAAGCCGCGCCGGGAAAAAATTACCCCGGGAAATCAAGGATATTGTGGTGGTAGCCATTGATAATGCTTCACTTAAAGAAGCAGGGCTGCAATGGCCCTGGAGGCGTTCTGCCTTTGCTGAGTTAGTCGGCAAGATTAGCTCTTACCAGCCCAAGGCGATTTTCCTTGATTTCGCCTTTCTGGGCAAATCCAGCGATGAGTCATTGGATTTACAGCTTGCCGAAGCCATTAAAAATGCAGGTAATGTCATTCTCGCCGCTTACATTGATGAGGAAGGAGAATTCGTAAGGCCGCTGGATATTTTTTCAGCCTCGGCTAAGGCGATGGGTCTGGTAAATAAAAAACCGGATAAACACGATGGACGGGTACGCAGTATGCGCGCAGTATTGCGGACAAAAACCAAAAGCCGCCAATCGCCGGAATACGATTTTGCGGCAGAGATAAAAATTCTGGCGTTGGTTAAGGCTCTACCGTTAGAAAACATCCGCTACGATAGTAATTCGGGAAGAGTCATCCTTTCTCCGCAGCTGGCATTCCCTGTTGATAATTTCGGGCTTATCCCGATAAATTATTCTGCCGGCGCATCCGATTTTATTAACTTTCCCGTTTATAAGCTCTTAGGCCCGCAACCTATTGACGTTGAGCGCAGTCTAACCATTGAGCCGGATTCACTTAAGGATAAAATCGTTATGCTGGGAATAACTGCGAATATCACTCACGACATTCACCCTACGCCCCTGGGCCTAATGCCGGGCATTTATATTAATGCCAATAGCCTGCTTATGCTTTTATCGGGAAACCCGCTTAAAACATTACCCTACTGGTCAGGAATCGCTATTTTTCTTTTCTTTGGCTTAGCCGCCGGATTTCTTTCCTTTCGCCTTAAGCCGGCCTATTCTATATTGCTCTTGTCATCGCTATTATCCTGCATATCGCTAGGTTACATATTCCTCCAGGCGCGTTATAATTTCAGGATGGATATATTCAGCCTCATTTTCTTATCCCTGGCCTCATACGCAGCGGTTGAGCTCTACAAATACATAAGCCTGGTTGTTGAATCGGAGAAGTTAAAGATTCAGGCGATTACTGACCCTCTGACGGCGCTTTATACCCAGAGATATTTTCAGCTTAGCGTGCAGTCTGTTTTAGGAAAACAAGCCAAAGCCGGCGAACATTTCTTTTGTTTAGTTTATGTCAATGAATTTTCACAATTAAGCGAAAGGCGCGCTCTGGGGCTGCCGCATTTAATTAAGACGGTTTCGCGGACGATTAAAGAATGCGCGGGAAAGAAATCGCTGCTTGCCCGTTATGGGGAGGAGGCCTTTTCTTTATGCGTTTTCCATATTAAGCGAAGGCAG
>Ga0155356_150_pt1 | contig 1492 bp, 2 predicted proteins | sample RifCSPhighO2_02_FD_106324 | JGI IMG/M metagenome (GOLD analysis project Ga0155356, IMG submission 106324) | Omnitrophica WOR_2 bacterium RIFCSPHIGHO2_02_FULL_46_37
ATTTCGATCTAGTAAAAAATGTAAGCAAAGAAAAAACATTTCATGCCTGTCAAATCCCACAGAAACTTACAGAAATGTTAATAAAGTCCTGCACACTGCCAAATGATATAGTACTTATTCTTTTTGGAGGGAGCGGATCGGAATTAGAAATGTGCAAATTGCTCAACAGACAGTATATTTCTGCTGAAATAGACCCGAAATATTACGAGATAATCACAGATAGATTAAAAAACGGTTATATCCGGGAGAAATATAAACTACGACTTAGGGAAGAAAAGGAAGAAAAATCTTCTGAGCCATCGCTTTTTAGTACAGTGGGATAATCTTCTTGACCAGAGCAAAACTAAAATAATGCTTAAGCAGTATCAAAGCAGCAAAAAATTTAGCCCTCCCTGCACCCTTAGAAGTTCTGCTACCCGTTCTTGTTTCTAAAACATATCTTACCGGAGACTCTACTTCCTGCCAGTTAAATCGATAGTTAAAATCTTCCTGAATCCATATCCATTTCAAAACTAATAGATAAAGCAACGGATCTATGCCTGGTAACTTTGGCGGTCTTTTCGTTATAGTATTATCATTATAAAGTCCTTCGAGCATCGCCCAAAATTTTTTGTTGTTGCTCTTGTTTTCTTGAAAATCCCTCATTAACTCCCCAAAGGTAAAATTTTGCGTGCTTAATTCTTTGCCATTTTTATACGGAACAACCTCAAAGTCATACAGATTAGCCCATAAAGCAGAATTAGCTCTCTCGACCTTTAATGTTCTTTTCCTTAACTTTTTGCCTGGATACCGGATGCCAATAACAGGCTTTCTCTTCGTACCTTCGACAATAAACAAAACTGATCCAGGGGATTCTCCCTTATATGGAGATAGGTTTTGCGTTAATTCTTGATATATCCTTTTATTATCTTGTATTTTCAGCTCAACTATTTTCGGCATAAGGTTTATCCAATAAAAAAATCTAACCTCTTTTTGTAGATCCTTGCAAATTCTTTTAATTGAATTATATCAAGACGAAGCTGACCGGATTCTACCTTAGAAACATAAGACTGCGTTCTGCCTAACAATTTGGCAATTTTTTTCTGATCAAGCCCTGCTTCTTCGCGAGCTTTTTTAACTTGGGAAACTAAATATTTATATTCTTTGGAGTAGATAGCCTTTTTCATATTGACACTGCTTTAATTATATGATATATTCTAACTTGTAATATTCCAAATTGGAATATTTTTATTTCTTCCTGTACCTCTAAGATTTCTCCTGTTCTTTTGAAGCATTAAACGGCAAGAGGCTTTGCGTTTCGTCATCTTGATAATGAGGCGGGTTTGGGCAAAAAGGCAAATTTTGCCCGCACCCAAAATTTGCCTTTTTGCTGATGCTCAAGCGTTGTTCGTGAGAAGCTTTGCGGCTCGCCGTCCGAAGCGGTATTTAACTTGTATTAGGCGAGACAGCGGATGACCGTCTTTATTAAATACTCTTTAGAGGACGCTGTGGC